>SXGQ01122117.1_pt1 | contig 24108 bp, 36 predicted proteins | sample 3178371 | NCBI WGS metagenome assembly SXGQ01 (sample SAMN11356859, study PRJNA531348) | freshwater metagenome | isolation source: freshwater sample F1-20 | place: China: Fuxian Lake, Yuxi | collected 2017-12-25 | reverse complement strand
TGTTGGTCAGCCAAGGCATTGTCTGCATCAATCAACATGTCTTTCCACGCGCCCATGGCTTCAGCCCCCCCGACGCAGGTCAGCGGCGGCGCAGGCGCGGTTCCAGCCAGCGTTCAGGCGGTCATCTTCTTCCTGGGCAACAGCGCGGCCAACCAGATCAGAAAGCAGGTCGCGGGTGGAATTGATCAGGTCGTCGCACTCGTCGGTGCGGTGAAGCTGGCGAATTTCCAGAAGACGCTCAAGGAAAGCCTGGGTGGCGAACACCGCGCGCTCGGCGATGGCAACGGTGGGGTGATCGTCGGCGGCATCGAGCTTCGCCAGCTTGGCTTTGATGTCACCTTCGAGGTTGTAACCGTAAATGCTCATCTTCATCTCCATCTCAATCGGCATCAGCGCCGTGAGACCCTTCTACGACTAGCGAAATGCTATGTCAACAATAAATTTCGCTTTTCCGCAAAAAAAATGGCGGTCACCCCTCTGACCGCCGCTAACTCCTTATAATCTCATGTTTCCGTCATGATACAGGGCGACCTTCCCAATATGATCGGTGTTCAGGATTTTCTGGCCCCGATCTTCCCATCCCTTACTTCCTGTCCCACGCTTTTCGGTCACATAGTAGTACTCCCGCACGATGATGAAAGCATTATCGTTCAGGACATCACAGAATTCCTCAATATTTTCAGCGGGATGATCAGCAATTACCTGATGGACCAGATAGTTTGGATTGGCAGGCGGCATGTGCATGGTGATCAAAAAGCGAGCCATATCGATTTTCCTACTTGCAATTCGTTGAAATGACGAATATCATCTGCGGCCATGAAGCAGCCGACCACCCGCGATATTATTGATGCCCTCGGCGGGGTCAACCATGTCGCTCACAGGATATGCCTTTCACCTACCCAGGTGGATAATTGGCAGCGCCCCTGGCGTGGCATCGCCGCCCCGTACTGGCTTGATATCCTTGAGCTTGCGCGCCGTCAGGGCGTCAAGTGGATCACCAAAGATGTTTTGAAGGTTGCCAGAGGCGCCTACGCCAGGGAGAACGTATGAATCCCTTTGAAGCCCACGGCATCAAGCACCTGTCGGCAAGCAGCCTGAACACCTTCGCTGCCGAGCCTGCCATGTGGGTTCTGCAAAAGCTGGCCGGAAAGCAAACCCCGGCAGGCTACGCCGCCCATCGTGGCACGGCTTCCGAATCGGGCATCGTTGCCGGGTTACTCAATCCCGACATGCCCATCGTGGAAGCGCAGCAGATCGGCCTGACCGAATTCGACAAGCTTTCCGCCTCCAGCAAAGACCCGAAGGCTTTAAAAGAACGTGCGGGCATCCCTGGCATCATTGAACAGGGGATCAAGAAGCTGCGCACAGCGGGCATTCCAGATGAGGTGCAAACCCGTATAGTCGTATCACTAGACGGGATTGACGTACCCTTCCTGGGCTTCGTGGACCTGGGCTGGACCAAGCACGGCATCCGCCTGGACATCAAATCCAAGCTGCGCATGCCGACCGACATCGAACAGGCCCATCGCCGTCAACTGGGGCTTTACATTCACGGCACGAATTGCACCGGCAGGGTGGCCTATTTCACGCCAACACAAGAGATGGTGTTCGTTCTAGAAGAGGCTCCACGATATGTAGAGGAGTTGCGTCAGATCGCAATTCGGTTGCAGAATTTCCTGGCGCTGAGCGATGATCGCGAAAAGCTGATCCGTTCAGTGGTGCCGAATTATAACAGTTTTTACTGGTCCGACGCCTACACGCGAGGGCTTGGTAAGGAGGTTTTCGGGCTCTGACCCGAAAGGCGGTGCAGCGCTTTCTGCACATTTGAAACGAGGTAAACGATGTCTACGCAGGTCACAGTCAACAACGTCCGTCTGGCCTACATGCACCTGATCGAGCCGCATGCGGCAGCCGAAGGCGCTGAGCCAAAGTACTCTGTCACCATGATCATTCCAAAGGCTAACGCCGAAGCCGTGAACGCCGTGAAGAATGCCATGGTTGCTGCCCGCGATCTGAAGTGGGGGAAGGCCGCGCCGAAGGGTCTTCGCTCACCGCTGCGGGATGGGGATGAAAAAGATGAAGACGGGAATTTTATTCGTCCCGATGAATTCCGTAATTCGTATTATGTTGGCGCGTCTTCTAAGCGCCCCGTTGATGTGAAAATCCTGATGGGTGGTAAGATTGTCAATTGCCCGCAGGAACACATGGTCAGCGGCTATTACGGCAGCGTTCAGGCCAATTTCTATGGCTATGACGCCGCCGGTAACAAAGGCGTGTCAGCGGGCCTGAATGGTGTGCTGATCACGAAGCGTGGCGAAGCCCTGGGGCGCAAGCTTGAATGGGATGACGCCGCGAAGGCTGGTGCCGAAGACTTCGGTGGCTCCAGCGCTGCTTCTGGCGGCAGCTTTGGCGCGTCGGAAGAAGAAATTCCGTTCTGATGTGCTGCCCCCTCCCTTCACGGGGAGGGGGTTTTCTCTGATATTGATATTGAGATTGGGAGGCAATCATGGCCGATATCGCAGCATTCCCTGACAAGCTCAGGCCGAATGCCGATGCCATGTACGAAGCCCTGACATTCTGGTTCAAATTATGCTCACAAGGACAGATTGAGCTTGGCTGGCGCGACCCAGCCACCAAGACCCTGAACCGGTTTAAGCGCTTCGAATTGGACGAAATCGAAGAAGCTGTCAGTTTCGCGTACGAAACGAACGCACAAAATGGCGCTAATATGTATTTCAGGGTCTGCACTCTGAAGGACATGCCCGGCCCCACCACTGATGAACATTTCCTCCAGGCCCCAGGCGCGCACATTGATCACGATGATGCAAGCAGCGTGGAGAAGCTCAGGACGCATGCCCTGGCGATCCGCCCGGCCTATCTGGTGATCACCGGGCGTGACCCTGAAGTGCGCGGCCAGACCTTCTGGCCGGTGGATGATCCCATCACAGACCCGGCCATCGTCAGGGAATTGAATAGCAGGCTGGCGCAGCATTTCGGTGGTGATCCCGCCGTGGTGAACCCAACCCGGCTGATGCGGCTTCCTGGCAGCATAGCGTGGCCGGTGAAGAAGGGGCGCACCCAGACCGAGATAACCCAGCTTCTGTGGCCAGCCGAGAAGCGCGCGGAGCGGGTGGAAACAGACCGCATGCTGACGGAGCTTCGGGCCATCGCACCGGCTCCGCAGCCATCATTGGCCCCCGAAATAGGCCCCCAAAATTATCTGGAGCCCCAAAATGTTTTAGGGGCCACCCAAAATACCCCCCTAAAATCCATTCAGCCCCCTGAATTTCATGCAACCTCCCTCCAGGGTTCCGAGCAGTGGGCGCCGCCGGTACGCCAGAATGCCCCGGTCAGCCAGCTAATCGACGCCACGAAGCAGGACGGCACATGGCATAACAGCGTTCTTCGCCTTGTGGCTTCGTGGATCAATCGGGGGCTTAGCGATAAGGAAATCCACCTCTTCGCCCCAGCTTTGACGCGGCCCGGTTACACGCTGCGCCAGACGCACGAAGAAATCCAAAAGATGATCGAAGGGGCGCGGCAGAAGTGGAACCTGCCGGATCGCGACCCTTTATCTGATGCCGCCCCGCAGACCCAACCCGAGGGCATCTGGACCGACGACAGCGACGACCTGGACGAAATCCCGCAGCGGCCATGGCTGGTGCCGGGGATCGCCCTACGCGGCGCTGTGACGCTTTTGTCGGGCCAGGGCGCGGGCGGCAAATCAAGCTTCATAGTCGGCCTCACCACCTGCATGGCAGCGGGCGTGGCATACGGCAAGATCGTGCCGGTGAAGGTGCTGCGCCCAGCCAATTACAATGTGGAGGATGACCGGGATGAGCAGCGCCGCCGCTATGCGGCCTTCCTGGGCGCCACCGGCCACATAGACCGGGCAGCTATCAGGAACGTGATCAGAATCGGCCCAGAGGGCGTGGGAACGCTTTTCCAGCGTGATCCTGACAGCGGCATCGTCACCCCCACGAAGGCCATGGAAGACCTGAAGACCCTGGTGACTGAGCAGCAGATCGACTGCGTGATTGTCGATCCCCTAGCAGAGCTTCACAATGCCGAGGAAAACGACAACACGGCTATGAGAAGCATTCTGGCAGCCTTCAGGGGTTTTGCTAAAGACACCAACACCGCTGTTATCGTGCTGCACCATGACAGGAAGGGCGTGGGCGTTGCCGGTGATGTGGATCGAATGCGTGGAGCTTCGGCCTTGCAGGGTGCGGCCCGTATCGTGCTGACCCTAACCCGCATGACAGAGGAAGAGGCGGAGGCCCTGCAAATCCCGCCCACGGAGCGGAACAGCTACATCCGCATCGACAACGCGAAGGCCAATTATACCCCCCTGGGGGAGGCCATGTGGTACCGCCTGACCAGCCACCAGATTGCCAATGGCGAGAGTGTCGGAGCCTGCCTGCCGTGGACCCCACCGGATCGCATCGCGGCCCTGACCGGCGAGATGAAGCTGGAGATCCTGCGGCTGATGATCGAAGCTGGCCCAGAGAAATGCCGGTCGCATCACCATTCGGCAGACTATGCACCGAAGTGGATAGCCCCCCTGATCGGGGTCGATGAGAAGCTGGTCAAGGCTTACTTGGACGCCTGCATCAGGGGCGGTGCGGTCAAAATCGACAAGCAGGTGACCGATGCACACGACCGGCACCCCAGGCCAGCCTATGTCGTGGACAGGACGAAATTCATGGAGATGCAGGCCCCTGCCCGCCCCGTGGACCCCGAAGAAGAGGGTTTCTGATGGCTGCGACAGTAAAAAATAACCCTGGGTTTACTGTCGCAGTTACTGTCGCGATCGTTAACAAAACGGAATGCGACAGTAAAAATCGCCTAAGGAAAATTACTGTACTGTCGCACGCGCCAGTAAAACTGGAAAAACTGGGTTACTGTCATTTACTGGTTTCAGGGCGTAAAGCGCGCCCCCTGAAACACCAGTAACGGAGTAGCTAAAGAAAATGAGAAAATTCCTAAAAAAAAAAAAAATAAACAACTGGTATCAGAGATAGGAGGATCGGATGATAGAAGCAGATTGCATTGGCAGCCCACTGGCGGGAAGGCCGCGCGCCAGTAGGTGCGCCACCCGCTTCGCGGGGGGGCCTGACGGCCCCGCTGGCGCTACCTACAGGCGCAGCGGAAAGCCCAAGGGGGAGGGGAATGATGGGTAAGGCAGTGGCCCGGAAGGGCAAGGATCGGTTTGACAAAAAGCCCGCGTCGCTTGGTCAATTGGCCAACGTGAGGGCGACCCCCCGGCAGATCGCCGCGTGGCGGGCAGTATGGGAGCTTGGACCTGAGATGACATATGTTGGATGGGCAGACCCTCTGCCGATGCCGCCTACCGAGGAATGCAAGCCGTGCGGCGGCGGCATACGCTTTTGGACGGAGCTTGCCATACCTCACCAGGGCTGGAGGTGCTGCAACTGCCACCCAGCCCCTGACACCATCAGAATTCGGCACTGGACCCTTGGCCCCGATTTCATCGATGCAGCAGAGCGCGATGCCATCGCAGATGAGGCGCCAGAACGACACCCGGCACCAGCCACCGGGGAAGGCATTTGGCTGGATGAACCCACTACAGAACCCAAGGAGGGGGATTGGATATGACCGTAGGACACAACATGGCCGCCGACAGGCTGAAAAGCATTGTCGAGCGCATCGAGCGCCTGGAAGAGGAACGCGCGACCCTTCAGGCTGACATCAAGATTATATTCGCGGAAGCGAAATCGGCGGGCTTCGACACCAAGGTGCTGCGGATGCTGATTGCCAGCCGGAAGAAGGATCAGGCCGAGTGGGAAGAGCAGCAAATGCTCCTTGAGACCTATATGAAGGCCCTGGGGCAGCTTGCCGACACGCCGCTGGGCAAAGCCGCATTGGACACGCTGTGATGGCTCAGAAACATGCTCAAAGGGGTAGTGGTGCGCCGCTATCCCCGGCAGGCCCTGCGGTGACCACGCAGGACATCGCAGGCAGCCCAGATCAGATTGGTCACGATTGGAAAATCGTGGCCGTCAGGCCCGCAGGAAAGGGCGTCTGGGAGCCTACCATGTCCTACGAGGACTGGAGGGTCTTTAAGGCCATGGTGGATGACGAAGCGGTCAGCACCACACAACGCCGCGATCCATCAGGCACCGTCCTGCTGGCGCGGCTGCGGAGGTCAGAATGATTCTAGCTATTGATCCCGGCATCAGCGGCGCCCTGGCTTGGGTGTCCGATGACGGCCACCTGCTGTCGGCTATGGACATGCCTACCCTTGAGGTGAACGGAAAAGCCAAGGTCAACCCACATATCCTTGCCTCGGAAATGAGCTTCAGGAAGCCTAAGATCGTGGTGATTGAGGATGTTGGGGCTATGCCCGGCCAGGGCGTCACCAGCACCTGGACCTTCGCCTACAGCGCAGGCATCCTGTTGGGCGTGTGCGCTGGCCTGGGCATACCGACCGTTTTTTACCGCCCGGCAGTCTGGAAGCGTCAGGCTGGCGTTCCAGCAGACAAGGGCGCCGCCCGGCAGATGGCGCAGCGCCTCTGGCCCGGCAGCCGAGCCTTCGACCGCGTAAAAGACCACGGACGGGCAGAAGCGGCCCTTTTGGCGCGGTGGTACGCCACCCGAGTGTGCGGAAATGATTAAACGACGCGCCGATTGGGGCAGCGCCCTGCTGGCCCTGCTGCTGATCATGACATGCAGTTTTTTGGGAACCCTGGCAGCGGGAATTCTCCTGCTGCTGGCTTTCAGTGGATAAAATGGAGATTGATATGAAAATCATAGAATTCATGACGGAAGAAGAATTCTTGCGAATTGGCATGCAGATCGTAAGACTTTTTGAGCCGATCCAGCCAAGCGATGAAGAATTCCTGGCCATCAGGCTGGCCGATAACCAGCCCGACGACCAGTTTTTGCTGGCAGCGCAAACCAGAAATAACGTGGCCGAGACAGCAAATCAGATATTCGAACTGTGGGTCACCCGCCCGGAGGGAAACGCATGAGCCTGCGCATCAAACATACGCCGCCGGAATATATCCACCGGATGCTGCACAGCCCAAAAGCCATCCGGTATTCAATCCCACATCTGAAAGAGCGGGCTCGTCAAGACCTGCTCTGGAACGATACCCTGGCTTACCAAACGACTATGCGGCGGTTGGCCGCAGCAGAGCAAGAAGAGGATCGGCTAGACGCAATCCTCGAAAAAGCCTTGCAGGCCGAAGCAAAAAGAAAATAAGCTGGGCCACCCCGTGCCTGTCCTCATGGGGTGTCTTCCCAGACCCTGACCCGGCGCAACCCTCCCGAGCGCCGGGTCTTTTTTCTCTCCCCAAAATTTTTTTATTAAAATGCTATTTTTTGTGTTGACGCCATTTTAGCGTTTTGATAAAAGTCTCCTCACGGCAATGACGCCGATGGAGATGACTACGATGCTCGATAATCTTTCCCTCGCCGACCGCTTCGCCACCCTGACCGAGCGCCTCAAGGAATTGGAAGCCGAAGTGAAGGCCGTGCGCGAACAAATCATCGCCACTGGCCAGGAGCGCGTGACCGGCGAATTCGCTGACGCGATTGTGAGCCTCTCAGAGCGCAGCAATTTCGACCAGACTTTGGCCAAGTCGTTCTTGAACGCCGAGCAGATCGCAGCCTGCACAAAGAAGCTGGTGGTCACCACCGTGCGCGCCAAAGCCAAGACCGCGAAGGAGGACTAATCCATGATCAATATCCCTCATAAAACACGCCGTCTGGGCTACGCGGGTGACCCCCGCGTTCCCTTCGCCTGGGCAGGCTGGAATGACGCCCTAGCAGGCCGTCCAATTGATTATTACCTGCTGGACCGCGCCCCCACGCCGGTATGCGCCCACGCCTACGAAACGGCCCGCTTCCGCGTTATGGCGCTGCGCGATGCCGGGCTGACGGTGCCACGCTGGAACAGCATGAAAAGCGTTCCCCCGGCTATCCACGCCGCCCTGTCGCTGACCAATAGCCTCCAGGTCATGGCCCGCGCCGAAGGCAAGCCGTACTGGCCCACAGGCTCCAGTTACTGGATGGCAGCAGCATGAGCGACCAGCACCCCGTGGATGCCTTCATTGACACCCTGGTGGCTTATGCCGAGGCCACCGACAAGGCTGGCCCCCATTACGTTGCAGGCTACTGCTGCGCCGTCATGCGGCTGCTGGTGGATAGCCTGCCCGAGGGCCTGGAAAAGCGCGCAGCCCACATGACCCTGCATCAGAAAACGAAATTCCTGAAAAGCTTGATGGACCAAAAACCATGATCACCACCCGCATCAACACATCAATAGAACACCTGAATAGATTAATATCACGGAACGGCTTTGAGAGCGCAGAAGAGCTGGCGCAGCACCTGGGCGTCCATTTCACCACCGTCTATCGGTGGCTCCGTGGACAGGGGCCTGTCCCCGTGGTCGTCATCCGCTACCTCGAACTGAAGGCGAAAAAATCATGAGCGACGAGAAAGAATGGGGCTATTGGCTCGACCAGCCCGGCAACAGCCCATTTATCGTGCTGCCTAAGCTGCCGCTGACCCGCGCAGGCTACACGCAACCACCCTTCACCGTCACACGGCCTGACGGGAAGGTTTTGCATGTGATCGAGAAGCCATGATGGCAAAATCAATAGCGTATGATCCCGAGCACATGCTGGCGCTCAAAGACAGCCTCATGGCTCTCGACATCGCCCTGGAGATCATCAGGCCGCGCCACCGCGCGGTTCTTGAGGCAAGATATGGGCTCGTAGAAATAGGCCCCCTTCAGTACCGCGAAATCGCAAAGCACTTTGGCTTCACCACAGAACGCGGCAGGCAAATTGAAGCTAAGGCGCTTCGTGATTTGAAGTTAAAAGTAGGTAAATTCTTACTTAAGCACTGCGAGATTTTGATGGAAAAATGACCTTAGAAAAAAATGCGGGGGTCATGCATTTTTGTGTTGACCCCTGTTTTAGCATAATGCTAGAAGTCTCTTACGGCGCTGGTGCCGATAGAAATGGAGATTTACCAATGAACTTCGCCAACCACATCGCTTACAGCGACATCAACCCTTACGAAATCGTGCGCCGCGTCAGCGACCGCACCATTGAAATCCGCGCCATGAACGCAGAGCGCGCCAACCCAGAAAACAAGCTGGGCTTCATCCCCGGCGGCTTCGTTGGCCACTGCGCCAATCAGCATGAGCAAGAATGGACCATCACCAGCAACCCTGAAGCCCGCACCATCCGCATTCGCCTGCAAAAGGACGGCAAGTGGCGTTGCAAGCACGGCGAGCGCTTCGTCCTGGCCGTGCAGCCCCGCAAATTCTACGATTACAACTTCTAATCAAAAAAACCCCCTGGCATTGTCCAGGGGGTTTTGTGCTATAATATCTCTCGATTGTAGGGAGATATTGAAATGCCGCGACCTTATCGTAAAGATTATTTTACCGTTGTTGACGTTTTTCGCGATTTAAACTTCGAGCCCGTCCCAGAAGACACCTGGGAAGCAGGGTCTATGATGCGTGATCTCTACACCGAGATCGTAGATGAACCGCCAGCCCTCGAACTGCGGCGCAAGACAAACGCCCCAGGAACCCATTGCTTCGCCGTTTACCCGCCAGCATGGCGCGAAAAAGCCGAAGAAGTCGTTCAAAAAATAGCGTCCCATCGCCTTCGGCAAATGAGGCTATTCTGATGCCACGCTCAAAAAAAGAACAGCCAGAAGCCGCCCCCAAAAAGGCAACCGGAAGGCCCGCAATTTACTCAAAAGACCTGGAAGATCAAATAGTTGGACGCATGATCGAAGGCGAAAGCCTCGTCGATATCTGCCGCGATCCCGCGATGCCTTCGCGAGCGACCGTTTATAGATGGCTTGACGAGAACTCCGCTTTTGAAGCACGGTGCGCGCGCGCGCGTGAAGCCTTGGCGGATTATCTCGTTGATAAAATTGAGCAAATGGCATCAGAAACAACTGAAGACAATCATCAATCGCAAAAAGTAAAGATTTCGACGGCCCAGTGGCGTGCAATGAAAATGGCGCCCAGGCTGTATGGCGACAAGCGCTTCAATGAGAACACCGGCCCCAATGGTGGCCCGATTGTCACCGAAAACCGGAACGTCACCACCATCGATGCCACGCAATTGACCCAGGATCAGCGCGATGCCCTGCGGGCCGCGCTGCTAACAGTGCAGACAGAAACCTGATCGATGGGGATCATACGCCTAGGTGACAAGGAACTGGACGTAGCCCAGACGCTGGCGGAGCTTGACCGCGCCGAGTGCGAAGAGAGTTTGTATGCCTTTCTGATGTCGGGCTGGCAGTACATTGATCCAGCGCCCTTCACCCCAGGCTGGGTGATCGAAGCCGTCGCAGAACACCTCCAGGCCGTGTGTGATGGGGATATCCGCCGCCTTTTGATCAACATCCCACCGCGTTGCTCGAAGTCATCCCTGACCTCCGTCGCCTTCCCGGCTTGGGTTTGGGCGCAGCGCCAGCGCAGCCACACCAGCGGCCCAGGCGTTCAGTTCCTCCACGCATCCTATGCCCAGAGCCTGTCACTGCGCGACAGCGTCAAATGCCGCCGCCTGATCGAGTCGCCCTGGTATCAGCGACTGTGGGGCAGCCGGTTCTCCCTGACCGGCGACCAGAACACCAAGACCCGCTTCGACAACACAGCGGGCGGTAGCCGCCTATCAACATCGGTAGGATCAGCGCTCACCGGCGAAGGCGGCAACATCATTGTGGTCGATGACCCAAATGCCGCACAGGAAGCATTCAGTGAGGCGACCATCGAAGCCACCATCGAATGGTGGGACGGCGCGCTCAGTACCCGCCTAAACGATCCCAAGCAGGGTGCGTTCATAGTGATCCAGCAGCGCCTCTCCGAAGAAGACCTGACGGGCCATATCCTATCTAAGGAAGCCGGTGACTGGACGCACCTCTGCCTGCCCATGAGGTATGAGCCTGACCGTAGTTTTGTGACCAGCATTGGTTGGGAAGACCCGCGCACCGAAGTCGGCGAGCTTCTGTGGCCAGAGCGCTTTGGCGAGCCCGAAGTGCGCACTCTGGAAAAGCAGATGGGACCGTGGAAGAGCGCTGGTCAGCTACAGCAGCGGCCAGAGCCCCAGGGCGGCGGCGTGATCAAGCGCGACTGGTGGCAGCTCTGGACCGAAGACGCCTACCCGGCCATGGACTATGTGATTGCCAGTTTGGACACTGCTTACACAACAAAGACCGAAGGCGACTTTAGCGCCATGACGGTCTGGGGCGTCTTCTCGGGCGATGTGGTGGCCCAGGCTGCCAAGACCGAAGGGGGCGGCTATGTCGAACGCACCTATGGCCAGCAGCACCCACGCGTGATGCTGATGAACGGATGGGCCGAGAGGCTGGAGCTTCACGATCTGGTGACCAAGGTAGCCCGCACCTGTAAGGCCATGAAGGTGGACAAGCTGATCATCGAGAACAAGGCTGCCGGTCACAGTGTGGCCCAGGAAATGCGGCGGCTATTCGGCCACGAGGATTGGGGCGTTCAACTGATCGACCCGAAGGGCCAGGACAAGCTGGCCCGGCTGTATAGCGTTCAGCACTTGTTTGCCGAGGGCATGGTCTATGCCCCTGACCGGGCCTGGGCCGATCAGGTGATCACCCAGGTGGCCGCGTTCCCGAAGGCCAAGCACGATGACCTCGTGGATACGGTCAGCCAGAGCCTTCGGCACCTGCGTGACCTGGGGCTGCTGACCCGTGGGGCTGAATGGACGGCAGCTATCGAGGAGAGTATGGCTTTCCACGGCAAGCCGCCAGAACCGTTGTATCCGGCTTAGCATTTGTGCAATATGCCCCCTGAGAGGGAGTGACCATGCCACTTGTCCCTGGCCTTAGCCCGTCAATCCGCGAACCTGCCCCTGAGCAGGCCGAGCTTCCTATGCTTTCTGACGCCACTGAAGTGACGATCATGGACGCCGATCCCGGCGCTGACCTTCCTCAGATGGATGAGGCGGGCAACGTCCTATCAATCGAACACCCTGATGGCTCCATCTCTATCCGCCTTGACGGCAAGCCCATCGAGAGCGCCGCGTCACGCAAGCCTACCGGCTGGTTTGACAACCTCGTTGATGAAATTGATGAGATGGAACTTGGCCGTATCAGTGAGGAACTGCTGCGCGGTATCCGTGACGATTTGATCAGCCGCAACGACTGGATCGAAGACCGCGCCACCGGCATGAAGCTGCTTGGCCTGAAAATCGAAGTACCCAGCTTGAGCGGCGCTGCTGACGGTGCGCCGGTCGAGGGCATGAGTAGAGTGCGGCACCCGCTGTTGCTGGAGGCCGTGCTGCGCTTTCAGGCCAATGCGCGGTCTGAGCTTCTGCCGACCGATGGCCCGGTGAAGATCAGGAACGACGATAACGATCCCAGCCTGCAAGAAGATCAGCTTGCTGATGCGCTGGAGCGCGACCTTAACCATTACCTGACGGCGGTTGCCACCGAGTATTATCCCGACACTGACCGCATGCTGCTGATGCTTGGCTTCGGCGGCACCGCGTTCAAGAAGATTTACTTTTGCCCGCTGCGCAATCGTCCCGTTAGCGAAACGGTTGATGCCGATGATTTGATCGTGAACAATGGTGCGACTGATCTGAAGAACGCCAAGCGTATCACGCATCGCACTTACTTGAAGCCAAGCACGGTCAAGCGGCTGCAAATCCTGGGTGTCTATAAAGACATCGATCTCAGCACACCGAAGGCGATTGATTATGACAGCGTCCAACGCGAAGAAAAAGCTACAGAAGGCGTGGCGATCAGTGTCACGAACCCTGAAGACCGCGACCGCGAAATCTATGAGTGCTATTGCGAGCTTGACCTCAAAGGTTTTGAGCATCGCTACAAGGGTAAAGAAACGGGTTTGGAAATCCCGTACCGGGTAACCATCGACGTTTCATCGCGCAAAATCTTGTCGATTGTGCGCAACTATGATGAAGATGATGCTGATCTTCCAGAACCGCGGAGCAACTTCGTCAAGTACACCTTCATGCCCGGCTTCGGCTTCTATGACATCGGGCTGCTGCACATCCTCGGTAACACCACAAACGCGGTGACTGCTGCATGGCGTGAACTTCTGGACGCTGGGATGTACGCAAACTTCCCAGGCTTTCTGTTCAGTGATGCTGGCGCGCGTCAAAACACAAACATCTTCCGCGTCCCACCGGGCGGCGGCGCTCTGATCAAGACGAATGGTATGCCGATCCAGCAGGCGATTATGCCGCTTCCTTATAAGGAGCCGAGCCAAGCCTTGATGGCGCTGGTCGAGAACATCGCGCAGACGGGCCAGAGGATTGGCGGCGTGAGCGAAATGCAGGTAGGCGAAGGGCGCCCTGATGCGCCTGTTGGCACTACGCTTGCAATGATTGAGCAGGCGCAGAAAATTCTGAACAGCGTTCACAAGCGCATGCACGCGGCCCAGGCGCATGAATTCCAACTGCTGGCCGATTGTTTTCGCGAAAATCCAGAGAGCTTTTGGCAGCGTAATAAAAAGCCTGCGCTGCCATGGGATCAGGAGCGGTTCTTACAGGCGCTGGATAACTGCGAGCTTGTGCCACAGGCCGATCCCAACACTGCCAGCCACACGCAGCGCCTGATGAAGGTGATGGCGTTGAAGCAGCTTCAGCAGGCGCAGCCTGGGCTGTATGATCCGATTGCGATTGATACGGCTGCCTTGCAGGCAATTGGTTGGACCAACCCAGAGCAATTCTTTGCGCCGCCTGAAGCGCAGGGCAAGCCGCCGCCTGAACTGATGAAGGCTCAGGCCGAGCTTCAGATGAAGGCCAAGGAGCTTGAGATTAAGGGCATGGAAGCTCAGGCTCGTGCGCAGAAAATGCAGGCTGACACGGCGCTTGAGGCCCAGGAGTTCCAGGCTAATCAGGTTATGCACCAAGAACGAATGGGCTTGGATGTGTCAAAATTCAAAGTTGAGACCAACATGCAAGAGCAACAGATGGGGGTAAGAACAGATGATGCGATTGCTCGTGAGCGTCTACAATTGATTGACTTGGCACAGAACCTTGCGGTTCACCCTGAGAGCGCGCCCGTTGTTGCTCCTTTGGTAAAGCCTGCTTTTGACGCTGTAACGCAACGTGAGATGGAAGAAAGGGCGCGGCGAAATAGAATGCCGCCTCCTGGTCTTGCTGGAGGGCTACCGCAGTGACCTATGATAACCAAAAGGCTATCCGCCGGGCTCTCAGGCTTGCGCGTGGTGGTTATGCTGGTGGTGGCGCTGGCATGGGTGGCGTTGCCACTCAGGGCGGCCCTGATGGGGCTGCTGGCGCTCCCGCAAAGGGGTTTACACCAAGCAGTGGTGATGCGCCGCCGCCGCAGGTTATGGGATCGCCTGATGCCGCTGGTGCGCCGCCGAAAGGCTTTACGCCGGGTTCTGATAATCGGGGGGCGCCTTCGTCTTACATGCAGTCGCAAGGCTTTGGTCCTGGCGTAAATAACTATCAGCCCCCGCCGCAACAGTTACCGACCGGACCTAGCGCTGACTTCTATCAAAACTTAATGAGTGGGATGCAATTCGCGCAGCCTACTTATCGTGCTTATCAGCCCGGTAACTTTGCGCCTCAACAATTAAGGCAAACTTATAGGTTCGATCCAGCGACTGATCCTTCCAGGTTAGTTATTGCTGAGCTTGCGCGGCAGGCTGCGGAAAGGGCTTCGCAGGCAAATCAAGAGCCTGAGAGTACGCCACCATACGATCCTTACTTTCTTGGTGGAGGCCACGACTCACCATGAATTACGATCCGCGCAAGGCCATCCGTCAGGCTATGATGATTGCGCGGCGCGAGGTAACTGCGCCGAGTAAGGCTTCGATCAAAGGGCAGCGGCATATGCTGGCCTACATCACGCCTTATGAGGCCGAGCTTCTTATGCGGCGCGGTGGTTCTGGCCGTCTTACTCAATATGGCATCCCGGCCTTTGATGACGGTGATGGTGACGGTCCTGGTGGTGGCGATACGTCTAATGCCGATCCTGGGACGCAATCTGCTGGTGCTGGCAATGAAGGCACTGGCGCCGGGCCTACAGGAGCAGGCATTGGCGGCATAGGTGTGGATTCGCAAGATGATGTAGGCGGCCCTCCTGGGCCTCCTGGCGGCCCTAATTCAGGTTTTGGTAGCTCTATGAACCAAGACCCAGAGGGTACACCCGCTGCTGCCAACATGAACACGGCTGTGAGCGCCCAGCAGCAGGGTTATGGCGTTGGGATTGCCGACACGGGCGGTGTGGCGCCGACAGGCTTTGGTGCCGCTCCAGGCATTGCTGAAGCGTTTGACGCTTACGATAAGGGCATCATCGGCCTTAATCAGGCTTTGGGCTATGCGGCCTTGTCTGCCTTCTCCCCGCCTGGGCTTGAGTTTGGGCAAGTAACGGATGAGGTGGGTAACCAAGCTGTTGGTGGTCGCGGTAACATTGGTGGTGCGATTGGCGGAATTGCTGGCATAGCTTCCGGCGTTCCTGGCGCGGGGACTGTTGGTGGCATGATTGGTTCCCAGGTTGCTGATGCGCTTGGGGTTCCTAGCCAAACATTCTCTTTTGCTGACGGCGGCGCTGTTGGCTATGCTGATGGTGGTATGCCGGGTGCTGATCCGGCGGTGCAACAGGCGTTGGACATCACCCGGCAGGTGCAGCCCAGCGCACCGCAGATAGCCGCTACTGTGCAACCCCAGGCGAAGCCTGCGCAGTACAAATCTTGGGCTGATGTGCCTACGATCAATCCGCAAGATTTGGTTGGCAAAAGGGTATTCCCCATCTTTGCTGATTTAACCAAAGCCGGTTCAGCATTTACTGGTATTGATGCAAGTCAGCTTACTAAACCTGAACAGCTTTATGGTGGGCCAGGGTATCCTTTGCTGCCAGAGAGCCAGGAAAAGGGTCTGGCCTGGGCTGTTGAAGGTAAAGGGCGCGGGTCAGCAAAAATCCGCAAGGATGCGGATTATGTTGTCGTATCATCCATGATGCCGCACAGCCATCAATCAAACGCATCGTTCTCTAATGCTTTGATGAAAAACATGGACGCTTATGTGCGTGATAAGAGGCTTGCGCCGGAAGACATCCAGCAAATTGATGACATGATCCGCAGGCCAACAGAGCAAAAAGAATTGCAAGGGCTGCAAGAATTCCCTGGCTTTGCCCACCCTGAAGCTGAAAACTTCTTGCGTGGCATAAGCTTTGAGCAAAGGAAAAGAATATCCAATGTGCTTGCCAGTAAGGAAGCGCAAAACCTTGGCGCCCCAAATATTGATAAGATAACCCGAGAAACATTGGACCCCGAATTCTCGGGCGTTCCAAGTCGTCATGGAATGTTTCTTTTGGAAATCCCCAAAGGAACAGAAGAGCAGCAACTTGTTAATTTAAAAGAAGCTGGATTACCGGAACATCCAAGCTATCAGTATGGGATCAAGGGGCGCGTGGTCGGTAAATTCCATTACCCAGTTGCGCCAGAAGTTTTGTTCAAAGATTGGTTTGACAAAGCGCATGCGGAAGCAAGCCAAAAAGAAAAATCCAATGTGCGGCGTGCATTTGATTTGGCCATGCCGGTTGGCACGGTCACTCAAGAGATCGCCGATATGCTTCCCCGGCACCCGAGAGACATTCAATCCGGTAAGGCTGCGCGCTTGGCGTTGAATGCGTTCAATGACCAATGGGCGCATACGGATGATCCTGTGAATAAGGGCGGTATTGGTGCGGCTGAATTTTCGCAAGCACTGAAGAATTCTGATTTTTCTTCTACTCTTCCGCAGTATTCTGCCGAAGATATCAATAAGATGAGGAAGGATAAAAATTTTACTGGATATAAATTGAAAGACGGCGAGATTTATTTTGGCCTTAAGCGTAACACCAACTATGCCGATGATTATGGCTTTGAACACCCCGAGCTATCGCCTAATGAAACCGCATTGGTAAGTGTTGTGAACAATGAACCGGGGGCAAAAGGTATTGGGGGCGCTCCGGTGGTGCTTAAGGCTATCCAAGAGGGAGCCACGGCCCTGGATTGTTATGCAGTCCCCAGCCAAAAACATCCTGAAGGATTTTTACCTAATTTCTATTCTCACTTTAATTTCAAAGAGTTAGGTCGAATCCCGTTTGATCCACAATATGTGACACAGGCGCAGTTTGATGATATGAAGCATCAGTGGCGCAAGTCTGGTTGGGATGAAACCATGGGGATGCCCTCCCTGGTTATTATGAAGTGGGATGGAAAAGATGGAGATAGATCAGATGCCGTTAGACGCTTTGTCAGTCAAAGCAGTGAAAGTGTTGGGCCACGAAGCGGTGGACGCGATGTCCAAGGCACAAGCCGGTCTCTTAAACAAGGCGCTGGATCGGCTGTTGGAGAGAGCGGGATCGGTGGACAAGGTGACGCCAGCTCAGATCGAGGGGCAGTACGAGCAGATCGTAATGCACGTTCTGCCGACCGGTTCACACGAACACTTTCTGAAATAAAGTCGCTTTCCCCTGAAGAGGCGCGCCACTTTGGCCTAGACCCGGCTGAAGTAGAGGTTTTGCGCCAGCAATTTCTCCCTAAAGCTTTTGGTGGATCAACCGTGGACAAGGCTCTACGGTTGACCGCACCCGCTCGGCCTATGGTTGCCTTGGCCGACTTATTTCAAAGGCAACTGCGGGGACGCCCGCCCTCCTAGGAGAAAGTGCTATGTCTGATACTAACGCAAAGTCGATTCGGGCGGCCCGTGAAGCCAAGGCAAAGCGCCTTGGCTCTGCCGGTGATCCGAAGCAAAAGGTGGATGCGTCCTCCTGGACGCCGCCGGAAATGATGAACACCAATGCCAAGACCGGGCTGCGGCCTGTGTCGCGCCGCCAGTATAAGCGTGGTGGCAAGGTGGGCATGGAGGCTGAAGGCTCCTGCGGCTCTGCCCGCGCCGACCGCATGCCGCGCAAGAGCGGTGGCGAGGCCAAGGCTTGGATGGCTGCCAAGATTAACCGCGATGTGAAGGAAGCCAATGCAGAGCTTGGCAAGCCGCACATTGGTGGCATGAAGAAGGGGGGCCGAGCGAAGAAGCAGAGCGGTGGCCTGCTTGGCCGTGATGTCCCGACTAGTGGGATTAGCACTGCCTCCCAAATGCGGGCTGCTGAGCTTGCGGATCGTCTGGCTAAGGGTCAGATGAAGCGTGAAACTCCTCCACCGCCGCCGCCTTCTGAGCGCGAGCCGCCGCTAATGGATCGCACCTCCCGCGAATACATGAATGCGATTCAGGAAGGCCGCAAGCATGGTGGCCGGTCCAAGAAAATGGATGGCGGCCAGATGTCTGGCGATCCCCGTCAGCGTGCTGCTGCGATGATGCAGGCTGCCGCCGCGATGGGTAACGTGCCGCAAAACCGCATGGAGTTTGGTGGCGTTCGCAAGGGCCGTCTGGCTTCCATGGCTGGCCTAAAGAAGGGCGGCAAGGTTAGCCATCAAGAATGGGAGCATTCCAAGGCTGACCTGAAGCAGGACAAGAAGCTGGCCAAGAAGCACGGCATGAGCATGGAGAAGTGGGAGGAATCCGACCTCGATGCCAAGCACGATAAGCAGCAGTCGGCTGAGGGTCTGAAGAAGGGCGGCGCTGCTGGTAACTATACTGGCGGCACTCGCCCGACCGGTGGCCGAATCGCCAAGAAGAGCGGTGGTCGCGCTAAGGGCAAGACCAACATCATCATCTCCATCAACCCTGGCGCTGGTGCGCAGCAGGCAGCCATGCCGCCCGGCAATCTGCCTCCTGGTGGCGCTCCGAAGCCCGGCCCTGGCGCTCTGCCGGTGCCTGTGCAGATGCCTCCTCCTGGTGCTGGCGCTCCTCCAGGCATGATGCCTGCTGGGCCGCCTCCGATGCCGATGCCGCCTCCTGGCGCGATGGCAGGCCCTCCTGGCTTGCCGCCCGGTATGCCGATGCCGCGCAAGGCTGGTGGCCGCGCATACCGTTCCTACAAGGATATGGACGCGGGCGCTGGCAGCGGCATGGGGCGCCTGGAGAAGACCGAAATCGCCGAGCATAAGCGTGGCGAACGTAAGGCTGGTGGCCGCACCTATCGTTCATACAAGGACATGGATGCGGGCGCAGGAAGCGGGCTTGGCCGCCTGGAAAAGACGGAAATTCAAGCCAGCAAGAAGTGAGGTAGGCAGGCTCAGCGCGATAGAAGTCTGAATGCCTATCTCGGGCGGCGGTAACCGCAAGCGCCGCCGCCCACCAACCCTAGAAGGAGGACAATGCTTACAAACGCAGTTCTTTTTGAGCGCGAATTGAAGCGCTTAATTAATGAAGAGATAGAGCGATTAAAGGATGCTCTCACTGTTGTTCCCATAAATGTTGAGGGGCCAAACAGTGTGACGTTCCTTCAGGGCAGTGTCTCTGCCTTGAAGGGTTTGGAAGATTTGATTGACGAAGCAAAGCGTCGGTCAGATCAAAATTCACGGTAAACGAGAGGGGAGAACTCAAATGCCGTTTATGATTATGAGCCATGAAGTGGACCCCAAGCAGAAATTGCTTGACGACTTGGGCGACATTTCACCGTTTGAAATCTTCAACAACCAGATTTTGGTTGCTGTTTACATCCGGCCAATCAAAACCAAATCTGGCCTTTATCTTCCTGACCAATCGCGGGAGGAAGATAAGGTGCAAGGCAAGGTTGGGCTTGTTGTTAAAAAAGGCCCCGCTGCATTTGTCGATGAAACCAGCGAATGGTTCAAAGATATCAGCGTTGAATTGAATGACTGGGTGGTTTTCCGCCCGTCAGATGGCTGGAGCATCACCGTAAATAACGTGCTGTGCCGGATTATCGATGACACCGCTGTTCGCGGCAAAGTCGATATGCCAGATCGCGTTTGGTAAGGAGAGAATTATGTCTGATACCGATAAAGAGCTAGAAATTGACCTTGATGTTGTCACTAAGGCCGAGGAAAAAGCGGCTGAACCGACTGATATTAAGGTTGAAGAGGTAGAAAAAACCGGTCCTACCGAGATTTCTGCCGCCGAAGGCATTGAAGCTTTTAAGAAAAACCAGGAAGAGCGCTATGAAAATGAGCGCAGAGCCCGGCTTGAGGCTGAAATGCGTGCTACACATGCCATGCAGCAGGCCCAAGAGGCCCAAGGGCATGTTCAGACCACCAATTTGCAGCTTGTTTCAAGTGCAATTGACACTTTGAAGCGCGAAACTGACATCTTAAAGGCAAATCTTCGCGCTTCTATGGCTTCTGGGGACTATTCTGCTGCCGCAGACGCTCAAGAGGCCCTGGCTGACGTTAAAGCCAAGATGCTTCAGCTTGAAAATGGCAAAGCAGCCCTGGAAGACGAGATCAGGCGCCCAATTCAGCGTGTTAATCCGCCTCCAATGGACCCAGTTGAGGCTTTGGCGTCCCAATTATCGCCGAGATCAGCAGCTTGGGTACGAGCGCACCCAGAATATGCCCGCGATCAGCGTCTTTTTCAAAAAATGGTTGCGGCACATAATCTTGTCACCGCTGATGGTATTCCCGCTGACAGTGACGATTATTTTGATTCGGTGGAACGGGTGTTGGGCGTTTCGGCGGCGCCTAACACAGGTGGCGCGGCATCCGAAAGTCCGATGTCTGCCGCCTCTGCACCGGCGCAGCGGCGATCCTCCCCAGCGGCTGCGCCGGTGTCCCGATCTGGGACCGGTGGTGGTAGTCGCCCCAACGTGGTGAGGCTTACTGCTGAAGAGCGGGAGATGGCTCAGATGATGGGCCAGACCCCCGAAGAGTATGCCCGTAACAAGCATGCCTTGATCAAGGCAGGCAAGATCACAGCCCATTGAGGAAATAGACCATGAATGCTCCCGCACCGCGCCGTGGGCGCCAACGCAGGTTTCCTATCGCTGACAGCATGGTTTCCACCGAAGTGGAAGCAGAGGGCGTAGAGGCTCAGGAAGAGGCCCCTGTAGCCCCGGCTAAGTCTCTACGGCCCCCCATGCGAAAAGAATATACCCTGGCGTCTGCGCAAGAACGCGCAGCCCAGGTCATGGGCCATATCGGCTCTTTGGATGAAGGGATCGATGAATTCTACATTGACCGTTCCCGCATCCCTACTGGCTGGGACATGGAATGGAAGACCAAGACTGTGCTTGGGGCTGAAGACCCGGCTCAGATGGTTGCCTATGCCCGCACCGGCTGGGAACCTGTGCCTGCCTATATGTTCCCTGACATGATGCCTGATAGCTGGAAGGGCAGCACAATTGAGCGTAAGGGCATGATCCTAATGATGCGGCCTAAGCAGCTTACTGACATGGCTCGCTCTGTGGATGCCAAAAGGGCGCGTGAGGCGGTCAGGGCCAAAGAGCAACAACTTTCTTCGGCGCCTGACGGTCAATTCACCCGTGATCACTCACAGGCCAAGCCTAAGATTGGCAAAAGCTATGAGCCTTTGCCGATCCCGCAAGACTGACCATTTTTCTAACATCAGAAAAATGGTCTGAGGGGGCTTCGGCCCCCTCTTTACCCATAGAAAATGTATTGATATTTTATGGGATATGGGCTTATGGTCCATATTACCTCTCCTCGGTGGAGGGGTTTGAGCCTCTTTCTGCTCCCTAGCCGCCCCGGTGCGCGGTAACGGCGCTTTCAATCGGAGGACGTTTCGTGGCAAACACGAATACCCCCTTCGGCTTTGCGCAGTACCAAGGCGGCGCTGGTGGGGCTCCCACTTTCGCTCAAACGGCACGGCGCATTGCCTCTTCTAACACGACGCCGATTTATTTCGGTGATCCGGTCATGCCGGTTGTCGGCACTGCCAATGGCTACATCACTCAGGCTGCTCCTGGCACCACCACCCTCGCGGGTGTTTTTGTGGGCTGTCAGTATGTGTCCGTTTCCCAGAAGAGGACCGTGTGGTCCAATTACTGGCCGGGCTCTGATGCCAACGGTGATGTGTACGCCTATGTGATTGATGATCCGAATGCTCGTTTCGTCGTCATGGGCAACAGCACGACCTTTAACATTTCTGGCACCTTGTCTGCCTTCGGCTCTTCGCCGGTTGGCAAGTACGCTCAGTTCGCGATTGGAACTGGCAACAACAATACGGGCATTTCTGGCGCGTACCTCAACTCTGTTGGTACGACCGTGACGTTCCCATTTGTAGTTGTCGATCTTATCATTGCCCCTCCGGGCGCGAACGGTGCCGATCCTACGACCGCATACAATCATGTGGTTGTCGGGTTCAACAACGAGTGGCTGCGCAGTAATGGCGCTGGCCCGACCGGCATCTCGTAAGGAGGGCATGAACCATGGCTGTAAATCTTTCGGCTATTAAAGACCTGCTCCTCCCCGGTCTGCGTGGTGTTGAAGGCAAGTACGAGATGATCCCATCTCAGTACGATAAAATCTTCACCAAGCATGACTCGAAGATGGCGTTGGAACGTACCGCTGAAATGCGGTATCTTGGCCTTGCCCAGCTTAAAACCGAAGGCGGTCAAACCGCTTTCGACAATAACGCTGGTGAGCGCTTCGTCTACAATCAGGAACACACGGAAATTGCGCTTGGTTACGCGATCACCCGCAAGGCGATTGACGATAACCTGTACAAGACGCAGTTCCACCCGTCGAACCTGGGTCTGATTGAGTCCTTTCAGCAGACTAAGGAAATCTACGGCGCAAACATCCTGAATACGGCGACGACCTACAATGCTTCTGTTGGCGGTGACGGCGTGGCGCTTTGCTCCACCTCTCACCCGATTGACGGCGGCACTGTGGCGAACCGTCCGACCACGGATGTGGGCCTGAACGAAGCGACCCTGCTGAACGCGATGATTGCGGTGCGTACTAACTTTAAGGACCAAGCTGGCCTTAAGGTGTTTGCGCGTGCTCGCAAGCTGGTCGTTCCGCCGCAGCTTGAACCGACTGCTATCCGCCTGACGAAGACGGAACTGCGGCCCGGCACTGCCGACAACGATGTCAATGCGATCATGATGACTGCGGGCGGTTTGCCTGAGTCCTACATGGTCAACGACTTCTTGACCTCGGCTTATGCTTGGTTCCTGCTCACGAACATTGATGGTCTCTCCTACATGGAGCGCATCAAGTTTGAGACAGACATGCAGGTCGATTTCGTCACGGATAACCTGCTGGTTAAGGGCTATGAGCGGTACTCTTTCGGGTACTACAATTGGCGCTCGATCTTCGGGTCGTTCCCGACTTCGTAATCCCCGTAACGGCCCCCGGTATTCGCCGGGGGCTAACTCAGGAAAGGGCTAAAAATGGGTGCTACTCACTTTAGCGGTCCTGTTGTTTCGGGGACTTTGCAGCAGGGTGAAACCGATGGCCCTAACCAGGGTTTTGCGGTTCTTACCCAGTCTACTTCGATCACCCAGAACAGCACGACTGCTGTTTCGTCCACGCTGTATATCCCGGCTGGTTCTGAGATCATCGACTTCAACATTGATGTTCTCACGGCTTTCAATTCCGCAACTTCGGCAACTCTTACCATTGGCACCGCTGCCGCTGGTACGCAGTATGTGAGTGGTGTGGATGTGAAGACCGCGACTGGCCGTATTGCTCCGACCTTTACGGCGGCGCAATTGGCAGCGATGAATGGCGTTACCGTAACTGGTACTGCCGCTCCGACCACTGCCCCGGTAGTGGTTACTGTAACCCCCGTTGGCGCGACATCTGCTGGCTATGTCGTTGTCACCGTCATCTATGCCCAGCAGTAAGGAGGACCGCTATGAAGGGTCGTAAAGGTCGCGCGGCTGGTGGTGAGTCCCCGGCTGCTGGTGTGAAAGAGTACGAACAGGATATTGCTTCTAAGCCAACGCGCCGTGTGAACGCTCCCAGCATCATGAATGCTGCTGAAGAGCGTAAGCGCGGTGGCAAGGCTATGGGCAAGGTGCATGGCGCTGCTGCCAAGATGCACGCGGGCCGCAAGCCCCGTAAGTCTGGTGGTTCGGCTACTGCCAATCCGTTCTCCAGCGCCCGCGCTGGCACGCCTGCTAAGGGCCGCCAGACGGTTTCTATCGACTAAGACTGATGGGGGCTTCGGCCCCCATCTTTCCTTTGGAGAGTGTCATGGCTGGTGCTTGGACGCGCAAGGAAGGTAAAAACCCCGAAGGTGGCCTGAATGAAAAGGGTCGCGCTTCGTTGCG
>SXGQ01030629.1_pt1 | contig 24109 bp, 18 predicted proteins | sample 3178371 | NCBI WGS metagenome assembly SXGQ01 (sample SAMN11356859, study PRJNA531348) | freshwater metagenome | isolation source: freshwater sample F1-20 | place: China: Fuxian Lake, Yuxi | collected 2017-12-25 | reverse complement strand
GCGGCACTGCCCCGGCGTGACCGTTCACATCGAGACCATCTCCGGCTTCGCGCGCGAGTTCCCCCTCTGGAAGCCCGACCTCTGGAAAATCTTCCCCAAGGCGAAGGCCGCCGACCTCGCGCGCTTCCTGGCGCTGGCCAAGCGCGGCAAGCGCATCGAGCCGTTCAAGGCCCCCGCCGGCGTGGACCGCACCAAGGCCGACCAGGACTACCAGCGCGGCGAAGTCGAGCGCAGCATCAAGCACTGCCGCGAGGTGCTGGGGTTGGGCCTGCGGGCGTGAGGAAGTGTGGGAAGTTCGTTCAGAGTTGCGTTCAGCAGAAACTCCGAGGTCGAGGCTGAATGCCTCGCACCCGGAGAACCGCAAGGTTTGACCTTCCAGTGGCAGCCTTGATTAACGACCATCTAGTCGCTCAACCAAAAATTTTGGCTATCATCACACTATGGACACACCAGACCTACACTCAGAATTGGAAAGCCTCGATGAACTGCACAATCCGTTCATCGTCGTGCTCGATTTCATCTTTGCGCTCACTGGCGGCAACTTGGGCAACTTCACCAAGAAAGGCACGCAGTGGGTTTACGAGCCGAACTTTGTCACCTTTAGCATCCACTCGCAGCGGGCGCGCAATGTCACCATCTGCCTCCGTGGCAATCCCCACGAGTTTGCACAGTATGAGCACCTTCCCCTTGCATCCGCGCAACACGGCTACTGCCGCTGCAAGGTTGAAAGCGTCCTTCAGCTTGACGCTGCGCTTGTTTACATCCGCCGTGCACACGAGTTGCGGAGCAAGGGACGCCATAGAGACCAGAAAGAGCAGCGGATTGTCGAGGTATGACGGCCATCCAATTGCCGTATCTAACGTCCGCCGCGCCGGGCCGTTGACCGATTTATGAAACTCCAACACCTTCGTAGCAGGGCACGCCCTGCCTACCGCGTGCGGTGGCTGAGCTCGCTCGGCGGGCTGTTTCATGCCTGCTGATAGATGACAACCTTCGCCAAAGAGACCGTCGTGTGTGGAGCCTGCGGGCATGTGTTCACGCATCAAGCCTTGGCAAGCACGAATGCCTTTGGGTCGCCCGACCTTGATACACGTCCACCGGAAATGCAGCGCTCGACGATGCGCGCGTGGATTCAGCGCTGCCCGTCGTGCGGCTTCTGCGCGCGGGACGCTTCGAAGTTCGATGCCCGGTTTCGAGTTGCGATGGACACCAGTTGTTACCGTTCACAACTCACCGATGCTCGTTTCCCAGAGCTTGCCTCCACCTTCATCTGTTCCGGGATGCTGGCCGAGGCCGTCGGGCAGCGGGAGGACTCCGGTTGGTGTTATCTTCGGGCGGCTTGGATACTTGACGACGCGAGCAAGGATGAGCTTGCGAAGTTGTGGCGTAGCAAGGCCGCTGATGCGTTTCTGGCATTCCTTACCGAAGGTCAGACGTCAGTGCAGCAACCGGGCGCATACGAAGCCATCGTTACCGACTGTTTACGGCGTGCCGGGCGAGGAGATGAGGCCGTGTCGGTTATTGAGCGCGGGCTAATGCAGGCTTGCGAGCAAGTCATCCACAAGGTTCTGGCCTTGCAGCGGAAGCTCATTCAGCGAGGGGACACTGCTCGACACTTACTCCAAGAAGCACTTGAGGACGAAGAGCCGCCAGCCTAGTGCCATTGCGATTGCAGGGGACAGGCTCCGTGGCCGATGCAGTTTGTTCCGTTACTAATTACCACACACTAACCACTCCTCCCCATGCCCCTCCACCTCACTCCCCGCCGCACGTTCCTCCGCCGCGCCGCGCTCGCCGGTGCCGCGCTCTTCGCCACGCGCCACCTGCCCGCCGCCGAGACCGGCGCGTCCTCCCGCTGGGCGCTGCTTTCCGACACGCACATCGGCCCGAAGCCCGAGACCGTCGCCCGCGAGACGAACATGGCCGACCACCTCCGCGCGGTCGTGAAGGAAATCACCGCGCTCCCGACCGCGCCCGCCGCCGTGTTCATCAACGGCGACTGCGCGCTCAAGGCCGGCTTCGTGGACGAATACGCCACCTTCACCCCGCTGCTCCAGCCGCTCACCGCCGCGCGCCTGCCCGTCCACATGACCCTCGGCAACCACGACGACCGCGCCAACTTCTGGCAGGCCCTCAACGTCGCCAGCGACGCTGCGCGCCCCGTGCAGACCAAGCACATCTCCGTCATCAAGTCCCCCCACGCGAACTGGTTCCTCCTCGACTCGCTCGACGTGGTGGACAAGCCCCCCGGCAAGCTTCACACCGCCCAGCGCGATTGGCTGGCCAAAGCGCTCGACGATCGCAAGTCCAAGCCCGCGCTCGTGATGGTCCACCACAACGTCCACCTCGACCCGACCAAGCCGAACAGCGCGCTCCTCGACACCGCCGAACTCTTCGACGTGCTGCTCCCGCGCAAGCAAGTGAAGGCGCTCTTCTACGGCCACTCACACAAATGGGAGCTGAAGGAGAAAGACGGCCTGCACCTCGTGAACCTCCCCGCCGTCTCCTACGCCTTCGCGAAGGATCAGCCAACGGGCTGGGTGGATTGCCACCTCAAGTCCGGCAGCGCCACGCTCGAACTCCGCGCCCACAACGAGCAGCACGCAGCGCACGGGAAGAAGACGGAACTGAAGTGGCGGGCGTGAAGCCGTGCTGGCGGCTTGTAGCCGCTGTGTTGCGCGGAAAGCAGTTCAAACGCGCTCTGACTTGCTGAACGCCACCGACGGCGGCTGCAAGCCGCCAGCACACGTGCTCCTCACTCGCAACCGCAGCCGTGGTTGTTGCAACAGCCGCCGTCATTCATGTCCTCCACCGTCGGCACGCGGCCCAGCTCAAGCGTCTTCTGGATGTGCTTCATGATGCTGTCCTGAATCCGGGACACCTCCTGTTGCGCGTCCATGAACTCCGTGGCCACGGGGTTCTTCGTGAAGCTGTCGCGCAGAGCCTCGAAGCGGCCGACCTCCTCCTCGGTGATCTGCATCCCCTGCTGCTGCTTCTGCTGGAGCAGCGCGCCGGAGTCGTTGAGCATCTGGTATTCGTATTTCACCTTCTCGTCCGCCATGAAGGCGTCAATGCGGCGACGGAGGTCGGAGAAGTCAGGACGCTCGATGATGGCCTGGCAGAGTTCGCGGATCTTTTCGTCCACGGCGGGAATTTGAACAGCGGTTTCCATAATCTGGGTTTTGGCGGCCCGAGCTTCAGGCGCAGGCACGGCGCAAATTAGCAGCCAGCCAAAGCCGGGCGAGAATTTCTTTTCGTCGGTGCTGGAGGCTGCGCATCGGGATTTTGCCGGTTGACCGCACCCGGCGGCTTGGGCGTAACTCGGGGAAATGCAAAGGTTCTCCATTGTTCTCCTCGCCGTCCTGCTCGCGGCTGGCTGTGCCGGCACCAAGAACTCGAAGGACGGAACCGCCAAGCCAGCCCCGAAGGAAAAATTCAAATCCGCCACGCCACCGAAGCCGGCCAAGGCCCAGCCCAACCCCGGGCCTGTCATCGAGCCGGTGTCTGCGTTCTCCGGCAAGGTCGCGCTCGTCAACGCGCCGCTGCGATACATCGTGGTCGAGGGCACCATCGGGCGGCTGCCGCCGGTGGACCAGAAGCTCAACGTGTATCGCGACGGCCAGCGCGTCGGCGAAGCGGTCGTGTCCGGCCAGTCGCGCGGCGCGAACTTCGCGGCGGACATCACCCTAGGCGACGCGCGCGCGGGCGACACGGTGCGGAGTGACTGAGCCGTAACGCGGACACTCCTGTCCGCCGCTACTGCGCCTTCTTCTTCCCCTTCTTCGCAGGAGCCTTTTCGCCGTCGGGCTTCGCGCCACCCAAGTCCGCCGCCAGATCAGCGAGCAGGCGCGGGACGTAGGAGTTGTAGCGGGCGTCGGGAGAAGCGCCTTTGTCGGGCAGTGCCTTGATCGCAGCCGCAGCGGACGGGGCCTTCGGGCCAAGTGCTCCAAGGGCGTTCAGCGCCGAGACTGACGCGAAGACGCCGCTCTTGCTCCAGTCCGCCTGCTCCACCAGCACCGGCAGCGCCTTGTCCAAGTCCGCCTTGTCCCCGAACTGCCCTAGCGCCTGCGCCGCCGGGATGCGGACGAAGGGCGACGCGTCCGCGAGCGCCTTCTGCAAGTCCGCGCGTGCCGTGGCGACGGCGTCCTTCCCGCGCATCAGCACGCCGAGCGCGGCCCAGTAGCGGACGGCGCTGTCGGAGTCAGCTAGCCGCTTGCGAAGCTCGGGAAGCGCGTCGGCCTTGAGGTTTGAGGCGAGGTCGGCGGTGGCGAAGATGCGGGCGATGGGAAACTTCGCGTCGTCGTGGCCCATCGTGTAGGGCGCGCCGCCGGCGGAGCGCGAATGGATTTCTCCCTCGGGCAGAAAGCCCACATCGCGGATTTTGGCGGCGAGGTCGGCTTGCGCTTTGCGGAACTTCGCGAGCACCTCCTGATGCTGCGGCAACGCGGCGAGGTTCTTCACTTCGTCAGGGTCAGTCGTGAGGTCGTAGAGTTCCTCGGGCGCTTTGGGCGCGCGCCAGAAGATGGATTGCGCGTCGGTGGCCTGGCCGGACTTGAAGAGGTTGAACCAGACGCGCGTGGTCGGCGTCGCGAACTGATAGTCCACGTGCTGGCCTTGCGAGAGGTGCGGCATGAAGTTGCGGAGATAGACGTAGCGCCCGTCGCTCACGCTACGCACGCAGTCAATCCGCTCGTCCATGCGGCTACGGAAACCGAAGATGAACGGCTGCATCGGCGCGGTGAACTTCCCGGCAAAGGCATGGCCCTGCATCCACGCGGGCGGCTGGATGCCCGCGAGGCTTAGGACGGTGGGTGCGAAGTCCACGAAGCTGATGAGCCGGTCGCTCGCGCCGCCGGGCTTGTATTCGGACGGGGCGAGATGCTTCCACTTCGCCGGGAAGTGGACGACGACGGGGACTTGCAGGCCGGAGTTGCTGGGCCAGCGCTTGCTGCGAGGCATCCCGGAGCCGTGGTCCGCGTAGTAGAAGACGATGGTGTCGTCCGCGAGTCCGGCTTCGGTGAGCTCCTTCAAGTGCCGGCCTGCGTCGGCATCCACCTCGGAGACCTTGTCGTAGTATTGCGCCCAGTCCTGGCGGACCTCCGGCGTGTCGGGATGGTAGGCCGGGACGCGGACCTTGGCGGGGTCGTGAACGGCGGTGTGCGGACGCGTGCGAATCTGGCTCTCATGGCTCTTGGTGGAGTTGAAGATGGCGAAGAACGGCTGGCCGGCGGCGCGGTTCTTCCAGTGCGCCTTGCCGGATGACTCGTCCCAAACCTGGCCGGGCTTGGTGAGGTTGTAATCCTCCTTGGAGTTGTTCGAGCAATAGTAACCGGCCTCGCGAAGGAACTGCGGATACATCTTGAAGCCCGTCGGCAGCGACACCATGGACCTCATGTGTTCCGCGCCTGTGCTCGGCGGGTAAAGCCCGCTGATGAGTGTGGTGCGGGCGGGCGCGCAGACCGGCGCGCAGGACCACGCGCGGCGGAAGAGCATCCCGCGCGCAGCGAGGGCGTCCACGTTCGGCGTCGTGGCAAACTTGTCGCCGTAGCAGCCCATGTTCGGACTGTGGTCCTCGCTGGTGATCCAGAGGATGTTCGGCCGGTCGGCGGCGCTGAGAGCTGAAAGCTGAAAGCTGAAAGCTGCCAGCGCGAGGAGCAGTCGGAGTTTCATGGGGCGAAGGATGCGAAAGGCGACGGGGAAGTTACAAGCCTCTTGGCTCGCACGCGGGCGCTGGTCCGCTTGACACGGTTGTGTCACCGCCGGACAGTAGCTTGCGCACCAGCCAAAACGTCATCCACCATTGCCATGAGTCAAGAGAAACCAGTCTTTCGCGGGAGTTCGTCGCAGATGCTCAACCTCGCCCACTTCGCCGGGGCGATTGTGCTGGGCGCGGTGGTGATCCTGGCCAGCGCCAAGTTCGGCGGCTGGCTCGCGGCTCTCGTGGCGATGCCTCTGGCGTATGCCGGCTGGTGCTGGTGGCTGGTCGCGAGCCGCGTGTATGAGATCACCACCGAGCGCATCAAGGTCACGACCGGCCTGGTGAACAAACACACGGACGACCTTGAACTCTACCGCGTGAAGGACACGGTGCTGGAGGAGCCGGTGCTGCTGCGTCTCGCGGGCGCGGGCAACATCGTGCTGACCACGAGCGACACGACGACGCCGAGCCTGGTGCTCGAAGGAATCACCGGCGCGAAGGAATTGCGGGAGGAGCTGCGCAAGCACATCGAGGCCTGCCGCGACCGGAAGCGGACACGGCTGACGGAGTTGGAATGAGCGACGGCGTGCCGACTGCTCTGGAAGGCGCGGCCGCGAGGAGAATTTCGCCGGGTTCGGGGACAGGAGTGTCCCCGTCACGCCAAGCTTCAAATCTGGTCCGATGCCACCTTGCGCGTGACCTCTTCCAGCGTGGTCTCGCCGGCGAGCGCGCGGGCGAGGCCGTTTTGCCAGAGCGTCCTCATGCCCTGCTCGGCGGCGATCTGCTGGATGACTCTCGTGGGCTTCTTCTCCATGACCGCGTCGCGGACAGGCTCGCCGACCATGAGCAGCTCGGTGATGGAGAATCGGCCGTTGTAGCCGGTGTCCTTGCATTCGGGGCAGCCGGAGCCTTTGCGGAACGAGGCGTTGTCAATTTCGTCCTGTGTGAGGAGCTTGAGCAGCGCCGGTTCCGGCTCGTAGGGGATCGCGCAGAAGGAGCAGTTCGCCCGGACGAGCCGCACGCCCATGACACCAAGGATGCTCGACGCGAGCAGGAACGGCTCGATGCCCATGTTGATCAAGCGCGCGAAGACGCCAGCCGTCGTGCCGCTGTGGACGGTGCTGATGACCAGGTGCCCGGTGAGGCCGGCCTGCACGGCGATGCCCGCCGTCTCCGGGTCTCGAATCTCGCCGACCATGATGATCTGCGGGTCCTGCCGCATGAGCGAGCGCAGCGCCCCGGCGAAGGTGAAGTCCATCGCCGGGTTCAACTGCGCTTGGCTGACGGTCGGGATGGGCACCTCGACTGGGTCCTCGACGGACGCGATGCTGACGGCGGTGCCATGCTTGCCGAGCAGGTAGTGCAGCGCGCAGTAAATTGCGGTGGTTTTGCCGGAGCCGGTCGGACCGGTGAGCAGGATCAGGCCGTTGGGCTTGTTAACGAGCTGGATGAACTTCTCCTTGGTCTCCGGGTCCAGCCCCAGCTTGTCGATGTCGAAGGAGCGCGAAGTTGGGTCGAAGATACGGCAGACGACCTTCTCGCCCAGCACAGTGGGAAAGATGGAGACGCGGAGCTGCACGTTGCCGAACTCGGGGCCCATGTTGACCTTTCCGTCCTGCGGCACGCCGCTGAGATGCGAGGCGAGGCTGGCCATGACCTTGAAGCGGCCGGCGATCCTCTCCCTCAGCTCGCTGGGCAGGTGAACCATCTCGATGAGCTGGCCGGTAACGCGGATGCGCACGGCCATGGACTCCTGCCACGGCTCGAAGTGGATGTCGCTCGCGCCGGACTGCACGGCGTCGTGGACGATGTAGTCCACGAGCGTGCTGATGTCGGCTTCAATCACCGAGCGGAGGGACTGGAGGTAGGTGGCGGTGTGGCTCATGGCGGACGCGGTTGAGTGTGGCGACGTTTTACGGAACAGCACCGGGCGTGGCGAGCAAGAATGACGCGTAAGGGGGACACTTTTGTCCCCAAGCACGGTAGCGATGACTGCGGCTCGGGGACAGGAGTGTCCCCGTCACTCGATCACTTCGTCCCGCCGGGAATCACTTCCCACCGCTCGCCGAAGAAGCCGGCGGTGGCGATGCCGCCGGGGAAGCGCGAGCTGACCGGGATGTTCAGGTCAATGATCGCGTAGTCCGGCAGCTTGGGCACCTGGCGCGCGTTGTTGAGGTAGTCGTATTCGCGGAAGGTGAAACCGCTGTTGAGCACGACGTATTTCTTCGGGTTGAGCGGGTTCGGATAGATCATCACCGGCACGTGCTCGCTGGCCGGGAAGGACTGCGCGCCGGCGCGGACGGTTTGCGCGTCCCAACGGAGCGGCAGGCGGTCGAGGATGCGCGCGAGGAGTTTGTTGCTCGCGGGGTCACCCCAGAGGACGAGGTTGTGCGCGGCGATGTCGGCGTCGGTGATGGCGATGTCGTCCTTCATGCGCGCGTCGCCGCGAAACTGCCTGCGCCAGTGCTCCACGGCGTGCTTCATCTCGGTGTCGGCCCACTTGCCCACGCGCACGTTCAACGGCTGGCCGGTCGGGCGCACCATGAGAAAGCTGTCGAGGAACGCGTCGTCAATCGGGCCTTGCAGGCCGTGGCGTTTGCGCAGCGAGGCTTCGTCTGCGAACGCGGCGATGGACCACTTGCCCGCGAGCTTGCGGAAGTGGGCCGTCCACGACTTGTCGGTTTCGACCAGCGGCGCGTCGAGCTTCTGGTTGTCGAGCATCACGCGCGGCGCGCTGCCCTGCACGAGCTGGCACGAGCCGGCGGGGAAGAGCAGCGAGAGCGCGGAGACGTTCGCCGTCTTGAGGCGCACCGCGTTCTCGGACAAGTCCACCGTCGCGTCCACGCGGGCGCGGCTCCAGTGCTCTTCGAGGCCGTCGAGGCGGACCCAGTGCGACTGGTTGTAGCGCAGCGTCCATGTGGTGAAGCGCACCTTGTCCGGCGCAGGGTCCTTGCCCAGCGCGACGATGGCGTCTATGCGGCGGTTGATCTCGACCAGCGAGTCCTTGTGGTAGCTGTGGCCTGTCTTGTCCGGCCCGATGATGTGCGTGAGGCTCATGTTCTCGGCGGCGAGCGCCTTGGCCATGATGTCGGCGGCCTGCTTCTGCGAGTCGACCTCGCCGCTGTAGGCGACGGTCGGGAGGTTGAAGAGGTTCACCGCGTAGTCCGTGCAGTCATACATGTGCCAGAGCTTGCGCTCGAACCACGTGGGCTTGAGATCCTCCTTCTGGAACACCTTCAGGAAGTCCGGTGTCTCGCTGAAGCCCGCACCCGGCGCGGCCGCCGCCCAGACGCCGGGATAGTGGACAGCGAACTGCCACGCCGCTGCGCCGCCCATCGAGAAGCCGCGCACCACGAGTCGGCGGTCGTCAACCGGGTAATACTTCTTCGCGTGCGCGAGCGCCTCGAAGAGGTCCACCTCGCCGGCGAGTTTGTTCGCGTTGCAGTAGCGGCCGTAGAGATGCAGCACGAGCGCGCCGGGCGGGACGAACTGGCCGGGGGACTTTTGCCGCCCGTCCACGAAGGACATCTCCGTGAGCTTCTCGCCGCGGCCATGCGCCCAGAAGTCCAAGCGCAGCGGCGCGCCGCCGGGCGCGAAGTTCGGCGGAACGACGAGGCCGTAGGGTTGGATCGAGCCGTCAATCTTCGACTGATACGCGCGCACCACGAGGCCGGTCTGCGCGAGCCACGGGGCCTTGCCGTCGCGGAGCGCCTGCGCGCGTTCGCCGCCGCGCTTGAGCAGGTCGCGCGCGGTGGCGACTTCGTTGGTCGTGTAGAACTCGTCGTGCCGCAGCGCCCAGTCCACGGCCTTGTGGTAAATCTGCACGTCCGGCAGCAGGTCGAGTAGCGCGGCCTTGCCCTTGAGCGCGGAGCGGAGCGAATCAATCTCCTTCGCGAGCGCGTCAGCTCCGGTCTGAAGTTCCGTGCGGGCGGCGGGGGCGATTTGAATTCCCTCCGGCGGCACGCGGCGGACTACGTCGAACTTGTTGTCAGCCGGGCCGTCGGCAAGTGCGGTGAAGGTGAGCGCGAAAAGCGCGGCGAGGTGGAGCGAAGTCTTCATGCGGATGGACAGACGATAACAATCGCGCGGCCGACGCAAAGTCTTTTGCTCGGTAACGGGGACACTTCTGTCCCCGTGCCGGAGAATTCGGAAGGCACCCGACTGCGGGACAGGAGTGTCCCGCTTACGCCATCGCGCGGGCGATGGCATTCCACCACGCGTCGTGCAGCTCGGCCACGGGTGCGGTGAACTCGCTGCCCGCCGTCTTCACGGACAGCGCTTCGCCGCCCACGGTGCCGATGCGCGCAGCGGGCACGCCCATGAGCTTCGCGCGCTCGATGACCTTGGTCGCGTCGAGAGGCTTGCAGGTGATAATGACGCGGCTTTGCGTCTCGCCGAAAAGCAACGCGTCGAGGCGAGTGTCCGTGAAGGCGGACAAATCCACCGTCGCGCCGATTAGCCGGGGCGTTTCGCGCGCGATCTGCTGGGTGATGCAGCTCTCCGCAACGCACACGGCCAAACCGCCTTCGCTGCAATCGTGCGCGCTCTTCACCGAGCCGGTGTAAATCAAGCCGAGCAAGGTCGCGTGCAGCGTCTGCGCCACTTGCAAGTCCACGCGCGGCGGGAGGCCGGTCTTCTTGCCGTGCAACGTCTGGAGACACGCGCTGCCGCCGAGGCCTTGCAGCGGGTCCGCCGTGTCCACGGGCGCGCCGAGCAGGATGATCGCGTCGCCCGCGTCCTTGAACCACGAGGTCGTGATGTGCTCGGGCTTCTCGATGAGGCCGACGACGGCGACCGTAGGCGTGGGGTCAATCGCGCCGAGCGCTCCGCGCTGGTTGTAGAGCGAGACGTTGCCGCCGGTGACGGGGGCATTGAACGCGCGGCAACCTTCAGCGAGGCCGCGCACGGATTCTTTGAGCTGCCAGAAAATCTCCGGGTAGTGCGGGTTGCCGAAGTTGAGGTTGTCCGTTGCGCCGAGCGGTGCAGCACCGGCGCACGCGAGGTTGCGGCAGGCTTCCGCGATGGCGGCTTTCCCGCCTTCGTAGGGGTCGAGATAGACGTAGCCGCCGTTACAATCGCAGGTGAAAGCGACGTATTTATCCGGCATCGCTAGTGGGGCAGGCGTCCCGGCTGCCCCACTATGCTTCGCCGCATACTCCGCCTTCGTGATGGGCAGGCTGTCGCCCTTGATGCGGATGACCGCCGCGTCGCTGCCGGGGCAGACCACGGAGCCGTCGCGGACCATGTGGTCGTATTGGCGATAGACCCAGTTCTTCGAGGCAATGGAGTGGTTGGCGAGGAGCTTCTTCAAGTCGCCCGCCGCATCCTTTGTGTCGGCGACGCCGTCGAGGCGGAACGCGCGCACGCCTTCCATGTAAGCCGCTTCCTTCGACTCACGCTGATAGACCGGCGCTTCCTCGGTGAGCTTCTTGGCCGGAACGTCCACAACGATCTTGCCGCCGTGGCGCACGACCATCTGGCCCGTGTCCGTCACGACGCCGATTTCCGCCCACGGCAAATCCCACTTGTCGAAAATCTTCTTCACCTCTTCCTCCCGGCCCTTGTGGACGACGATGAGCATCCGTTCCTGCGACTCGGACAACATGATTTCGTAGCTGCTCATGTTCGGGGCGCGCTGCGGCACCTTGTCCAACTCGATCTCGATGCCCGTTCCGGCGCGCGCCGCCGTCTCGCACGTCGAGCAGGGCAGGCCCGCCGCGCCCATGTCCTGCATGCCGGCCACGCAGCCGGTGGCGAGCAGTTCGAGGCACGCCTCGCAGACGAGCTTCTCCATGAACGGGTCGCCCACCTGCACCGCGCCACGCTGTTGCTCGGCGGATTCCTCGGTCAAGTCCTGCGAGGCAAACGCCGCGCCCGCGAGCCCATCGCGACCCGTCGCGGGGCCGACGTAGAAGACTGGATTGCCGATGCCGTGCGCCGCGCCGCGCGTGATCTGGTCGTGACGCAGCACGCCGAGGCAGAAGGCGTTGACGAGCGGATTGCCCTCGTAGCTTTTATCGAAGTAGACCTCGCCCGCGATGGTCGGGATGCCGAAGCAATTGCCGTAGTGCGAAATGCCGCTGACCACGCCGGAGAAAAGATGGCGCACGTCCGGGTTGGACAACTCGCCGAAGCGCAGCGAGTTCAGTGCCGCGACGGGCCGCGCGCCCATCGTGAAGATGTCGCGGATGATGCCGCCGACGCCCGTGGCTGCGCCCTGGAACGGCTCGACCGCGCTGGGATGGTTGTGCGACTCGATCTTAAACGCGATGGCGATGCCGTCGCCCACGTCAATGATGCCGGCGTTCTCCTCGCCTGCACCGACGAGAATGTTCGCGGCCTTGGTGGGGAAACCTTTCAGCACGAGCCGCGTGTTCTTGTAGGAACAGTGCTCGCTCCACATGACCGAGAAGATGCCCAGCTCAGTGTAGCTGGGCGTGCGGCCGAGGATTTCGAGCACCTTTTGGTATTCGTCGGGCGTGAGGTTGTGCTTGGCGACAAGCTCCGGGGTGATGGCGGGTTCGGTCATCGGGCGTCAGGTAAGCTGGGTCAAAAGAGATTCAAAAAGCGCGGCGAGAATGGGCAGTCGCGCCGGGGGCGGCAAGCAAATCGCTAGCGGGTCATCATAGCAAAGGGTTTGACTTGGATTTCGCCCTGACAATAATGCCCCTAAACCGACCGCCGTATGCCAAGACTAGTCTTACTAACCGAAGGATTCACCGGGCGCTCCTTCGAGTTGAAGGCCGAATGCTCCACGGTCGGTCGGTTGGAGGACAACGCTTTCCAGATCCCGGCACCTTCGATCTCCGGCCACCATTGCGAGATTCTCCTCAAGGGCAACGATGTCGTGGTGAAGGACCTCGATTCGACAAACGGCACCTTCATCAATGGCGAGCAGGTCACCGAGGCCACGCTGCCGGTCGGGCATACCGTCCGGTTCGGGTCCGTCGAGGCGCGCTTGGAAGCCTCCGCTCCCACAGGCGCTTCAGGGAAAAAGATTTTGGACAAGACCGCCGTCCTGCCGCAGGGCGTTAAGATGAACGACCTGGAACAGGGCACGCAGAAGATCACCACCTTCGACAAGAACTCGCCCTTCAAGAAGAAGAGCAACAAGACCACGCTGATTTTCATCATCGTGGGCGTGGTGATCGCCTTGGCCATCATTGGCACGCTGGTATTCGTCTTCTTGGGCGGGGACAAGTAGTCTGTCGCCCACCGGACGGTTCAACCCTTCAGCCAGCCACAGACTTCCTTCGCGGAATACGTGATGATGATGTCTGCCCCGGCGCGGCGCATTCCCAGCAGGCTCTCCAGCGTGACCGCGCGCTCGTCAATCCAGCCCCGCGCCGCCGCCGCCTTGATCATGGAATACTCCCCGCTCACCGCGTAGGCCGCGGTCGGGTAGCCGAAGGTCGCCTTCACACGGTGCAGAATATCCAGATACGCCAGCGCGGGTTTCACCATCACCACGTCCGCGCCCTCGGCAATGTCCAAGGCCACCTCACGCAAGGCTTCCTCGGCGTTGGCCGGGTTCATCTGGTAGCTGCGGCGGTCGCCGAACTGCGGGGCGGATTCCGCCGCCTCGCGGAACGGACCGTAGAAGGCGGATGCATACTTCGCGGCGTAGGCGAGGATCGGCGTGTCTGAAAACCCGCCGGCGTCCAGCGCGCTCCGGATGGCGCGCACGCGTCCGTCCATCATGTCGCTCGGCGCGACGACATCCGCGCCGGCCTCCGCGTGGCTCACGGCGGTGCGGGCCAGCAGCGTGAGTGAGGGGTCGTTCAACACCTTGCCCGCTGCGCGATGCACAAGGCCGCAGTGACCGTGGCTCATGTATTCGCAAAGGCAGACGTCCGTGATGACGAGCAGTCCGGGCAGTTCCTTCTTCAGCGCGCGGACGGCCTGCTGGACGATCCCGTTGCGCGCATAGGCACCCGACGCCTTCTCGTCCTTCGCGTCCGGGATGCCGAAGAGCAGCACCGCCGGCACGCCCGCGGCGTGGGCGGCGGCGGCGTCCTTCACCAACTCATCCACGCTCAACTGGAACACGCCGGGCATCGAGCCGATGGGCCGACGCTCCCGCTTACCGGGCCGCGCGAAGAGGGGCAGCACGAGCTGGTGCGCGCCCAACTGCGTCTCCGCCACCATGCGCCGCAGCACGGGAGATTGACGCAGGCGGCGCGGGCGGTAAGCGGGGAAGGACGGTTCGCTCATGGGAGATGACGTGCGGTTCCGGCGGTCAGCGCTGCGCCGAGACGGTCAGGTTCGTGTAGCCCTTCGCGTCGGGGTCGAGCACCGCGACGTTGAACGGAAACAGCTTGCGCGGATCGAGGACCATCCGCGTGTCGGACACCTTGCCGAGCGAGGCACCCCCCTTGTCGAGCAACTCCGCCTCGACCTTCACGGAGAAGTAAGCCACGTCGGAGTGGTTGGTGACCATGCCACGGACATACATCAGCGAAGTGCCGGGCTGCGTCTGCAACGAGTGGTTGAGAATCTCGACGCCGGTCTTCAAGGGCTTGCCGTCCTTGCCTGTCTTGGGCCGGACTTCCCAGTAGAGCTGCCCCCAGCGAACAGCGGCCACGGCGGCCAGCACCAGGATGAGACCAACGCCAACGCGGCGGAACCATTTGGGCTTCGTCGGCTCGGCGACCTCGCTCATCACAGCCGTCCCGCACTCGGGGCAGAGGGTCGCGCCCCGGGGAAGCCTCACTCCGCAGAAGTCGCACCGCACCGGCTTGATGGCGGGTTGGTCATCCTCGCCGTCAACCCACTGCGCTTTGACCACGGCGGACTTTTTGTCCACCGGCTTGGAGCCTGGTTTCGCGGCTGTCGGGCGGGCGGCGGGATTGGCAGCGCGTGCGGCGGCGAGGGCTGCCTGCTGCACGGGGGTAAGGGGCTTGGCAGCGGCGGGCTTTGCCTGCGCGGTGCCGGTGGGGCGGGCTGTGAGCGTGGCCTTGGGCGCGGGAGGTTCGGCGGGCGGTGCGGCAGGGGCCGCAGCAGGCGCGGGTCCGGCTGCGGTGGCGTTGAGCACGGTTTGCTGGCCGCAGTGCGGGCAGGTCACAGCCATGCCGCGCGCGCTGGAGGGGAAGGAGATGCGCCCGTTGCAATGGGCGCAGGGACTTTTCAGATACTGCTCTTGGCTCATGCGCGAAGCGTCCGCCCGTTGCTCAATCCGGCTGTGTCAAACGCCCGCGCAGTATCCGCGGCAGCCCGTCACATTCAATCAGAAAACCCTGTCCGAAGACGTGAACGGGTGTCAGGAGTGCCGGCCAGCCGGGGTGAACCGCCCGCCGACTCCCGCTCCTGAATACTACGCACACTTACTATGTCCATTAGGCCAGCCGGTCACCTCGTCTGACCGGCCACTGTGAAACAGTCCGCAAAACTTGAACTTGTGCAGCCGTGTCGGGCCTCGTGCCCGGCGCGGCTTTCTGACAATGAAAACCACCATCACCCGTGCTCTCATCACACTCACCCTGGCCGGCAGCGTGGCTTTCCTCGCTGGCTGCCTTGAACAAACCCGCAAGGCCAGCCAGCCGCCGCCGGTCATCACGCCCGCCGCCGCGCCCGCGCGTGAGCCTGACGCCATCATCCGGCCTGACCCCGCCAGCGCGAACGTCTCCCCACCAGTCGCTGAAATCGCCCGCCTTCACCAGTCCGGCCTCGACGAGTCGGTTGTGAAAGCCTTCGTCGAGAAGTCCACCAACGCCCTCAGCCCCAGCGCCGACGAACTCATCTTCCTCAAGGACATCGGCGTCTCTTCGCGCGTCATCACCGCGATGATCCAGCAGACTGCCAAGCTGCGCGAGCAAGCCGCAGCAGCAGTAACAGTTGCCCCAGTAGCTACGCGGCCCAACATGACCGTCATCGCCGCCAACGCGAACCCGCCTGCCGCTCCCGCGCCGGCAGTAGCTGCCGCCCCGCAACCCGTGGCCGTTGCGCCCGCTCCCGCTCCCCAAGCCGCCGTGGCCCCAGCCCAACCCGCCCCAGTCGCGCAGCCCGCGCCCGCCAATCTCCCGCCGCAAGTCACGGTCTTCTACCAGCAGCTCCAGCCCTACGGCACCTGGATGCAAGTCGCCGATTACGGCTGGTGTTGGCAGCCAACCGTCGTCGTCTCCACGCCAACATGGCGGCCCTACGCCGACCGTGGCCGCTGGCTTCACACGGACAACGGCTGGTATTGGCAGTCCGACTACGCATGGGGTTGGGCGCCGTTCCACTACGGGCGCTGGGTCTTGCACACGCGCAGCGGCTGGCTCTGGGTGCCCGACACGCACTGGGGTCCGGCGTGGGTCGTGTGGCGTTCGTCCACCACGCATTGCGGCTGGGCACCGTTGCCGCCGAGCGCGGTATTCGTTGCCGGGAGCGGCCTGCGCGTTGGCGGCGTGAGCGTGGGGTTCAACTTCGACTTCGGCCTGGCGCGCCACCACTACACCTTCATTCCCTTCACGCGCTTCTGTGACCGCAACCCGCACTATTACTCGCTCGCTCCGACCGTCGTGCAAAACGTCTTCAACCAGACCACCGTCATCAACAACATCCAGGTCAACAACAACATCGTGGTGAACGGCGGGATTGCCGCTGACCGCATCGCCAGCCTGACCCGCACAGAAATCCGCAAGGTCTCCGTGCGCGAGGCTGCGCCGCAGGAACAGTCCCTCTCCCGCCTCGACAAGCTGGAAAAATCCGGCAACGACATCGTCATCTACCGCCCTGTGCTGAACCCGAACGCGCCCGTCAAGCCCGTGACCCTCACGAGCAGCACCGGCGCGACGCGCACCGAGCTTGTCCCAGCTGGCGCGCTGGCTGGCCAGAAGATTACGGGCCGCCCGGTCTATGACACCACCAGCACGGGCGTCCCCGTCCTCACCGGCTACACCACCGAGCCGCCGGCCCGGCCCGCCAGCGCAAACGTCGTTGTCATCAACAACACGATCACCACCACCACGCCGCCCGCGCCGACACCGGCAACTCCGACCGCGAGCGACACCACCCAGCCGAACCGCGCCGTGCGGGTCTTTGGCATCAGCCCCAACAACACGGCGGCCAAGCGCGCCGAGGAAAGTGCTGCCCGGCAATCCACCGTCATCATCCCCAACCCGGCGAACAACTCGCTCTTCCGCCCGATGACACCTCCTCAGCCCGTGACCAGCACGCCGCAAATCCTGACGCCGCCCACGCCCGTCAGCACCAGTCCGGCCGTCTCCGCACGCCGCGAAGTCACCAAGCCCCAACCCTACCAGCCCGCTCCCGCGCCCAGCCCGGCGAAGGTCTCGGTCCAGCCCTCGCCTGCGCCACCTGCGCCGCACGCGCCCGTCGCGTCTCCCCGTCCCACCGCGCCCGCCTACACACCGGCTCCCACGACGCCGAGCTACCAGTCCGCTGCGCCGCGACCCACGGTCGCCATCCCGGTCCCGGTTGCTGCTCGGCCCACCGTCATCATCAACCCGCCGCCGCAACCCTCCTCCGCCCCCACCTCCAGCCCGTCCTCGCCCTCGAAGAACGAACAGGAAAAGCGAAAGTGACCGGCCCGCCGGTGCTGCGCGTTTTCCTCCCTCTCCCCTCATCGGATGAGGGGAGAGGGCCGGGGTGAGGGGTTGCGGGCGTCGGCGCTTGAACCGCGCTTCGCCCTGCGGTTCACTGCGGTTGGAATTCACCGCCATGCGCCTGCTCGACGCCATCCTCGACGCCAACCAGCGCACCACCGCCGGCAAGGCCCCGCCGCTCGCGCCCGGCGAGTTCACCGACGGGCTGCCGCTCGTCGCGCTCTCGTGCATTGACGCGCGGCTCAACCACCTCATCCCCGAGGCGCTCGGCGTGCCGGAGTCGCACTTCATCTGGCTGCGCAACGCCGGCAACATCATCACCGGCCCCATGAGCAGCACCATGCGTTCGCTCGCGCTGGCCTGCGCCGTGAAGGGCGGGAAGGAAATCCTGATCCTCGGCCACAGCGATTGTCTGGTGCGGAAGACCGGAACGATGGAGTTGCTCGGCAAGTTCGCCGCGCTCGGCATCGCGCGCTTAACCATGCCGGAGAACTTGCAGGAATTCTTCGGCCTCTTCGCCAGCGAGCGGCAGAACGTGCTCAAGGCCGTCGCGCACGTCCGTGCCAGCGCGCTCATCGGTCCGCGCGTCCCCGTCCACGGCGCGCTGCTGGACATCGAGTCCGGCCGGCTCGAGCTGCTCGTCAACGGATATGCCGTCCTCGACACCGCGACCTCCGCCGCACACTCCGTCACGGCGAAGGCGAGTGAGGCCACGTCCTCTCACGCACCGGCCCGCCCGGCGTCCGATTCCAAGGCCGGGCCGCCTTTGGGCGACATGAAGTTTCCTGACCTGAAGATCGGCGAGGTGGCGTCGCGCGTCGAAGTCGAAGTCGGCCACGCCGAGACGCCGAAGCCAGTGGCGGAGAGACTTCAACTGGCTCAATCCTCCGCGTCCGCGAAGCCGCCGCCCGTTCCTGCCGACGCCACCCCGAGCCTCAAGCGTCTCGTGGACCTCGCGCGCCACTACCGCATCATCGGCGGCGACGGCAAGCACTACGGCCCCGTGCCCGCGACGGTGCTGCTGCGCTGGATCACCGATGGCCGCATTGACGCCGAGACCCCCGTGCAAGTGGACGGCAGCAGCGCGTGGGTGAAGCTCCACCAGCTCGGCGACGCCTTGCAACGTCTCACCGGAAAGCGGAAGTAGGCGCGCAACGGAGTGAGAGCAAGGATCCAAAGCAGGCCCTGACTGAACGGCTCACACCCCCTGCTGGCCCGCGCCGTCGTGGCCTTCGCCGTCGAGGTCTATGAGGATGTCGCGCGGCTCGGCACCCTTGCTGGGGCCGACGTAGCCGCGCTCTTCGAGCACGTCCATGATGCGGGCGGCGCGGCCGTAGCCAATCTTCAGGCGGCGTTGCAGGAGTGAGACGCTGGCCTTCTGCTCGCTGCGAATGACCTCGATGCACTGCTCGATGAGTTCCTCGTCCTCGCCCTCGCCTTCCTCGGCGTCGAAGGCCTGGGCAACGGTGCCAGTCGCCTTTTGCAGGGCGTTGTGAATCTCCATCTCGTAGCTGGGCTTGCCCTGCTTGGCGATGAAGTCCACGCACTGGTTGATTTCCTCGTCCGTGATGAGCACGCCTTGCGCGCGGGTGAGCTTCGCGGAGCCGGGCGGCAGGTAGAGCATGTCGCCCTTGCCCAGCAGCTTGTCCGCGCCCATCGCGTCGAGAATGGTGCGTGAGTCCACCTTGCTGGCGACTTGGAAGGCGATGCGCGCCGGGATGTTCGCCTTGATGACGCCGGTGATGACGTCCACGGAAGGCCGCTGCGTGGCGACGATGCAATGGATGCCCGCTGCCCGCGCCATCTGCGTGATGCGCGCGATGCACATCTCCACGTCGGCGGGAGCCACGAGCATGAGGTCGGCAAGCTCGTCAATGATGCAGACGATGTAACTGAGCTTCTCGGGGATGATGATGTCCTCGTCGCGCGGCACGACGATCTGCTCGTCAATCTGCACGGCGAACCCGTCCGCGCCCGCCTCGACCTTCTCTTTCTTCACGGACAATGGAAGCTCCAGTTCGGCTGGCGGCAAGGGCTTGTCCTTCGGCCGGTCGTTGAAGGATTTGATGTTGCGCACGCCGACGCGGGCGAAGATCTGGTAGCGCTTCTCCATCTCGTTCACCACCCAGCGCAGCGCGAGGATGACCTTCTTCGGGTCGGTGACGACGGGGACGACAAGGTGCGGGAGCGAGTTGTATTGCTGCAGCTCGACGACCTTGGGGTCAATCATCACGAAGCGGAGCTGGTCGGGCGAAAACTTGTAGAGCAGCGACGCGACGATGGAGTTGATGCAGACGGATTTGCCGGAGCCGGTGCTGCCGGCGATGAGGATGTGCGGCATGTCCGCGAGGTCGGAGATGACGGGGACCCCATAAACGTCCTTGCCCAGCGCGAGCGGGATGCGGGCCTTCGTGTTCTTCCATTCATCGGACTCGAGAAGGTCGCGCATGATGACCTTGGTCTTCACGCGGTTGGGCACCTCGACGCCAACGGAGGACTTGCCCGGCACGGGCGCGAGGATGTTGATGCGCTCGGCCTTGAGCGCGGCGGCGATGTTGTTGTTGAGCGCGGTGATCTTCTCGAGCTTCACGCCGGGCGCGGGGTGCAGCTCGTAGCGTGTTATGGTCGGGCCTTTGGTGATGTCGCCCAGCGCCACCTCGATGTCGAACTGCGCGAGCGTGTTCTTCATCAACTGCGCGTTGGCCATCAGCTCCTCCTTCGTCTCCGTGGGCTTCACGGTCATGTCCGCGTGCTGGAGGAAATCCATCGGCGGGAGCTGGTAGTTGCCGATGAGCGGCACGCTCGCGACGGTCACAGGCTTGGGCTTCTTGGGCTGCGGGCGCGGGCGCGGGCGCGGACCGGAGCCGCTGTTGTCGGTGATGGTGGGAAGCGGGGGTGCGTCGGTGGGCTTCGCAATTTCGTCGAGCTTCGGCGGCTCGGCGACGGCTGCGGCCAACGCGTCGGCGACGTGGACGAGCGGTTCGCCGGCGGCGATTGGCTCGGACGTTTTCTGAACCTCCGGCGGCTTCTCGCTCTTGGCGGGCTTCTCGGTCTTCTTCGCCAGCACGCTGTCCTTGCCGAGAATATCCGCCGTCGTGGCCGCGGCGACTTCGTCGGCCTTGATGATGATCGTGTCGTCGGCGGGCTTGGCGGTCTCGCCGGGGCTCCAATCCTCGGCGGCCTCGACCTTTTCCTTGCGCTTGGCCTTCGCGGTGAGATCGGCGGGCCGGGCCTGCGGAACGCTGAGATCGCGGATGAGCGGCGTAGGAATGGGCTTTCCATCCGCGCCGAGGTCGGGGCCGGACTTGACCGGGGCGGCCGTCGGCTCGGCCTTGGCGGCCTTGGTCCGGCTGGCCTTTTCGACTTCGTCCTGCAAGCGCCGCGCTTCCTTCTCCAGCTCCTTCGCACGCCGCTCCAGCGCGAGTTCCTCGGCGGTCGCGTCGGCGATGCTCACGGCGGAATTATCGCCGCGCAGGAACAGGCTGCGCGCCCAGTCGAGCAAGGCGTTGTTGGTCAGGTAGTGCAGGCCGATGAGGTAAAGCGTGAGGAAGACGATCGTCGCGCCCGCCGTTCCGAGGAAATGTTTGAAGAGATACTGGTTCAGCCAGTGGCCGACTGAGCCGCCAGCCCACGGGGCATTGATGTTGCTGATCACGCGCGAGAAAGCGGACGGAAACAGGTCGAAGAGGCCGACCATGCACAGCAGGAGCGCCAGGCACCAAGCCCACCGGCGACGCAGGTGCTGGAGGAACTCAATGAACGGCATCATGCCGAGCAGGACGAGGAGGGGCGGCAGGAGGTAAGCACCGGCACCGAAGGCGAAGAAGCCGATGTTGGCGACGTTTGCCCCAAGCCGTCCGATGAGGTTGTGGATTTCCGGGTTCGGCTCGGCGGTGTTGATGGCCACGTCATTCTTGTCGAACGAGAACTGCGCCAACAGCAGCAGCACAGCGGCTGCGAGCAGCACGAGGCCGAGGATTCCCCCCTCGCCGCGCACGGGCGGCTGCTCCTTGTCGTTTGCGTTATCCTTACGGGCCACAGGCGGAGACTAGGGAAGCGCAGCGGGAAATGAAAAAGGAAAAACGCGGTGGCGGATGTTGGGAGCGCAGATGGGCCGCGTTGAAGGCTATCGTCTGGCGGAAATTCTCTTGATAAGCGACTGGTTGACCAACCTTAACTACACCTCACTATGGCAACCTACTCAAACATGACGCTGCGTATCCGTGCAGGAGCCGCTTACTTTGAGGACTCTTCATCATCCACGGGGTGGAAGCCGGCCAATGATCGGGTTCCTGTGCCAACGAACAAACGAGTCATGGCCGGCGACGGCAGCTCAATCGAACTGCTTACCGGATCGGTGACAGTGGTCTCCGTCCCGAAGCAGGCCATGCGGCGCCCATTGGTCCTGACGCGGCATCCGTTGAACGCGGGTGACACGACGAAACTAAGCATCAAGCGGCCAAAGAGCCTCATCGACTTGCCCATTGTCGCCAAACTCAAGCAGAAGGACCCGAACAATAAGCGCAAGCGCGCCTGGCTGTCGTTCAAGGCGATTGTCGATTACAGCATTTGACCAATTCCAAGCTGCGCGGATAGCGCTGGTTTCCTACTTTCCAAACAGCAGGATCACCCCGCCCACCACGATGCGATACCAGCCGAACGCGACGAAGGTGTGCGTTTGGATGAAGCGCAGGAGCCACTTCACCGCGAGGAAGGCGGTGACAGCGGAGGCGAGCGTGGCGAGGCCGAGCGCGAGCCAGTCAATCGGCACGGCCTCCGCGTTCTTCATGCCCTTCATCGTCTCGTAGGCTCCTGCCGCCAGCAGCGTCGGGACGCCGAGCAGGAAGGAGAACTCCGTTGCGGCGGGGCGGCTCAGGCCCAGAGCCAGCGCGGCAAGGATCGTGGTGCCGGAGCGTGACGCGCCGGGGAACGCAGCGGCCACAAGCTGGCCCAAGCCGATGGCCAGAGCGACGGCCCAGGTGATGTCGCCCACGGACGGTTTGTCCTTCACCCAGCGTTCGATCACAAGAAACAGCACGCCGCCGATGAGCGTTGCCCACGCGATGGGGGCGACTTCCTTGGGCAGCTTGAGGCCGGCCTTCTTTAGCAGCAGCCCGCCCACCGCCGTGAGCAGAAAGGCCGCGCCCAGCTTGAGCAGGTATTCCCGCGTGGCTGGCTCCGCAAAGCGCGTGCAAAGCTGCTTCACCCGCTCCGAGAAGACGGCGATGACGGCGATGACCGCGCCGGACTGGATGCCGACATTGAAGATGTCGGAGCGGAGGAAGCTGGTCTCCGGCAGCTTCAGCCAATGCTCCGCGAGCAGCAGGTGGCCGGTGGAGGAGATGGGGAGAAACTCCGTGATGCCCTCGATGACGCCAAGGAGAATTGCCGCGAGCCAGTCTTGCACGCGCCGGTTAGATGCGAAATGCGGAGGCGTGACAAGTGGCAAGTGACGGGTGACAAGGAAGCTGCCGCAAATTCGGACGCACCCGGAGCAAACCCCTTGTCACCTGACCCCTGTCACTTGTTACCCGACAGGCAGCAGTTCGGGGATCGGCTCGCCGAACGGGAGGATCGGCATCGGGCGGCCAGTGTGATCGGGGAAGGATTGCTCCCAGTCAATGCCGAGGTGCTGATAGACGGTGGCCCAGAGGTCGTTCGGCGACATCGGGCGCTCGATGGGATGCTCGCCGCGGCTGTTGGTCGCGCCGACAATCTGGCCGGTGCGCATCTTCGCGCCCGCGACGATGAAGGACATCGCCTGCGGCCAGTGGTCACGGCCCGGCTGCATCACGCCCGTCCCCGTGCCGACGGCGGTCGAGACGCGTGGAGTGCGGCCAAATTCGCCGGTGACGATGAGCAGCGTCTTCTGGTCGAGGCCGCGCGCATAAAGGTCTTCGATGAGCGCGGAGACGGCCTGGTCGTAGGGCGGGAAGCGCCAGCGGGCGTCGTCGAACAGGTGGCAGTTCACCGCGTGCGAATCCCAGTTGTAGACGCCGTATTTCGGAGCCGTGGTGCCGGGATGTTCCCAGACCATGGTGACGAAGCGGCAGCCGGCCTCGACGAGCCGGCGCGCCATGAGGCCGCGCTGGCCGTAGGCGTTCATGCCGTAGCGTTCGCGGACGGATTGCGGCTCGCGGGAGAGGTCGAAGGCCACACGAACCGGCTCACTCGTAAGCATGTCGAAGGCGCGCTGGCTGTATTGGTCCATCGCGCCCATGAGGCCGCTGCGGTCGGCATCGCGGCGGAGGCGGTCCATGCCTTGGAGCAGGTGCAGGCGGTCGTCCAAACGCGCCTCCATGTCCGGCGTGAGGCCGAGATTCTGCACCTTAAACGTGGGCGAAGCGGGGTCGCCGCCCACGACGAAGGGCGTGTTCACCGAGCCAAGCCACGCGGCTCCGAGGCTGAAGGTGTCAATCTGCGCGCGTCCGCCGTCCGTGCCGAGCACGCAGGGCGGCATGCCTTTGGGGCCGGTGTGGCGCTCGTTGAAAATCTTGCTGATGTAGGAAGTGACGGCTGGCGCGTCGTTCACGAAGCCGGTCGGCTCCGCTGGCAGGCGGCCGGTCATGAAGCGTTTGTGGCCGCCGCCGTGGTCCGCGAAGGTGTGATGGCAAGAGCGGACGATGGTGAACTTGTCCGCGATCTTCGCCTGCTGCGGGAACAGCTCGGAGATCTCGATGCCGGGGACGTTGGTCTTGATGGGCCGGAAGATGCCCCGGTAATCGGAGGGGGCGTTCGGCTTCAAGTCGTAGGTCTCCATGTGCGGCGGGCCGCCGGGGAGCCAGACGAAGATGACCGATGTGTCGCGAAGGTTCTTGCCAGTCTGCTTGGCGATGGTTTCGAGGCGGAAAAGATCGCTGAG
>SXGQ01742056.1_pt1 | contig 24111 bp, 14 predicted proteins | sample 3178371 | NCBI WGS metagenome assembly SXGQ01 (sample SAMN11356859, study PRJNA531348) | freshwater metagenome | isolation source: freshwater sample F1-20 | place: China: Fuxian Lake, Yuxi | collected 2017-12-25 | reverse complement strand
TCCGCCAGTCGGAGCAAACGTTCGGTGCCTTGCCGTGTTTCGGCGTCTGAGCGAATTCCCGCCGCGATCGAGCGGCGCTTGGCGGTGGTCGCGGCGGGAGTGAGCGCGCCGTCGGTGCCGCCTTCGGAGGAGCGGGGCGGCAGGGGGCGGTACCAAATGTTGCGGAAGCGCACCGGATTGCCGTGGTCCTGCAGCTTGAGCGGGCCGCGCTCCGGGAACGGGCCCGGTTTGGTCCGCCGCAAATGTCCGCCCGGTCCTTCCAGCGGCGTGTGGTCCTGCACGAGCACGCCATTGCAGAACACGGTGAGGTAGCCGGGATCGACGACGCGGCCGTCGCGGTAGACCGGGCGTCGGAAAATGATGTCGACCTGCTGGAACTCGCCCGGCGGGCGCAGCGGGTTGGCGAGCGGAGGATTGGTGCCGTAGACGGAATTGGCGAAACCGTCCGCGTAGGTCGGGTTGTCGTGGTTATCGAGGACCTGGACCTCGACGAGCCCCATGAGGAAGATGCCGCTGTTGCCGCGGCCCTGGCTGTTGCCCTTCACCTCGCGCGGAGCCGCCCATTCCACGTGCAACTGGCAGTCGCCGAACTGCGCCTGGGAGCGGATATAACCCGATTTGGGGACGCACTCGAGCGCACCGTCCCGCACGACCCACTTGGTCGGCCCGCCCTCCTTGCCGTCGGCCCGCCAGTTGGCGAGGGTGGCTTCGGTGCCGTCGAAGAGCACGATGGCGTCGGCCGGCGGACGCCCGGGCTGGTTGGGCAGGCTCGGGGTTCCGGGAAGGACCCGGGGCGGCTGCGGCCGGTTGCGGTCGTGGATTCCCCAGGGATGGTTTTCGTCGGGCGGGTCGCCGTAGAAGGCGGGACCGATGGAGAGCGGGACGGGAACCGCGGCGAAGACCGGCCCGGCGAGGAGGAGCGCGGAGAGGAGGCTCGGGAGTTTCATGGGGTGAAAAGCGAGACACCGAGGCGAAGCCTCGCGGCGGAGCGTGGCAATTGGATTTCGACGTCGAGGTGGCGGGACGTTTCGCTCGGTTCCCTAGCATGACGCCGCCGAACATTCTCTGGGTCCTGACCACGCAGTGGCGGGCGCGGACGTGCGGCTACGCGGGGGATGCCGAAGCGCGCACGCCGGCGCTCGACGCTCTTGCGGCGGAGGCGGTGGATTTCACGCAGGCGGTGACGCCGCATCCCTTCGGGCCCTTCGCGCGCGCGGCATTACTGACGGGCCGGCCCTCGCCGGAGAATGGCGTGCGGGACTACTACGATCCGCTTCCGCCAGATGCGCGCACGATTGCGCACGAACTGGCGGGCGGCGGTTTCAGCACGGCGTTCTTCGGGAAGTGGCATCTCGCCGAGAAACCGCGCGAGGTGCCTTTGGTGGGCGAGGCGCATGCGCGGTTGCGGGTGGCGGAGAACGCGCGGGGTGGTTTCGCGCAGTGGGAGGGCTTTGAAGGCGGGTTCCAACTTAACGACCCTTGGCTGCACGGGACGGCGATCGCGGAGCCCCGCCGGTTCGCGGGTTATCAGAGCGACGTCGTTTGCGACCGAGCCGCCGACTGGCTCGCCGGGGCAAAGGGCGCGCCTTGGTTTTGCGTGGTGAGCCTGGAGCCGCCGCATCCGCCGTACGACGCGCCCGCATCGGGCGTGTCGCCGCGCGATCCAGCCAAGCTGCTGCTCCCCGCAAACGTACCCGCGGAGTGCGAGGATAAGGCGCGACGTGAACTGGCCGGTTATCACGCGCACATCGAGGCGACGGACCGGGCGATCGGGCGCCTGCTGGCGAAATTGGATCCGAACCATTGCGCGGTGGTTTTCACCTCGGTGCACGGCGACATGCACGGGGCGCACGGTCTTTTCCGCAAAGGCTGGCCGCATGAGGAAAGCATCCGGGTGCCCCTGCTGGTGCGGGTGCCCGGCTGGGGATCGCGCAAAGACGGGGGGGCGTGGTCGCTACTCGACCTGCCGGAGATTACCCTCGGCATCGCGGCGCAAAAAGCACCTGACGCCAAGCGCGAGCACGCGCGGATCTCAATGCCTTCGGTCGTGCAGCTGCCGCACCAATGCGATCGCGTGTGGCGCGGGGTGCGCACGGCGGAGCGCAAACTCGTCCTAGGTCCGGAAGGCGCGCCTTGGTTGTATTTCGACCTCTCGGAGGATCCCGTCGAGCAGAGCAACCTCGCGGAGGATTCCGCCCGCGCAGGTGAGATGCTCCGGCTCCGGGCTCTCTGCTGATCAGGGCTTCCTCGTGGAGGATGGCTTGCGCGTCAAATAGGGGCAGACGAGGTGGCTGGAGAACAGCACCGGCAGCAGCCCGGGGAGAATCAACGCGGCTGCCAGGCCGACGACGTCGAGCGAGATCGTTCCTCGCAGAAAAAGCGCCGCGAGACCCGCGGATGCGATGGCCAGCACCGGAAAAAACGCGGCGCGCAAGTGGGTGCCGTACGCAAAAAGAAAGGCGACTATCAATCCCGGCAGAGCGGCGTGCGGGGGAAGCAGGCTGACCGTCAGCCCGATCGCGAAGGCGACGGGCGCGTTCATCGCATCCCGTTCCTTGCTGATCATCGTCTGCAGAATGGTTGCCGCGCAGAGGATGATCCCACGGAGAGCAAGCGGGGCGTATTTCATGAGGCCCTGCGCTTCGGGCGCGCGAGCGATTGCCTGCATCAGAAGCCAGGCACCAGCGAATGCTCGGATCAGGTCAAAACCGTGAGTCCAAAGTCTCAGCGTCCTTCCCCAGTAGCCATCCCAGTCCCGCGTCAGATCGCGGTGGTGAACCCGGTGGCCGTGAAAAACGGCGGCCGGGGTCAGCAGCAAGACAAGGGCACCGATCAATTTAAGCCAGTCGATGCTCATGGAATGAAAATCACTGGCGGAGTCTCCCGCCCGTTCCTCATCAAGCAAGGACAGAGTCTTTGACAGCGGCGCGGCGGCGCATGGAATTTGACTCTTCGACGGCTGCTTCCGCCGATTCCTTCATCTCGTCATGTCCAAAGTTCGTGTGCGCTTCGCGCCCAGTCCCACCGGTTTCTTCCACATCGGCAGCGCCCGCACCGCACTGTTCAATTGGCTGTACGCCCGCCACACCGGCGGCACGTTCATCCTGCGGATCGAGGACACCGATAAGGAGCGCAACAGCGAGGCGTTCCTCAACCTGATCTACGAGAGCCTAACCTGGCTCGGGTTGAATTGGGATGAGGGTCCGCGCTTCGCCGGTAGCGGAGGGGGCGACTACGGTCCGTACCGGCAGAGCGAGCGAGGCGACGTCTATCGCGAGTACGTCCAGCGGCTGCGCGATTCCGGCCGCGCCTACGAGAAGGACGGCGCCGTCTGGTTCCGGCTCGAGGGTGAGCGGTACGAGGTGTTCGACGAACACCGCAAGAAGACGGTGACGAAAGTAAAGGGTCCGCCGGTCGTGATCGACGACCGCATCCGCGGCCGCGTGGAGCGCGTGGAGGACGAGGACTTCGTGATCGTGCGTTCGGACGGGAATCCGGTTTTCCACCTCGTGAACGTGGTCGACGACATCGCGATGGGTGTCACCCACATCATCCGCGGCGAGGACCACCTTTCGAACACGAGCAAACACGTGCGGTTGTACGAGGGCTTCGGCGTCACCCCGCCGGCCTTCGCCCACATTCCGCTCATCCTGAAGCAGAACGGTCCGGGCAAGATGTCGAAGCGCGACCAGGGGGCGCTGATCGAGGAGTATCAACGCCGCGGTTACCTGCCGGAGGCGCTGGTCAACTTCCTGTGCCTCCTAGGCTGGAATCCGGGCGACGACCGAGAGAAGATGCCGATCGCGGAGATCATCCGCCTCTTCGATCTCCCCGGGGTGAACCAAAGCAACGCGCGCTTCGATGACCGGAAGCTCGCGCACATGAACATGGCCTACCTGCTGGAGCAGCCGGCCGATCGTTTCGTGGAGCTGGCGCGTGAACACCTCGCCCGCCGCGAGGAAACGGCGGCCCGGGCCGCGGTCGCGGCCGACGCCGCGTATTTCCGCGAGGTGATGCTGCTCTGCCAGCCGAAGCTGAAGGGCGTCGAGGAACTGCCCGCCTACGCCGGATATTTCTTCACGGAGGGTTTCGCGATCGACCCGAAAGTGCGCGAAAAGGTCTTCACCAAGGGTGATCCGGTCGCGCGACTGCGCGAGCTGCGCGCGGAGCTGGCCGCCATGGATTTCACGCGCGATACCGCGATCGAGGAGTCGATCAAAGCGCTCTCGGCGCGCGGCGGCTTCGGGTTCGGCGACTACCAGGGTGTCGCGCGGCTGGCGCTGTCAGGCACCAACGTCGGTCCCAGCATCACCGGCATGATGCGCGTGCTGGGACGCGAGCGAGTGGCGGCCCGTTTTGACCGCCTGTTCGCGGCCTGACGCCCATCAGCGAAAAATCGCGATCTCCGCGGCCCGGCCCTCGAGGCGGTGGCCGCGGTACATGCCGGGGGTGTTGAAGGGCAGGGCGACGTTGCCGTGGCGGTCGATCGCGATCACCCCGCCGTCGCCCCCGAGCGCCCCGACCTTCGCGATGGTGGCGGCGGCCGCCTCCGCGAGAGGAGCTCCCTTGTATTCCATCTGTGCGGCGATGTCGCGCGCCACGCCGACTCGGATGAAAAACTCGCCATGGCCCGTGGCGCTGACGGCACAGGTGGCGTTGGCGGCGTAGGTGCCGGCGCCGATGATGGGAGAGTCGCCGACACGCCCGAACTTCTTGTTGGTCATGCCGCCCGTGGAAGTGCCGGCGGCGAGGTTGCCGTTCTGGTCCAGCGCGACGCAGCCGACGGTTCCGTACTTCCTCTCGACGTCGAGGGAGTCGTTCTCGTCGATCGTCGCGAACAGCGGGCCCGCCGGTCCGCCGAGCGCCGCGCGGCGGTTGGCCTGTTCCTTCTCTTTTTGTTGCGCGCGCCGCAGTTCCTCGCGCCGGCGTTCGGTTTGAAAGTACTCGTTGGGAACCAGTTCAATCCCGCCCGCCTGCTCCGCGAAGCGTTCGGCTCCGGCGCCGGCGAACATCACGTGCGGGGAACGTTCCATCACGGCCCGCGCTAGGGCGATCGGGTTTTTTACGCGGGAAACTCCAGTGACCGCACCGGCGGCGAGCGTGCGACCATCCATGATGGAAGCGTCGAGCTCGCACTTGCCCTCGGCATTCAACACCGCGCCATGACCGGCGTTGAAGAGCGGGGAATCCTCCAGCACTCGGATCGCGGCGACCACGGCATCGAGCGCCGCTCCTCCCGCGGCGAGAACGGCATGGCCGGCATCGAGCGCCCGGCCGAGGTCCGCGCGGTAGCGGACTTCGAGCTCCGGACTTAGCTTGTCGCGGGTGATCACGCCGGCGCCGCCGTGGATCACGAGACCATAGGAGGGTTTCATCGGTGAAGGGCTGGAAGGTGCTTCCGCCGCCGGGCACAGGCTCGTCAGCGCGAGAAGGAGCGCGAAGGGACGAAGGTTCATAGGCAGGTCAAGTCACGGCGCCACGCGGCGACCCACGATCACGAGGTCGCGTTCGACGCCATCGAGCACTGCCACCCGCGGCAAGTGCGCCCAGCGTTGGAACCCGTACGCGCTGAAAAGCCGCAGGCTGGGTTCGTTGTGACCGAAGATGTAGCCGAGCAGCGTGTGCAACCCGAGCGAAGGCGAGCGATCGAGCGCGGTTTGCAGGAGCCGCCGGCCGTGGCCTTGCCGACGACTGGCGGGGTCGACGTAGATCGCGATCATCGCCGTTCCGTCGTAGGCGGCGCGGGCGTAGAAGGTGTCGAAACTCAACCAGGCTCGCACGATCCGCGAGGAATCCGCCAGCACCCAGAGCGGGCGGGACGGTTGCTGGTGCGCGGCAAACCAGGGGCGTCGCGACTCGACCGTCACCGGTTCGAGGTCCGCCGTCACCATTCTGCCGGGGATGGTCGCGTTGTAGATCGCCACGATCGCCGGCAGATCGGCCTCCGTGGCGTCGCGCAGGGTTGATGCTTCGTTAGCCATGCCTCCGGATCGCAACGTGGCGGGTATCCCCCGGAAGGCGAGCCCGGCGGCAGGTTTTGGCCGGGAGGATCCGGTGGATTGACCCTCCCGCTTGCGTCGCCAGTTTCGCAGGGTGGGTATGCCCCGACTCTCCCTGACGATTTTGGTAGCGTGGATCGCCCTCGCCCCGACGGCTTCGGGCGCCGAGGCATCCGGATTCGAACGCGGGCAGGGTATCTACGTCGCCCGGTGCGCGATGTGCCATGGCGCCACGGGAGATGGCTTCGCCGACTCGTTTCCGCCGCTGGCGAAATCCGACTGGCTGGCGGCCAACCGTGAGGGCTCGATCGAGGCGGTCGTCGCGGGCTTGAACCGGGAGATTGTGGTGAACGGACGCACCTACCGCGGCCAGATGCCGCCGGTGATCATCGATGACGACCAGGTCGCCGCCGTGCTCACCTTCGTCCTGAATTCGTGGGGAAACCCCGGGGGCGAGGTCACCGCCGAGGAAGTGCGGAAGGTGCGCGCCACGACGCCATTCAAGACCTTCGCGGACCTGCAGGCGGCGGGTGACTATCGCCCTGTGCCGCCGGCGCCCCCGGGTTTCTCGATCCGGGAGGTGGTGCGTCTGACCGATTTCGGCGTCCGCCTGGCAGGCGACGGCCGGGGCGGTCCGCTGTACGTGCTAGGTCAGGCGGGCGGGGTTTGGCGGGTGGATCCTGCCTCGGGCAATCTCCGGCAGATTCTCTGGCCGCGGGATTTTACCGGGATGAAGCCGGGAGCGTTTCAGACGCTGGGCATGGTGCTCGATTCCGAGGGGCGGCTTTGGATCACGACCAATCAGCGCGTACCCACGCGTCCCCACGAGACGAACGAGGTGGCCATCTACCGCACTTCCCGCCGCAACGCCGAGGGGGATCCGGTCGACCTGCGACCGTGGCTGCAGACCAGCTATCCTTGGGGCAACGCGCACTTCAACCACGGGATCTCCGACCTGCGGTTCGGGCCCGACGGCCTGCTCTATGTGAGCAGCGGCTCGCGCACGGATGGGGGCGAGGAGGGAAAGATCGCCCACTTCGCGAAGATCGGCGAAACGCCCATCACGGCGGCGTTGTGGAGGCTTGATCCACGTACCGACTCGCCGCGGATCGAGGTGGTCGCGCGCGGGATCCGCAACGCCTACAGCTTGGCGTGGGATGGCGCGGGAAACCTCTTCACGGTCTCGAACGGACCGGACGCCCACGCCCCCGAGGAAATGGACCACGTGATCCCGCCCGGTCCCGGCGAGGAGCCCCGGCACCACGGTTTCCCTTACCAGATGGGCGACGCGCCGGCCGGTACCAAGTGGTACCCCCACACGCCGGAAGCGCCGCCGGGGGCGCGTTTTGTGCTCCCGGTGCGAAACATCGGGCCGGCCGGATCAATGCATGGAAAGCCCACGGCAACGTTCAACGCCCATAGTTCGCCCACGGGGTTGCTCTGGCTTGGTGCCGACTGGCCGGAATCGGTCCGCGATGGTTTCCTCATGGGGCGACTGGGAAGTTTCCTGGCGGGACCGGGACCCGACGAGGAGCACGGTTTCGACGTGCTGCACCTCCGCCTGGACCGCCGGCCCGACGGGGGCTGGGACGCGCGCGCCACAACCTTCCTTTCCCAGCTCGGACGTCCGATCGATGTTTTTGGCGGCGCCCCGGGTGTGCTGCACGTGCTTGAATATACGAGGCCGACGGACCTTCGGGGTAAGGCGGGCTGGCTGCCCGGACGGATCCTGGAACTGGCGGTGCGCAAATGAGCGGTTGCGCGCACGGGGCCATTTCCCTTGCGGCGCCGGCGGATTCCGGAGGAATACGGCGCCTTCCATGACGGATTCCCCTCGGCATCCCTTCCTGCACGGCCTGAGCAAGCACCGCGGCGCGCCTCCGACGGTGGTGGTGATCTTCGGCGCCTCGGGTGATCTGACCGCGCGCAAGCTCATCCCGGCGGTCTATAACCTGGCCCACGACAATCTGCTTCCGGCGGACTTCCATCTCGTGGGCTTCGGACGGAAGCCGATCCCGGATGATGATTTCCGCGGACTGGCGGCGGGGGCGATCCGCGAGTTCTCGCGCCGGGAGCTGGACGCCGGGGTGTGGGAGCGGGTCGCGGCTCGGACCACCTACGTCGCCGGCGGGTATGATGAGCGGGCGGCGTTCGACCGTTTGGCGGCGCACATCGCGGCGATCGAGCGCGGGCTCGGACGCGAGCTGCAGTGCCTTTTCTATATCTCGACGCCGCCCTCGGTATTCGCGCCGATCCTCGAGCATCTGGGGGCGAGCGGATTGGCGGCGCGCCATGTGCACGGACCGCTGCATTCAAAGGTGGTGATCGAGAAGCCCTTCGGTCGCGACCTGGCCTCGGCCCGCGATCTCAACCGGGTGATCGGGTCCGTTTTTGAGGAGCGGCAGGTCTATCGCATCGACCATTACCTCGGAAAGGAGACCGTGCAGGATCTGCTGGTCCAGCGCTTCGCGAACGCGATCTTCGAGCCGCTCTGGAATCGGAACTACATCGACAGCGTCCAGATCTCGGTGGCCGAGGACGCCGGAGTGGCGGGGCGCGGCGGGTACTACGAGCAAAGCGGCGCGCTGCGCGACATGATCCAGAATCACACGATGCAGCTGCTCGCGCTGACGGCGATGGAGCCTCCGGGGTCGCTCGATCCGGAGGCGATCCGCGATGAGAAGGTGAAGGTTTTGAACGCGATCCAGCCGCTGGCGACCGGTCCGGATGGTGATGTCGCGCGCGCCCAGTACGCGGCCGGGATGATCGGGGGCGGACCGGTGCGGGGCTACCTCGAGGAGGAGGGGATCGAGGCCGGATCGGCGACGGAGACCTTCGCGGCGCTGCGTCTCTCGATCAACAACTGGCGCTGGCAAGGGGTGCCGTTCTATCTGCGCTCCGGGAAGCGTCTCGCGCGCCGGGTGTCGGAGATCGCGGTGAATTTCCGCCGCCCGCCCGGCACGTTGTTTGCCGGGGAGACCGCGCGCTTCGATCTCGCGGGCAACACCCTGTCGTTCCAGCTGCAGCCTGACGAGGGCCTGAGCATGATTCTCAACACCAAGGTGCCGGGACTCGAGACCCGCACCCAGCCGGTGAAGATGAGTTTCCGCTACGCGACCACGTTCGGTTCCAACACCGCCGAGGCCTACGAGCGCCTGGTGCTCGACGCCATCGTGGGTGACGGTACGCTGTTCATCCGCGGCGACGAGGCCGAGGCCTCCTGGCGACTTTACACGCCCGTACTTGACGCTTGGGCCGGGGCGGGGCGCGCCGGGATGGACAGCTACGCTTCGGGTAGCTGGGGACCGCGTGGAGCCGAGGCGCTCCTGGCGCGTCACAACCACGTCTGGCGGCAGCCCTGAGGCGCGGCGCATGTCGGCGAATTTCGACGCCTTGCCGGGTCTGGAGGTGCCGGTCGATCGCATCCGGCGGAGCCTGGCCGATCTGTGGCGGGACGACACGGGGGCGGCCGCGACCGACGACGCCAAGGCCACCCAGGTGAACTTCGTGCTGCACCTTGGTTTGGGGACGACGCCGGAGGATGCGGTGCAGCAGTTCCGGACCGTGGTGCGTTTCGCGCAGCGCTACCCGGCGCGCGTGGTGGTGCTCTGCCCGCTCCATCATGAGGTGCCGGGGCCGCTGATCCGGGCCAAGGTCTACGGCGAGTGCTTCCTGGGGCGTTCGCCGGCGGATCGCCGGTGCGTGGAGTTCGTGATGCTCAGCTACTCGCGCGGGGCGCGGCCCTATCTGGAGGATCAGGTTTCGACCTGCCTCTCCACCGATCTTCCGCTTTATTACTGGGCCCACGCCTTCGCGGACAGTTCCCGCATGGCCGACTACCGTTATCTCCTCGGGCGGTCCCGGCGGGTGTTGATCGACAGCGCGCGCTCGCCGGCCGACGCACCTTCGTACCCGTGGCCCAATCCGGCGGCGATCCGCGATCTCGCGTACTGCCGCGTTCTGCCGTTGCGCCAGGGGGTGGGCCAGTTCCTGGCCGCTTATCCCGCGCCGGCCATCGCCGCCGCTTTGCGGCGCGTGGTGGTCGTTCACGGGCCGGCCTTCGCGGCGGAGGCCCGGGTTTTAGCGGGCTGGCTGGGCCGTCGTCTCGCGGCGTGCGGGGTCGCGCCGGGTGCGGCCGGGATCAGCGTCGAGGCGGCGGGCGACGGCCTCGGAATTGATTTCACCTACGCCGACCGCGCGAAGGGATTCCAATGGAAGGGTGACATCGCCGCGGGCCACGCCGGATTCGAGGCTGATTTCGGCGCGGGTCGCACCCGACTCGGCGCCGCGCTCTCCTTGCTCAAGCCCGAGATGGCGCTCAGCGAGGCGATGTTTTTCTGACGTCAGGAAATTTCTGGCGCCGCAGGACCAGCAGGCCCGCGCCGGCCACCAGGTCCACGAATCCCGTCAGCAACCGCGCCGGCAGCGGAACCCGGTCGAGCATCAGGATTGCCAGGCCCGCCACGATGAGAAACCAGGCCAGAAAGCCGATTTGGCGGCGTTGTCGCCGGCGGGTGATTCCGGGGTCGTCTGCCTCCACCAGGGGACCGTGCGGCGCGGCGTTCACTTCGCAAGCGGGAGGGTCACGCGCATCGTGGTGCCGGCCGGGCTGGTCGCCGCCAGCTCGATGTCGCCGCGATGGCTGGCAAGGATGCGTTTCGCGATCGCGAGGCCGAGCCCGGTGCCGTCCGGTCGACCCGAAAGGAAGGAGTCGAAGATACGGTGCCGCAGGGGCTCCGGGACGCCGCCCCCGGTGTCGGTGATGTCCAGCCGGGCGCGCGGCGCATCGCCGGTCTCGCTGACCTGCAGGTGGAGGCGGATGGACCCGCCGGCGGGCATCGCCTCGGTGGCGTTGAGCAGCAGGTTGAGCAGCACCTGCTGGAGCTGGCCCTTGTGGGCCTCCACGAACACGGGCCGGGCCGGGGCGGGAAACTCCACGGCGACTTTCTGCTGGGAGAGCTTCAGTCGCACGAGCACGAGGGTGTCCTCGATGACCTCTGCGAGTGACCACCGGGAGTGGAGACTGGAGGGCGCCTTCGCGAAGCCCAGCACGCGCGTGACGATCGCCTCGAGCTGGTCGAGTTTCTCGCCGATCACGCGCAGATCGGTCACCCGCGGATCCCCCGGTGGGAAATCCCCGCCGAGTCCGCCGTAGAGGAGCTTGATCACGGTGAGCGGGTTCCGGATCTCGTGCGCGATCTCGGCCGCGAGGAGGCCCAGCGTGGTGAGCCGCTCGTTCTTGCGCAGCATGTCCTCGCTGCGGAAGACGCGGGCGTACAGGCGGGCGTTCTGCAACGCGACGGCGCCGAGGCCGGCGAGCGCGGCGCTGAGGCGTTTCTCGTCATTGTCGAAACGGTGCGTGCCGGCGGAGAACACGGCCAGCACGCCCAGCACGTCGTTTTCGAAGACCACGGGCGTCGACAGCACCGAGCCCAGCTCGCCTCCGCGGGGCATGTCGGGCATCTCGAGGAACTCGGGGGAGGAGAGGTTCTGAAACCAGATCTGCCGCCGGGTGTACACGGGCGAGGCGAAGAGGCAGCCTTCCAAGTCAAATTCGCCCTCGGGCGCCTCAAGCCCCGGGGGGCCGGAGGATGCGGCGCAACGCAGTTTTCGCGTGGCGGTGTCCAGCAGGTAGAACACACAGGCGCGGGCCTCCAGCATGCGGCAGGCTTCCCGGGTCAGCGTGGCGAGGATCTCCTGCTGCTCGAGTTTCGCGACCAGCGACTGGCCCGCCGTGATGAGGCTTTCGAGCTGACGCGCTTTCGCGCGCAGATGCCCGAGCTGCCAGAGCCGCTGCATGACGAGGCCGGCCTCGTGCGCGAGCCGGCCGAGGGTTTCCAGGCCCGCCGCGTTGAACGCCCCCGGATGGTCGCTCTCCACGTCGACGACCCCGACCATTTGATCCCGGACCAGGATTGGTGCCGCCATCTCCGAGCGCGTGGTTGATCTCACCGCGATGTAGCGGGGTTCCAGCCGCACATCCGGGACCAGCAGGGGCCGCCGGTTCAGGGCGCACCAACCGGTCACACCGTGCCCGGGGCGAAGTTGGTCGGGTGCGCCGGCGGGGCGCTCGTAGCCCTGCTCGACCTCGGTGACGAGATCTCCGGTGTCGGGGCTCAGCAGCGAGATCGAGCCCGCGTCGGCGCCGAGGGAGGCGACGATGATGCCGAGCATCTCTCGAAGGGCGCCGGCCGGGTCATCGGTGGACGCGGCAAGGCGGGCGATCCGGTAGAGGGCCGCCGTGGCGCGCGGATCATTGGCCTCCGGCTCACTCATGCGTCGGCGAGTGAAAAGGGGGGCCGGAGGGCCGCCAGCCGAATCGAGGAGGCCCGATCAGCCGGCGCCGACCACGGCCGGCAGGGGCTGCGGGGCGATGACCTCGTGCAGGCCGTCCCGCAGCGCCCGGAGGCGCTCGGGCGTCGAGATCGGCTCGTGGTTCGCGCCCTCGATGTAGAAGGTGTCGATGGCCACGCCGCGCTCCGTGCCGATGCGCGCGAAGGTGATGTCGAAACCGTGGTCGGAGATCACCTTCGCCAGACGGTAGAGCAGCCCGATCTGGTCGCGCGCCTGGACTTCGACGATCGTGCGCTCCATCGAGAGCTCGTGGTAGACATCCACGGTGGGCGGAAACGTGCTCTGCAGGGTCTCGCCCGAAGAGGTGTTGAGGTAACGAGTGGCGGCGAACTTCCGGGCCTGCGCCTGAATGTCGGGGAGGAGATCGCGGTTGGCCATCAACGCGTCCTCGATGGTGCGGGCGAATTTTTCCTGCGCAGCGGCGCTCTGTACGGGTCCGCGGCCCGGCTCCACCACGTGGAAAGTGTCGATCGCGATGTGGTCCGTCCGGGAAATGACCTTCGCGCCAAGGATGTTCAGGCCCGCGACGCTGAAGGCGCCGGCAAGCTTGTAGAAGAGGCCGGCGCGGTCCCACGTCACCACGTTCACCACCGTGAGCGACCGGTTGAGGTCGTCCTTCCACTCGATGACGGGCCGGAGCGAGCCCACCGAGTCGGTGGTCGTGATCGAGTGCAGCAGCCGGTTCACCATCTGGATGTGCAGGGCGATTTCCGAAGAGTCGGTGTGCACGAAGTAGCGCTCAGGCAGCAGGCCGAAGTGCGCGTTGATCTCGTCGGTGCTGATCCCGGGGATCGTTTTGGCGATGAGCTCCTGTTGCGTCATTTGAATCTGGGCTTGGAGGCTGGCGTCGGCGGCGGCGGCACCGAGCTTCAGCCGTTCGAAGGTGGCACGATAGAGGGTCGTGTGCAGCGTGTCCTTGTACCCGTTCCAGAGATCGGCCGCGGTCCCGCGCGCGTCGCAGAAGGTGTGCACGTAAAGATGCCGCAGTCGGTCGGGGTCTCCGACGACTTCGGCAAAAGCGGCGGCAGAGGTGGGGTCATCTACATCCCGCTTCTGCCAAAATCGTGCCATCACGAGGTGGTTTTTGATCGTGAACATAACTAACTCACGTCCAAACGTTTCCACGCCAAATCGCTCCAAAATAGGGGCGGCTATCCTCATTCCGCTCTCCGCATGGCCGCGGATGCCCTCCGCCTTTCCGATATCGTGCAGCAGCAGAGTGAGATAAAGCAGTGAAACGTCGGCGGTCTCGTGCAGGGCCGCCCGGTACTTCAGGGTGATCGGCTCGGCCTCGGTGTAGATGCGGTCCAGTTCGCGGATGGCGTTCAGCGTGTGCACGTCCGCCGTGTAGCGGTGGTAGTATTCGTGCTGCACCAGGCAGGTGAGGGCGTCGAAGTCCCGGATGAAGCGCCCGAGCACGCCGAGTTCGTGCATGCGGCTCAGGACCGGATGCACCGCGCCGGCTTCCGACAGGATCGCGCGGAAGCACACGCTCGCGTCCTTGCTCTCCGCCACCGCGGGGGTCAGCTGGTCCAGCGAAGCACGGATCAGCTCCGCGAGATGCAGTTCCGGGGTGGCCTCGAGGGTCTGGCAGTGCCGGAACACCCGGATCAGGCGCACCGGGTCGTCGCGGAACACGCTCGCCTTCTCCGCCGCCAGTTCCCGTCCCCGGAGGATGAAGCCGTCGATGCGCTTCGTGCGCTGGAGGCGCGAGGCGAGCAGGGAGTCGCGGAAAGAGCGCTTGTCGCCGTCGCCCGAACGCCCGATCGACAGCGCCAGCCGGTCCTCGACCAGTTTCGAAACCCGGAAAATCGTCTGCGCCGCCCGGTAGTAATCCTGCATGAACGCCTCGACGCGTTCCAGCATGTCGGCCGCGCGGTACCCCAGAGCCTCCGCGATCCGCGGTTGCTGGTCCAGGCTCATCACGTCGGTCGCCCGGACGCTGAGGAAATGCAGCTGGTTGCGCACGCGCAGGAGGAAGTCGTACGCGCGTTGGAACGCGACCAGGTCGTCGGCCCGCAGGTAGCGTTGCGCCGCCAGCTCGTCGATCGAGGTGACGTCGAGCTTCACGCGCGCCATCCAGACGGAGCTCTGATAGTCCCGCAGGCCACCGACGCCGTTCTTGATGTCCGGCTCCTGGTTGAAGACCGTGTTCGCGTACTTCGCCCGCCGGGAGGCCTGGTCGTCGAGCCGGGCCTCGATGTACTGCCGGGGATTCTCGGTGGCGTAATAACTGCGGTAGGCCTGCGCGAAGGTGTCGTGGAGTTTCTCCGAGCCGGTGATGCGACGCGACTCCAGCAAGGCGGTCTTGGTGAGGATGTCCCGGCGGGCCTCGGCGAAAGCCTCGTCGAAGGAGCGCGTGGAGTGGCCCACCTTGAGTCCGCAGTCCCAGAGGATGTACAGGATCTCGTTGGTGAGGTGCTCCTGCAGGGGCTTCGCCTCCGCGGGTTTTGTCTTGGTCGCGAAGAGGAACATCACGTCCACGTCGCTCAGCGGTGACAGTTCCCCGCGTCCGTAACCTCCCAGAGCCACCAGCGTGACGGGGGGCACGGCACCGCGGCCGGGTGGGGCGTAGGACCGGATCGCGTACGCGAAGAGGTGGATCAGCAGCGCGTCGATGATCTGCGCCCTTTCCCGGCAGATGGTCAGACCCGGAGAACCGGATTCATGCCGCTGGCGCAGGGACGCCATTTCCGCGCGGAGGAATTCCCGGCAGGCCGCGAGTCGCGCCGCCACCGGCACCTCCCCCGGGAAGGCGAGTTGTTCACCGGCGCGGACTGGGATGTTGGCGGGCATCTGGCGGCGGAGGAATCGGTTACCATCCACCCAACCGGGCGGCGGTTTCAACCGCCAAAGCGAGAATCATGCCGCGCTGAAGCGGACGGCCGCGGGGCGGCGCATAACGACCCCTGCGCCGGGAGGGTCGCGTCGCTCCGGCTTACTTCGCGAAGTTTTCCACGTTCGCGAATGCAATTCCACATGAATGGAAGCATACGTCTATGGAGCGGCGCACTCCGGACTGCTACGCTTCGCCCATGAAACGGCCGCGTCTCTTTCTTTCCGGCCTCCTGGCCGTCGCCGCGTTCTTTGGCATCGCCCGCGCGCAGGCGGTGCGTCCCGCTCCGTCTGCGGCCGGGGGCTCCCCGCGCGTCGGCGAGGTGGTCTCCCTCAGTCCGTTCACGGTGAATTCCGCCGGCGACGAGGGCTATCGCGCCGCAAACACCCTCGCGGGCTCCCGGCTCAATTCGAGCCTCAATGACACTCCGGGCGTGCTGGATGTGCTGACGAAGGATTTCCTCGACGACATCGGCGCGTTCAATCTCGAGCAGGCGCTGGCTTTCTCCGCGAACTTCGAGGTCGATAACGGCGACTTCGAAAGCCAGGGCGTCATCAACACCATCTTCGCGGGGCCCGCCGCGACCCCCTCGTTCCGCACGCGCGGCCTGGTCGGCACGCTCGCCCGAAATTATCTCGAGACGGACTTCCGGCCGGGGTTTTACACGATCGAGCGCATCGACAATGCCAGCGGTCCCAACTCGGTGCTGTTCGGCCTCGGCAGCGCGGGTGGCGTGGCGAACGTCTCGACCAAGTCGGCGAAACTCAACCGCCCCGCCTATGGTCTCGACCTGCTCACCGACGGCTACGGGAGCCGGCAGGCCGCCCTTGATCTCAACCAGGTGCTGCGACCCAACCAACTCGCGCTCCGCGTGAATGCGATCAGCAGCCGGCTGGACAAGTACCGCGCACATTTCTCGGACAACATCGACGGGGTCCAGCTGGCCTTAGCGTGGCGGGTGGACGACCGCACCGAGGTGCAGGTCGAGGTGGAGCGCGCTCACGTCACCGGCTCGGTCGCCTATCCCGTCCCGCACATCGACCAAGCCTCCCGCTGGCTCGGTCTGGGCCGGCCGGTCGCGACCTTGCCCGTCGGGTGGGAGTCGTTGACCGTCGCGCAGCGGACCGCGGTGGCGACGCCGTTTGCTTTGGCGGCCAACGCCGTGACCGTCGCGCCCGTCGTGGTGGATAATCCGGGCCATGGCTACATCCTGAACTCGGCGACGGCGCTGAGCGGAACCACGGCGGTCGGTGGTACCAACCGCCAGACGATCAACCCGGCCCTGTTCAACCCCCGCGGCAACATCAACGGGCCGGGCGGTCGCAAGGACGTGGACCGCCAGATCGTCGCGGTTTCCCTGAACCGGAAGCTGCGCGACAACCTTTATCTCAATCTGTCCGCCGCGCGAGAGGGCGGCGACGCCGAGACCTGGCAGGCCTACGCGAACGGCGCCGCGGGCGGGGCCGCGATCCTCGGGGACGCCAACGCCACTTTGCCGAACGCGACCCAGATCACCGCGCTCGGCGGCACGAAGTTGAACACCAACGCCGCGGGGCAGGTCATCAACCCGTTCGCGGGCGAGTTCTACACGCAATCGCGCTGGGTCCGCCGGCTCCAATCCAACGAGCGCTCGACCGTGCAGGCCACCGCGGCGCTCCAGGTCAACCTCGGCCGCTGGCTCGGCGACCACCGCATCGTCGGGACCGCCTCGTATTCCGAACGCGTGATCGCGAGCGAGAGCCAGCGGGACTCCTGGCTGGGTGCGCCTTTCTCGACCGATCCCGTGAATACCGCCAACGGCGTCATGCGGCGCCGCTACGCCTCCCCGCTCGACGCGGACAACTTTCACGTGCCCGACTACCGGAATTTTCCCGCGCTCTCGTGGAACCACCCGACGCTCGGACCCGTCGCCACGGGGTGGGTGACCGAAACTCCGGCGCGGCGCGAGGCGCGGCAGATCGCCTACCTCGGGGCGATCCAGAGCCATTTCTTCAACCGCCGGCTTGTGACGACGGCGGGCTACCGGGTCGATGACGCCACGGACTACGTCTTCCAGACCAAGCGGGTGTTTCCGGCGGGCTTCGAGCGCAGCATCGGCATCCTCGCGCTGGATCCGGCGAATGTCCGGCGGACCTCCACGCGCGGCCCGACGCGGACGCTGGGCGCGGTGTTCCACGTGACCAGCTGGGTGTCGGCCTACGGCAACTTCAGTTCCAATTTCGGATCCCCGCGCGGCACCGTCGTCGGTCCCGACGCGGTGGTGGGGCCGACGACGGTGGGCAAAGGCCTGGACACCGGCCTCAAGTTCACGCTGTGGAGCAACAAGGTGTACCTGGACGTCGGCTACTTCGACACCTCCAGCAACGATGAGACGGAGATTCTGAACCTCAATCTGCGCGACAACGCCAGCATCGCGGGAGCGTACAACACGGTGTTCACCATCCTCGGCAATCCCGCCGGGCGTGGCGCGCTGTTCAGCGCGGGCGACGCGGCGGCGGTCTCGGCGCTCAGGGCCGCGTTTCCGCTCCTGCGCCCGACGTTCAACGCGCAGGGTGACCTGCTGGATCAGGCGAGCCGCGGTTACGAGGCGCGCCTCACGGCGAACCCGTTTAAGGGCATGCGCCTGCGCGCCACCTATTCGAAGACCGACCGGCAGCGCGAGAACCTGTATAAGTTCACGGCGCCAATGTCAGAGCAACTGCGCGCTTTCGTGGAGGATATCCAGAGGAGGAATCCCGGTGTGAACGTGGGCGGCCTGAGCACCGCCGCCGATCCCACCACCATCGCGGACAGTCTGAACAACCTCGACGAACGCCTCGACCTGGCCGGCGGCAACAACAGCACGACGTTCGGCGGCGGGGGCTACAGTCTGAACCTCGCCGCGACCTATGATTTCCAGCTGCGCCTGAAGGGCTTCGGCGTCACCGGAACCTTCCTCTACAAATCCGGCGCCTACGCGGGAACCTACGATATCCGGGAGGGCGGTGTGGCCACCGGAAAGCTGCTGGGCACCAAGCCGCTGGTCGGGGAAAGTTCGCTCAACGTGGGCTTGAACCTGCGCTACCGGACGCGGTTGGCGTGGATGCGGAACACGGCGGTGACATTCCAACTGAACGTCAGTAATCTCCTCGCAGAGACCGAGCCTCTCAGCCGCCGCGCGGGCAAGATGATCGTCGCCCCCGGAGCGCCGGCGCCGACGATTCTCCGCGACGGTTCCATGTTCGTGCAGTATTTCCTGCGGGACGCGCGCGCCTGGACACTAAGCGCCAGACTGCAGTTTTAAGGAGCACCATTCCTGACCCGAAGCCTTTCACCGCCGGTCCCGGAAGACGGCGATCACTCAACCCCCGCCATGATGACCCACCGCTCAAACTTTCTGTTTGGCCTTCTGGCCGTCCTGCTTTCCACCTGGTCCCGATCCGGGGCGCAGCCGGTTCCGGTCGGACGGGTTTCCGCGCCCGCCGCCCCGGTCGAGGCGGCAGTGAAGCTCGGCACGTTTGTCGTCACCGGTTCCAATATTCCCATGGCCGCCGACGCGGTCGCCGTGCCGGTCACGATCATCAACCGCGACGAGATTGAGCGCACGGGGCTTGCGTCGAACCTCCTCGAGGTGGTGCAGGCCCGGATACCTAGCTTCGCTGGCAGCGGCAACCTCGGCGCAACGAACGGCAACATCGCCGGAGGCACGGCGACTTCCGGAGGCTCGCAGCTTTCCCTGCGTAATCTTTCCACCCTTGTGTTGCTCGACGGTCGGCGGCTGCCCGACAGCGGTGCCAGCGCCCGGGGCGGACGGTCGTTTGTCGACGTGAACCAGATCCCGCTGGCCGCCATCCAAACCCTGGAGGTTCTCACCGATGGAGCCTCCGCCATTTACGGTTCGGACGCGGTCGGAGGTGTGGTGAACGTGAAGCTGAAGCATGATTTCCAAGGGCTGGAGATCGGCGGTCGTTACGCGCGGTCGACCCGCGAGGGCGATTACACGCAGAAGTCGGGCTACCTCGTGGCCGGGGCGCGAACTGACCGGGTCGGCCTGACCGTGTCGTACTCGAGATCCGAGATCAGCCCGTTGTTCCAGTCCGAGCGGCCGTTCTCCAACCCGCAGCGGGGCAAATCCGCCACGATTTCCGGGGCGCTGGGCCAATCTTCCACTTCCTTTCCGACGGCGTTTCTGCGGCCTGGATTGAATTCCCCGAGCCTGGTGACGCCGACCGGCCCGGCCGCGACCCTCGCTAACCTGAACGAACTGGTGGCCGCCGGCATCTACCAGGCGTCCTCGGTGCAGCCGATCGCGGACACCTTCGACCTGGCGCCCTTCGTCACGCTCACGATCCAGTCACGTAAGCAGGCGATGACGCTAGCGAGCACGATCCAGCTCCTTCCCGACCGGCTGGAGTTTTTCGCCGAGGCGCTGGACTCCCGCAGCGACAGTTGGTCGCAGCAGGGCGCGCTCGGGATCACGACCACGGTGCCGGTGAATGCCCCCTACAATCCCACGCGCTCGGCCCTCTTCGCCGCCTTTCGATACACGCCGGACGTCCGGCGCGCGGAAAACGCGGCGCGCCTGCGGCGGTTCGTGGGCGGCTTCCGCGGGAGGCTCGGGGCGCGGTTGCGCTGGGAGGCCGGGTACAACGTGAATACCAACCGCCTGGATAATTCCCTCGGCGGGCAATACTACGCGCCGAATCTCCAGCTCGCCCTCGCCGGCGGCTTCGATGCGAACGGGAATCCTCAGGTCGGTGGGCGTTACGCGCGGATCTTCCGCAATTACAACGCGCCGCCCAACACGACCACCCTAGCGCAATGGCAGTCTGCGCTTACGGCCGCCAACTCTCTCGTCCAGCCGGCAATTGATCTGTTGGCCCGTCCCGAGGGCCTGAATCCATCGGTCTTTAATAACATCCGCGGCGCCACCGCCAACGTCTTCGAGGCCGGGCTGAGACAAGTTGATGCGCGGGTTTCGGGGCCGCTCCTAGACTTGCCCGCCGGCCCGCTGGGGGCCGCGGTGGGGCTGGATTTCCGCGAGGAGAGCCTGGTCGGTACGCCGGACGAAAACTCCTTCAGCACGGGGCCCACCGCCCGGCGCTGGCAGAACGGAAACTTCTTCGATCCCATCTCCCGGCGGAGGACGATCGAGGCGGCGTTCGCGGAGATCCGGGTGCCGGTCACGGGCGGAAGGCTGGAAGTGCCCGGCTTTCGTGTCCTCGAGCTTTCCGCCGCCTACCGCCAGGAGAAGTATAGCGACGCCGGGGTATCGCGGGTCCCGAAATATGGTGTGCGCTGGCGTCCCCAAGGGGAGGAACTCACGGTCCGGGGTACTTATTCCGAGGCTTTTGTCGCGCCGTCCCTCTTCGCGCTCTTCGGTCCCACCACGGAGGGGGCCACCGCGGCCGGGGTGATCCAGACCGTTTTCGGCGTGCCCGGATTCGCCCGGCAGCGTTCGGGCGCGAATCCCGACCTCAAACCCTCCACCGCGCGGACGTCCTCGTTCGGTATTGTCTATTCTCCGCCCGCCTTGAGGCGCCTTACCCTCGGGCTTGATTTCATCCAGGTGAGACAGAGTTCGCTGGTCGGCGTGGCCGGAGCGGCCAACATCCTCGGCAGCGTGAATGCGGCGGGGCCCCGTTCGCCCTTCGCCTCGCAGGTGGCCATCGGGAATTTCCCCTCCAATCCCGATCCGTCCCTGCCGGCGCCCGCTCCGGTCACTTCCGCGGGACAGTTGTCGTCCCTGCTGCTTTCGGGGGTCTCGCCCAACGTGGTCTTCGTCACCGACTCGCGCATCAATATCGCCGGCCAGCGCTTGAAGGCGTTGGATTTCTCGGCGGGTTACGAGTTTCCGCGGTCGTCCCTTGGACGCCTCAATGTCAGCACCGCCGGGACGTTTTTCCTGGATTACCAGTTCCAGGCGCTTCCCACCCAGCGCTACTACGAGTACGCCGGGCACGTCACGACGCTCGCCGAGGGGCAGGGTACGATTCCCGGCATGAAGTGGTTCACGGCGTTGACGTGGAGCCGGGAACGGTGGGAGGCGACGCTCAACCACACCCATGTTTCCAGCGTCGTCGACCTGGGCGCCGGCGGCATCATCTTCGCGGGCAGTTCCAGCCTGCGGCGCCTGGCAGTGCCGTCCTACACGACCTGGGACACCTCGGTCGCGAGGTCCTTCCGGAACCTCGTGTTTCCTGGTGTCGGCGTGATTCCTGCGGGTCTTAAGCTCACCCTGGGAGTGAACAACCTCACCGATCGCATGCCTCCGTCGGCGCCGCAGGCGTTCGGCGGCGACGTCGGGGCCGATTTGGCCACCTACAACCCCGTCGGCCGGTTGTGGTATCTCAGCACCAGCCTTCGGTTTTGACGCATCAGGCGCCTCGGGCTCCTCTCGCGAACGTTCTGATGAACAAGTTCATTCTGGCTTCGCTGGCGGGGTGGGCTCTGGCGGCCGCCTCGCCGGCGTCCGCTGCATCCGATCCGCGGGCGAACATCCTGCTCGTGGTGGTGGATGACCTGCGGTTCGATGATTTCGGCGCCGCCGGCCACCCTTTCGCGCGGACGCCCCACCTCGATCGTGTCGCGCGCGAAGGGGCGCAGTTCCGGAGTTTTTTCGCGGTCACTCCGCTTTGCTCCCCGAGCCGGGCCAATATCCTGACGGGACTCGAGACCCGTCACCACGGCATCCTCGACAACACCGATCGAAGCCCCCGCAGCCATCAGCTTCCGACCTTCGCGCGGATCCTGCACGCCGCGGGATACCACACCGGTTTTATCGGCAAGTGGCACATGGGGAACGATCCTGCTCCGCGGCCGGGGTTCGACTACTGGGTGGCGATGAAGGGGCAGGGGGAGGCCAAAGATCCCGAACTGCACGAGAACGGCCGCCTCTCGCGGGTCCCGGGCTATGTGACCGATATCCTGACGGAGCGGGCCCTCAGTTTCATCCGCCAGACGCGCGATCGCCCCTTCCTGCTCATGCTTTCCCACAAGGCGCTTCATCCGAACAAACTGCAGCGGGCGGACGGCACCACCCAGATGATCGGCGAGGGAGGGTTTATTCCGGCGGAGCGTCACAGGAGTCTCTATGTAAACGAGCGGCCTCCGCGGCGGCGCAACTACGGCGTGCCGCCCAAGGGCAAGCCCGCGCTGGAGCGTCCCATCCCCGGCTTGCAGCCGCTTGGTCCGGGGACCGTGACCACCGACGAAACGATCCGAGATCGCCTGCGGATGCTGGCTGCCGTGGACGAAGGTCTCGGCCGCATGCTGCAGGATCTGGAAAAGCAGGGCGTCCTGGATCGGACCGTGGTGCTGGTGCTCGGCGACAACGGGTTTTTTTACGGCGAGCACGGTCTCAGCGACGAGCGGCGTCTGGCCTATGAGGAATCCATCCGGCTGCCGTTGCTCGTGCGATATCCGCCGATGGTGCGGGCGGGAACGGCGCCCGCCGGGCTGGCGCTGACCACGGATATCGCCCCGACAATCGTGGCGCTGGCCGGCTCGCCGGCGATGCTCGGGATCGACGGCCGCTCGCTCCTGCCGTTGTTTAGCGGGACTCCGGCGGACTGGCGCCGATCATTCCTCATCGAGTACACGACGGACATCGTCTTTCCGCGGACGCTCAGGATGGGCTACGACGCGGTGCGCACGGAACGTTACAAGTTAATCCGTTATCGGGAACTGGAGGGCATGAACGAACTGTACGATCTGCAGGAGGACCCGTTCGAGCTCACGAATCTCATCGCGGCGAAGGAGGCGGCGGAGGTCCGGCGGCTCATGGAGCGGGAGCTCGAAAGTCTTCTCGCCGGCGGCCGCGGCCTCCCGAGGTAGGATCCCCTTGGCGTGCCGGTGGGTCTGCCGGCACCGGCAACTCAAGGCAGTCGGGTTTGCAGCACCAGCACCGTGCGACCGCGGGGAGGCGTTCCTCCGATTTCCCACCCGGCGCCAGCCACCCAGGTCGGCTGTTGGTTGACCAAGGTGATCAGGCCGAGGTCGGAGAGTCCGGGGTGTCCGGAGGCCAGCACCGTGATCGACCTCACGCGATCCTCATCCTCCGAGGGCACGATGAGCACGACACGTTCCGGAGCGATGCCGGGCTGCGTGGCCGCGATGCCGGCCGGCGTCGCGACGAGCCCGTGTAATCCGACGAGGGAGGCGCCCGGGGGCGGAGCGAGTCGCCGGAAGCGTCCGTCGGCCGGGCTGACGGCGAACAGACCGCGGTGGAAATCGGCCACAATGAAATCATCCCGCCAGCGCACGATGCCCTGCAGCGAAACGAGGGACCGGTCCTCGGCGAAGCGCTGCAGCTCCTCCGCGCCCGGCTCCAGCTTCCAGATCACGGGATCCTTGGCATCGGTGGCGTAGACGGTGCCGTCCTCCGCGACGTGCAGATCGCCCAGCCCGTGCTCCCTGCCGTCGTCGGCGACCGTCACGACGCGCACCAGTTCGCTGCTCGCCAGACTGAAGGCGGCCAGCGCGGCCGCCCCTTTCAGTTCGGCGGTGAAGCCCTCCATTTCGGGAACCGCGCTGGTGGCTGCCCAGAGCAACCCGCGCGCCTCGTCGATCGCGAGTCCGAAGACACCGAGCAGGGACTCGTCCTCGGCGCTGAAGCGGGCGACGCGGCCCTCGCGATCTCGGCGCCAGATCCCGCGGTGGCGCACGTCGCCGAGAAAGAGGTCGCCCGTACGGGCGCGCCACGCGATACCCTCGATGATGCCCGAGCGACCGGGAAGTGCGGCGGCCTCCTCGGCGATTCCGGATGGCTCGCGGAGGCCTGCGAAGGATTGAAGGACCCTCCGGTAAGGCGCGGTGCCCTGCAGGGCCGCAAAGCGCGGATCCCGCTCCACCGCCGGAGCCGCCCCGAGCGCGGCGATGCGCTCCAGGGCCGCCACGGCGGCAGGCCCGTCCTCCTGGCGTGCCGCGACGGCTGCGAGGTCG
>SXGQ01778151.1_pt1 | contig 24120 bp, 17 predicted proteins | sample 3178371 | NCBI WGS metagenome assembly SXGQ01 (sample SAMN11356859, study PRJNA531348) | freshwater metagenome | isolation source: freshwater sample F1-20 | place: China: Fuxian Lake, Yuxi | collected 2017-12-25 | reverse complement strand
TTGGTCTGGAAGGCGATCTCGTCGATGACCTTGTTGATCTTTGAGATCCGGCCGCTGGCGGCATCGATCTCCTCCATGGCGGACACCATCTGGGCCAGACGATCCTTCGCACCGGAGAATCCTTCCTGCTCCTTGGCGACGAGACTGCTGGCAGACTTCAGGGTCGAAGCAGCCTGGGCGGCCATCCGGCTGGTGGACTGTGCCGAACTGGAGATCTCCTCGACCGCGTTGACCTGGTGAGAGGCCCCCTCGGCGAGGGATCGGCTGGCCGACGACACCTGGCAGGCACCGCTGGCGACCGTCTCGGTGGCGGCCGACAGATCGGAGATCGAACGCCGCAGGATCCGGGCGTGGCGACCGATGTTGATCCAGATGAAGAGGGGCGAGAGGATGGCGAAACCGAGTACCAGCATCATGACCCGCTCGGAGCGGCTTTCCGCGACGGCCGCGACCGCTGCGGTGCGTTCGTCGAGCATCTGCTCGAACTGGGCGATGGGTCCCATGATGATGGCCTTGTCGGCATGGTACTTGGGATCATGCATGATCCGCCGAGCCATCTCGGCGTCGGGATCCGCGGTCCGCGTGAACCCACCCCTGCCATCGTCGAACCGTCCCTTGATGGCGTTCATCGCGATGGTCTCGGTGCGGACCAAGGCATTGGAGTTGTCCTCGGCCTCCTTGAGCTTCCTGAACTCGGCCTCGGTGAAGCCCTGCATCTCCATGAGCTTGCGGAGGGCGATCGTGCGGCCGTCCGCCCGGGGTTTCACCCCGTTCCGGACATCCAGGATGCGCCAGTATTCCGTTTCGTACTGGGGATCAGCGGTGACCACGTAGGTCCGGGCCAGCCGGGTCAGCTCGTCGGAACTCACCCGGAGTTCCTGGGCGAGCATCTGGGAGGCGTACCGGTTGTTCTGGGCCCCGGTGAGGGCGAGTTGGTTCAGGAAGGCGACGACGGCGAGTCCGGCCAAGGCGAAGACCGGCAGTAGGGTCGTCACCTGAAGCCGCTGCATCGAGTTCATCCGGAAACGTCCTGTCACCATGGCCCTATTTGCGCCGCCCGTCGTCCCGTCCTCAATCCCCAACTCCGTCGAATCTCAGAGCACCTTGCCCGGATTGAGGATGCCGGCAGGGTCGAGGACCCGTCGCAGCTCGCGCATCACGCGCATCTGGGCGTCGCCGGCGAATTTCGGCAGGAAGTCCCGCTTTGCGACACCGACGCCGTGTTCCCCGGTGATGGTGCCGCCGATGCGGATCGCCTCGTTGAAGATGTCCTGGAAGGCCGCGTGGACCCGTTCCATCTCCTCGTGGTTCCGTTCGTCGGTCAGGAAGGTTGGATGCAGGTTGCCGTCGCCCATGTGGCCGAACGTCCCGATGCGGAGCTGGTACCTCTGGGCGATCTGCTCGACGAACCGGACCATGTGGGCGAGCTCGCTGCGGGGGACGGTGGCGTCCTCGAGGATCGTGGTGGGGGCGACCCGGGCCAGGGCGCTGAAGGCGCTCCGGCGGGCGCTGGCAAGCCGGTTGGCCTCGGCTTCGTCACGCGCGATGCGGATCTCCCGGCACCCGTTGCGGCGGGCCATCTCCTCCATGATCCGGGCCTCCTCCTCGACCTGTGCCGGATGTCCATCGGTCTCCATCAGCAGAAGCGCCTCGCAGTCGGTCGGCAGCCCGATCTTCGCATAGTCCTCCACGCACCGGATCGTCGTGCGATCGAGGAACTCCAGCGTGCAGGGAATGATCTGGGCTGCGATCAGGTCGCTGACCGTCTGGGCCGCCGCGTCCATGGCGTCGAACGTGGCCACGAGCGTCTTCTTGGCGGCAGGCTTGGGGATGAGCTTGAGGAGGACCTGGGTGATGACGCCGAGGGTGCCCTCGCTGCCGATGAAGAGGTCCTTGATGGAATAGCCGGCGACATCCTTGACGCATTTGTTGCCGGTCGTGAGCACCTCGCCGTCGGCCAGGATCACCTCGAGTCCCATGACGTAGTTGCGCGTGATGCCGTACTTGAGGCCGCGCAGCCCGCCAGAGTTCTCGGCGACGTTGCCGCCGATGGTGGAGATCTTCATGGAGCCCGGGTCGGGCGGGTAGAAGAGGCCCACGCCGGCGGCGGCTTCGGCGACCTGGAGGGTGGTGACGCCGGGTTCGACCCGCATTGTGAGGTTGGCGCGGTCGACCTCGAGGATCCGGTTCATGCGCACCGTGCAGAGCACGAGGCATCCCGCGATGGGCAGGCTGCCCCCACTGAGTCCGGTCCCGGAGCCGCGGGTGACGACCGGGATCCGCTCCCGCGTGGCGATCTCGAGGACCGCGACGACATCGGCTGCGGACCGGGCGAACACCACCGCCCCGGGCATCTGGGTCATCGCAGCGGTGCCGTCGAAGGAGTATGGGATCAGGTCCTCCGTCGAGGTCAGCACTGCGTCGGGTGAAATCCGCTGGCGGAGTTCGGCGATGAGGAATTCGGACAAGGCCATCGGACGAAGCCTGACAAGGCGCGGGCGCAGGGGTCAATGCAGGCCGCTGCGGGTCAGCCGCTGATAGGCCTCATGCAGCACCCGTGTTCCCGGACTCTCCCTCAGTGGGGTGCCGTCCAGGGTTGTGGCGGTCGCCAGCTCAAGGGAGCTGAGGGTGAGGAAGACACCGTCCGCGGCGCGGAGGTCTTCGAGGGTGCATCGACGCTGCCTGGGGGTGAATCCGAGGTCCGAGGCGATCCGGAGCACGGCATCCCGGGTGATTCCCGGAAGGGCCCCGGATTCGACCGACGGGGTGAGCAGCTGGCGACCGGCGATCCAGAACACGTTGCTACTGGATCCCTCCACGACGCGGCCGGCGGTGTCGAGAAGCAGGGCCTCGTCACACCCTCGCGATTCCGCCTCGGCGCGGGCGAGGACCTGGAGCAGCTTGCTGGAGGACTTCAGTTGGTTCAGCGGATCGGACACGGCCAGTCGCATGGAGGCCGTCGCCAGGCGCCAGCGCGTGGGATGGGCCGGATCCTGGGGCGTAGCCGGGTGGGTGGTGACGACCCAGATCGGGGACTCCGCCCCTCGTGGTGAGTAGCCACGGCTGCCCTGTCCCCGGGAGATCTGGATCCGAAGGAGGGCCTCGGACTGCCCGTTGCGGCGCAGAAGTTCGAGCGACGTCGACCTGAGGGTGTCGCGCGTCGTCGGCATCCGGAGACCCAGCCATCCCGCAGACCGCTCGAGACGATCAAGGTGTTCCGTCCAGGCGAACGGGTGGCCTCCATAGACGCGCAGCGTCTCGAACAGTCCATCCCCGTAGAGAAACGACCGGTCGAGTATCGAGACCTTGGCCTTCTCGGCGGGGAGAAACTCTCCGTTCAGGCAGACGTCGTTCATGGGGAGGGAGGCGGATCGTTCGGGGGAAGGACCTCTGGGGAGGTGGATCTCTCCGCGAGATGACGGGACAACCAGTCCCGTGCCCCGTCGATATCGATGAACACGCCGTCGAGCTGGGCCTCGAACGCCGCGGACAGGATTGGGGTGAAGCCCGGACCCGGTTTCAGGCCACGTTCCAGGAGGTGTCGGCCCAGCAGGAGGGGTCGTGGCGCGGCGGTGGCGAGGGCGAGATTCGTGGCGGCGACCCTCAGACGGATCACCCCCTCGGGTTCGCCGCCCGGAAGCGGCGGGCGACCGGAGGCGTCGGCGGTGATCACCGCCGACAGTTCCTCGATCGTGGCCGGGGCGAGGCGGAGGGCCAGGCGTCGGACCGAGCGAGGGGTGGGATCGGACAGATGCGCCAGATGATTCGTCACGAGCGGAACAATCCGCGCCACGAGTGCTGGTGGGGTGTTGAGTCGGGTCAGAAACGTCTCGGTCAGAGGTCCGCCCGCGGGTTCATGACCCGGCGAGACGATCCGCTCGCGTCCGTCCCGGATTTCCCGTCGGGTGCAGGAGGGTTTTCCGAGGTCGTGGCACAGCGTGGCGAGCGACAGGACGATCCGCGTCTCGGGGTCGGCCGCCTGCCAGAACCCACCGCCGACGAGCGCATCGAGTGCGTGTCCGGTATGGATCCAGACATCGCCTTCAGGATGCCACTCGGGGTCCTGGTCGACGCCGAGGAGGGCCTCGAGTTCCGGGGAGGCGGAGACCCAGCCGGTGTCCCGGAGGAAGCGGAGTCCGGCGGACGGCTCCACGGACTGGGAGGCCCACTTGAACCACTCCTCTCGAACCCGCTCCTGGGCGAGTTCGGGGTAGGTGTCGACGATCGAGCGGCACAGCGCCACGGTCTCCGTTGCTGCCGTGAGTCGGAATCGGGCGGCGAACTGCATCCCGCGCAGCACGCGGAGCGGATCCTCGGGGAACGCGGCGCTGGTGTGACGCAGGATCCGGGACCGCAGGTCGGCCTGGCCGCCGAAGGGGTCGAGGACCTCCTGACGCCGCGGATGCCACATCAGGGAGTTGATGGTGAAATCCCGTCGCGCCGCGGCCTCACGGGGGGAGATCGAGGGATCGAACTCGACCCGGAACCCCTGGTGTCCGGGCGCCACCTTGGAGTCGCGTCGGGGCAGCGAGAAGTCGTGGGTGTGGCCGTCGAGGGTCAGCTTCACAACCCCGAATGAACGTCCCACGAGGTTGACCCGTCCCCAGCGTCCGAGCGCGCTGACGAGGCGGTCTTCATCCACCCCGAAGACCTCGATGTCGAAGTCCTTCACCGGCACGCCGAGGAGCCAGTCCCGGACGCATCCTCCGACGAGGTAGGCCTGCTCCAGCGCGGGTTCCCGCGCGAGGAGATGGGCCAGGGCCCTTGGGAGCAGGTCGTTCACAGGCCGAGATCAGCACGCACGGATCCGGGGGGTAAAGGAAGAAGCGGAAACCGGCCATGGATCGACTCCAAGTGGGCTGGAACGAAGCACTGGACGCCTCCCGCCGCCGCACTCCACATTCCGCCTCCCGGGGAATCCGCCCCGATTGTTGCCGATGTTCTTCAACGGACGTCTTTTCCTGAGGGCCCTGCGCCTCCATTTTCTCGGCCGGCGGCCGGCCGGTCGGCGCTGGGCCTATGGGATCCTCTTCGTGGGACTCTTCCTGGTCTTCCGCTTCGTGGTGCTGGCGGGATGGTGGGTCGACAGGGTTCTTTATCCCGGGTTCCGCCGACAAGCCGTCCGCTCCCCGGTCTTCATCATCGCCCCACCGCGTTCGGGGACCACGCTGACGCAGAGGCTGCTGAGCCTCGACCAGGAGCGGTTCGTCCACTGGACGCTTCAGCAGACGATCTTCCCATCGATCACCCTCCAGCGCCTGATCGCAGGCCTCGGCCGCATCGACGGGCATTTGGGGAGGCCATTGTCGAGACTGGTAACGATCGTGGAGCGATGGGGTCTGGGGAGGTGGGACGGGCTTCATACCCTGCGACTCGACCAACCGGAGGAGGACGATGCGTTGTTCCTGTATGCGTTCGCCTCCGAGGCGGCCTACCTGCTGTTCCCGTACACCAAGGCCCTCTGGGAGATGGGGTTCCTGGACGCGATGCCTAAGGAATCCCGCCAGCGCCTGACCGCCTATTACCGGGCCTGCATCCAGCGCCAACTCTACGTCAACGGGACCGGGAGGACCCTTCTGTCGAAAGCCACCCAGTCGTGTGGGTTCGTCGAGTCCCTGCTCGCCGAGTTTCCTGACGCCCGGTTCATCACGATCGTCCGGCACCCGTACCGGTCGATCGCCTCGCACGTCAGCCTCTTCATGCCGGCCTGGCGGCGGCATTCCCCTGAAATCGCCAAGGACGGTCCCGAGGCCCGGGAATATGCCGAGTTGGCCGTCGAGTGGTACCGCCATCTCCATGCGTTCCGGGACAAGGTCCCGCCGGCCCAGTTCCACTGCATCGACTACCGGGACCTGGTCCGGGACCCCGGGGTCGCGGTACGCGACCTGTACCGGCATTTCGGTTGGGAGATCTCAGACGGATTCTCGGCCCGACTGGAAGAGGAGTCCCAAAGGCACCGGAGCTTCAGCAGTCGACACGACTATTCCCTCGAGGAGTTTGGTCTGAGCCAGGAATGGGTCCAGGAGCGGCTGGGTCCGATCCTGGATTTCCACGGGCTCGAGAGGTGAGGCGGACGGAAGCGCGGGAGTCCGGAGTCCGGAGTCCGGAGCGTGGGCCAAGAGGAAGGACAAGGGCTCGTTGCTCCTACCACGACTCCAGTTCGCGCCGCAGGGATTCCACGGGGAGGCCGATGACGTTGGTGCGGGAGCCCTCGACCAATTCCACGATGCGATGTCCCTCCTCTTGGAGGGCGTAGGCCCCGGCCTTGTCGAGCACCTGTACCCGTTCGAGATAGCCTGTGATGTCCGCCTCCTCCAACACCCGGAACCGGACATTTGTGGTGTCGGAGAACCGCCGCATCCGCCGCGTCGAGGTCTGCAGGAGGCAGACGCCGGTGATGACCTGGTGGATCCGACCCGAGAGGCGTCGGAGCATGTGGCGGGCCTCGTCGAGGTCCACGGGCTTGCCGAGCGCCTGGTCGTCGAGGAACACGAGGGTGTCGGCCCCGATGACGAGGTGATCCGGGAACTGTCGTGCAACCGGGAACGCCTTGAGCTCGGCGTTCACCTCGCAGAGGCGGCGGATGCCCATCTGGGTGTCGTGCAGTTCGGTGGCGTCCGAGGGGTTCACACGGAACTCGGGCACGAGTTCGCGGAGGAGCGACACCCGGCGTGGGGACTGGGAGGCCAGCACGATCGGCGGGAGGGGATGGAGCCGTGCCAGCGGATGGGAGCCCTGGTTCATGGCAGTGACAACCGCAGGGTGCCGACGGCGGTGGCCTTGGAGAAAATTCGTCGGGCGTGATGCTCGAGAAACGGCTCCCGGATGGAGGCTTCCTCCCCGGCGAAACCCTTCTCCACAGCCTCCTTGATCAGCTGGAGCGCGGTTTTCCAGTCCTCCTTCTGCGCGAGCACGAGGAGCATCCGTGCGATGACCAGCCTCGGGGCCCGGGGGTCCGCCGAGAAGTCGTAGGGGCCGTTCTCGCCCGAATCGTTGGCGAAGGCCTTCAGGGCCATTGCGATGAACTGGACATCGTCACCCCGGTCCCAGAGGAGTTCCGCGAGTCGGGCCCGATGGACCCGTCTCATGGCGATGTCGTCGTCGATCAGCCGTCTCAGGGTCTGTTCGAGCTCCTCGGTGGGAGGGAGGTAATGGGCGGAGCGACGCGCCCGGTGCTGGGTCATCAGGGCTGCGGCCTGGGACCGCATCATTGGGAGATCGCCCCGTCGGCGCGCCTCGCCCCAGCCCGGCAGCTCCGCTTCGGCCAGCGCCGAGTTGTCGGGCGCGGCCAGGCTGCGCTCCAGGGCGGACAGAAGGCGCACGGGCTCCGGTTGTCCGGGTTCCGTCTCGAGCCAGAGGCGCATCTGGGACCGGAACACCTCGGGTTCGGGGATCGAGGAGGCCCGGAAGAGTGATGACGCAGCCCGTAGTTCGTTGGTGGTCATCCGCCGTCCGGCAAGATGTCGTGCCGCCAGTCCGCGCGGCCTCGGGTTCCGCCCTTCCGACAGCGCGAAGATCTTGTCGGGCTCGCTGCGGGTGAAGAATGCCCTCTGCGCCGCGTACTCCAGCACCGGATGGAGGTCGCTGTGGACGGGGGTCGCCGGCTCGGGCACGAAGATCCCATCGCCCATCGGAATGAGTTCGAGATTCAGCAACGAAGTCAGGTCCCGGATTCCGACCCGGGCCAGGTCCTGCTGGACCTCCGGGTGCCCTGCCGCGCGGCTCATCTGTCCGAGGTCCACCGACACGGGTTCCATTGCCCCCAACAGGACCAGATCCCGCCCCCCCACCATCCAGATCCCCACCTCTGGGAACACCGAGGCGAAAGTGTTGACCACCAGGTCCACCGTGCGGTCGTCCATCTCGTACATCTGGAGCCATTGGGCCGCCATGCCACCAGGTTTCAGCCGATCCCGGATGTCCCCGTAGAATTCCCGGCTGAATACCCCGGCCACCCCGGCCATCCACGGGTTCGAGGGTTCAGAGATCACGACATCGTACCGCTGGGGTGTCGCCTTCAGGAAGGCCTTGGCATCCTCGATGATGAGATGGGTCCGGAGATCCTCCAGCGCCCCGTGGTTGAACGGCGTGAAGAACTGTCGGGTGGCCTCCACCACCTCCGGGGAGATCTCGACGACGTCGACCCGCTTCACCCCGGGATGACGGAGCGCCGAGCCAACCGTCATGCCGCTGCCGAGTCCCACGACAAGCACGTCGCTCGAGCCGGGCTTGGTCAGCAGCGGGACGTGTGCGAGCAGGGCCTGCGGGGGGGCGTCTCCGATCGATGTCGCATCGGTCTTGCCGTTCACCCTCAGCATCAGGTTTTCCTGTCCACCGGGTTGAAGGCTGGACAGGACCGTCACGGATGAACCGGCCCCGTCCCTGTGGTAGCGAATGGCCGTGCCATCGACCTGTCGCCGATACTCCTCCCAGGTGGCCGGGGGCGTCTTCGATCGCCAGATCCCCAGCGCGAAGGCCCGATCCCATCGGGGCGACAGGATCGACGTCCCCCAGAACAGGGCCAGGAGACCCAAGGCGGTGGCGATCCAGAGCCGACGATCCCGTCGTCCCGTCTCCGACAGGAGGACGAGTCCCACGGCGGCGTTGAGTCCGATCCCGAGGGCCAGGGTCCAGGCGAGCCCCAGGGCCGGGAGGAGGACGAGTCCGGTCAGGACAGCCCCGAGCACCGTCCCGAGCGTGTTCACCGCGAACACCCGGCCGACGGATCCGCCGGCCCTTCCGAGCTCGGCCGTGGCGATCCGGCTGGCGAGCGGCAGTGTCGTGCCGAGACAGACCGTGGGGACGAACATCACAGCCACGCAGAGTGCGGCCTGAAGCAACTCGTAGACGGGATAGGAGGCTGGGGTCCGGGCAAGCAGTCCGGCCAGTCGGCTCAGCCACCACGGGATCAGGTCATAGAACCAGACGGACACGGCCAGCGTCCCGGCCAGCGCCAATTCGGCGACGGCAAAGCCCAGGAGGGTCTTCCCGGGAGTCTTCCAGCGATGGACCAGCCAGCCGCCCACGGCGATGCCGCCGATGAATGTGGCCAGCATCAGGGAGTAGGCGTGGGTGCTGGATCCGATGGCCAGCCCCAGAAGCCGGGTCCAGACGACCTCGTAGAGCATCGCCACGAAGCCCGAGACACCGATCGACCAGACCGCGGTCCGAAGCTGTCGGGGCGTGAACGGCTCCGAGGCCTCCCTGGGAATCATGCCGGCAGGCGCAACGGGTCCCTGCTCATGGGCCCGGCTGGTGGCGAGGGCGACGAGCCCGACCAGCAGGCTCATGGCAGCCCCGAGATACAGGGTCACCTCCAACCCGAGTCCCGGGATCCACCACCAGTCGGCCAGCAGGACTCCGACCACGGCACCGGCGCTGTTGATGGCGTACAACGCGGCCACCCGACCCCGCAGCTCGGAGAGCGATCGGGTGACGAAACGCGTGAGGGCCGGCAACGTGGCCCCCATGAGGATTGTGGGGATCAGGATGGTCGTCGCCGCAAACACGCCCTGGATCCCGAGTCGCAGGATCCCGTGCGGGTTCCACGCCCCGAGGAGCGCCACGTAGCCCCGATGCACCAGCTCGTAGTACATCGGGAACAGGAGGGCGAAGACGCCGATGCCGAGCTCGAGTCCGGCGTAGAACTGGAGCGGTCGCGGCATCCGGTCGACCACCGATCCGAGCCACGCATTGCCGAGGGCAAGTCCGCCCATGAAGGCCGCGAGGACCGCGATGACGGCATAGCTGGTGTGCCCGAGAAACAGGGCGAGGTAGCGGGTCCAGACCACCTGGTAGACCAGGCCGGCGATGCCCGACACGAAGAAGGTGGAGAGCACCAGGGTCGACAGTCCTCGGGAGCGCGGCATGGCGCTGGACGCTAACGACGCCGATTGGGAGAGCACAGGGCAAAGAGCACGGGGCCGGTAGACCCACTCCGTTGGTTCTCGGACGCCCACCACGCAAGATCCTCGCCCGGGCACCCAGCCGGGGCTGGTGCTTGCCGTTGTGCTCAACGGCATTGGGTGCTGTAGCACCCACCTCCGCTGGGTCCCCATCTTCCCCTCGAGGGTTGGGAGGACCTGGGGGATGGCCGGAGTGGTCTGACGCGTGGCAGGCCCCGTCCGCCTTCACGGGTTTGCGACGTCCAGCGGGCTAGACGGGGACGAGCGGGACCTTGTTGCTGCCAGGCCTGATTCTTCCGAGGCCATCCGGGTTCTTCAGGAGATCTCCAACAAGTTGCGCCTCCCGTGGCCGCTCCGCGCCCAGTGCTGCAGGGCACTGCAGCATCCACCGGCGGTACAGGGCCCTGCGGGACCCAGAGATGAAGGGCGCTCCAGACTCCGAGGACCTTGAGTCCCAGCGTCGGCTCTGCTGGGCTTCACGGCATGAAGTCCGTCGTCGTCCGACTCCTCGTGCAGGCGTTCCTGGGGTTCGTGGTGCTGATGCTCCTCGTCGGAGCGCTCCTGATGGGCCGGGCGGCCTGGGTGTTCCGGGACCGATTCCCGGGCTATGCGCTGGACGTCCGCATCGATGGCAAGGCGTTCGACCAGTCCCCGCGTCCGCTTCGGGTGGGTTTCGGTCGGGTCGACGTCACACCCGCAGTGGGGGGCAGCAACCCTCCGGTCTGGATCGCCGGCTTCGACCAGGGCCGGGCGGCGACCGGTGTGCATGACCCGCTCGAGGCCGTGGCGATCGTCTGGGACGATGGCCACACACGGGTCGGTGTCGTTTCGGTCGACTCGATCGGGATCTTTCACGACGACGTTGTCCGCGTCCGGGAGCGTCTTCCTGCCGATCTGAAGCTCGACTACGCGGTCGTCTGTGCGACGCACAACCATTCGACGCCCGATCTCATGGGACTGTGGGGACCGGGCCTGTTCGAGTCGGGCGTCGACCCCGTCTACCGCGACCGCGTGGTGGCCGCCTCGGCGGAGGCGCTGGCTCAGGCCGTGGCGTCCCTGCGCCCGACGACCCTGTCGCTGCACGAGATCAAGGTGGATCCGGCGGGCCTGGTCACCGACACCCGGAAGCCGGAGGTCTACGATGCGGACCTGCGCTGGATGGTCTTCCGGGATCCGCAGACCGGCACGGTCCTTGGCTCCCTGGTCGGCTGGGGCAACCATCCGGAGACCCCGTGGTCGGGCAACACGGAGCTCACGGCGGATTTCTGCGGTGTCATCCGCGACGCTCTTGAGCGGGGAATCCGATACGACGGCGTGGTGCGTCAGCCGGGCCTGGGCGGAACGCATGTGTTCGTGAACGGCGCGGTGGGTGGGCTGATGACGACCCATCCGTCGACCACGGTCCACGACGCGTTCCTGGGCGAGGACTTCAAGAAGCCGTCGCACGAGAAGACGCGCGCCCTCGGGCACTCCTTGGCGAAGCGGCTGCTCGATGCGGTCACGGTGACGACGGTGCCGGCGACCTCGACGGTTCCGATCCGGGTGTTGGCGCGGACCGTGGAGTTGCCGCTGGCGAATCCGAATTTCCTGTTGGCGGGGATGCTGGGGCTTCTGGATCGCGGCTACGTGCGGTGGATGACGGTCCGGACCGAGGTGGCGTTGATCCAATTGGGTGAGGCGAGCATCGCGTGCATCCCGGGTGAGATCTATCCGGAGATCGTGAACGGTGGGGTGGTGCGGGCGCCGGGAGGCGACTTCGACATCGAACCCCTCGAGGTGCCGCCCCTGCGTGAGATGATGCCAGGTCGGGTGAAGTTCGTGTTCGGCCTCGCGAATGACGAGATCGGCTACATCATCCCCAAGTCGGAATGGAACACGGAGCCGCCGCATCTGTTCGGCGCCGACAGTGCCCCCTACGGCGAGGTGAACTCCATGGGGCCGGAGACGGCCTACCTGCTCCACGGCTTCCTTCGGGAACTCACCGAGGCGGCGAAGGCCTCGCACTGAATCCCGGGTCGCTCAGGGCCGGAGTCGGAAGAACCGGGCCGATTCCGTGACGGCAACCGCCACCTCCCAGAATGCACCCTGTTTCAAGGGCGACGCCTCCAATGCGGTCCAGACCGCATCCGGTCCGAGCCCGGAGGAGAACTCGAGAACCCTCCCCGTGATCGCCTCCGGCCAGCGCAGGACGAGGTAGTCGCCCAGCAGGAGGGGGGACAGGGACGGCGGCGTCACCTGGAGCGCCACGAGCTCGACGCGGCCGAGTCCGATGGAGGCTCCGGCCGACGTGGTGTTGTCGCCGATGAAGAGGAAGTTGGGGGTCTCGTAGGGATCGATCAGACCGACGAACGGGGTATAGTCCCGGATCGGCCCCGTCAGCACGGTCTTCCCACCGACGCCGAGGGTGTAGGTCGCTCCCTGGAGGGTGAGCTCAAACGTATGGGAGTCCGTGTTCGGCCAGAGGGCTTCCTCGGCATGGGTGAAGAGCGGAGAATCGGACTGGGCCCAGACCCGGTCCTTCCAGAACCCAAGCTCGATGCCCTTCCGATCGAGTCCCAGCACGGTGACGGAACAGCCTGCGCGGTCGACCCGTGTGCCGTGGTTCTCGTCGAGGACGCGGAGGGTGACGCGGAGGGTGAACCCGGCGGTCCGGTCGAGCGGGACGGGTGCGATGCGTGAGACCCCGGCCGACACCTGGAGGAGGGCCATGGTGTTCAAGCGCGCCTCGGACCCGTCGAGGGAGATGGGAGTGCTGAACGGAAGCGAGACGTAGTTCCAACCCTGGGCGTTGGGCAGGGTGCCAAGGGTCGGGTCGTAAAGGACCTCCGCCGAGGCGAGGAGCGGCAGGGTCAGGGTGAGGAGCCCGAGTGACGTCTTCATGGGGTTTTGAAACTCTACTCGGGATTGGCCTCCAACCAAGTCCGGATTGCGGCGGCCTGGGGGTGGTTGGGATCCAGATCGAGGACACGTCGGTAGTGGGGGCGCGCCCGTGTCGGGTCCCGCAGTTCCCTCACATAGAGACCGGCGAGGGCGAGTCGGTTGGCGGCGGAGTCGGATCCCAGCTTCACGGATTCCTCGAGTTCCTCGGCGGCATCGGCCGGGTATCCGGAACGAGCCAGGGCGGCGGCGAAGAGCTGGTGGGCGGCGGGGGATCGCGGCTCGAGAGTCGTGGCGGCCTCGCTGGCGGTCAGGGCAATGTCGATCCGACCTGCTTCCAACGCCGCCCGGACGAGCTGCTGCCAGCCTTGGGACCACGATGGATCGAGCTCCACGGCCTTGCCGAGGGCCGTGACGCGGTCGGTGGTGGTCTGGGCCGCTGCGGTCTCGGCGGCGGGACGACTGCCGCGGGCGAGGACGGGGACGGGACCCCGAGGGAACCGGGCGATGATGGGCGGTGCCGGGGGCTCGGCTTTCGGCAGCGGGGTGATGCGGGTGGTGGTGGCCGTGACGATCGGGCGAGGAGTGGGAACCGTCGGGACCACGGGCGGTGGCGGAATGGGCTTCGGTTTCGGTGCGGTGGCCGGAGGCTCGGGAGCCGTGTTGGTGGAGGACGTCGTTGGGGTCGACTCTCCGCGGAACCATCTCACCGGGTTCCCCCATTTGGCGACCGGCTTGGTCCAGCCTGATGGATCCATCCGCTGCCAGAACCCCTTGCGCGGGGTGGCGTCCGGGGCGGGCGGTTGGAGCCCGTCGTCGCGTTCCGAAGACGACTCTGGTGTCGGAGACGCCTCGGGCGTCTCCGGGGAGGTCGCAGGTGTGACGGTGGGCCGTTTCGTGCCGGGTTCGGGTTCGGGTCCTGGCGCCTGCGGCTCCTGGGCGGTCCGGAATTCAGGGGCCTCCTCGACCCGGACCACTTCCAGCTGAGGTTCCGGGGGTGTGGCGGGTGGTGTGGCGGGTGGACGATTGGTGGCGACGGGAGTTCCCGGGGTGACGGAGGTGACAGGGGCAACCGGATTTGGAGGCGTCGTGGTGGCTGTGGGGGTGGCCGCTGGCGTTGCAGCCGGAGGGTTCGCAGGAGCGGGCGGCCTGGCGACCACGTTGGTCCGTGGTTCGCCACTGGAGGGGGATTGCTGGATGCGGTTGGTCTGGGCGACGACGCGGTTGACCACGGCGTTGGTCACGGCTGGGCGCGGAGGATTCAGGGCGAGGTCGAGCTGACGGGCCAGTTCCTGGACACGCTGGGTCTGGTCGCCCTTCGGGTTGAGGGCGAGGAAGGCCTGGTAGCGGTCGAGGGCGCCTTTGCGGTCGCCGAGCTGTTGCTGGACGACGCCGAGGTTGAGCAGGGCTTCCGGGTACTGGGGACGCAGCTTCAGGGCCTCACCGAACTGGGTCTGCGCCTCTCGCCAGCGGCGCTTCTGGGCCATCACCATCCCGAGGCCATTCCGAAGCGCCGGGTCCCGGGGGGAGAGCTGGGTCGCAATTGAAAGGGTCCGTTCTGCGGCGTCGAGTTGCTGGGTCGCGAGCTGCGACTCACCCAGGAGCCGCCAAGCCATGACGTTGGTCCTGTTCCGTTCGATCCCGAGATAGACCCGCAGGTGGCGCTCGGCGTCGGACCACCGTCGCGCCTGGAACTCGAGGGATCCCAGGTTGTGGTGGATGTCGAACAGGTTGCGGTTGAACTCCAGGGCCCGCAGGTAGGCTTTCCTGGCCTCATCGGGATTTCCGGAACGGTGGTAGGCGAGGCCCAGCTGACTCCAGGCGACGGCGTTGTCGGGGAGATCCTGGACGGCGCGTTCGAGCAGCGGGATGGCGACCTCCACCTTGCCGGCCGCGAGCGCGGCATCTCCTCGCTGGAGAGCGTCCATGCCGCGGGGGCTGCATCCGGCGACAAGAAGGAGTCCGAGGGCGAGGGCGAGGGCGTCCCGGTTCACTGGAATCACCCTGCGTGGTTACGGTGCTGATGGACCACCGTCAACTCTGCGGGATGGTGAAGGGCTCAGAGCCAGGCTCCGGGCCCAGTGTCAGGATTTCCAGGGCTGCTCCGTTCCTGCTCCGATTCGTCGTCTCCCTCATGAGCCACCCGGAACTGTCCCCATCGCCCCCGTTGCCCCGTCGCCCCTCGGTGACATGGGTGCTGCCAGTGGTTCGTCTGGGGTTGGGTGGCCTCGGGTTCGCGGTGCTGTCGCGACCGCCAGCCCGTCCGACCGCGCCCGCCGGCAAACCGCTGCCGGTCCGGACCCAGGTGACGCCCCTGAAGTCCCAGGACCATGCCGTGACCGTGCGCTCCCAGGGCGTGGTCCGGGCTCGGCATGAGGTCGTCTTGTCGGCACAGGTCCAGGCCAAGGTCCAGAAGGTGGCCGCAACCTTCGAGCCCGGAGCCTTCTTTCGGGCTGGGACGGTGCTGGTGGAGCTGGAGTCGGACGACTACCAGACCGCGGTGGCCTCGGCCGAGGCAGGCCTCAAGTCAACCACCGCAGCCCACCGGCTGGCCGAGCTGAACCACCGCCGGAACCAGACCCTCCAGAGGAACTCGCCCCTACCGGAGGCGCAGGCCGAGACCAGCGCCGCGGCCCTCGCCCAGGCCGAGGCGGAGAGGGAAGCGGCGTCGGCCCGGGTGGAACGCGCGCGTCGGGACCTGGAGCGCACCCGGATCCGGGCCCCCTTCGACGGCTGTGTGCGGCGTCGTGCGGTGGCTCCCGGACAGTTGGTCGGCCCCGGGACCCCGCTGGGGGAGGTCTTTTCGGTCGACACGCTCGAGCTACGCCTGCCGATCGCCGGGCGGGACCTCCGGTTTCTCGACCTACCCGAGCAAGTCCGGCACCACGAGATCGCATCGGATCCGGGATATTGGTCCGCAGGACTCCGGGTCGACTGGCTGGAGGAGCCCTCGCCGGAGGTGGCGTTGTCCGACTCCCTTGATCCCGCCACGGGCCCCCGCTGGACGGGGCACATCCTCCGGGCGGAGTCGGCCCTCGATGAGAACACGCTCGATGTGCTGCTGCTGGTGCATGTGCATGATCCGTTCGGGCTGGAATCCGGGTCCTCCCCGCTCCGGCTGGGCCAGCCGGTAATTGCGGCGATCCGGGGCCGGACCCTGACGAATGTGATGGTCCTGCCACGGTCGGCGGTCCGGGAGCTGGACCGCATCCACCTGGTGGATCCCAACACGCTGACGCTATCGTCGCGCCGGATCGTCCCGTTGTGGGCCAACGAGGAGCAGGTTGTGATGCGGGACCCGTCCATCGCCGAAGGAACGCTCCTCGCGACGACGCATCTGGTGTACGCGCCGGAGGGGTCGACGGTAGAGATCCTCCCGGACGCGGCGGCGGGGAGTGACCCGGCCAAGTCTGCCCTGTCCATGAAGGGGGCTGCGCCATGATCCCTTGGTTCGCCCGGAACGGGATCGCGGCGGATTTCCTGATGCTCGCCATCCTGGCGGGAGGGATTCACATGGCGGTCTTTCGGACGCCGTTGGAGATCACGCCGGCGTTGAGCTGGCGGACGGTGATGATCGAAATGACCCCATCGTTCCTGTCGGTGTTCGGGATGCTGGCGCTGGCGGGCATCTCGGTGAACAACTCGCTGGTGCTGGTCGACTTCGTGAACCAGCGGCTGGCGGCGGGGGCGACGCTGGACGACGCCGCGCGGGAGGCCGGTCTCCGCCGGTTCCAGCCCATCCTGCTCACCTCCATCACGACCTTCGTCGGGCTGTCCCCGATGTTCTTCGACCGGTTGCTCGAGGCGCAGTTCCTGATCCCGATGGCGGTGTCGATGGGCTTCGGCATCCTGTTCACCACGGTGATCACCCTGTTCCTGGTGCCCTGTGTCCTGATGCTCTCGGACGATGTGACCTCGGCCTGGCGCAGGTGGACCACCGGTACCGTCGCAACGTCGGCGCCTTCACCGTTCGCCAGTCCCCATCCATGAACCCGACCGCCTCCTCGCACCAACGCCTCCACGATCTCGATGCCCTGCGGGCTGCGGCGATGCTGGTGGGAATCGTCTACCACGCTGCGCTGTCGTTCGCGGCAGGATTCCCATGGCTGGTTCAGGATACGGCCCAGGATCTTGGGGCCTTCATCTTCCAAGCCTGGGTCCATGGGTTCCGGATGCAGCTCTTCATGCTGTTGAGCGGTTTCTTCACGGCGATGCTATGGCGTCGGAAGGGCCTGAAGGCCCTGCTGAAGCATCGGTGCCAGCGGGTCCTGGTGCCGTGTCTGTTGGGGCTGGTGACCGTCGTGCCGGCCATGGGGTGGGCGGCGGGCTTCGCGATGAGCCGGAACGATCGGGGTCCCAACAGGAGCGCCCCCGTGGAACCCGCCTCGGCCAGCATCTGGGCCGCGGTGCGTCTGGGGGATGTCGAGGCCGTCGGGGCGCATCTGGCCAAGGACGGCGGGGCCCTCACGAACCTGCATCCGGTGTTCGGGCTCCAGCCCCTCCAGTGGGCGGCGCTGAATGGGCGCACGGAGGCGGTGGTGTCCCTGCTGGATCGAGGGGCCCCCGTGGATGGGCGGACCCGCGATGGCCACACGGCGCTCCATGGGGCGGCCTTCCTGGGCGAGGCGGGGGTCGTCGAGGTGCTGTTGGGCCGTGGAGCCAATCCCAACGCGGCGAGCCGGGATGGCGAGACCCCGCTGAAGAGTGCCGGCCAGGACTTCGGGGTCGTCCAGTACATCGCCGGACTCCTTGGGCTGCCGGTCGACCGGCAGCGGTGGGAGCCTGGACGCGAGGCCGTCCGCCGGCTCCTTGTCGCGGCCGGTGGCACGGCCGTGGCCCCGCCGGGTGCCATCGCAGGGGGAGGAAATGGAGTCGGGACGGGGGAACGGATCTGGAGCTTCCTGGTGGACCAGCCCGTCTTCGTCCTCGTCTGGTTCCTCTGGTTCCTCGTCTGGCTCGTCGCGCTCTTTGTGCCCTACGCCCTGGTCGTCCGGCGGCTGGGCTGGAGGGTCCGTCCCGGAGCCTGGATCCTCTCGCCGCTCAACCTCCTTGTGTTGGTGCCGCTCACGATGGTCCCGACCGCGATGATGGAGTTCGACCTCGGGATCGGTCCCGACACGGTCACAGGAATCGTCCCGATGCCCCACGTGCTCCTGTACTACGCCCTCTTCTTCTTCTTTGGCGCCGTGTACTTCGACTGCGACGACCGGGACGGGCGCCTGGGCGGGGCTTGGCGCTGGATGCTTCCGGTGAGTGTCCTGGTGGTCTTCCCTCTGGCGCTGGAGTTCGCGACCGGACGGCTGGGCTTCCGGGATCTCCTGCTGCCGGCGGCGTGGCATCGGCCGGCCTCGGTGTTCCTCCAGTCGGTGTTCGCCTGGACGATGTCCTTTGCGTCGATGGGGGTTTTCGGGGCGTTCCTCACCCGTTCAAACCCCATCATCCGGTACCTCTCGGACTCCTCCTACTGGCTGTATCTGGCCCATCTCCCGCTGTGCATCGCTGGCCAGGTCATGATCCGTAACTGGCCCGGTCCGGTGTGGGTGAAGCTGCCGCTCTTCTCTCTCGTGCTGACCGTGTTCCTGCTGGGGACCTACCAGTTCCTGGTCCGGTACACGTGGGTGGGCCGTCTGCTCAATGGACCCCGGACCCGGACGGTGTCGGAATCCGTCACGACTGCGGCATAATGCTCACCGAACCCCAGATCCTGCAGTACCTGATGGCGGCCCGGACGCGTCTGTCGGCAGCCGTTTGGCTGGTGGTCCGGGACACGCACGGGTCGGAGGACATCTTCCAGAACGTCACCCTGAAGGCGATGGCAGGGCGTTCGACCTTCGAGGGGGAGGCGGCGTTGATGTCGTGGGCGTTCATCACGGCACGACGTGAGGCGATCGACTGGCTTCGGCGGAGTCGACGTGAGGCGGTGGGACTCGACGAAGGGGTCCTGGACCTGTTGGACCGGGAGTGGCAGGCGGCGGTGCCCGCCCCGAGTGCCCGACTGGACGCACTCTCGGAGTGTCTGCAGTCGACGCCCGACGAAGCGCGGGAGCTGCTCCGGCTCCGGTATGAGGATGGGCACAGTTGCGAGGAGGTGGCGGCTCGGGTGGGCCTCGGACTGGATGCCCTCTACCAGCGACTCTCCCGGCTGCACCGGCGGTTGAGGGAGTGTGTCGAAGGCAAATTGACCCCGGCGGAGGAGGGAGCCCCATGAAACCTGATCCGATCCTTGAGGAGCGTTTGTTGCGGTGGGTGGATGGACGTCTGACGTCCGAGGAACGCCAGCATCTGGACCGTGAACTCCGGGATCGTCCGGAGGCCCGGCTTCTCTTGCGGCAGCTTGCCGAGGAGGCGGTGCTGTTCGGGGATCTGGGTCGCACTGCGGCCGCAACCCGCCTCCGGGGTGATATCGTGGTGTTCCCAGGGCGGAATCGATGGATGTGGCCCGTGGCTCTTGCTGCGTCGATGGTGTTCGTCTTTGGCCTGACGGTCCTCTGGCTGAGGCGGGAGGACCGTCCAATGGCCCGGGTGACCCAGGTCTCGGGTGCGCTCGGGGTGTTTGGGGCCCGGGGTGCGACGGAGCGGCCGCTGCCCGATGGGGAACGGCTCGTCGCTGGGGACATCGTCGAGACCCATTCCTGCGATTCCTGGGCGGAGCTGGAACTGCGGAATGGGTCGCATCTGACCGTCGCTGGGCGGTCGCAGTTCCGGCTGCTCACCTCGGCATCCGACACCGATCGGGTGAACTTGCTGCGGGGCGGTCTCTGGCACAACCCGAGGTCGAATGGAATCCCGGGCCGGTTGGAGGTCCAAACCCCGACCGCGATGGTCTCAGCGGGCGAAGCCCAGTTCGTTCTCCAGACGAGTCCGACCGAGACCGTGCTCCGGGTGAATCGTGGTCGGGCCACAGTGACCCATGTGGTGGGGGGAGACACGGTCGAGGTCCTGGCGGGATTCCAGACCCGGTTGACGCTGTCACCCCAGACGGCACTGGTTGTCCAACCGCAGCCCAGCCCAGTCCTGTCGTGGAGCTGGCGAGGGGATCACTCGGCCCAGGTTATCCTCGGGTCCTGGCTGTCGCCGGAAGCGGGCCTTTCGGTGCGTCTCCGGGCCGAGCCGCTTTTGTGGCCGCTGCCTGACCGGCCGCCGATGGCGTTATACGTCGTGTCGCTCGCGGTGGCCCCCAGGAGCAGCAGCCCGTTGGCACTGCGAGCTGGATCCCGTGTCCGATTTCATGGGCGGACCGAGCATCCTGGACCGGTCCGGTTCGGCTTCAGCACCCAGCGCATGCGCGGCATGTATGCTGGTAAGTTCGAGATCGATGTCCCCGCGAAGTCCCTCGCCCCTCCAGGGCAACCGTGGACCGTGGAGCTTCCGATCTCGGCCTTCTGGTCGCTTCAACCGAAGCTGTACCCGAACGCCCAGGACCTGGAGGTGATCGACATCTATGCATTCACCGTGGTCCAAGACAGAGGACTCGAGCTGCACCAGGTCGAAGTCCTTCCTGGGACGGAACCGCGGTGAGGCCTTGGTGGGTCGGGGTCAGCTTATCCTGGCGCCTGTGCTGGCCGGGATTTTCAGGACGGGGCAGGGGGCATGGTGCGGGACCCGTCCGGAGGGCGTTCGGCTGCGTCCCTCCAGGAAAGGGTCGGGGCCATCCGTGGTATCGAGGACGATGACTTCCCCTCTGGCGCGATGCCTTGTGGGCCGACAGACTGGATCATGATCGCTCAACGGCTGCGGGCTGTCCGTCAGACCCTCTCGGACATCGGACGCTCACGTGAAATCGTGTCGGTGTTCCTGAAGTACGGCTACGAGGATCTGGCCCTGCGCCTGCATCTGCCGCGCCTGATGGGGCTTCCGACGCGTCGGTTGCGGGCCGAGGCGGACTCGGTGCGGGATCTCACCCAGCCCCAGAAATTTCGGCGGGCACTCGAGGAACTCGGGCCGACCTTCGTGAAGGCGGGCCAGATTCTCTCCAGCCGCACGGGTCTGATGCCTCCCGAGTTCCTCGAGGAGCTGGTGCGGCTCCAGGATTCGGTCTCCGCCTTGCCATTCGACACGATCCGACGGGTGGTTGAGGAGGAGCTGAAGCGGCCCGTGGCGGATGTCTTCTCGGAGATCGACGAACAGCCGATCGGCTCGGCCTCCATCGCGCAGGTCCATCGGGCCCGACTGAGAACCGGGGAGCGGGTGGTGATCAAGGTCCAGCGTCCGGATATCCGGCAGACGGTGGAGACCGATCTGCACATCCTCGATCGGCTCGCCCAGCTGTTGGAGTCCCAGGTCGAGGAGACGCGTGCCTGGCAGCCGTGTGCCCTGATTGAGCAGTTGCGACGGGATCTCCTGCGGGAACTCGACTTCACGGTGGAGGCCGGGAACCTGCAGCGGTTCCAGCGTCAGTTCGTTGGGGAACCGGACCTTCGGCTCCCGAGGGTCTGGGTCACGGAGAGCACAAGTCGGCTGCTGGTGATGGAGTTCATGGACGGCCAGAAGATGGGTCGGTTCCTTGAGGACGAGTCGAACGGACCGCTGAGGCCGCGGCTGGCCTGTCGACTGGGCGACCTCATGCTCAAGCAGATCTTCGTCCATGGGTTCTTCCATGCCGATCCCCATCCGGGAAACCTGCTCATCCTCCCCGGACCCCAGCTCTGCTTCATCGACTTCGGGAAGATGGGGTTCCTGTCACAGGGGCAGCGGGATCATTTCGGGCGATTGGTCGTCGCCATCGCGGAGCTCGACGAGTCCTCGGCCACGCGGGCCCTCGTGGACCTGGCCGACCTGGGGAGCCATCAGGAGTCCAGTCGACTGGAGGTGGACATGGCGGACTTCATCCACCGGAACTTCAACGTGCCGATGGCGCAGTTCTCCTTCCAGAAGGTCGCCAAGGAGCTGCTGGCCCTCATCGCCCGGCATCGGCTGTATGTGCCGCCCGACATCGTCTCGATGCTCAACGCCTTTGGGCAGCTCGAGGAGACGGTCCGACAGTTGGATCCGGGTCATGACCTGATGGCCCAGGCCAGGCCGTTCCTGAGGGACCTCCGGATGCGTCGGCTCAGGCCCAAGGAGATCTGGAAGTCCATCTTCCGTGGAGGCGACGAGGTGGTGTCGTTGTGGCGGACCCTCCCGCGGGACGTGAAGACCCTTGTCGGCAAGCTGAAGGAAGGGGAGGCCCGGGTGACGTTGCGTCACGACGGTCTCGAGCCGCTCCGGGTCTCCCTCGACCAGGTTACGAATCGCATCGCCTTCTCGATCGTATTGGCGTCACTGATGATGGCGAATGCGTTGATCATCCATGCGCGGATGCCCCCACTCTGGCACGGGGTGCCGGTGGTGGGGTTGGTTGGCTTTTTTGTGACAGCCGTCCTGGGGTTGTGGCTGCTTGTTTCAATTCTGAGACACGGCCGGATGTAGTGGAGGACTGTTTTCGTGCTGAAATCCGCGGAAAACGGGGTTTTTTCAGGTCTCGCAGGTGTCCTTGGTGGTGATCGTGGCCTTCTCGGCATGGGTTGGCCCGCGACTTGCAGCAGGCATCCCGTTCGTGAAAACGGAAAAACGCTTCCATGTCTCCGTGCCACACTCGATCGAGATCGAGCCATTCCGGTATTCCGGGTTGGCGGTGGTGTTGTCGTTGTGCGGGGTGATTGCCGGGATCTGTTCCTGGGCGACCCCGACGGGTCGTGCCTCCGGTCCGGTCGCAGGTCCCCAGTTTCGGCCCTCGATGATCGCGCCAGTCGGGGCCCAGCTCGCCCCGCTGCCCCAGAATCACCAGCCCATCATGGTCCTCCAGGACGGGCGGACGGGGCGCGAAACGTACCCGACGTCCACTCCCCGTTCGTTTCCGTCCGCATTGGCTCGAAGCGCAAATTGAGGAAGGCATCCCGGACCCGCTCGAACTGGTTGGTGAGGATCCCGGCGAGGATCAGCATGCCCCCGGGGCGGACCCTTGCTGCGAGCCGATTCTTGTGAAGGACGAGGAGATCGTCGATCAGGTTGGCGCAGACCACATCGAAGCGTTCCCGGGTCCTGACTGGGAGTCGCGTCAGATCCGCCTGGTAGACCTTCACGGCGGCCCCGAGGTGGTTGAGGCGGCAGTTCTCCTTTGCGGTCCGGACGCAGTCCGGGTCGAAGTCGAATCCCTCCACCGGTTTGTAGCCGAGTCGCGCTGCGGCGATGGCCAGGATTCCGCTCCCGGTGCCGGCATCGAGGAGGGACTGGGGCGTTCCCGGTTGATGATGCGCAACGAGTTCCTCCAGGCAGAAGCGGGTTGTGGCGTGTTGTCCGGTGCCGAAGCTGAGGCCGGGATCGATCTCGATCAGGGCCTGGCCCCGTTGCGGGCGACGTCGGCTCCACGTGGGACGCACCAGGAGACGCGGCCCCAGGTCGATGGGGCGGAAGTGGCGTTTCCAGGATTCGCTCCAATCGCGTGCCGGGAGCAGCCGCAGCGAGATGACGGGATTTCCGTGGACATGGCCCGCGGCCGCCAACCGGTTCCAGCCCTCGGTCAGGTCCTTCCGCAGCCGTGCAACGGCCGACTGTGGCACCGGGCTGAAGACACTGAGGGTGATGCGTCCCGTCTGGGCGTCCTGGTAGACGGTGGGGGCCTGCCCGCAGACCGCTTCCATCAGCAGGGTGGCCGCCTCCTCGGACCGTGGATCCAGTCCGAGGGCGATGTGACGCAGAGGTTTTTTCTTCATGGGGCGGATTGGGGGGGCGTGGCGGGGGAGATCTCCATGGCGGCGCTCGTGGCGCCGATCAGCAGGAATGCCGTCCAGGCGAGGGCGGGGACGTAGAGCGCGAACTCCGTCAGCCCCTGGCACAGCCAGGCCGTGCAGCCGAGGGCGACCGCGAACCACAGGGTGTCGCATCCCCTCAGTGCACGTCGACCGCTGTGCAGGATCCAGGCGAGGATCCAGACAAGGTAGGCGATGCCTCCCGGGACGCCCGAGTCGGAGAACTGCTCGAGGAAGTCATTGTGGACGAGGCGTGCCATCTCGGCTTCCGGCGCCTTCAGCCGGGCATAGGGCCGTTGGAACGTCCCGGGACCCGTCCCGGTCCACGGCCGTTCCAGCGTGCTCTGGACCGCCGCCCGCCAGTAGTCCATGCGGGCCCCGACGCTGGTGGCTCCCTGTCGGAAGTAGCGCTCGAACCGCAGTCCGAACGCCACCAGACCCAGGATGAGGACGACCGGGATGGCGATGCGGGCCCAGCGGCGTCCCCACGGCGAACGGAGAAGTCCGACGGCCACCATGCCGAGTGCGATGAGCCATCCGGACTTGGATCCGCTCCAGACGAGCCCGCCGATCCCGAGGATCATCACCATGCCGAGGGCGGCGGCGCGGAT
>SXGQ01569032.1_pt1 | contig 24124 bp, 17 predicted proteins | sample 3178371 | NCBI WGS metagenome assembly SXGQ01 (sample SAMN11356859, study PRJNA531348) | freshwater metagenome | isolation source: freshwater sample F1-20 | place: China: Fuxian Lake, Yuxi | collected 2017-12-25 | reverse complement strand
GAGATCGTCCGGATCGTCGAGCTGCTGGCCGACGACCTCCGCCGCCGCCTGGCGGGCCGGAACGTGGCGCTGGAACTGACTCCCGCCGGCAAGCGGGCGATTGCCGAGGCGGCGTACGACCCCGTCTACGGGGCGCGGCCGCTCAAGCGGTACATCCAGCACGAGGTCGAAACCGCCGTGGGTCGCGCCATCATCGCCGGCGAGGTCAGCGATGGCTCGACGGTTGTGGTTGATGCAGACCCCGAGCGGGGCCTTCGCGTGGTGATCCGCGCCCCTCAGGGTGCCGGGTCGGTCGGGTCGTAAACAGGAAGTGCCGGGCAATCCGCCCCGGAATCACGTACGAGGTGAACCCGGGGCTGGATCGCCCAGCCGCGAAGAGGGAGAGGGCTCCGCCCTAACAAAACCCGTTCGTGCCCCGTGTTGTCTTCCTTCACCCAGCGAAGGGCAGCGGCACCCGTGTCCGGCGAGATGCTGCTTGGGGCCTCGTGAGTCGAAAGGGCGGACTTCCCTAACGTGACCCAGCATCCCGAGAAGGGAAGGGTTGGCCAAGATTCGTCCCATGGCGTTTTTGCGGCCATTGGGCCGTTTTGCAGTAGCGTCGCCTTCCAGTCTGGTGCTACCCTTACACTCAGCAGACGACGCCGTTTCTTCGGACTCCCGTCCTGCATCACCCGTTTCGGGTTTTCGCCCCTCCGCGACAGACTTCGAGCGAGTGTGAGGCAGTTGGGGCCTGGGGATGTGGAAAACCGGAGGACAAGGCGTCCAAGCTGCCGCGGCGGGCGTATAGGGGCCCGGGGGCCGCCGTGATCGTGTGCGGGCGGAGGGCTTGGATGGCTTGGAAAGGAGCGCCGGGCCTTGATCGAGACTGAAGATCGCAGGCAGCGATTGCATTCACTGATTGATCTTGCGAGGGTGTCGCGCGGCTGGAGCAGAGCGCAGCTTGCCGCAGCGCTCGGGCGTGACCCCACCAAGATCTACCCTGACAGCGGGAACCCCAAGGCCGACTTCCTGGTCAAACTGGCCGAGGTGCTGGAGTGGCCGGTGGGCGACGTCATTGAGACGATCTGGGGTCAGTCGCGTGACAACCCGTCGCGCGAAGGGTCCTCCCCCGAAGAGGAGCGGTTCGAAGCGATTTACACGCAGGCCCGTGCCGCCCATCTTGGTGGTGACTATCGACGCGTCGTCGCCTTGGCGCGACGGATGTACGCCGTCGCAGAGTCCGAAGAGCGTCGGGCCTTTGCCTGTGCCTTTGAGTACAGCGGCTGGGACGGTCTGGGTCGATACCTGCAGGGCATCGAAGCCGCTCGTCGCGGCCTGTCACACAGCCCCGTCTCGGTGACGACCAGGAACATCCTGCGGGCCGATCTGGCCAACGCGTGGTACTCGGTCTGGGATCTCACCCCGGCTCTGGGCACCGCCGAGGTGCTGGCATCGTGGTACGAGACCAATCCTCCGGAAAAGACGGTCGACCAGAAGCGTCCGGCGTTCGTCTACTACGTGCGTGGGAACACCCATCGTCGTCTGGTCTACCTGGAGCAAGAGCTCCGGGAGGCTCACTGCCGCAACGCCCGTCGCGACCTCACCACCTCGGCCCAGATGTACGAGCGGCTGTCGATCGAGCTTGGCGACCCCTCGCTCGCCGGCATCGCCAATACCTGCCGGGGCGGGCTGATCGAGATCGATGTGGCCATGGGGGACCGCAAGCCCGAGGATGCAGTCGACCTGATGGTGAACGAAGTTCGCTCTTTGGAGTCGCACCCGAACAGGGCGATCGGCGACTGGCGTGAGAGCTTCGGCTGGTGGTGCATCTTCGCCAGCAACATCGCGCTCCAGCACATGACCGGTCGGCGGCTGCAGGAAGCCATGTCCTACCTGTTGCAACAGGCCCTGGAGATCGCGGACGGGCTGAACAACTGGGCAATGCGGGAGCGCGTCTTTACGCTCCAATTCACGCTCCACAATAGACTTACGGAATCCTCTGGGCTGTCACTGCCTCTCACGATCGACGATGAGGACCGGAGCCTCATCACCGCGACTATGGGACGTTTTCCGGCGTTTCGCAGCGTCGGTTGGCGAATTCTGGAAACCGCCAAGGTCGTGGAGGCGAAGTAACATGAAGAAGACCATGAGCCACCCCAACTTTTGGATCCGGCGTCTGATTGTCGCGGCCTCGACTGCCAGCCTTTTGGCAGTGCCCGCGCTGGCTTCGGATGACGGCCTCGGCTTTGGCCAAGAGGGCGGCTTCGGGAGCGCTGGCGGGTTCGCGCCGCCCGTGTCCCTTGGCGATCCCCCGGTGCCCCCGCCTGAGCGAGGGACCAGGAACGACAAGCCCGTTGCACACTCCGACGTGCCAGACCTGCCTGCCGGCCGTCCGCCGCAAAAAGACTCCGGCTCGGCGTCCGACCACGTTCCGCCGCTGGACGGGCTGATGCACAACATCACGACCCCGAGCTACGACGATCTGCTCATCGATCTCGGCCCCAATGAGTTCGAAGAGCAGAACCTGACTCGGCCGCCGTCGGTGATCATCCCCTGGATGCCCGTGGTTCCGATCCCGGTCGGTGGGTCCATCGGCGGGTTCGGGCCGGAACAGTCCTTCTCGCCCGGGTCGGCCACAACCATCCCGAGCCCCGGAGTCCTGCCGCTGGTCGGCATCGCCGGATTGGCCCTCGCCGGTCGCCGTCGCCGGTAAGCGTCGACCATCACCATGTCTGATCCGCCGCCCGCGTCCCCGAGCACGACGCGGGCGGCGTTCGTTTTGCACGGCGCGCAGGCCCGGGGTCAAGCCGAACCAGAAGTCCGGGTGCATCAGTTACAGGTCGTGCCGAACTCCGAGAGCAGCACCGACAGGTCGGCCCCGTCGACGTTGCCGTCGCCGTTGGCATCGCCGCTCCCCAGCGTTGCGCCGGTTGAACCAAAGTTCGCCAGCAGCACCGACAGGTCGGCACCGTTCACGAGGAAGTCGCCGTTGAAGTCCGACGGGCAGCTTGAGACGGGCGGGATGCAGACGCTTTCGTGCAACTCGACCCGGATGTTGTCGACCTGCCAGCCGATCTGGAAGTTGGCAAAGCCGTCGATGCTGTTGAAGCGCCAGGTCAGTGTGACATCCTGCCCGGCCCACGGGGTCAGGTCGAACTCGCGTTCGCGCCAGGCGGTATCGGGCGCCGTGTAGACCGCCTGCTGCACGCCGTTGACAAGCAGCGAGGCGATGTCGAAGCCCGCGAAGTTCTCGCGATCAAGGCCGGCGCAGAACCGCACGACCAGACGTTGATCGGGGTCGAGCATCGGAAGCGGGATCAACGGCGAGGTCAGGTCACCGGTCGCGGGAGGGCTGCCCAGGTGGTAGTTGCATGGCCCGTCGATGCCGAAATACGCCCAGAAGTTGCGGTCGCAGATCGAGGGAAGCTCGCACGCATCGGTCACGTGCCACAGGCCGGTGGCGGTCCAGTCGACGGGGAGCCCGGCCTCAAAGTTCTCAGCCAGCAGCGTGGTCGGCTGCACCTGACCCACATCTGCACTGAACACCCCGGTGGGGGCATTGGACGGGACAAGCCGGGGGCCGCTGAGCGAACTGTCGAGCCCAAGATAGAACTCGGGGACGTCGCCGCAGACCAATGGGGGGATCGACGCGGTCCACTGGTCGCCTCCGGCGTGCGTCATGGCAAGCGGTGCGAACGCGCCGCCGTCGACACGGTAGTACAGCGTCGGGCCGTCCAGGATGGACTCATCGCCGGCATCGATCCGGGCCGTCACGACGGGCGCGGCGCCGGGGGCCAGCAGTTCGGGGAGCGGATCGAGGGTGACGGTCAGCGGGGCCGCGGGCTGGATGATCCCGCCGGTCGCCACCAGGGCATACCCCTGGTAGCCCAGATTGACGACCGGCGCGTCGATGCGCACGGTCCAAACGCCGACCTCGGGGGCCGCCAGATAGACCTGCTCGACGCAGTTGACGACGTCGGCCACGCCTCCTGCGGCGGACTGGCCGCCGGAGAACCAGTTGCCACGGTACTCGACGTTGCTCGGTGAGATGACGGTCAGATTCAGGTCGTTGATCGGGGCAAAGGCTGTGCCGACAGCGGCAGGGGGCTCGGTCCAGACGAGCGTGACCTTCAGCGGCTGAGCGATGTCGGTGACCTCGATGGTGTGCTCGACTGTCTCGCCGGTGGAAAGACCCGCGGTGTTGCGGCGATCAACCACGAACAGGCGCGTCGCATCGCCGGGGAAGTACAGGGCGTTGTCTGCGAGGATCCGCCCCCAGCCCTCGGAATCGCTCGGGAAACCGGCGATCCCGGACACGTCGACCGCCGAGTTGACCAGCACGCCCCGGAGCAGCGCGCCAGACGGTGCAAACCCGTCACCGGAGGGAGCACCCGAGGGGTAATAGCCGTCGACGAAGTACTGGCGGGCCAGCAGCCCGATGCCCGCGACCGCGGGGCTGGCCATGGAGGTGCCGGTCTGCTGATTGGTGTTGCATCCGGAGCCGAAGGCCGCGGACATGATGTTGCAGCCCGGTGCGAGTAACTCGGGCTTTCGACGCCCGTCGATGGTCGGGCCGTAGGAACCCGAGCAATGGTTCCCCTGCAATGGCGTATCACCAGAGGCGCCAACCGCGAGGCAGTTCTTGGCGTTCTCTGGGCTGGATACGGTGACTGTGCCCAGGCTGCCGTTGCGGGTGGCGAACGTCACGAGGGCATCCTCGTGGTCGTAGCAGAACAGGTCCACGCCGCGGACGAGGCTGGTGTAGGAGTTGACGGTGTTGGCGCCCCAGCTGTTGTTGTGGACGCGGGCGCCTTGCTCGTAGTGCAGCGCCAGTCGCTCGTAGACGTCGCTCTGCAGGAACGACGGCGTCTGGTTGTAGACGATGCGGGACTGGTAGGCGATGCCGCGGGTGTCGGTGGTATCGCCGGCGTCGCCGGCAAAGATCCCCGCGACGTGGGTGCCGTGGGACGCGGCGGGGCCGGGGGGGGCGTTGTAGTTCAGGATCTTCCGGTGCGTGGGGCCGATGGGGTTGACGTCGGCGAAGGAGCAGTGCGCGGTGTCGAGCCGGGAGTCGATCACCCCCGCGATCTGACCGGCTCCGGTGAGGCCGTTGTCCCACAGCGAGTTCACGCCAGGCGTGTTGGTCTGTACGACCCAGCGGACGGTGCTGTTGCGCTCGCTGATGTCGGGCGCCTCTTCGATGAACTGCACGGCCCGCATCTCTTCAAGGGCGACGACCTCGTTCAAGTGAACCGTGGCGGTGACGACGGGCGAGACGCCCTGCATCGCGAGCGAGTGCACCACCGCGCCCGGCATCGCTCCGATCTCGGCGACGACCTGTGCGGCGTCTGCGTCGGCGGTGCGAGGCAGCAGCGTCACCACGACGGTCACCAGCCCCTGATCGAGCTTGGTTTGACGCTCCAAGGGTTCGAGCGGCCTGATGCCGAGCTCGGGATCGGTCTTCCACTCTGGACGGTAGTCGCCGTGCCAGCGGACGAACCCGAGCTCCCCGATCCGCTGCGGGTCCACACCCTCCAGGCGCACGAGATACGCGTTCACGGGCAGGTAGTCGAGGATCACGACGCCCGTCGCGTCGAGGGTGGCGCGGCGCTGGGCGGTCATCGGCCCTGAGAGGTGGATCACGGAGGTCTTGCCCGCGGCGTGGACACCGACGGCATCGGGCGTCAACGGCCGTGGCTGCGACAGGTCGATTTGGCCTACTCGCAGTCGCAGCACGTTCGAGCCGGTCTGCTGGGGCTGGAACTGGGCCAGGGCGGTGGTCGCGGTGCCTGCCAGCGCGACGATCGCTGCGGCGAGGGCGGCGTTTCGGTGCCCAAACCCCATCCAGCGCTGGGCAGTCTGCCGACCAACGACGCACGACCGACGGCCTGTGCACGCCATGCCTTTGGATTCCTTGCTTCGCAACACCCGGTCCGCTCAGCGGTTACTCGGACCTGCCTGAATGCCCCAGAATCACCCTGAGTGTATCTCTAGACGCTCGAACTCCTAGGGGCGATCGGTGATTGGACGCATCTACTTTCGGCTAAGGCGGTGTTCAGCCAGCCGCGGGCGTAGCGGCGGACGGCCGGCCCGGACTGGGATGCGGGGGCGGGTCGGCTTGACAGTGCCCGGCCCGCACCGTGAGATGCCGCTCCCCGGACGAGGGATCCAACGGAAGGGTCCTGGGGCAGCCTGGCTTGGGGGCCAGTGGACGGAGGCCGATGCATGGCGTGGCTGCGGCCGGAGTGTGGGAACCGATGGACCAGCCGGGCCTTGGGCTCGATCGCCGGGCTATCGGTCGGTCTGGCCCTGGTCCCGTCGGCTCAGGCCCAGAGCGAAGAGCGCCGCTTTGAGCGGGCGATCCGGCAGGCGGCGGCGTACGGCGAACGGTTCCGCGTGGACACGTCGCTGGGGGTCACCGAGCGCTCGGTTCTGGATGTCGGCGGCTTTGCCAGTTTCTTTGCCCTGCATCTGACGGACAGTGACGACAACGCCCGGCGCCTGCTGCAGCCCGAGGTGTCCTTGTATGCCAGGCTGGCGATCGACGGGGCCCACACGCTGTTCGCCCGGGCCCGGTTCCAGTACCGCGACTTCAGTTCTGGCGACAGCTTCGATGAGCGGGGCGACAGCTGGGCCGAGCCGATCATGGACCGGTTCTGGTACGAGTTCGATCTGGCGGGGGCGATGGCGGCGTACGAGGGTCGGGTGATCGACGGCACGTTCAATCTGCGGGTCGGGCGTCAGTTCGTTGACTGGGGCGCGGGGTTGTCGCTGTCAGAAACGCTGTACGCGGCGCGGCCGACAATCGTCACGGGGCCGTTCTCGATCGAGGGCCTCGTCGGTGTGACGCCGACAGACCGGAGCATCACGGACTTTGACGCCAGCCGCGACGACTTCAATAGCGACACCGAGCGGGCGTTCTTCGGCGGCCTGTTCCGGTACGACACCCGCACCGGCCACCAGATCTATACGTACATCCTGGCGCAGCAGGACAACAATGACGGCACGGAGCCGCGTGCGGCGATCCCACCGCCCGTCGACTTTGACTACAACTCCACCTACCTGGGGATCGGGGCCCAGGGCGCCATCACCCAGAAGCTGTTCTATGACGCAGAGTTCGTGTACGAGTTCGGCGACAGCCGCTCGGATCCGCTCCGCGGTCCGCAGGTGAAGGAAGACATCAGCGCCTTCGCCGGGCGTTTTTTGCTGGGATACCTGTTCGGGGACGTCCGCCAGTCGCAGGTGCAGTTCGAGGCCCTGTTCGCCACGGGTGATGACGACCGGCTGGTGACGACCGACACGGTCGGCGGCAACCTTGCCGGCACGACCGACACCGCGTTCAACAGCCTCGGCTTTGTGAACACCGGTCTGGCCTTCGCCCCTGCCCTGAGCAACCTGTTGGCGTTCCGGCTGGGGGTCGTGAGCAACCCCTTTGCCGATATCGAGTCGGTGCGTCAGCTTCAGGTCGGCGTTGACCTGTTTCTGCTCAACAAGTTCGACTCCGATGCGCCGATCGAGGAGCCGACCGACAACTCGATGTTCCTGGGTATCGAAACGGACCTGAGCATCAACTACCGCATCACGAGCGATCTGGCGCTCACGGCCCGCTACGGGGTGTTTTTTCCGGGAGATGCGATCGAGAGTCAGTCCGTGCGTCACTTTGTGTTCGGTGGAGTCACGCTCTCGTTCTGAGGAGCATCGTGCAGGACCGCCCATGACCAGCCCACGCCCCACAGGCAGAGTTTCCCCGGTTGTTACGGCGGCGTTTGCGGTGCTCGTCGCATCGGTGCTCGCCGGCGGCGCGGGGTGCTCCAGGACGATCGTCGCCAAGCCCCAACTGACGGACTACGAACCAGACGACGTGAGTGCCGAGCTGGACTTCTGGCACTCGCTGCCGGACCGATCGGCGGTGACCAACGACGAGGGTCTGCATGGCGTGCTGCTGTTCGCCGACGGCACGGATACGGCTCGGACGTACGCCGAGCGGGTGGTGCTGCTGAAGGAGCGGGGTTGGCTGTCAGCCGACTTTGACGAGGCGGGCAACGTGGTGATGGAGCGCGGGACGCTGGCCAAAGTTCTGTCGCACGCCATGGATATTGACGGCGGGGTGATGATGCGCCTCACCAGCAAGAGCCGCCGGTACTCCACCCGCGAGCTGGTGTACCTGGGCATCATGGGCGCGGGCACCGAACAGCAGGTGCTCAGCGGCATTGACTACATCGGGGTGATCTCCAAAGCTCAGGACTGGCAGACGGCCCAGGTGGCCGCCCAGGAAGCACCCGCCGGGGAGGCTGTGCCAGAGACGGCAGCGCCCGATGCATCCGAGGCACCAGCGCCGGCGTCGGAACAGCCCGGGCGTGCGGCAGCGCCGAGCGAGCGCTCCAGGCCTGTCGGCGGATGATCCTCCGGGAGGCGGGACGCCCGGCGTGAAGCTCCAACGGTCTCAATCAGCTCAGCAGGCCGCATCGGCGGTCGCCAGCCGCAATCGTGCGGCCGCGATGACCCGCGTGCAGCGGCTGCTGGGCGGCGGCTTGACGTTGATCATCGCCGCCGCGGGGTACGTGGGGCTGCTGGACCCCCTTGAGTACCCCACGCAGGATGCGCGGGCCCGGATGTTTGATCGGCACTCGCCGCCCGCGTCTGACCGCCTGTTGATCGTGGGCATCGACGACCGCTCACTTGAAACGATCGGCCCCTGGCCGTGGCCGCGCGAGCTGGTCGCGCTGGCGGTGGACGAGCTGCGCCGGGCCGGGGCGCGGACAATTGCGCTGGACATCATGTTCGAGGGGTCACAGCCACCGCGCCTGGTGGCTGCCCCCGAAGCGCTGGCGGGCGTTCGGGAGGTTCGTGACGACGAACTCCTGGCGCACGCGCTGGCCGAGCATGGGCGGGTGATCCTGGGCGGGAGTTTCCGGATCATCGAGAAGTCGCGCCCAGCCTCGAACGAGCGGGACGGCTCGGTCCGGCAGGACTCTGCGTTCCGCGCACCGTTCAGCCATGTCTACGCCCGGGTGCGGGCCGACCCGGAGATCAAGGTCGGGTCGCTGGGCGAACTGGTCCCTCAGGAGCATCGCGACTACGGGCTGGACTACGGGCCGACGTACGACGACTTGGGCGTGAAGCTGGGGTACGCGCGGCGCCTGATCGAGCGGCGTGATGTGGTGTCGCAGTCGGTTGCCCGGACGGGGGTGAATCTCTCGTTGCTGCCCGCAAGCGTCGACGCGGCGCCGCTGGTGCCCGAGCTGGTGGATGCCGCGGCTTCGATCGGCGTCGTGTCGTTCGGCACGCCGGATCCCGACGGCGTGGTGCGCCGGATCCCGCTGTGGGTGAGGCTGGAGGACCGCCTCTATCCGTCGTTGGGGGTGGCCGCCGCCGCGGCATACTTTGGGTTGACGCCGTCAGACCTCACCATCACGACCCAGTACACGCTGGGCCCGTCGAACTCGCGCTTCCAGCGGCTGCCGATGCACGAGTCGACGTTCCGCAACCTGGGTCGACGCAGCGGCCTGCACTACGTCACGTGGCCCGGGCGTGGGATGGGCTGGTGGAACCGCTTCCCGGTCGAGGGCGATGATGCGATCGTGTACTCGATCGGGCGTCTGATCGAGTCGGCCACGCTGATGGACAAGGTCCGCTCCAACTTGCGGTCGCTCGATGTGGGGCTTCTGGCTGCGGGCGAGCAGTTTGGGCTGGTCGACCCGGCGGTGTACGCCGCCGCGGCCGAGGCTCTTGTTCGCTCGGACCAGTTGAGCGTTGACGACCCGGCCCTGGCGTCTCAGCGTGAGGCGTGGAAGGGAGCGGTGCGGTCGGCGCAGGAGCTTCTTCAGCTGTTCGAGGAGGAACAGGAGCTGACGCCGGAGCTGGTCGAGCAGCGTGACTGGCTGGCGAACGTGGTGCGCGATGTGCCGCGGCTGGAGACGGAGATCGTCCGAGGGCTCCAGAACCTGCGCACCAACCGCGAGGACCTGCGCCGGAGGGTGAACGAGCGGGCGGTGTTCGTCGGCTGGACCTCGACAGGAGCCGTTGCGGACTTCGTGCCGACGAGCGTCGACGTCCGGACGCCGGGGGTCCTGATCCACGCGGCGGTGTTCAACGCGGCGATCACGGGTCGGGCGCTGGTGGTCGGGTCTCCGTGGCTGGCGTGGCTCAACGCCGGCGCGGTGCTGATGATGGGCGTCCTGGGGACCATCGCCGGCGTGCGAGCATGGACGCTGGTGGGTCTGGGGCTGACGGCGCTGCTGGCGGCGGCGTGGTTCGTGGTGGCGGGGCTGCTGTGGGACCTGAATAACATGGTCGTGGCGACCGCTGCACCGATGCTCGCCGTCGGGACCACCTGGTTGAGCGTGATCATGCACCGGCTGATCATCGAGCAGCGGGCCCGGCGTCAGACCGAGGCCCGGTTCCGCAGCTACGTCTCGTCGGACGTCGTGGACATCCTGGTCAACAACCCGCGGCTGGACACAATGCGGCCGCAGCGTCGCGAGCTGACGATCATGTTCAGCGATGTGGCCGCGTTCACCACCCTGGCCGAGCGGCTGGGGACCGAGGGGATCGGCAAGTTCCTGCGGGTGTACCTCCGCGAGATGACCGACATCCTGCAGGCCAACCGGGCGACTCTCGATAAGTACCTGGGCGACGGCATCCTGGCCTTCTGGGGGGCGCCGCTGGACAACCCGCGCCACGCGATCGATGCGGGGCTCTCAGCGGTTCAGATGATCGAGACGATCGAGAGGCTCAACGCCGCGGGCGGCTTTGGTGAGGCCGGCGCGATCCGCGTGCGGATCGGCCTGTCGACCGGCGAGGTGTCCGTGGGCGACTTCGGCAACCCGCCCCACAAGAGCTCCTACACCGTCATCGGTGATGCCGCCAACGTGGCCGCCAGGCTTGAAACGGCCAACCGGTTCCTCGGCACGTCGATCCTGATGACCCGGACGACCCGCGACCAGATCGCCGGGGAGCTGGCGGTGCGGCCTATCGGACGCGTCGTTCTGAAGGGGAAGACCGAGAGCGAGGAGCTGTTCGAGCTGATCGGATCGCGGAAACCTCACGGCGATCGGACCGAAGACTGGATCAGAGTGACCGATGATGCCGTTGCGGCGTATATCGGTGGTAGACTTGAGGAGTGCGAAGGGCTGCTCCAGCGGCTTGAGGACGAGTTCGGTGACCGACTGCTCAGCGGCGTGTACCGGCAGGCGATCCGCGAGTGCCGCGAGGCGGGGGGCCCGGGCCCTGCGTGGAAGGGCGTGGTCGTTCTGACCGAAAAGTGACGGGGGCGGCGGACGTCCAAGGAAAGGCGTGAGCGATGTTCAATCTCAGATGTGCGACCGTGTTGCTGGCGGTGTCTGGTTCGTGCCTTCCGGTGTCGATGGCGGCGGTGCGTCAGCCGGCGCCCGCGGCCGCGGCGCCTGCTCCTGCGCCCGCTGCTGATCAGACGGTCAACCAGGCGGTTGTCTACGCCGTGCAGGGCAAGGTCGACATCAAGTCGACTCCCGATGGCGCGTACGCTCCGGCGCAGCAGGGGCAGGCCGTGCCGCCCGGCGCCACGATCCGCACGGGCCTGAAGTCGGCGGTGCAGATCCTCGTCGCCGACAGCCAGCTGCTGACGATCGACCGCTTAGGCGCCGTCACGCTGGAGCAGGCCATCCGAAGCGGCGACGTGAACCGCACCAGCGTTGAGATGCCGTACGGGCGCGTGCTGTTCAACGTGACGTCCACGCAGTTCGCCAACGATGTGCAGATCAAGGCCCCCGACGCGACGCTGGCTGTGCGCGGGACGGTGGGGGGGATCGAGTTCAACGGCGGACGCCCGACCATTGCCTTCGGCGACGCGAGCAACCGCGGACGGATCGAGGTGTCGTACGCCACGGGGTCCAAGACGGTGATCTCCGACAGCAGCCGGTCGACCTCGTCGAACCCGGAACCCGCGAAGCACAAGCTCGCTTCGGCGTTCGTCGAGGGCGGCGACTCGGGCTCGCGCGACGACGGCGAGGTCTCGGTGCTCAGCCGCACGCCGGGCTGGGGGCTTCTCGGGCCGATCCCGCTGGCGGGCGGCGGCAGCGTGCTGACCGACGGTCTTCGGTCGGTGTCGAGTTCGATCCCGCAGAGCTGGTTTGTGCAGGCTGAACTGGAGCCGGGTCAGTTGCAGCGTCGTGAGATTGATTCGGGGCGGTCGAGGGCCGTGGGGATGCTGCCGGTGGCCCTGCCCCTGGCCGGGCTTGCCGTCGTGGGCGATGTGCAGCGCGGATTCAGCGTGCTGCTGCTCGAAGGCGGGCGGCGCGGCCTGAATCCCAACGAGCCTGATCAGGCGTACAACGAGCTGTGGGCGCTGGATATTGGTGATGGCAGCGGGCGCGGCACCAGCGCGGACAGTCAGTTCACCCTCTTCGCCAAGTTCGTGGACGCGGCCCCCGGTCAGCCGGTGCTGCGGGCGCCGATCCTCACCGGGCTGGCGGCGGTCGACGGCGCCCTCTTCAGCATCAGCACCAGCCCGGGCTTTGAGCTGGCGCAGACCGAGCTGGTCCGCCTGGACCCCCGCACCTCGCACATCGAACCGGTGATGAACTTCTCGAGCAACTTCGAGAGCGTGGCGCTTGCGGGGGCTCCGGAGCGCGGCTCGATGTACGTCGTTGGGCGGGAGGCCGGTTCGGATCAGACCGGAGGCGTGTTCGCGCGTGTCGCGGTGCTCGAGTTCGACGCCCGCAACAGCTACGTCGTCGATTCGTTCAGCGCCGCCGCGGGCGACCTTGATGTGCGTTCCGGCACATCCATCAGCCCCGACGTGAACTTCGCGGACCTTCAGTCCGACAGCCTGACGGTCGAGGGCGCGGCGGTGGTGCGCGGCAAGCTGCAGTTGGCGGTCCGCGCGTTCGACGGCCAGCGGCAGTCCGAGGCGCGGCTTCAGGTGGGGCTCGACCCGGCGACGAACTTCAACGAGAACCGGCCGTTCCTGAGCACCGTGTCGCCGGGCAACACGCTGGGTCTGTCGGGCATCGCGTCGGCTCCGCCGCGCGGTCGCCGCTCGTCACCGACGATGCTCTCGAACCCCGAGGGCGCGATCGACACGACGTCGATCAACTCGCTGTTTGCCCAGATGGCGTACAGCCGCGACTCGCTCCGTTCGGGAGTCCTGCAGCGGATGGTCGCCAGCGAGATCATCAATACCTCGCTGGATCCCTCCGGCTGCGCGACCAGTTCGCTGGTCGGCATGATTCCCGACACGATGCTGCAGCACGCCGATCAGACCAAAGGCATCGGGCGGACGGTCGCGGCCCTCCGCGGCAACCTGGGCCCGGATCATCCGTGCTTCCCGGCGAACATGCTCCCGAGCCACTGAGTCCGCCGCGAGGCGCGTCGTTAATTGAACTGGAAGTCGGCGACCATCATCAGATGGTCGCTCCCGCGGCTGTCGCCGGGCTCAAGGCCCATCGCTGCGAGTGTCGACGGCGGCAGTGCCTGAGTCTCGACGAGGTATCGGTTCCGGGCCGTCAGCGTGCCGGGGCAGTACGTGACGAGGTCGAGCACCCCGGGGGTGAACGAGCCGCGCTGGTCGTAGTACGTGTAGGCGTGACGGTTGGTGAGGTCGTACAGCGGCAGTTGGCGCAGCCGGGGCGAAGAGGCCGCGTCGGAGGTCATCTCGCCGAGCGGCCGGCGCGAGCCGACGAGGTTCCAATCACCGATGACGACAACGCCCCGCTCGGCGCCCTGGGCGTTCGCATCGGGGCGTCCTGCGGCGCGGTGCTCCGCGATGGTGCGGGCGATGTCGCGCATCTGCTCGATGCGCTGCACGTCTTCGGGACTCCCCGCGTAGCCGCAGCACTTGGGGTGGACGGACACGACCAGCAGCTCGGCATCGCCGGGCCGCTGAACCACCGCCGCCGCGTATCGGTTGTTGTGGCTGATCACGGGCCTGAGCGGCCAGCGGCTGGCGATGATGCAGCCGTCGATCTTGTGAGCGTTCCACACGCCGCCCTGGTCACCGGGATCGATCTCGCCAAGCCGCTGCGCGATCGCGTCCGCGGACGTGTCCCACTCTTCCTGGAAGGTGTAGATGTCGGCATTCGCGGCGCGGATCATGCGGGCGATCTGATCGCGGGTGAGCGGGTCGACCAGCCCCTCGTGATGCGTGTTGAGATTGGCGATTCGGACATCGGTGCCGGGTTCGCGCCCGTGGGGGCGGACGACGATCGGTGGGCTCTCGCCGCCAAGGCGCACGACCAGTGGTTTGTCGAGCGCGTCTGAGCCGGTGAAGTTGATCCGGACCTCGTCGCCGGGTGTCAGCCCCAGTGTGGCGAGATCGAGGCCGATCTCGAATCGCTCGCTTGAGTGGGTGGGCGCGGTGCGAAGGCCGACGGTGCTCCAATGCGACTTCTCGACGGCGCTGTCGCTGCCTCGGAGCTCGACACGGCGGAGGCGCAGATCGATGTCGAGGGTCCGCCCGTCGGGCAGTGCAACGTCGAGGCTGAGAGAGCCCTCATCCTCGGGGCCGCTCTGCAGCGTGATCTCGCGGGTCAGATCGAACTGGATCAAGAGGTCGGAGCCCGAGGCGACGGCCCTGGCCATCGTCAGATCAAAGGCGCCGGTCGCGTCGCCTTGGGCGTCACCCTCCTGGGCGTGTCGCGGCGAGTTCCGGACCTCGTCCGGCAACCAGCGCCACTCACCAAAGTCGCCGTCGATTCGAGGGTACGACGGAGTGAGCAACGCGACACCGGGGACGTCGATCCGTTCCTGATCCGCACGGACGCACCCGGTGAGCATCACCAGCACCAGCGGCCACACACCAGCGAGTTGACGCATGCTCAGGACTCCATCAGGGCTGCCAGTGTTCCGGCGAGCGCAGCGTTGGACCGGATCAGCGCGAGATTGGCGCGGAGGGTGGCTCCGCCCGAGAGTGAGTGCAGGCGGCCGAGGATGAAGGGCGTGACATCGCGCCCCTGCACTCCGGCGGCCTCGGCGAGTTCCTCGGCCTGTTCCAGCCATCGCTCCCAGTCGGCGGACTGGATCTCGTCGGCTTGGGGGATCGGGTTGGCGACCACGACGCCCCGTCCTGTCCGCGCGAGCTCGGCGTTCACGAACGAGGCCAGGACTGCTTCATCGTCGAATCGGGCATCCACCGTCGCACTGCTCTCCCTGAGATAGAACGCCGGGAAGCGGTCGGTTCGGAATCCGATCACGGGCACGCCGAGCGTCTCCAGTGCCTCGCGCGTGCCCTCGACGTCCAGCAGGCTCTTCACCCCCGCGGTCACAACAGCCATGGGAAAGCGCGTGAACGCCGCCAAGTCCGACGAGATGTCCAGATGGCAGCCAAGGTCCGGGTGCACCCCCCCCAGGCCGCCGGTGGCAAAGACGCGGACGCCGGCCGCGGCCCCGAGCTCCATAGTGGCGCTGACGGTCGTGGCGGCGTGGGTGCCCCAGTGCATGAGGACGCCCAGGTTGGCGGTGTTGGCCTTGGGGACGCTCGGGGCGTCCAGGAGCAGCCCCAGTTCCTCGTCGGTCAGGCCGACCACCGGTTGCCCCGAGACCACGCCGATGTAGACCGGTTCGGCCCCGTGGCCGCGGACGATACCGGCGAGCTCGGCGGCCAAGGGGCGAGCGGCGTCGCGCGGGACACCGTGGACCAGCAGGGTGGTTTCCAGGGCGACGCTTCGCGGCCCGGCTCGGTTGATGATGCTCCGTGTGGCCATCGCGGCCCTACGGTAGCGGGCCTGCGGGCCCAAGTCCCGCGGCCTCACCGGTCCGTCCGGTTAGACTTGTGTCAGACGGGCGTGTAGCTCAACGGCTAGAGCATTCGCCTTACACGCGAAGGGTTCCCGGTTCGAATCCGGGCACGCCCACTTGATGGAGCAGCGACCGCGCCCCCATGAGCCTGGTACTGGATGCGATCTACGCCCTTGTGGCCATCGGCACCGCGCCGTGGTGGATGCGCAAGACCCGCGGTGGATGGCCCGAGCGGTTTGGCCGCATGGACCCACTGCCGCCGCCGCCGGCGGGCAAGCCCCGCCTGCTGATCCACGCCGTGTCCGTGGGCGAGACCAACCTCACGCGCCCGCTGGTGGACCGGCTGCTGCATGATGTTGATCTGGTCATCTCCTCGACGACCGATACAGGGATCGCGCGGGCGCGTGAGCTGTATGGGTCGCGGTGTCACGTGGTGCGGTACCCGCTGGACGCATCGTGGGCGGTTCGTCGATTCCTGGACGCCGTGCGGCCGGATGCGGTGGCGCTTGTCGAACTGGAACTGTGGCCGCACTTCCTGACCCAGTGCCGGCGCCGGGGCATCCCGGCGTCGGTGATCAATGGGCGCCTGAGCGATCGCTCCTTTGGGCGATACAGGGCCGGTCGGATGGTGATCGGCAAGTACTTTCGCCAGCTCGCCTTCGCCGCGGTGCAGGACTCAACGTACGCCGAGCGGTTCACCACCATGGGCGTTGCGCCGGACAAGTGCCATGTGGTGGGGAGCCTCAAGTGGGACTCCGCGGATGTGACCGATCGAGTTGCCGGGGCAGATGATCTGGCCCGCGAGCTTGGGATCGACCGCTCGCGCCCGTTGATCGTCGCGGGCAGCACCGCCCCGGGTGAGGATGAACTGCTTCACGCCGCGACTCCGCCGGGGGTCCAGTTGCTGTGTGCTCCGCGTCGACCGGAGCACTTTGACCGTGCGGCGGGCGCGTTGCCGGGGTGCGTGAGGCGGTCGACGCGCCGACCCGCGCCACACGGCACTGACCGGTACCTGCTCGACTCACTGGGCGAGCTGCGGAAGGCGTATGCCCTGGCGGATGTGATCGTGATCGGGCGCTCGTTCGGCAAGCTGTATGGCTCGGACCCGATGGAGGCCGCCGCGCTCGGCAAACCTGTGGTGATCGGTCCGGCTGTGGCCAACTTCCGATCGGTGGTGGAGGCGATGCTCGAGGATGATGCGATCGTGCAGACGACGCCCGACGGGCTGGGGGGTGTGTTGCGCGGGCTGCTGGACGATGAGCCGCGCCGCCGGGCCCTTGCCGACAACGCACGTCGTTGCGTGCTGCGACATCAGGGCTCGACCGGTCGCCACGCGAGTCTGATTCTGAGCATGCTTGGCCTTCGCGCCACATCTTCGCCAGCGCTGCAGCCCCAGGAGGTAGCGGTATGAGCCGGTCCGCGGGCGAGGGGGCAACCGGCCGGGGCGCCATCGCCGCGGCCCGGCGGGTGGTGATCAAGATGGGCTCGGCGGTGCTCACGGGGGGCGGCGACACACTGGATCGGGCCTACATGGTCGATGCCGCAGCCCAATACGCGTCGGCCCGCGCTGCGGGGCGCGAGGTCATCCTCGTGAGCAGCGGGGCGGTGGCGGCCGGGCTGGCCACAGCCCGATTGGCCCGACGTCCGACGGATGTCGCCGAGCAGCAGGCAGCAGCCGCCGCCGGGCAGCCGCTGCTCATGGCGCACTGGCACGACGCGTTCAGCGTGCGCAAGACGCCGGTGGGCCAGGTGCTCTTGGGGCGCGACGACTTCGACAGCCGCGATCGGTTCCTCAATATCCGGAACTGCATCTCATGCCTGCTGCGCTTTGGTGTGGTTCCGATCATCAACGAGAACGACACCGTTGCGACTGAGGAGATTTCGCTCGGCGACAACGACGTGCTGGCTGCCAAGCTCGCGACGGCGGTGCGGGCCGATGCGCTGGTGATCCTGTCGACGGCAGGCGGGGTGATGGACGACACCGGGCGGATCGTCGCCGAGGCGCCAGAGCCCGAGGCGCTGGCTTCATTCGTGCGTGAGGGGATGAGCGGTCAGGGACGCGGCGGGATGCGCACCAAGCTCGAGGCCGCTCGGATCGCGTCGCGGATCGGCATCCCGACGGTGATCGCACCGGGACGACCGGCCGAGGTGATCGGCGCTGTGCTGCGTGGCGAGACCGTTGGCACACTCGTCAACGCGGGTCTGGGGCGGCACGCCGGTCGGCGGTCGTGGATCGCGCTCTCGGCTACGCCGGTGGGCACACTCGATGTGGATGCCGGCGCGGCTGCCGCGCTCCTGGAACGCGGGGCCTCGCTGCTCGCCAAGGGAGTTCGAGCGGTCGAAGGCCGATTCGATGTTGGGGATGTCGTGCTCGTTCGTGATCCCGAAGGGCGCGAGGTCGCCCGTGGCCTGACCAACTTCAGCGCCGACGAGCTGCGGACCGTCAAGGGCAGGGATTCACGAGAGTTTGGCGAGATCCTGGGTCGTCAGGCTCATGCGGAAGTGATCCACCGTGACAACCTGGCCGTGACGGCGCGGCCGTAAGCGACCAAGAGATCAGGCTGCGGGGGTGGGAGGGTTCACCCCTTCGCCCAGCAATGGTTCCCAGCGCTTCATCAGCTCCTGGGGGTATTCAATCGGGTCGAGGAATTCGTTCGTCAGGCGGGTACACAAGGCGTGCCGACGAAGGTCGGCGACCGCCTCTGCCCCGTGACCGGACCCGTGCCCCGTGCGGGTAACGAACCGCCACTTCCAGCCAGGGGCCGCGCCCAGTGCGTTGAAGACGGCCGCTGCGGCCGGCGGCGGCACGACATCGTCGTGCAGCGCCAGCTTGCATACGACCGGGCAGGCGACGCGCCGCGCGTGCGTGACGGCATCGAAGAGCCGCAGCGTTCGAAGCGCGGCCTCCCGCTCCTGCGGATGGATTGCCAGCCACCTTTGGACCTGATCGCCCAGGCTGCCGCTCGCGGTCCCCGGCTGGGGATGGGCCAGTCGCCATGTCCAGTCCCCCAGCGTCGGAAGGCCGATCGCCAGTCGAAACACGCCGTCGCGGACCGCGATTGCCGAGGCGGCGATCACCGCCAGCCCGCCGCCGAAGGACTCGCCCTGGATCGACACAGGCAGCGCATCGCCGAAGGCTGAACGAGCAGCGCGGAAGGCGCACACCACATCGGCCACGGCGTCGCCCACGACCCAGTGCTCAGCGCTCTCAATGTTCTGGCACGCATAGCCGCCGGGGCGGGCCAGAAGGTCGCCCGTCTCCGACTGTGATCCGGGATAGCCACGGACCCGCAGGGTAATGGTCGCCAGGCCGCGGTCCAGCAGGCCCGAGGGGGCGACCAGCGGCTCTTCGGCGCTCATGCCGTATCCATGGAGCACGATGACGACCCCGCGTGGTTGCTCGGAGCCGACGGGGCGATCGACGCGGCAGCCCACTCGAACGCCGCCGGTACTGGTGATGGTGTGCGTCAGACCCGCGACCGGGGCGGCATACGAGGCCGATCCGGGGCGACCAAGGGGCTCGAGTGCCGCCGGCAGGGCCCAGACGCGGTCGTGCCAGGTGCTCCAGAACTGCTGGAAGCCCGACGTGGGCGTCGGATCAGCGACGTGCAGCAGCACGTCTGATCCAAGGGGCGTGGGCTCGGGCTGGCTGGGCATGGCAGTACCGTATCCGCTCGTGGGTCGTTCGGAGGCGATAGTCTTTCGGCGATGCGCGAGTCCGACCTTCTCCGCCATATCTACGCCCGTTCGGCCGGGGTCTCCGGCCCCGGGGATGGTCCGATCATCGTCGGTCCCGGTGACGACTGCGCGGTCATCCGAGGGGACGGCCTGCTGCTGGTCACGGTGGATCAACTGGTCGAGGGGCGGCACTTCCTGTTGTCTGCCGCAGGTCAAGGGGAGAGCGGCCAACTTGACCGGGTCGCCCGGAAGGCCCTTGCCCGGAGCGTCTCGGACATCGCCGCGATGGGCGGTCGCCCGATGGCCGCCTTGGCCGCGGCGTGCTACCGGCAGGGGTTCGGTGGGGCGGATCAGTTGTTCGATGCCATGCACCGCTGGGCTGCCCACTGGGGTTGCCCGCTGATCGGGGGCGACATCGCGACCCACGACGGGCCGCTGGTTCTGAGTGTGACCGTGATCGGGACCGCGCACGAGGCCCGGGGACCTGTCCTGCGATCGGGCGCCCGGGTGGGGGATGCGGTCTACATCACGGGGAGACTTGGCGGCTCGCTGGAGTCCGGACGGCACATGGACTTTGAGCCGCGGACGGCGGAGGGTCAGTGGCTGGCTGGAACGCTGGGCGAACGCCTGCACGCGATGATGGACATCTCCGATGGGCTGGGGCGTGACGGGGGCCGGATGGCCGAGGCGTCGGGTGTGCGGATCGAGATCGAGTCGTCGCTCGTCCCCCGGCATCACGGCGTGCCAAGCTGGGAGCGGGCTGTGTCCGACGGGGAGGACTACGAACTGCTCTTCACCGCCGACCCCGAGTGGGAGGCGACGCCGACGGCCGGTGATGCAGGCGCACTGATCTCGCGCATCGGGTCTGTTGTCCATGGGTCGGGCTGCGTGGTGCGATCGGAGTCCGGCGCGTGGATCGAAGTGGGAGAGCATGGATGGGAGCACGGGGCATGAGCGACCCGATCACGCACGAAACAGCCGGCGAGGCGCAGACGGTTGCGCTTGGTGCGCGGATCGCCAAGGGGCTTCGCGCGGGGGATGTGGTGGCGCTCCGGGGCGAGCTCGGCGCGGGCAAGACGAGGTTCGTGCGCGGACTGGCGCGGGGACTCGGGCACGACCCCGCGATGGTGTCGAGCCCCACGTTCACGCTGGTGCACGAGTACGACACCCCGGGCCAGATCCCGCTGATCCATGTGGACGCATACAGGCTGTCATCGCTGGACGATCCGGCGACGATCGGGCTCGATCGAGCCTTCGACGGCACAACCATCGTCGTGATCGAGTGGCCCGAGCGGTTGGGGTCGATCCTGCCGGCCGAGCGGTTTGAGGTGCTGATCGAGCATGAAGCGCCCGAACGTCGCAGGATTACGGTGACGGCGCCTGTGGGAAGGACCATTGATCTTGGCCCCGCGCCGGCGCTCCTGTGCCGCATCTGTCAGCAGCCGACATCGCCCGACGACCCGGCATTCCCCTTCTGCTCGTCGCGCTGCCGGCTGGTGGACCTGGGCAAGTGGATGGGGGGCGAGTACCGCGTGACGCGGAACCTCAAGGACTCGGACCTTGAAACCAACGACTGACCAGATGGATCAGTTCTGGCGCGCGGCCGCTGCGGCGTAGATCTGGAACCGGTGGCCCTGCGCGATCAGGCCGCGCTCGCGGCAGATGCGGTCGCGGAGCTCGATCAGTTCCGGGATCTCGAGGGTGACGACCTCGTTGGTGTCGACGCGGACCAGGAGGTCGCGCGGGCGGCGGCCGTAGGCGAGCTGGTAGTGGGCGTGCTCGGACTCGACCAGCACCTGCTGGATGATCCCGGCCTCCTGCAGCAGCTTGATGGTGCGGTAGATCGTCGCCTTGCTGACGTTGTGGCCCTCGCGGCGCATGCGGTCGAGCAACTGGTCGGCCTGGAACAGATCATCCATGCGCATCAGCACATCGAGGATCTGGGCTCGTTCGGGGGTGTACTTCTGGCCGAGCGACTTGAGATGACGCCGGAACACCGCGCAGAGCGGGCTGAGTACCTCAAGATCGTCGGCGGCCTCGTACGCCCGGACTGGTTGCAACTCCATGGGCATAGTGTAGCCGGGGGGTCGATCGGAGGGTCAGGATCGCTTGCGGCGCAGCCACCCATGGAGCTTGGACGCGGGCCACGTGTTGATGCACCGTTCGGGCGTGAGCCCGCCTCGACGGGCGATGATGACCCCGTACCGCAGCATGTCGGCGTCGCCGGCGGCGTGGGTGTCGCAGTTGATGGCGATGAGGGCTCCGGCTTCAACGGCGGAGGCGACGTGGGTGTCGCGGAGATCCAGTCTCATCCAGTTGGCGTTGATCTCCAGGGCCACGTCGTGCTTGGCCGCGGCATGCGCCAGCGCCGGTATATCCGGGTCAAACCCTTCCCGTCTGCCGATCAGCCGCCCGGTGGGGTGCCCGATGATGTGGACCAGCGGATGCTCGATGGCGGCGAGCAATCGCCGGGTGGCGGTCGCGCGGTCCTGCTTGAGCGAGGAGTGCGGGGAGGCGACGACGAGGTCGAGCTCGGCGAGCAGTTCATCGTCGTAATCCAGCCGTCCGTCGGGCAGAATGTCGACTTCCGAGCCGGCAAGAATCGTGATCCCCTTGACGGCTTTCGCGGCCGAACGGATCGCCGCGATGTGTTCGCGCAGTCGGTCGGGCTTGAGTCCGTTGGCGATCACCGAGCTTTGCGAGTGGTCGGTGACGGCCAGCGTGTGGAAGCCCTTGGACTTGGCCAGTTCGGCGAGCTCAATGATGCTCATGCGCCCGTCGGAGGCGGTGGTGTGGGCGTGAAGCTCGGCCCTGATGTCGGCGATCTCGATCAACGCCGGCGGTGAGGCGTCACTGAGGGGCTGGTCCTCGCGGAGCTCGGGCGGGAGCCAGGGGAGTCCCAGTGCTTTGTAGATCGATTCCTCGGTCTTGGACGCCTTGGGCGTGATGCCGCGCTGCTGCGGGGGGGTGTCGTCCGAATCGAGCGGGTAGAGCCCGTATTCGTTCAGCGTCAGCTTCTGCTTGAGGGCCCGCTCGCGGAGGCGGATGTTGTGCTCCTTGGAGCCGGTGAAGTACATCAGGGCAGCGCCGAAGCTGGCGGGCGGGACGATCCGGAGATCGGCCTGGAGCGTGCGCCCGTGGGTGTCGAGCCAGACGCTCGACTTGGTCTGCCCCGACGTCACCACCTTCGTCACGCCGGGGAGGCTCGTGAACGCCGCCCGTGCGTGCTCGCCGTCGTCGCTGGCGACGATGATGTCGATGTCGCCGATGGTGTCCTTGCCCCGGCGGAGCGAGCCGGCGAACTGCACGCGCTCGACGCCCTTGACCTTCGCGAGCCGCTCGACGATCGCCTCGGCGATGGGCATGGCGAGACCCAGCGGCGTGCGGCTGCCGCTCTTTTCGGCGAACTCCAGCGCCTCGGAAATATTCTTGACGGTCTTCTCGCCCATGCGAGGCAGAGTGAGGATCGTGCCGTCGGCGATGACCCGTTTGAGGTCGGCGATGGACTTCACATCCAGCGACTCCCACAGCGCCTTCACAGTCTTTGGTCCGAGGCCGGGCACACCCAGCAGTTGCAGCAACCCGGGTGGGACGGCGGCGGCCAGCTCGTCGTGCTCATGGATCGCGCCGGTGGTGGCGAACTCGATGATCTTGTCGGCGGTCTTGGCGCCGATGCCCTCGATCGCGATCAGCCGGGCCCGACCGTCCGGCTCGAGCGCCAGCGTGGCGAGGTCGCGCTGCTCGTCGCCGATCACGCGGGCGGCCCGGGCATGGGCGTTGACTCGAAACTTGTCGGCGCCGGTGATCTCGAGCAGTTGCGAGATCTCTTCAAACAGTGCCGCAATGTCGTCGTTGGTGGCCATCGGGAGTGACGATGGTACCCGCTGGCGGGCTCAGGTCGAAGCCGGGGCCGGCGCGTCCGGGGGGCCCGGTGCCGCCGCGTTGGGTGGGGTTGGATCGCCCCCGTCGATCGCGCTCAGCCGCGCTTCCAGCCGGTCGACCTTGCTCACCAGCGCGTCGAGCTCGGTGGCGATCGCCTCGAAGATCTCCGAAGTCGGCATCTCGCTGAACGGGCCTGGTGGCACCCTCGGCGTGAGCGTCTTCGACCCTTCGCCGGTGAAGAGCCAGTGCGGGCTGATGCTCATCGCTTTGCACAAGCGGAGCACGAACGCCAGGCTGGGGTACTGGCCGCGCATGTAGCGGCGGACCGTTTCGGGGTGATGGCGGGTGAGGTCGGCGAGCGCCTTGAAGGTCATGTGCCCCGCGCACTCGTTCAGTCGTTCGTTGAGCCCGCTCTTTTCCACGCCCGGAGTGTTGGCGCGTGGCGGGGCTTGGGCAAGCGGGCTGGTCAGGCCACATCAACCAGGCCGAGCGACTCCCCGTACGCCTTGAACAGGCGTGTGCGGGCCAGCCGATCCTCGGGCCGGTTGAGCGACGGCGAGGCCTCCAGCCATGCGCCCGCATCGCGCCGGGCCATGAGCAGCAGGTCCATGTCGGCCGGGAGCGAGGCCAGGCGCAGCGGTGATGCCCCAGATTGGCGCAGGCCGAACAGCTCGCCCGGGCCGCGGATCTCCATGTCCTTCTCGGCCAGGACGAAGCCATCGGTGGTGGACGCGAGCACGCGCAGGCGGGCCTCGGCGTCGGGGGTGGGGGGGTCGCCGATGAGGATGCAGGCCCCTCGCTTCTTGCCGCGCCCCACACGCCCGCGGAGCTGGTGGAGTTGGGCGAGGCCGAAGCGCTCGGCGTGCTCGAT
>SXGQ01584951.1_pt1 | contig 24125 bp, 29 predicted proteins | sample 3178371 | NCBI WGS metagenome assembly SXGQ01 (sample SAMN11356859, study PRJNA531348) | freshwater metagenome | isolation source: freshwater sample F1-20 | place: China: Fuxian Lake, Yuxi | collected 2017-12-25 | reverse complement strand
TTTACGGGAACAGTTTCGGGCATTACCGCAACGATGGTTGGGCTCAGCAACGCAGATAACACTAGTGATGCAAACAAGCCTGTCTCTACTGCGACACAAACTGCACTAGACCTAAAAGCGAACCTTGCTTCGCCCACTTTTACTGGAACGGTTTCCCTGCCCAGTGGTTCAATACACGCAAATCATTTAGCCGTTGGTCCAGCTCAATCCGGATTCAGGTCTCACATTGTTACGCAGCAAGGAGCAACGCACACAATTGCCGCATCCGATGTTGGTGGACTGGTTGTACTTTCCAGTTGCACCTCAGTGGTTATACCAACATCAGATGGGACATTTGAGATTGGAGACAGAATAGATTTTCTTCAAACCGGTTCACAAGTTGTAACATTTAGCGCTACGGCCCCACAAACCGTTGGTGCTTTTGATTCTCAGAATAAACTGGGAGGACAGTATGCGGTTGCCACCCTAGTAAAGTACGCAGCCAATACGTGGGTCTTGGTTGGAAACATAACGAGTTAATATGATTCCCGGTATTACTGATGCTTCGGGGGGAAAAGTACTTCCAACCACCTCTGATGATTTTAATCGAGCAAACAGTTCAGACATTACTGCTGCTGGAAAAAAGTGGACAGAAATAAATGGTGACTGGTCAATTAATAGCAATCAATTGACTACCTCAACCGCAGCAGCAAGTTACCCGATTGCAACATTAAGAACTAATACAAAAAATGCGACAGTGAAGGTTGAAGGAACAAGCGGAGATGGATGGGGTGTTGCGTTTTGGGTAGCAGACCAAAACAACTGGTATTCCGCAAATACCGAAATGACACAATCAAGTGTTCAGAACCCAGCGACTAGCGGCAGCTACCAAACACAGACTTACACTGGAAATACCTGCAGTGGAGGAAAGCACTATAACGGCCAACCAGACTGGCCAGCATATGGAGGAACTTGCTATGACGTAGTTTGCATTAGCTACACAGGAGGAACTCCTGCCACATACGAATGGCGAACGCCATCAGGCATGTCGTGTTGTTACGATGGAATCCATTGCGGAAACGGAATTGTGGTATGCGGCTATAGCAATGGAATGGAAGGGGTTTGCGGCGGAACGTGTTGCTGCTCTTATGTGCAGACCAGTGCAGGAACACCCGGTACATGCAATCAGCATCAAATTCAAAACTGTTGTGTCTATCTTGACGCAACTGACTCCGGTTGTCCTGGTTCATGCAATGGACAAAGCCCGAGACCGCAATACACTACTACGACAGTAAACTACACCAACCCAGAAACAAGAACTTGGACATATTCTCAAAAAGCAATAATAAGAAAAGCTATTGCGGGAACGGTTTCGATTGTCGCAAATACCAATACGGTTACATCCAGCGAGACAGTTGCAGCAAACGGAGCCGCTGGCAATCCAACAAGACCAACTTCATTGACCGTGACACTGGTTGGTGAGTCGGTTGCCGTTTCTGCCCCTGGGGCGGCAGGTGGAACAATAACCGGAAGTCATACAGCAACGGGAGCAAATAGAGGCAAAAAACACGGAGTATCTATTGCTCCTGCAACTGTTTCGCAGTCGAATACTGTTGACAACTTTGTGTATACTAAACCGTGATGAGTGACACTGTGGTTAATTACGCAGAAGAGCGATTAAAGATATGCTTAGAATGCCCACGTTTATTCAGGCCAACAGTGACCTGTAAAGAATGTGGTTGTTTTATGAAGATAAAAACAAGACTAAAAACGGCTGAATGCCCAATAGGAAAGTGGTAAGACTATGGCTTTTACAATAATTTCAACGACAAACGGTCCAGTGGTGAAAAGCGGAACAGACCATTACACACTTCACGATATTGCGGCATGTATTGATATTGCCGAAGCAAATGAAACTTTTGTGGATGAAATGGGCAGTCATATTGCCAATCAATTGATGTCAGCAGCAGAAGAATGGACGGAAGCATTTGTGGGTGGACTCAATCCATCACAAAATAAGGTTGTTTACTACATGAATTCTGGTGCGAATTTTAAATTGTTTGTCCAGCAGTATCAGCTATATCAGCGAAACATGGAAAACCCACCGCCATCTAGCGCCTCCGCTTCCGGGTAGCAATCGTGACAATAAAAACATGGAAATATGATGACGACTTAATTCAGCTCATTTCAGAAAAATATCATGTTGATGGCAAGTCTGGTGCACAAGCAATGATTGATGCTTGGACAGATATCCGAGACGGAAAAATTATAGACATCTGCCTTGAATTAAATATTCCCGAACCCCTTGGATTGATTCACGGTTTAAATACGTTTTCAAAGAAGATGATGGAAGCCGGGAGACTTGAAACGATTGCCGAGTATAATGTGAGATAATTGCCAGCATGGCAATAGCTTTTCCCTCTTCCCCGTCAATAGATGATGAGTTTGTCATAGCGGGTAAAACCTGGATTTGGAACGGAACTTTATGGAAAAGAATAAAAAAATATGCGATAATTGACGGTGGTTTTTCTTTGAACAACATCACCGATGACGGGTCAACCGCTGACGGAGGAAACGCCTAATGGCATATAAAAAGATTTTATTTCGTCGTGACCTAGCTGCTACTTGGACTTCCGTTAACCCAATTCTTTCTGCTGGCGAAATAGGTCTTGAATCTGACACCGGAAAAATAAAACTTGGAAATGGCTCAACCGCATGGAATGGCCTTCTCTATTTTTATGGCTCTTTTGAAGGAGTCGAATATGTTGACTCGATAACCAGCGGAACCGGAGTAACGGTTTCCGGCGGAACAGGTAACGCATCAACCCCATCTATCTCAATCGGACAAAACGTAGCCGTTTCTGCTTCTCCAACATTTGCCCAGATAACAGTAAATAATCTTCCGTCAAATGACAATCACGTTGCTTCAAAAGCCTACGTTGACGGAATAGCTTCTTCAATCAATTGGCATGATTTTGCGCAACTCGCTACTGCGGCTGTTCTCCCAAACACACCAACATATAGCAACGGAACCAGTGGCGTCGGTGCAACCCTTACCTCATCAGAAAATGCTCGTCTTGTTGTTGATGGAACAAACGCTACAACAGGAAATAGAATAATTGTAAAAAATCAAGCGAATGCTGTTCACAACGGTATTTATGATGTCACCGCCCAGGGAAGCGTATCTGCTAATTACGTACTTACGCGGTCTACAGATTTTGATTCCAGCACATATTTTGGAACACCAAATGCTGGTGATGCTGTATATGTTGGTGCGGGGTCGCTAAATGCAGGTCAAGGATTTTTGGTTGTTTCAACAGGAACAGGCACCGACGGTGCTCACGTTATTGGCACAGACTCCATATCATTCACTCAATTTTCTGGAACCGCCGCAATATTTGCTGGGACGGGAATAACAAAAACTGGAAATCAACTATCAATTGGACAAAATGTTGCAACTAGTGCGAGCGTAAGTTTTGCGCACGTAACTGCAGACCTCGGCGGAACAGCTTCTGAAGCAACCAAATTAAAAACCGCCAGGAATATTGCCGGAAAATCGTTTGACGGTACGGCCGATATTTCTATTGAGATTGGTGATATTACCAATTTGACAGTAACTTCAGCAGAGGTAAATAAACTTTCCGGAATAGCAACAACATCAATTCAGTTGGGTTATTTGGATAGCGCATCCGCAAATATTCAAACTCAATTAAACGAAAAAGCAACGGCACAGTCAACATTCGATATTGCAAGTACCTTAGAAGAAAAAGCAGACCTTCTCAACCCAACGTTTTTTGAAGATATTACAGTCAACAACGATGTAATTGCATCAAGTTTCATCGGTAATTTAACAGGAACACATTATGGCTTGCATGTTGGTGGCTTAACTGGTTCGGTTGATGGAAGTTTGTCTGGTAGCGCAAGTGGATTCTTTTTTGGTGAAGTAATTGGCAACGTCACTGGTGATTTAGACGGAACCACAACCGGATTGCATGTTGGGAACGTTACTGGAAATCTCACCGGAAATGTTTTGGGTAACGTAAGCGGCAGTGTTAGTGGAGACGTAACTGGAAATATAACTGGAAACGTGACCGGAAACGTAACCGGAAATTTGACCGGAAATGTTACTGGTTCGGTTGACGGAAGTATTAGTGGAAACGCTGCAACTGTTTCTTCAATATCAACTCATGTTCTTGATAGTTTGTCCGATGTTTCTGTTGCAAGCCCGACGACTAATCAGTTCCTCAAATGGAATGGCACAGCCTGGGTTGCTGACTTGGTTGACCTCAGTACAGATACAAGTGGAAACTTTGTATCTTCAGTCATTGCTGGAACTGGTGTTTCGCTCACAAACGGAGTTGCATCAGAAGCGGGAACGCCGACCATTTCAATTGGTCAAGCTGTAGGTTCTTCCGATACTCCGCAGTTTTCTGGTTTGGTTGTTGGAAACACAAATCTAAGCGTCAACGGAAATCTTGGGTACAGTGCCGGAACAAATCTTGTTACCGTGAACACACTTTCCGAGCATGGACTCTATGTCGGAGCAAGAATTTCTGTATCTGGGGCAAACCAAGAGGGATTTAATGGAACTTTTGTAGTAAGTCAAGTTACGTCAACCACTCAATTTAAGTACGCTCCGACAACTACGCCATCATCGTCAATTTCTTCAGGAAGCCCTGAGGTTAAGTTTGGCGGCGGAATTGTGTTTGAGGGCTCAACGCCTGATGAATTTGAAACAACAATAACTTTTGTTGACCCAACTGCAGACAGAGTTGTTTCTTTCCCAGACGCCACAACAACCCTTGTTGGCACAAATACCACGGACACATTGACAAACAAAACATTGACAAGTCCAGTAATCACTGGCGTGTCACCAATACTTACTTTGTCGGGAGACGTGAGTGGCTCTGTAGCTTTTACGGACCTTGGAAACGCGACGATGACTACGGCAATTCAGCCAAACTCCGTCGTCATGGGCACAGATACAACTGGAAACTATGTTGCCAACTTGGTCGCCGGAACCGGAATAACGATTACGGACAATGCTGGAGAATCTTCTACACCAACAATATCTATTCCGCAAGACATTGGGACAAGCGCATCCGTAACATTTGGGACTCTTGTAGTTACCAACCTATTTGCGACAAATCAGCAGTCGACAAGCCAAGCAAACCTCAATGTTTCTGCAGGTGAGATTGTTCTAAATGATGGGACCACTGGAGCCCCAACCGCGAACGCTGGAATAGTCATTGACAGAGGCTCAAGCGCAAACGTTGATATTAGGTGGAACGAAACAGAAGACAGATGGGAAGCGACTAACGACGGAACCAATTATCACATAATTGCAGCCGGAGCAGTTATGTACATGAGCCAGACACCACCAGCAAGTGCTGACGCTGGGGACTTCTGGTTTGAAACAGATTCTGCAATAACGTTTGTTTATTACGATGGCTATTGGGTGGAAATAGGTTCTTCTGGTATCGGTGCTGTTGTTAGCTCGTCTGCACCAGAAAACCCCGCAAACGGTCAATTTTGGTTTAAAAACACAACCAACGAAGTCTATGTTTATTACTCGGGAGCATGGGTTCTCGTTTCGCGAGATACTAGTACCGACGACGTTAACGTAGCGTCTATTATGGGAGCATTCTAATGAATGGAGTAGCCAATGGCAAATACAGCTAAAGTTCTTTTTAGGGGCGCAGCAACTGTCTACACCTCCCCCGCCACGACCCTGTATACAGTGCCGGCGCTGACGACAACCGTGGTTACTAATATTTTTGTAACAAACACATCTAACGCTGCAGGTACCTATTCAATTTCGCTTGATGGGACACCCTTGGTCTCGACATTGTCTATTCCGGGAAATTCTGTTATATCTCTCGATTTGAAGCAGGTTTTAGCCGCGGCAGACCTAGTTCAAGGGAATGCAAACTCAACAGATATTAAATTCCACATTAGCGGGATGGAGATAGCGTAATGGGACTCAATCAAATACCACCTGGTTTAACACCAATTACCCCAGAAGAAGTACTTTTTGACCCTGTCCAAAAGCTCAGGGTGTCTCAGCCTCAATCGCTTATCGACACCGACTTCGAATATGGAACGCAAATTTCCAAGTGGGAAAATCTTACTACGGTTGGAAATAAAGCGTTTATTTATGATGCGGCCAATCCAATTACAGGAATTACTGCAATCTCGATGAATACTTCGTCACGCACTGTGACGGTAACTCTTTCTAGCACAACCGGTCTTGCTGTTGGAACACCAATTACAGTTCGCGATACTCAACTATCCATTGCTAATGGCGCATATTTGATTGAGTCAGTAACAACAAATACCTCCTTTACCTATACCGGCAAGGCAGTGAATACTGGGGCATTGACGGCTATTTTTGATGCCAATAAAACTGCCTTGTTTACGGGAACTCTTTTTACGAGCGCCGCAATTGGTGGTGCACCAACTGTCTCATATTCAGGTAACGCAGTAACCGTTACAACAACAGTTCCGCACGGCCTATCAATTGGTAACGAAGTTGCCATAACTGGAATAACAACATCAGGAGCAAATCCACCAAATGGCGCAAACTTTGTTTCGCGAATAATCAGCTCTACACAGTTTGTTTACCATGCCCCAGTTGCGCCAACGGGAACACTCACTTCGTCATCTGCGGTTGTGTATGTTGCCCCTTCGGGGAACTTCTTGCATAGGCCATTTGACGGCGGAGTTATTTTCTCCAACAATGGAACATCTAACTATGAACTAGCGGCACGTCAAACAAGACGTTATTTCCGTTATCAATCCGGCAAGGGTATTCAGATGTCATCTGGAACACTCTTAAAGCCAGACCTCCAATTGGACCAACTCACTTATGCCACGGCAACAAATTTGGTTACAGTTCAAACCAAGGAAAAGCACAATCTTTACCCTGGTTCAACAATTACTATTTTTGGTGCAAACGAAGCCATTTTTAATGGGACAACAACCGTTTACACAATTACTGGATATAACACGTTCACATATACGCCAGCTACTTCAAGCGGCACAGATATTCTTGCCTCAGGCGCCTACTACATCACCGTTTCTGGGTGGTATGGAAACGTAAACAGAATTGGTTTGTTTGATGACCAAAACGGAGTATTTTTCGAGTTTGATGGTCAAACTTTGTCCGCAGTAAAACGGTCTTCAACTTTTCAAATTTCTGGAAAATCTTCATTTACGGAAGGCTCAAATACAGTAACGCAAACAAGCTCTGCTTTCCCAACAAGATATGCAGGTCAGCTCGAAATTGGAAACTACATTGTCGCAAGAGGTATGTCGTACAGAATTACAGACATAGCCAGCAATACCAGCATGACCATTAGTCCATCATGGCGCGGAGCGACATCAACAATGGTTTCAGTCTCAAAAACCGTTGATACAAAATATCCACAAGCCGAATGGAACCTCGATAAATTTGATGGCACTGGTGGCTCTGGATATAACGTGGACCTTTCCAGGATGCAGATGTTTTATATAGATTATTCTTGGTATGGCGCCGGATTTATTCGTTGGGGAATGCGCGCCACGGATGGAAAAGTTACTTACTGCCACAAAATAATCAATAACAACACCAATGCCGAAGCGTATATGCGCTCTGGAAACCTTCCAGCAAGATATGAATGTTTCAGCCTTCCTCCAAGAACGCAACTAACAGGCACGCTTGCAAATAATCAAACAGCGACAATGAACGTCGGAAGTACAACTGGATTCCCAAGTATCGGAACCCTTTGTGTTTTCAATACAAACACTGGATACGAGTACATAAACTACAGTGGAAAAACATCGACAACATTCACCGGGTTGACACGTCAACAAACTGGAAATACTTCTTTGGCTTTGACAATAGCTTCTGGAGCAAATGATGGAACCGTTGCATCTAACTCTGGTTTGCAAGTTGGTCAAAGAATTACCGGTGCTGATGTTCCAGACGGTACGTTTATTCAACAAATTTCTGGTAACAATATTAAACTCAGCGCCGCAGTAACTGCCGCAAACCCGACAGTAAGCGCGATACCAATGGGCACAGCTGGTGCTCTTGCGTTTACGTATTCCGCTTCAAATCCAGTGGGAGTTGAGCTTGCGTTCCCAACATACGCTCCGTCAATATCTCACTGGGGTACATCGGCAATTATGGACGGAAGATTTGACGATGATAAGTCACTCGTGTTTACCTATGGTCAAACAACTGGTGTAACAATTGCATCCAACGCAACAAAAGCGTTGCTGGCAATTCGCGTATCCCCTTCTGCCGATAACGGACAATCGGCAGGTTTTGGCGAAAGAGAACTCATCAATAGAATGCAGCTGGTATTGAACGGCCTTGACGTGACAACCACATCAAGCTCGTCAAACATACTGGTAACTGCAATATTGAATGGAGTACCAACAGCCGCTCGTACATGGCAAAAACCAGCAACCGTAACGTCAAGTTTGGCGCAAATTGCTGACTATACAGGAACCGACACTCAGGTCAATGGTGGTGAAATAACTGGAGGTTTCTTTGTCGGCGGTACCGGCGGCGTACAGATTGACCTTAGTGCTGTTCGAGACCTCGGTAACTCAATTCTGGGCGGTGGCACTACATCTTCAAACTCTGGCGTATTCCCTGACGGGCCAGACACCCTCCACATTGTGGCAAGAAATATTGGTTCCTCATCGGCGACAGTGTTCTCTCGTCTTTCTTGGACCGAAGCACAGGCCTAAACATGCCAGCAATTGATTTTCCAGCAGGAGCCCAATCTGGAGACCTGCACGTAAGCGCAGGGAAAACCTGGACATACAATGGCTCGGGTTGGGTTTTGGTCACAATTCCAACGGCAATGTTTTCTTCCGAGGCTGTTGCTGGGTCATCCTTAACTCAAAATACAGTTCCACTAAATAGATTGCTGGATAATGACCCATCCAAGGTGGTTATGTACAACTCTGCTGGAGTTGCTTCAGCAACAGCCATAACTGGTGACTTGAGTTTGTCACATTCTGGAAACTTGACAATTGACGCACAAACAATATCCAACACTCACATTGTGGATGGTGCGGAAATAAGTCCAGCAAAAATTGCTGGAACAGCAGTAGTTTTAACGGACCAAGCAGTAATTACGTCTAACATGATTGAAGATGGAACCATCGTTGATGGAGACATTGCGGCAGACGCAGGGATTGGAAGAAACAAACTAGCCGAGCCGTTATTTAATGCCCAAGCAGCTAATTACATATTGGTTCTCGCGGACAGAAACAAGATTGTTGAAATGAATGTATCAACATCGAATACCCTTACCGTTTCTCCAGATGCAACCACTCTATTTCCAACCGGAACACACATAACGATAATCCAAACAGGAGCAGGTCAAACCACCGTTACTCAGGGGTCTGGGGTGACAATCAACGCAACTCCAGGGAAAAAGCTTCGTGCGCAATATTCGGGTGCTACTCTTATCAAAAGAGCAGCAGATTCATGGGTTCTTATCGGAGACCTTTCGGCGTAAATCATGGAAGCACTAAAAGATAGTGGTGGTAAAAAGCCGACAACACCCACAAACGTAGTCGCCGTAAACAGCGGTGCTGGCACATCTGCGATAATATCTTTTACTGCATCAGAATATGTTGGCAAGGGGACAATTACATATACGGTTACGTCTAGCCCCAGCAACATATCTGCTTCTTCTGCAACTTCACCTATTACCATAACTGGATTAACTCAAGGAAGCAGCTATTCTTTCACTCTTGTCGGAGTAACAGATTATGGAGTGTCGTCTGATTCCGTAACTACTGAAACAATTGCGATAGGCCAAAACCCTGGTGCTCCAACAATTGGGACTGCAACAATTGTTCAAAACGTTGATAGGGCAGTCGATGTTACATATACAGCGGGAGCTGCTGGAACTGGTGCAACAACGTTTACGGCGACATCCAGTCCAGGCGGTATTACTGCAACTGGTGCAAGCCCAATCAGAGTCACAGGATTAACCGCTGCGCAGTCATACACATTTACAGTTGTTGCTTCAAATGCGTTTGGCTCTACTTCAAGTAATGCATCCAACGCTGTTGTTGCTGGTAATGCGCCAACCGTGGCAACAATTGGAACTGCAGTAATTGTTCAAAACGTTGATAGGGCAATCGATGTGGCTTTTACTCCTGGTTCCGCGGGGACTGGCTCGCCAACATACACTGCAATATCAAATCCTGGTGCCACTGAATTTTCTGGCACAAGCCCAATTAGAGCAACTGGTTTGACGGCGGCCCAGGCCTACACATTTACGGTTAGAACAAATACGGCATACGGAGCCGTAACATCTTCATCATCAAATTCGGTAACAGCAGGAAATAGACCAGGACAACCAACGGTCAGCTCAGTTTCTGCTGGTAATGCGCAAGTATCTGTCTCATATACTGGCGGCACAGGCGGAACTGGTACAACAACATTTACGGCAACATCTAATCCTGGTGGTGTTACGGCATCAGGCTCTTCCCCTATAACCGTTACTGGATTGAGTAATGGAACCGCCTATACGTTTACCGTTACCGCATCTAATGGATATGGTTCGCAAACATCCCCAGCTTCTAGCTCCGTTACACCAGTGGCCCCTCCGTATTTTCCTCCATATTTCCCACCATTTTTCCCACCATTTTTCCCGCCGTTCTTTCCGCCGTTCTTTCCACCGTTCTTCCCGCCGTTTTTCCCGCCATTCTTCCCACCTTTCTTCCCACCGTTCTTCCCACCGTTTTTCCCTCCAGGCTTCGGTCCAGGCTTTAAGTAGGATTTCCGGATGACATTCCGGGAAAATGCCGAAAACATTGAGGGCCTCCCATTTGCCGACCCCGCAAATATTGTAATAAAAGAAAATTTCATTGCGGAAGAACACCTTTCTGAAATATTAAATTACTGTCATCTTGCGGAGGACTGGCAATCACAAAGCGAACTAGGAACTGACAGCATCCATAGTTGGGAACTAATTAATAGAAACTCCCCAAAGATTTATTTACTTATGCAAAATTACATAAATAACGTGCAGTATGAAGTTCAATATAAATTTGGCAGACCACTAGAGCCAGCAAAACCTGGTTTTCGAAAATGGTATCCAGGCGAATATCAAGACCTTCATGCTGATGGAGAAACAGCTGGTGGATGGCCAGGATATAACTACATTGTCGACTACGGTTCAATAATGTATCTAAATGATGACTACGAAGGAGGAGAATTATTTTTTCCAAAATACAACATGGAATTAAAACCAAAACCAGGCACATTAATATTTTTTCCATCTTCAAATATGTATGCCCATGGGGTCAGGGAAGTAACTGACGGGATAAGGTTTACGTCAGCCCATTTTTGGGTTCCGTCAAAACATAAAATTTTAATGGAAATGGCAAAAATGGATGAAAAGTAAAACACTTTACTTTCTACATATTCCAAAAACATCAGGAATGAAAATGCAGCAAGACCTTGTGGAATGCGCAAAGAACACAAATGCGATTAATACACCCAACGTATATCTTCCTGGTGAGTTTGAATTTGTGTTTGACCCGTTTATAGCTAAATCACACAACATAATTTGTGGCCATTTTGGGAGAAACCCAATTGACACTGTTGACAACCTAATTACTTTTTCCATGATTAGGGAGCCATTTGAGCAATATTTGAGTCTCGCCAAATATTCAGCACTACAAAATGGCGTTACATTTGACAGTAATTTCTTGGACACATTTCTCAATAACAATAACGAAATCAATTCTCGTTTTGAAGGAATGTCCGGCTGCGAAAACCCGCAATCATGTTTTCTGTATTCAAAAATTGCGTGTATAGAGGGACAGGTTGGGGTCGACGATTTTGGTAATCCAATTACTGATATAACTAGAAATTTTTTTGTAGAAAAACCAAAATCCTATACTGACCTAAGAGAAAGGCTCGAAGGAATAATGATTGGGACTACAGAAAACAGAAACCAATTTGTTGAATCGATAAATAAAATATTAATGGAGCTATTCAATATTTCAATAAATATAAACAGTTCCGTCGTAAATAAAACCCCAACTCCATCTTTTAGTTTAAACAAAAAACAAATTGCTGCAATTACTAACAAAATAGAACTAGATGTAGAGCTGTACTCCAAAGTTAAAGAATCCATATATGGAAAAACGCACAGTAGGGGATGCTAATCTATGGAAATGAGCGGAAACTCGCTGTCACCTTGGAAAATAAAGCCTGGTCATTTTGGTGACGGTCCAGAAAACATACACATCTTTGAAAATTTTATTGACATTGAAGACCTCAAGCAAATACAAATGTTTTGTCCGTTAATAAATGAGTGGAACAACTCAAAAGAGAGCGTATTTGCGGAAGACGGAACATGTCTGTACAACGCCGATTATTGGAATGACAGACAATGCAGCAGTGATATTCTTGAGCGCATATCTCCCTTGGTTTTTGAAATAGTAGATAAATACATTAAAAAAATGCAGAAAACGCTTGAGGAAATATTTAACGTCAAACTTTCACCTCGTCCACCGGTGATAATGAAATGGAGACCGGGAATTGAACAAAGACCCCATGCCGACAAACAGTTAAATAATGGTGAACCAAATGCTTTTGTTGACTATGACCTAAATTCGTTGTTCTACTATAACGAGGACTTTGAGGGTGGGGAACTGTATTATCCGCAACACGGAATTACGGTAAAACCAAAACCAGGTCTTGCTGTGGCCCATCCAGGAGACGTCAATTATCTACACGGAGTCACAATGATTACAAGTGGTCATAGGTATACGACACCATCGTTCTACACAGTAGAACAAATAAATGAATATAGTTCTTAAAAATAACCTCGCACAACGCCATGAGTGTTCGGCAATCGTAGAGCTTATTCGTTTTCTTGGAAACAGCACTAATCATGACTCAACTGATGAGGGCGTAATTTATTACAGTGGCCAGCAAATAGCCGAAGAGAATGAATTTATTTATGGATTGCTTGGAGTTATTGCTGGACGAGTCAAGACGGCTGCTGAAATAATGGCTGGGGAGTATTTGAGCATCAGTCAATTGGCTATATTCAAAACAGTTCCTGGGCACACCCCAGAGGAGCACGCAGACAGTCAAAATATGGACGGGTCCCCCAAGGATGGTTGTAGTGATTTTCTTGTTTCGGCAGTTGTTTATTTCAATGATGACTTCACGGGCGGTGAACTTGTATTTCCCAAAGTCGGATATTCTTATCAACCCATTGCCGGAGATTGCATTTTGTTCCCCAGTACGACAGATTACTCACATTACGTAGACAGGGTTGCAGAAGGCGAAAGGATAGTTTTGCCGTTGTGGTTTAGTGGAGTAGGATGAGGGCATGAGAAACATAGATGTTGAATACATCGGAGACCCAAAAGCAGGATTTTTAGTATATAGAAACGTTCTAAGTGAAGACTTAAAAATACCAGAACGCCTAGAAGCAACCATAGGCGATAGCAAAACGCCCCCGTATTCATGGATGCAGGCTCTAGTCGGAGATGGTCAAGTGATGAAAGATTACCGAGATTGCGTGGACTGCAAGATGAGTCCAGCTCATTTTGAAAATTGCCCGGAACAGTTTTCCGAACTTATAAATATATACAACGACACGGTTGTCGGACTAACAGCATGCCTTCAGGACTATGAGTCCAGATATAGCATTCGCATGGATTTTATGGAAGCAATTAACTATGTTCGCTACACAGAGGGACAGCATTTCAATGTTCACGCCGACCATGGATTTTCGTATGTATGCACTGTGTCGTCAGTAATGTATTTAAATGACAGCTATCAAGGCGGAGAGCTGTGGTTCCCCAATCTTGATATCACGTTTAAACCAAAGTACGGCGACATAGTTCTTTTCCCGTCGACTTTCATATATTCACATGCATCGAGACCCGTTACAAGTGGAACCAAGTATGCAGCGGTTACGATGTTTGATTACAACGATAGATACCACAAACTATGGAAAGGATATGGGAAAAACATAGATGGGACAGACGCAGAATATGGTCCAGGAATAGTTAGTCCCACGGCAAATCAAGTAGAAAGATTTGTTTACAAAAAATGACGAAAATAAATCTTGTTAGAACTCATCAAAGTCCACCAAAAATAACACAGTCTCGAATAAGGAGAGACTGGATGGACGCAACCTATAATAAACACGCTTACCAATGCATCCCAATGACCGTAGCCAACGTTTATGGCTGGGAACTACAAATGGAAGAAGAACTTGTCGTCCAATGGGATGGAGGCAATACTCCGCCGACAATACTTTCTGGCGAAACGACTAAGTCCGGAAGAGTGCAGGCCGTATCTTCAATCATTGGCATCATTTCTATCAATATGGGGTGGGTAATAAATACTGAAGAAGGATTCAATACGTGGATGTCTGGCTCACCAAACTACTTCATAGATGGGGCAGCACCTCTTACTGCAACCCTGCCAAGTTACTGGTGGCCAGATGAATCGCAGATGAATTGGAAAATTACCAAAATTGGAGAACCGGTAGTCTTTGAAGCAGGCTCTCCTTTTTGTTTCTTCAACATCTACGACAACACAGTCTTGGAGGGTGCTGAAATATCTGTCGGAAATCTGTGGGATGACATGAAGCTTGTCGAGTCGCGCAAGAAGTATGGTGACCTAAAAACAAGAAATAATGCAGAAAATCCATGGACTTGGACCAAAGGAATTAAGACAGGTGTTGACGCCGATGGGCAGGTTATTGGGCCATCATTTTCTGGTCTTCCGAAATTAGCCGACCCGCAATGTTAAAATGTATGTTATTGTTCATTGGCGACAATATGGAGGCCCCACATGAGATTTGAATCATCCTTTACAACGCAAGAGAAAAAGCTTATTTATCAGCGCACCCTCAAGGACCTTGAAAGACAGCTGATGGAAAGACTCCTGCAAGAGGGGTTTAATCCAGATTCGTTTGATGATGAATCTTTTGTCCCAGGAACTGACACCAATGGGATTCATGCAGGTCACAGAGTCATCGCCGAAATATTGGTAAAAATAAATAATGTCAAGGAAAAAATAGCAGGACAAGAATAAAACATGGCACTTTCCTCAGCACAACTGGCAAAAGCCAAGGCCGAAGCAATTGAGGTGCTTGAGTACTCTATCTACACCCTTGCGTTTGTTTTGGGGGTAGACGACGAAGACCTCGATGCCGATTTGGTAAACCCCATAGATATGTCGCTGTCTGAAAATAGCTCATTGGCCGCACAGTATGATGCATATGAATGCTTGAAGTTGCAATTGGCGGCACTGGCAAGACTACAGAGTTAGAGGGTGCTATGAAAATATCACCAAAGATACCGAGACAAATATCAGCGGTTCAGATAGCAATGGAGTCCGGTAGGTACGAAATATGTCCTGATATTGACCCTGAGTACCCAAACATTCAGGAGCCGATGTACAACCCAAACAGGGACAATCATGTTCCGCGCTGGAATTCAGAATTGTTGTCGTTTGAGCTGCCGGACGGAGCTGCATTTTTTTGTGACCTCTTGCAATCAAATGACCCGCAAAAACGGTGGGAAGAAACTGAGCCAGGGGATTTTACCCGCAACGAGTTGATAGAGGTTATTGCCAATGAAGACTAGAACCGCTGGCGGAGAAAACCTATACGACGCAGAGGAAGACGCGCTACGGAACGAACAAAAACTTGCAATGATTTGTTATTTGACGGACCAAGACCCAACCAACATTGACGGCATGAGAATTGATTACGCTGCGGTAAAAATAAGACAAATGTGGAAATACAGCAGTGACATTAGGGGGAGCCTAGACGGCGCCTACTCGAATAACTCCATACCGAGACTGCTCGCAAAAACAAATGTCAAATTGACTAGCATCGCTAGAGAATCATACTGGAATTACAAGTTGGCAAAGGCTGCGGGAAATGGACAATAAATGGCTGCGCACCGCAATGGTGACACACCTATTGGGCAACACTCCAATGCAGCGCATTCTCGGCAGGGAATCTTCATGGTCTGAAATAACGGACGAAGTGTTTGATGCAGCCGAAAAGGCTGTCAACTGGAGAAACTCACTAAATTTGAGCATGTCAATTGCTTCGCGAGGAACATCAGAAGGTGTTTGGTATATGGACCTCATCGTCAACCCACAGACTGGATGGCGGGAGATAATGACGAACATACACAACTCTGTCGAGTTGTTCATGGTCGTCAAGAAACCAAATAAGGTTTTGATTTTTAGCCCTGACTTATGGTCATCGCATCTTATTGAGCTGAACAAGCGCGAGAATATTGAAATAAATTTCGTCAATAATCAGGCACTGTATAATTTCGAAACATTTTTACGAGACGATTCAATGATGGTGGGTGGAAAAAGCCTGAGAGATGTCGACTACGGCGCAATCACGCACGAAGAGATGGGAACTGGCGATGCAACTGGATTTGACTTAATCCAGGTAATGGGCTGGGACGTTGCGTATGATTTACCGCTTTTGCAAAAATGCATTGATTCGCTTGCGAGTGATGGCGTTCTGCTGATTAACTCGACCAATAATTCCGGCAAGCTGTACCGTGATGACTATCAATTCCACCCGCTAAACGAAATGCACGAAGTGTTAAAGTCTTCAAACGGGAGCACATTCCACAGCTCAGATAGTTACGGGTACACAGTATTCATTAAGGATTAAAGTGAATACAGAACCGGAGTTTTGGGATGACATCATCCGGTCGATTCCGGTATGTCAAGAAATTGAGAAAAACTGGTTAGATATAAAAAACGAGTTTAACTCATACATGGAACATGTTCACCCATTCCCAGCAAGTGGCGGCAAGAATACACTCGCGTCACCAAATTTAAACGTAAAAAACATTGAAAACCCAGATGAGGAAATCAAACTGTATTCTGGCGAGTGGGATGTGTGTTTTGCTGGAACCAAACCTGGCCTAGACAGTAAACAGTGGGGCAACACGGAACTATTAAGTACCTTCGTGAGATGGAAAACCAAACAGGACATGGATACCCAAATAAAATATTCAAATAGCTATTTCAAAACCTTTAATTCAGTAGTTGAAAAGTTTGCCGATGAGGGGCAGTGTTCTGGTGCGATGTTTAGCATAATAAAACCAGGAACAGTGGTAAACCCGCATAATGGTTCTGGGGAAATAATGAGGTGCCATCTCTGCTTGATAAATGACAAAAATTGTACAATAACCGTGGGTGACAAGACGAGAAGTTGGGTAGATGGCCAGATACTCGCATTCAAAGATGGGCCGCCATATATGCATTCGGTTAGACACGATGGCACAAACGATAGGGTTGTTTTAATATTTGATTTTGACTTGGGTTATTTGCGCAAAAAATTCGGGGCAGAATACCTATGAAAAAACAAAAAACAAATCAAACCAATAACGGTATTTGTTGGTTGACAATCTTCTCATGGATGACTCTTATATTTTCTTATGTGTCCGTCGGCATCCTTGCTATTTCTGGGGATTTGCCTCTGCCTATTGTGCTATTGGTTAATACCACCATTTGCTATTACCTCTTCATAATAATGCATGAGGCAATACATGGAAATATTAACGGAAAAATTAAGAAGTTTAAATTTTTAAATAAATTAGTAGGGCACTCTAGTTCTCTTTTTTTGGGTTTACCATTTTTAGGATACGGAAAGCTGCATATCGCACATCATAGACATGCAAATTCAAAACTTGACCCTGACAATAGTTGTTCTAGCGGGCCTGCTTCGATAATAGAATTTCCGACAAAGAGGCTGTACGAAAAAGTCATGGTGTGTTTTCCCGGCGGGATTAAATTATTAAAAAAAACTCTGGGGAAAAGAGAGATTGTATTCGCATACTTAATGCATAAAGATAAAGCCCAAGTCAATTTCTACAGAGTAACGTTTATCACTTTTCTTTCGTCAGCCCTATTCGGCAAATTGACAGAATTCGTTTTTATTTGGCTTTTGCCAACTTTTATTTTCCCATATTTTGTTTTTATTTTCTTGTCATGGTTCCCCCATATAAGCTATTCTTACGCTGCCGGGAAAACTACAGAATCAGAAAACCCAAACCTTACAGCAAGAAATAATAGATTATTCCCAGGTTTTATTTTTACTGGATTGCACCATAAACATTTAATCCACCACTTGCACCCGAATGTCCCATTTTATCAATTAAACAAAATCGCAAGATATGAAAATTCAAGATAACGCCCTAGATGAAGCTATTTACCTAAAAATAGCAAAAGATTCATCATTTTTTCCTGGTTTAATGACAGGGGATTTGCGCATAGCAAGAGAGGTCAACTCATACCACACGGAACAGGCGAGTTGCTATGCGCCATACATGTTTTGGGATGGTTGGTGGTCGTCTCCAGCCAACACCGTTCGGAAACAGGTGATTAGAGAAATATGGGAAAAAAATCTTACGATTTCTATTGATGATGTTCTTGGTTTTGAATACTGGACAAGAACGTTTGGCCCTGGACAATTTCTTGGCCCACACGTTGATGAGGATACGTTCTTGTATCAAGATTCAAAAATATATAACGGCCCAGAAATCGGATGTGTGTACTATGGCCCCTCAGAACAAACGGTTGTCGGTGGTTTTCTGGAACTATTTGAATCAAAGCTGGTGTTTGGAGAGCAGAATGCCCTTGAATGGGAAAACCTGCAAAAGAAATTAGACCCAATAGAAATGAGGGAGCGCATAGCGTTCCGCGAAAATAGGCTTGTCATATTTGATGCTGGCAGGGTAATACATCAAACTACCCCCTGCATTTCAGGTATAAGAAACGTTATGGTTGTAAATGTGTGGCTTAAATCAAACCCACCAGTAGACATGGCCAATTTTGTATATGAATAGCAAATTTGAAAGAATTAACCTAATCGACTTAGGTGTGTTTAAAACAACTCTTGCATCCATAGACAACAAGCAAATACTCGCTGAAATGGATTCGTCGAACCTACAAATAGAACAAAAATTTATAGATGGATACTCTACGGAAAGTTGGCATACATATTACGAAGATGGCAAATTCCCAGCGAACCTACCTGAGTGCTCACGTCTTTATTCTGAAATAGAAAATGCAGTTACCGATATTATCGGCAACAAAATGGTAATTAGCAATATTTGGTCGCTAACCCTAAACAAGGGTGAGTCAGTGTCTTTGCATAGTCATAAATCAAATGCTCACATGCACCCAATGGAACACTATTCAGTTGCTTATTACCCGAGCGCCCCTAGCGGTAGCTCAAAATTGATTTTCCAGGTTTCTTGGTGCAACACCATAGAAAATTTAATTTCTATTTCTCCCGAACCCGGCATGTTGGTCATATTTAACTCCTACATACAGCACATGACAAATAGGCACGATTCTTCGGAAAGGCGGGTTGTGATTAGCGCAAACTTGAGTCCTGAATCACCGAATACAACCGTAGTTCCGGATTGGTCGGCGTACAACTAACATGTAGCTATGCCCGAGAAGATAACAAATCTTGGTGGTGGTATTGTCGCATTTAATGACGCAATAAGCGTACCCACGTTAGAAATTTTGCCATTTATTGATTTGATGTCGCAGCAAGCGCTGAATGAGCAATATGAGTATGTTTACGATAATTTTGGTAAGCCGATGCATGCAATAAACAGAAGTGGATTCATATACGAATTGGCGGACATTAACAAAAACCCAATCCGCATACAAAATCTTCGACACCCATTTTTTAAAACGTGTGAAGACACCATATATGAATGTCTAATGCAATATGTTGAGATATTTCCTGCAGCCCTTCAGTGCCTATGGTGGAAGAGTGAGGGGCATGTACTTAAGTACCCTACGGGTGCTAGGTTGGGATTTCATTGTGACAACGATGTTAACTACAGGTACGGCCAACTACCTCCATTTGAGCATGCAACAAGGAATGTAATCAGCGCTCTAGTTTATCTGAACAGCAACTGTGATGATGGCGATTGTGACGAGTACTCATTTACTGGCGGCGAAATGAAAATACCATATTTTGATATAACCGTAAAACCCAAAATGGGAACCGTACTATTCATGCCAGCAAACTATCTTGGTGCGCACGAAATAATGGAAGTTACTTCAGGTTCTAGGTATTCGTATCTTTCTTGGTTTGCTCAAGGCTCACCAAATGAGGAAAAAGGTATTTCCCCACAACATCCGACATCGGACTCCGACAGAGCCGTTGGCGGACAATGGTGGTTGCCAAACCTCATTACCGACTATGAAAACTATTTAATGAGCAAGTATGGGGATGAGGGTAAGATACCTACTGGCGCATTCCAATTCAAATCAAGAAAAGACGACCATAAATGATTTTCAACGACGCACAACCCGTACACCTTGGGGGTGGAGTGGTCGTGTTCCGAGCCGCAATAGATGTTGATTGGGAGTACGCAAATCACATATCGAAAGAAATTGTCGATAGAGAGATGGGCGACATGTATCAGCCCGCAATAAATCCAGACAACGGCCTAGAGGAATACGTTAATAGAAGCGGTTATTTCTTTTCTAAGAACGGCATAGACAAAATGCCAAAACGTGGTTCTCGAGTTCATCAAGATACCAGACCCGAAGTCGTCGAGTTGTTTGCCTTTATCGAAGAGTGTAAGGACAAATATCTTTTTAAATACATGCACATGTTCCCTATTGTGTTTAAGAACATATGGTGGAAGGTAAAGGGTCATCTAGTTAATTATTCTTCAGATTGCCACGGTTACATAGGCGAACATAGTGACACGAGCGTCGATTATGTTTATGGATTGCCACACCCACCACATCAACTTGCTTCACGAAATACTCTGTCTTGTTTGGTTTATTTTGGCAGCTGCGTAGACGGCTCAATCCTTTCAGAAATAGGAGATTTTACTGGTGGGCACCATAGATTTACATATTTGGACATTGACTATATCCCAAGACGTGGAGACATTTTGATGTTCCCCTCAAACTATATTGCTTCACATGAGGTCACTCCGGTGACGTCTGGAAATAGATTTACTTATCTCGGATGGTACGCCCACGGAACACCAAATTCTGCGGTTAATGAAGAAGTGGAAGACCCTTTAGTTAATCCGCAAAAAGCAGCAATATCTTCAAATGTATATATTCCACATCTCAGAGAAAAATTCCTTGCATATTTAGATTCTGTAGGAGAAGATAAATCATCAAAAACATACAGATTGGTTATGGGCGAACACGCATGAGAATTGTTCATCTAGGTAGCGGAGTAGTGATGATTAATGAACTTATTAGCCGTTCCGAAATAAATGATAGCGAACTAAAAGAAATAGTCGATAAAAAAACCCCACAGGGTTATTCTATCGTTGATGGAAAAATGATAAGCGATGGCGGTTATGAATTTGATGAACAGGGAGCACAGAGGGCCCCATTCAGATACACAGACATAGGAGAATTTGGTATTACGAAAATACTGCGCAACGCAATCTATAGGGCTGCTGTTGAATACTGCAAGATATTTCCAGTTGCTGTAGAGTGCATAACCGGACAGACCGATGGATATCTGATTAGGTATCTTCCCGGGTGCGACATGGGCCCCCATTCAGATTGCAACATTCCCTACAAAAGCGGAACACTCGAGCCATTAACCGTAAGCCCTGCGTTTAACACACTCACTACGTCAATATTTATAAACGATGGATATTCTGGAGGGGATGTTTCTTTCAGAACGTGGAGCATCACGGCCAAACCCGAATTTGGCTCAGCGCTCATATATCCATCAAATTTTATTGGTTGCCATGAAGTTGAAGAGGTTTCTAATGGCGAGCGATGGGCATTTTTGTCTTGGTTCTATCACGGAAACGGACAAGAAAATAAAATTGGTTCTTATGAATGGGCGCAAACATTCAAAAAAGATGTTGGTTTGTTGAATGTTCAACAACAGCAAGTTCTTATTGGAGAACAAAATATTAAAATAAGCGATTAAATTTAGTTCTATTTAAATCTTTTGCCGATTCAGCAACTATTTCCACTTTCCATATCCCGTCAGAAAAAAGTGACTCGACAACTTTCACAAACCGCCACAATCCAGATAGATATAGGTTTCTTTTGTCTTCTCCACCACCCTGGTCATAGCCAAGTGGATACCCCCTAAACAGGGCTTCAACATAAGTAATTCCGGCTGATTCCGCAACCGATGCAATGTGGAGCTCAGATTCTTGTCCATGCAGATTATTGCCATCAACATAGATGCCCTTATAGGCGTATTGCTTTGCGAGTTCAATAGTGTCTTTAGCCGCGCCACCCCTGCCGATACAGATGACGATGTCCGAGGAATCAAACAGCTCTTTTGTAGTTGCGTGCTCGACAGCTCCCAACACAAGGCGAGCCCTATCTACTGTCGCCTCTGACCGACCCTCCGAAGACCAATGCACGGTATTGCCTGAGCTTTGCACGCTACTGGCAATGGTTGTGCCCATACCCCCCATTGAAATTATGCCGACATTATGCATTTTATTGCGCCGTCATGTTGAGTGGATTGATATATCCCTTTTCGCCCTCTAGGTTGCGTACCAGAACCTCAGGCTTATTTACATATGCGCAGTATTTTTGGTAATCGTCATATACCGTATCTATCCAGTGAGGCATGCACCACGTTCCTACATCACCCGGTTCGGCAACTTCAATTCTGGAATTTATGTCAGGGCTGCCCTGAGAGAAGAACTCAAGGTATGCATATCTTGTTCCGCCGGTCACGGCATGCACTCCATGAGACGCAACGTAGTTGGTTGGGACTATGATTACATCACCTTTTTGAGCTCGATGACTTATATTTAAATACGGGAAATAAAGTTCTCCACCGCTGTAATTTGTTCCGTCAAGCTCTTCCACGGATTCGACACAATCGTTTATGTAGAGAAGAACCGCGACTGTTTGTCGTGCCCCAACCTGACCGTATGGAATATATCTTTCCCCGCCAGTGGCCCTATAGTTGGTGTCGTTGTCATTGTGTAAACCAAGATATTTGCCAGAGTCATATCGCAACACATGACCCCTATTTCTCCACCAAATTGTACCCACAACTAATGGGAACATATCTATGTATCTTATGAGTGACTTGTAAATAGAATCTTCCCACCCACGAATAATATCTACAACTTCTTGTTCGGTGTGGTCCTGCACTGGTTCAAGTACGCGAACGGGAACAGCTTCAACCTGCTCTATGGAAAATTTATTACCATCTTCGTTTTTGGCGTAAACAACACCATTGATGTCCATGTCGTATTTCCATCGCTGTTGATGCGCAGCCAAAGCATTGCGGTCTATCCACTTAGAGATAAACACAAGGTCAACGCTCATCACGTCGTGAAATACCACAACTCCGCCACCAAGGTCGGTAAACTTTAAGTTTTTTATCTCTTCAAGAATTTCATTTGTAAACTCTGGGGTATCAACTTCATACCGTTTCATCTTGATTCACCTCCTGAGCAATATGTGTATCCGAATATTGAGTTACGCACCTATTTTGAAATACGGGATTGGAGCCAAGTTCGAGGCCTGGGGTTGGGTGTGACCAGATTGAATACGGGGATTTGCAGTATCTTTCGTAGTCATCATAGATATCATCGAACCATACCGGTTCACACCATTGCCGGCTTGAGTCTTTTTCTTTAATTCTTATATTTGCCGAAGCATCGGTTCCTCCTTGACCAAAGAAGGATAAGTAGGCATATCTCACACCGCCCTCCATCTGGGTGACACCGTGAGCGCATATGTAGTTTGTTGGAAACATGATGATGTCTCCTTTTTGCGGCTTGTAGTCAATGCCAAGATATGCAAACTTAAGATGCCCTCCGGCAAAATTGGTCCCATCTAGTTCCTCAACGGAATCGACACATTCATTGAAATAAGCAAGCGCTCCAGCAGTCTGACGCAACGCCACCTGACCACGAGGCATATACCTAACCCCTTCGGTAACTTTATAGTTTGTGTCATTGTCCTGATGCCAGCCAAGGATTCCTTTGCCTTCGTATCTGAGGACATGCCCCCTGGTTCTCCACCATAGGCTCCCGACCACCAGAGGGAACATGTCGGTATAACGAATCAAGCACTTATAGATGACGTCCTCAAGGTATGTAAAGTACTG
>SXGQ01623067.1_pt1 | contig 24127 bp, 17 predicted proteins | sample 3178371 | NCBI WGS metagenome assembly SXGQ01 (sample SAMN11356859, study PRJNA531348) | freshwater metagenome | isolation source: freshwater sample F1-20 | place: China: Fuxian Lake, Yuxi | collected 2017-12-25 | reverse complement strand
GGATCCGCGGGTCGATGATCGTGTAGACCACGTCGACTGCTAGGTTGAGAACCACAAAGAGGAGTGAAAAGACAACGACTGCGGCCTGCACAACCGGGATATCGCGCTGATTGATAGCGTTAAATACTAATCGGCCGACACCTGGCCAAGAGAAGACTGTCTCGATCACCACCACACCACTGAGCATGAAGCCGAACTCAAGGCCCAGCATAGTTACAAACGGAATGAGAGCGTTGCGAAATGCATGGCGTGTAATGACCTTCCGGCTGGCTAACCCCTTGGCGCGGGCCGCAGTAACATATTCCTGACTCAGCACCTCCAGCATAGATGACCGAATCAAGCGTGAGTTGCGTGAGAGTGAAAATACCGCTAAGCAGATACCGGGCATTATGACATGGCGCACGGCATCCTGCAGATTGGCGAGCGCGCTATAAATATCGCCAGCTAGTAGTGGCTTGATCACCGGTACATGGCCAGAGATGGGCAACCACCTTAGGCCCAGGCCGACAATAAGCATCAGCATAATACCGAGCCAGAAACTTGGCATTGACTGGCCGACCATTGCAAAAAGCATTATGCCCCCGTCCCACGGAGTACCGCGGCGGGTGGCCGAAAAGATGCCGATGGGAATGGCAAGGCTCACCGCTAAAAAAATAGCGAACATGGTTAACTCTAACGTGGCGGGCATGCGTTCCATAACCAACTCAAAAGCTGGTGTCCGGGAACGAAGTGAATTACCTAGGTCAAACCGAGCGAGGCCCCAGACGTAAGACCCATATTGTTCGTATAGAGGTCTGTCAAAACCCAGCTTAGCGCGCGTAGCTGCCACCTCTTCCTCCGTGGCACGTTCAGAAACGTAAAGGTAGGTTGGATCGCCAGCCAGATGTAAAACTAAAAAGGTTAGCGCAGTGACCCCTAAAATCACCGGCACCATCTGAAAGAGCCTTCGGACAAGAAATGTGTTTATTTCGAAATGTTATATAGTGCGCAACACTCCCGCTCTACGTGCTCGTGATTTTGAGCCAGTACAGCGGGAGTTCGAAACGCAAAGAAAAAGCAGTCGGAGTTATTTCGGGGTTGCCAAAAGCACATCCACGATTTCGTCGCGACGGGGCTCCCAGTTAACGTCGTTGTTGACGCCATAGAAATCAGGCTGGAAGTACATGAAGAGCCACGGAGGATCGTTGTACATGATTTCCAACATCCCGTCCGTAATCTCTTTTTCTTTGGCAGAGTCACGAGTTTCGCTCAACTTAGTCCAACCCTCGAACCACTCCGGGTTGCTCCATTCGGTGTAGTTGGTGGCGGCGTCGGGCTTGGAAATATCGGACATGTCGTAGACGCCACTCCAAGTAGCGCCGCCGGTGCCCACGAAGAAGAGTGGGCCGACCTGGTGCTTACGCAGCAACGGCACAAACTCAGAACCCCATTCCATCTGTTTCAGATTCACTTTAACGCCGACATCGGTCAGGTACTGGGCGATGGCTAGGACAACGTTCACGTCGTTCAGGTAGCGGCCCTTACCTGCCATCATGCCCATCTCGAAGCGCACTCCATCGGCGCCAGCCTTATAGCCCGCCTCATCCAAGAGTTTTTTGGCCATTTCAGGGTCATAGGGGTAGGCTTTAAGATTTGCATTGTTGTTGGGCGGATTTACCATACTCGAAGCGCGTTCGCATTCGAATGAAAGGAGCGTCTTGCATATGGTGGGCACATCCACTGCGTACTGAAGCGCAACGCGAACATTCTTGTCCTGAAGAATCTTCCCGTCCGGTGTGTTGGCGAACTCATCACCCAGGTTGTAGCCAACGTACATGCGCCGAGTGCCGGAGACGCCCTTCACCGTGCCGCGGCCGTATCCGTTGATACCCTTGTGCTGGTCGGGCGGCACGTTTGTAATGATGTCGACGTCGCCGGCGATGAGCGCAGCCGCGCGGGTCGAAGCCTCCGGAATGACCTTCCATTCCAGCTCGTCATAAGCCACAGTCCTGGGCGCGTAGTCTGCCACTTTTTCCAGCAGAACATGATCGTCCTTCACCCACTCTACGAATTTGTAAGGGCCGGAACCAATGGGGCTTGCTGCGGCCTCTTCTAGGCTCATGGCTGAGTAGGAATCCTTGCAGTGGATATAAACTTCTGAGATCAGACCCAAGGCGGGGGACGTATACTTACCCATGAGGATAGTGACTTCCAACTCGCTGTCGACTCGAACACCCTGGTAGTCGATGGAGTCCATGACAAAGCCGGCAGTGTTACCGGTGAATGCGTTGGCATCGTCCGCAGCACGTTCAAAGGTGTAGGCCACATCTTCGGCGGTCAATGGTTCGCCGTCATGGCAAACTAAACCTTCCTTGAGCTTGAAGCTCATTGCCAAGCCATCTTCGGAAATCGTGTAGGAGTCTGCCAGATATGGATCGAGGCTGCCGGTTACAGCGATCTCGAATAGTTGGCCAAACATATGGTTAAAAATATTGGCTTCGGCGCGCGAATTTACATTCGACGGTTCCAGTCCTTGGACGTCCACAGACTGGGCAATCCTCAGTCGCGTTTTGGCGACGACTGGCACTTCTGTTGGGGCAGGGGCCTCGGTGGCGGGAACGGAAGTCGCTACCGGGGCAGAAGTCGCTACCGGGGCGGAAGTCGCAACCGGGGCGGCGGCGGTAGCTGCGCCCCCGCATGCTGTCAGGAGCAGCGCAAACAAAGTAACTACAAGAACGGATTGGCTTTTACGTTTAGACATTTTTTTCTCCTAAAGTTTTTTGAGATGACTATATATGCGGATTTAGACCCAATAAATTTATTTGTTGTATTGTGATAACCTCAGTTTCCGGAAGTTTACCGCGCGCCTAAATCAGGTGCTATGTTACAGCCTCAGAACAAAATCGTCAACTGTAAACTTAACAAAAATTCAGCCTAAATTCAGGGGATTAGCGAGGATCTGATGAGCCCAACACCTTTTTATTTCAATCTAGACAGTTATCTGGATGACGCCGCTTTGACCATTGCGGTAAAAGCGCTCGCCGCTTCCTACCCTCATTTCGTTAAGCTCCACGCCATTGGCCAAAGTCATTGCGGACGGACCGTGTGGCTGCTGGAGATCACCAACTGGGCTACAGGGGACGAGCGAGTGAAATCCGGTTACTATATCGACGCCAATATTCATGCTGAAGAGATTTGTGGCACGTCGGTTGCGCTCTATACCGCCTCGTATTTGGTCAGCGAGTATGACCGTGACTCGCTAGTGACGCGCCTCATGAACGAACAGATCTTCTATATTGTTCCACGCGTCAACCCCGACGGCGCGGAGATCGTGCAGACCGTGGCCTTCTACGAGTGGATTGGCAACGGCCGCTACTTACCGAGCCAGCAGCAATCCGGGCCCGGTCTTCACTACACCGATATCAATGGCGACCGGATGATTCTAGACATGCGCATTTGCGACCCGGGGGGCGAGTGGAAGGTAAGTGAGAAGGATCCGCGGCTAATGGTGCCGCGTACGCCGGATGAAAGCGGCGGTCTCTACTACCGCATCGTGCCCGAAGGGCTGCTGGTGGATTGGGATGGGGGCGACTTTGTCATTCCTCGACCCCGGGATGGCAACCTCAACCGTAACTATCCTTCCAACTGGGTTCCGGAAAGCCAGCAGTATGGGTCGGGTGAGCATCCGCTTAGCGAGCCGGAGATCGGTGCAGTTGTGCGCTGGATCCTAGACCATCCCAACATCGCCGGGATGCAGTGCTATCACAGCCACAGCGGCGTTATTCTACGCCCCTGGCTTACCTTTCCCGACAGCCATTTCCTTGGAGAAGACAAGCTGCTTTACCAGATGATCGGCGAGATGGGTGCTGCTGAGACCGGCTACCCAGTGATCTCTGTCTTTGAAGACTTTACGCCAGACAAGAGCCTTAAGCGCTATGGTTCCTCCATCGACTGGAGTTTTGGTGCGCTAGGTATCCCGACATTTAGTACAGAGCTCTGGGATGTATTCAGAGCCGCGGGTATCCAGCGGGATGACTATTATCCGCTGCGGAGCTTCCCGGAGTCTGATTGGCTCAAACTGCTGCGCTGGCAGGATGAGGCATTGGGTGGCGACGGTTTCATGCAGTGGACACCGTTCGAGCATCCTCAATTGGGCCCAGTCGAGATCGGAGGATGGCAGCGTATGTTCACCTTCCGCAACCCACCGCCGGCCCGCTACTTGGAGGAGATGGCGTTGAGAAATTGTCGTTTCACGCTGCGCCATGCGGGCAGCGCGCCGCGGCTTGTCCTGCGAAGTTGCACCGCCACGGCACTTAGCGATGGCCTCTGGCAGGTGACCGCTGTAGTTGAGAACACAGGCTTCCTGCCCACCAACCTGAGTGCGCAAGCTGTGGCTATGCATGCGGCGAAGCCAGTGAGCGTCGAGCTATCCGGGCCGCTTCAGATGAACTTTGTTCAGGGTCCCGCATGCGTGGAAGTTGGGCACCTAGCTGGGCGCATGCAGCGCCACACCAGCTACTCGCGATTTTACGATTTGCCGCCTGCCGCCCAAGCGGTGAGCTGGGTCGTGCGGCTGCCATTGCGGGAGGCGGCGACATTGACCGTGAGGGCTGGGTGCCCACGGGCGGGAGCGGTGGTGGCAAAAGTTGAAATCGACAGTGAGGGGCGAGACCTGTCGATCGGCTAAATTTTGCTGGCTGAGCCTTAGGCGTCAAAGTTTATCTAGCGACGCCGTTTGCCTGCCAGCAGATATTAGCTGCTTAAGGAAAGCCAACTGCTATGTTAAAAGTGATTTCATTACCTCTGCTGTATTGCCTCAGCCACTACCTGAACGCCATGGTTTCCTAAATAAAAGTCTCTGAATGTTTAAATACGACAATTCTCAATAGAACCTGCTGTTTGACTATTCTTTGCTTCAAATTGAGGTGGTGGGCACAATTATTTGTGTCTTGCCGGACATCTACTGCGAGAATCTTGGTCAAAGAGCATTGCTGTCATCGGCGCCGGCTAAGGGAGCCGCCTGGTTCAGCGAAGGAATCATGCTATATTCTTCCTAGATGTCAGTGTGGGCAAAACTATTCCCGCCCCAACTAAAATAATCTAACGCGCATGCAGGCAACCCACAAACCAATTCGCCCTGTATATCTTAGCGCCGATTTCTACCGAGTGCGTGTGGCACAATTGCAAGAGGTAGCCGGCGCGGCTGGGCTGGATGGGCTGCTGATTCTGAACCCAGCCAACCTAATGTGGGCGACCGGATTTTTTCACATCCCCAACGAGCGGCCCATCGGGGTCTACCTCCCTGCGCATGGTGCACCGGTCCTGTTTGTGCCCTTTCTTGAAAAAGAAAACGCAGAAGAGAGCTGGATTCAGGATATCCGCTGGTATCTAGAGTACCCCGGGGAGACGTCGGCCGAGGTGTGGATGGTGGCGCAGCTTCCTAGCGGGCGCATTGGTGTTGACTCAGCCAGCCACCGAAGCTTTGCCGCCATGGCCATTGCCAAAGCCGGCCTGACGCTGGATGACACTGTAAGCCACCTGCAATATCTCAAAACGGCAGCCGAGATCGAGCTGATGCGCGCCGCCGCGACCTATGCCGACTTTGGGCTGAAGGTCGCCCGCCAGGCTGTGACCGACGGGCTGCGCCGCGGTATTACCGAGCTGGACGTTGTACAGATAGTCCAGACCGAGACGACGGCGCGCATGAAGCTAGAGCTAGAGGACCTGGTGAACTTCTACCGGGGTGCGGTGGCGCTGACGGCCCACGCTGGCCCACGCGGCGCACTGCCTCACGGCCAACCTGGTCCGGTCGCCATCAAGCCCGGTGACACGCTGATCGTGGGGATCGGCGTTAAGGTGGGCGGCTACCACGCGGAGAGCGGCTGCACCTTTGTGGTCGGTGAGCCGACAGCTGATCAACTCCGCTGCCTAGAAGCCACATGGGCCTGCGACGAAGCGGCGTTTGCTGCGCTGAAACCTGGCGTGGTATGCAGCGCCGTAAACGAGGCAGCCTGGGCTGCTCTTCGAGAGCGTGGGTATGGCGAGTTCATCCGACATCGCATTGGTCACGGCATGGGTGTCGAGGGTCACGAGGCGCCTTGGCTCTCCATTGGCGATGCGACACGCGTGGCAGCAGGGATGGTTTTCTCCAACGAGCCCGGCATATATCGCCCCGGCGTGGACGGCTATCGAATAATCGACAGCATGGTGGTTACCGAGTACGGTGCTGAACGGCTCAGCAGTTATTTGTCTGAGCACGGGCCTGACAAACGGGTAATTCCATGTTAGGCAGCTTGCCTTGAAGGTGTCGATAACGACGAAATGCATTTCATCTTTGTCTCAGTGTCTCGATGTTGTGCTTTTCCAACAACAGCATTTTTATAGAATCTCTGTGCGCACAAAGAAACTACGCCATCTAGATCGGAGTTGTTACACCAGTAAGTGGCTCGTGGTGTGTCTTCCAAGTGCCCCGAACAACGACTGAATCCGAGCTATTGGCTTAGAGGAAACCATCATGACCTCCATACATCCTGAACTCCAGGCCGCTTTTGACTGGATCGACGCGCACCGAGACGAGGCTATTGCAGACCTGCAGCGCTTTGTGCAGCAGAAGAGTGTCAGTGCGCAGAACATCGGGCTGGAGGAATGTGCAAAACTCGTCGTCGATATGATGCATTCTGATGGGCTGGATGCCACAGCCTACCCTATCGACGGCGGTCCCCCCTGCATCATTGGCCAAGTGCAAAGCCGGTCGAGCGCCAAGACCCTCCTTGCCTATGCCCACTACGACGTGCAGCCCGAAGAGCCACTGGAAAAGTGGTCCTATCCGCCTTACGGCGCCGTGATCGATAAGGGGCGGCTCTGGGGACGCGGGGCGACAGACAACAAGTCTGGTGTGCTCGCATTTACCAAGGGCGCCAAAGCCTGGCTGCAGACACGGGGCGACCTGCCGGTGAACGTGAAGTTCATTACTGAAGGGGAAGAGGAAATTGGCTCGATGCACTTGGGGCCGTTTATCGCCGCGAACCCGGAGCTGATCCGTGCCGATGCCATGCATTGTCTCGATGGAGGCGTCGATCCGAGCTCCATGGTTCCTGATATAGATCTCGGGCTGAAGAGCGTGCTGTTTGTAGAGCTGGTCGCGCGCGGTGCGAACGCGGACATTCACAGCCTCAACGCGCCACTGCTGCCTGCACCCGCTTGGGAGATGGTGCGGGTGCTCAACAGCTTAATGGATGCCAACCGGCGGATTACGATCGAAGGCTGGTACGAGGGCCTTTGGCAGTTGGGCAAGGAGGAGATGGATCAACTGGAAGCCAACGCGGCGCGGCTGGACCTAAACAAAATCAAGGCCGAATGGGGCATCGATCAGTTTGCCTTGGGCCGTGACGGTGTGGACGCCCTGCGGGCTCGCGCTTATGAGCCCACGTGCAACATTGCCGGGTTGACCTCCGGCTACCAGGGGTTTGGGAGTAAAACCATCGTCCCCAACGAGGCGCGCGCCAAATTAGATATGCGCCTGCCGCCGCTGATCGACCCGGCCAAGGCTATCGAGAAGCTGAAGCGCCACCTGATGCAGCACGGCTATGGCCATATCGAGGTGATCATCCGCGGCGGGACGCCAGAGCCACCCTACAAGATCAGCGTAAAAGAAGACATTAGCGAGGCCATTATTCGCGCCGCGGAGCTGGTCTTCGGCGCGCCGCCGGTAATCAACGGTGTGAGTGCCGAGGGTACGATCCTGAAGCATGTGTGGATGCCAACGGTACTCACCGGCTTTGCCCAGCCCGACTGCAATCTCCACGCGCCGGACGAGAGCATCGACCTGGAGCATTACATTAAGGGCATCAAGTACGCCGCGGCAATCATGTGGGAATATGGACAGTTGAAATGAACGATATCTATACTTGGATCGATGCCCGTCGCGACGAACTGGTAGCTGAGTTGCAAACTCTCCTGCGCCAGCCGAGTATCAGCGCACAGAAGATAGGGTTGGACGAGTGTGCGGTTTTGCTGCGCCGCCAGTGGGTTGCCGACGGTCTGACCAACACTCAGATCCTGCCTGTGCCAGACGCGCCGTCGATTGTCTATGCAACGGAGCCGGCGGCGGTGCCCGGCTCCAAGACGCTGCTCTGCTACAGCCACTACGACGTGCAGCCACCGGAGCCCCTGGAATTGTGGGTGGACCCGCCCTTCAGCGCGGCGATCAGGGAGGGGGTGATCTACGCACGCGGCGCCACCGACAACAAGTCCGGAGCTTTGGCTTTTGCGCGCGCGGCGCAAGCCTTCCGGGAAGTACGGGGCGGGCCACCGGTAAACCTTGTTCATTTCTGTGAGGGCGAAGAGGAGGTTGGCAGCCCACATTTAGCCGCCTGGGCTGCCGACCACGCCGAGGTGCTCCAGTGCGACGCCAGCATTGGCTTGGACGGCGGTGTAAATCGAACCTCATTCAAACCGGAGATCCACCTAGGCATCAAGGCAATTCTGGCTGTGGAGCTCCGTGTCAAAAGCCACGGTATCGACTTCTGGAGTGGGCGCGCCCAACTGCTCCAGTCACGTAGCGCGGCGTGGCGGCTGGTACACTGTCTCAGTTCAATATTCTCTCCTGAAGGACGTATCATGATCGAAGGCTGGTATGACGACCTGCTAGCGCCCGACGCGGACGATCTGTATTGGCTGCGTAACGAGCTGAAACATTTCGAGCGTAAGGAATTGGCCCGTCAACTAGGTGTGCGCGGCGATTTCCCGTATGCCGACGATCTGGAGTTACTCAAGGCAATCCACTATGGTGCGTCGTGCAACATCGCGGGGCTGGCAGCAGGGTACGCTGGCGAGGGCATGAAGACGATCGTGCCCTGCGAGGCGGTGTCGAAGCTGGACTTTCGCTGCCCACCCAACCTGGAGCCAATCGTGCAGATCCAGAAGCTGCGGACCCATCTGAATAAGTTTGGCTTTGATGACGTTGAGATCCTCACTCACACTGTACGTGGAAATCCGTACAAGACGCCGGTTGCAGAGGCCATCAGTCAGGCCGTAATCGCAGCAGCTGATCAAATCTGGGGCGAGCAGCCGCTGGTCATGGGGGTGAGCACCCAAGGGACGATCATGACGTCTGTGCCCCATCCAGCCGTGCTTAGCGGCTTCGGCGCGCCCGAGGATAACCTTCACGCGCCCAACGAGAACATGCCTATTGACCGATATATCCAGGGTATCAAATTTGCCGCCACTATCTTCATGGAGTTTTCGAAGCGGACGCGCTGAAGTGCAGCTAGTCGAACCCCACCCGTAAGGGAGAGCTGTCCGACGTTAGTGTCCTAAGTTAGCTCGCAGCAGGGTTTCCAATTCATGCACTGTCAGAGGCCGCCGACTAAATATCGGCCGTCAGCCCAAGCTGATATAGATTTTGAATACATAGCCAAGATAGGCGCATGCCCCTGAGCCAATCCGAATAGTTACTTAGCTTACGCTCGTCTGCATGCAACATCTTGTAGAAAGCCAGGCCACCGCGCTTCACAAGCCGGGGACGACAATAATGGTCGAACAGCGACCATGCTTCATTCCCGACTTATCGCAAAGCCGAGGCAACCGAAAATATCCTGTGAGGTCAGAGCCGAGAGAAGATAAGATGGTGTTTCGCATTCTGCGTACACAAGGTTACTAGACCCGCTCCACGTGCTCAAAGGTAATTGGCGATGGGTATTGCTTTTGATTTCAGGACACTGTTTTTCTAATTAGCTTTACAAGCGTGTAAGAATGCCGCCCCTTGAACCAGAATTTCTGGTGAAGGTTGAGCGGGCAGGGGGACATTTCCAGTCCTGCGACGAGTGATATTTAAGATTGTAAACAAACTAACAAAGTTTACCTAGTTCAGGGTTATAGCTATGGCTCCATGTTTATACGGGATCAGGCTGGTCTCTTTATACACTTTGTGGTTTCATCGTACCGAATAGAATTTTTCTTCAAGCCCGCAGCGGCTGCACAAAACGCCCAGTGCCCCGTTCGGCCACAATCTTGCCATCGTCGAAGACAACTTCACCGTTGACGATAGTGGTTTGCACGGCCCCGCGCTTATGGCGGTCATGGTATAGCCGCTCGACCACCTTCGCCTTGGAGAACCAGCGGCTGCTGTCCACACGATCCATCGGCCGCGGGTCATAGATGACTACGTCGGCGATCGCATCGGCTTGGATCGTGCCCCGATCCGGGAATAGGTTGAAAAGACGCGCGGGCTGGCTGCAGATCAACCGAATTGCGGTCTCAAGTGGGAAGCGCCCGTTCAGCGCCTCGGTCATCACACCGGGTACCAATGCCTCCACACCTGGTGCGCCAATGGCGCCCTTCCAAATGTCATTCAGGCCACGATTTTTTTCAGCTAGGGTAAACGGGCTATGGTCGGTGGTGATGGCCGACAAAGATCCGTCTATCAGCCCAGCCCAGAGGGCGCCGTGATCGGATGCCGTGCGTAATGGCGGCTTGATCATAGCGAAAGGGCCGAGCCGATCCATATCCGCCGCGGTAAAAAATAGATAGTGCGGGCAGGTCTCGCCAGTCATGGGCAGTCCTGCCATCTGGGCGCGTTGCAGTGCCTGCAGTGCGGCAGCACAAGATACATGGGCAATGTGGATGTGGGCTTTGACGTCCGCGCACATTACTGCCAATTGGGCGACACTCATGGCCTCTACGACTGGGGGGCGGCTGGCGACAAAGGCCGCGGGGTCGGTGCGTCCGGTCGCTTTGATGCGCCCCTCAAAGAGCTGTATCAGACGCTCGTTCTCCGCATGACAAGAAATTAGCAGGCCCGTCTCTTTGACCAGCTCCAATGAGCGATAGATTTCGTCCTCTTTGTCGATGCACAGCCCGGCAAACTCCTCCTCGCGACCTTTCGGTACCGCATGGGTAAAAATCTTGAAGCCACAGGCTCCAGCATCCGCCATACCCAGAACTTCGTCGCGATCAAGGAGACCAGGCGCGCCGTAGAGACCGAAGTTTACAAAACTATCTCGTTGACCCAAAGCCTTGCGGTCCTTGAAGACCTCCACCCGCGCACAGCAGGGATTGCTGATCGGCATCTCGAGCACGGTAGTGACGCCGCCCGCCGCGGCTGCCTGCGTTTCTGTTATGAAGGTGCCGCGCTCAGGATGCCCCGGTGCCCGCACATGAAAATGAATATCGATGGCGCCCGGCATTACCAGCCGGCTGTCTGCATTGAGTTCGCGGCGCGCGGCCGGCAATGCGCCCGGAGTGGCGATGATGGCGATACGGTCCTGTTCGATGCCGAGGTCAGCCGGGTATTGCCCCTGCTCTGTGAGCACCAGGCCGCCCTTGATAGCGAGATCTAGCATATGATGTAACTCTCCAAATGTAAATGGACGCGGGGTGGGGTCTTAATGCATTCACCCCACGAGGAATTTTGCATCCTTAGAGGCCAAACAGGCGTTGCGGCATCGGCAGGCGGATCCTCAAAAGAGATGCTTGTCTTGTCCTGTATGGTCAACGCCAGTGCGCATCTGCGGCTGGGCACTCCTACTTGCACTTTCTGCGCCTTTGTATTATAGCTTTTCTCGCGCGAGAAACTCGTTAGCAAAACGCTTCAAAATGCGTGAGGTGGTTTCCAGTTCCTTTATGTCCACATACTCATCTGTCGAATGGGCTACCTCGTAGGTGCCAGGGCCAAAGACAACAATCCCTCCCCTCGCAATTTCAAACAGATGTTTAGCATCGCTGCCAGGTAAATAGCCGACCGGTTCGGCCAGCGCCCCGGTCTCCTCAGCACATAGCTGAAGGAAGCGTTGGACCCATGTCCCCCCGCCGTCGGACTGAAACCAGTTGCTCACCAGGAATTCGTCTACCTGATAAGTACGGTCGGGGTCAGCTGCCTGCCGCTGAGCGACGATCTCCCTAAGCTCTGCGATGACCGTCTGTGGGTCCTCAGTGGGCACCATGCGCCGGTCAATGCGGATGGTGCACGCGTCGGCAACTACATTTGCGCTCACGCCGCCGGTGATAACGCCAACATTGATGCTGGGCGGGCCGAGCAGTGGGTGCGGGCGGCGCTCCAGTACCTCGGTCTGGTAGCACTCTAGGTCGAGGATGAGGCGGGCCATGCCGTTGATCGCGTTACGCCCACGCCAGGGATCCGTGGCGTGGGAAGTCCGGCCTTTTACATGGAATGCTGCGCGGAGGACACCCTTGTGCGTGATTGCAACGCGATTGTGCGTCTGCTCCCCGATGACCACAAAGTCACAGGCGGGCACATGACCATTGTCCACCAGCCATTTTGTGCCCAGCCGACCACCAACTTCTTCATCTGCAGCGCAGACCACCACTAGGCGGCCCTTCAGTTTTGTGCCCTGCGCCCCGAGAGCTGCTGCGGCCTGTAACATCGCAGCAAGAGGCGCCTTGTCGTCTACGCTGCCGAGGCCGTAGACTCGGCCGTCGGCCACGACGCCGAGAAAAGGATCAATGCTCCAAATTGCGTTCTGGCCGAGGGGCACAGTGTCGATATGAGCGTGATAGAGCAGTGAGGGCGATTCACCTGTTCCAAGCACGCCAACGACGCTCCATGCGCGGTCGTCGGGCGCGACCAGCGAGGTCACGAAGCCTGCGTCGCGCAAGAAGGCATCGCAGAATTCGGCAATGGCGCGACAGTCGCCTGGCGGGTTGGGCGACGGAATGCGAATCAGCTGCTGTAGGATGGCGATAAGGTCGCTGGCCGGCTCGCTCATGCTGGTATCAGATTGTCCACCGTCTGTTCGATAACGCCGAAGAAACAGCACCACTGGCCTTCGATCACGGAAGGTCGCGAGCGCAGCCCAAAGACGATGCCGTCGCATGGCGCAGTCAGCTCAGCCACGATATCGCCATAGAGGTTGTAAATGACCCCCAGCGGCGTGCCTTGGGGAATGCACGTCTCGAAGGGCAGGTCGCGATTGCCCACAAAGATGCCTGTTGTGGGGGCAAGAAGTGCAATTTGATACCCTTGCTCCCAGGCCGGCGCGTAGGTGGCGGTCCCCTCAATCATCTTGTAGTGGCGCATCACGTTGAGGTAGCTCTGAGCCAGGTCCTCAGCCACGCCGTGAAAATCCCGGGTCAGCGAGCGGCAGTTGCCACCCAGCTCCACGGTGATGCCGCCTTTGCTCAGGGAACCCATCATGGAGCTCGGATTGCCGCCACCCACCGGGCTGCGGAAGACGAGCGGCCACTGAGGCCCCATCGCCGCAGCCAGCTCCAGGCTGACCGGGTTGTCCGACGCAAAGATCATGTGGGCCAGATAGGAATGCTCACCGCCGGAATGAACCGCGATCTGGAGGTCGCAATTGTCTTTCATGGCCAGCCAGTGGGCGTAGGCGATGCGCTCCGTCGGGTAGCCTTCGGCCTTGCCCGGATAGATGCGGTTCATGTCGTAGCTGAAGGTGTCCAGTGGATCGCCGCGCACGCCGGCGGTGAAGGCATTCACGTTCATGGCTGGCACGGCCACAATCGTGCCGCGCAACCCCTTGGGGTCGATCTGCTTGAGTGCCAGAAAAATCGAAAACGCGCCTTCCGGCTCATCGCCGTGGGTGGCGCCGTTGATCCAGAGTCGCGGGCCATCCCCGACCCCGCGCACGATGATGATGGGCATGGCGTAGGGGCGACCGGCCATGTCCGTGCCGGTCTGGATCACGCCGCGCTTCAGCTCTCCGGGTAATACGGATACGGTGCCAATAGTGAGTGGGTCAGCCATAGCAGTCTCCCTCAAACAGGCTGGCTCCAGAGCAGTACCAAGAAGGCACGGAGGGCACCATCAGCTTTTTCATGGCTCATCCCAGTGTCTATCCCTGAAGTTTTCAGGCAACTCTGTTTAACCGCAGTTACCGATGTCTTTCCAACACGCCAGCCATCCGATCTAGAGCCATGGACAGCTGATCTTCCGGCTGCAGCACGCTGATGCGGAGCCAGTCCACCCACTTTTCTCCAAAGGCTGTGCCCGGAAAAATCAGTACATGGCCTTCCTTGAGTAGGAGATAAGACAGTTCGAAAGCAGGGATGCCGCATGACATTGCGTTTGTGTACACGAAGAACGCGCCTTGCGGCTCGCCAAAGGTAAAGCCCAGGTTATTGAGCCCGCTCTTCATAAATAAGATCCGGCGGCGATAGATTTCCCGGTACTCCGCTACGCACACTTGCGAGCCAGTCGCAGCAGCCAGCGCCGCATACTGGCTCACCGCCGAAAGTGGGCCGGTCGTCGCAGCCTTAACCGCTGTCATAGTGCCGATGAAGTCAGCCGGCGCAGCAACATAGCCGACGCGCCAACCGGTCATGGCATAGGTCTTGGAGAAGCCCCCCAGTGTAACCGTCCGCTCGAACATACCGGGCAAACTGGCCATACTCCGTTGCTCTGCTGGCGGGTAAACGTACTTCTCATAAATCTCGTCGGAGAGGACAATTAGGTTGTGCTGTTTTGCGATCGTGGCAATGGCACGCAAATTCGCTGGACTCACTACCGCCGAGGTGGGGTTGCTGGGCGAGATGATCAGGATCGCCTTGGTCTTTGGGGTGATAGCCGCCTCGACTTCAGCCGCACGCAGGTCGAAGTTGTCCTCGGGGTAGGTGGGCACTAGCACCATATTGGCGCCAGCCTGGTGAATTGCTTCGTCGTAGCTGGTGTAACGTGGGTCGGGAACCAGGATCTCGTCGCCCGGGTCGAGCAGCGCAAGCATGATCAGATACAGTGCTTCCTGTCCGCCGTCGGTAATCAGGATATTGTCGCGCTGCACAGGGATATTATTCTGGCTGCGTAGATTGTCGGCTACGGCCTCCCGCAGGGGGAGCAAACCAGCCACTGGGACTGGCAGATCGGCGCTCCCATTCAGGATCGCCGTGCGCGCCGCAGCGATCACATGTTCCGGAGTATTTAGGTCTGGGTCGCCGCGCCCCAAGGTGATGGCATCGGGAATCTGGGCGGCTAGCTCCATGAGCGCATACCGCAGCTTGGTGCCGTCGGCTGCAACCGCGCGCAGCTCTTTAGGCGTGACAAACTGGCCGGGTGCTGGTTTCTGAATCATGGATTAAATTCTCTTCACTGCATTCAGCGCACCGTCAAGCGCCGACAGTGCTTCAGCGATTGAGCCTGACGGCAAGGTGATGCGGATAGTGCCGGGATTTCCCAGAAGTGCGCCGTCACCAACTAAAACGCCGTGAGCGCGACAGGAACTTACCACCGCACTGCTGTCTGCCACCTGTGCGACGACAAATGCTAGCGTGTCCGGCTCAAGGTAAGCAATCTTGTGACGGTCGAGCAAGCTTAGGATGGCTTCCATGACCTTGGTAAATTGGTCTCCAATTTCGCTTGAATCTACCGCGGCTGTGGCGGCCAATGCGGCGTATTGACTGGCAGCTGCCGTGCAGATGGTGATGGACTGTTTTAGTTCGCGCACCGGTGTGAGAATACGCTTTGCGCCGGCAATCCAGCTAACATACCATGCTCCCAACCCTGGAGATTCGGAAAAGCTGCCAATAGTGACAGTGCGTTCTGCCATACCGGGCAGCGACGCCAAGCGCACAAATAGCGCATCTGGGCGGATAGGTCCCGCGCTCTCGTCGGCAATCACGTCTAGATCGGCGGCGATGGCCCAAGTAGCCAGGCGCTGAAGGGCGTCCGGTTTAATTATTTGGCCGGTCACTGGATTTGGGTTGCTCGCTACCAGCAAGCCGCTGCTGGCCTTTGGCAATTTTCCACCAAGGTCGATCACGTGCACGCGCCCCTCGGCAAACTCTAGCCCGGCACGGTAGACCACTGGTGCTGGAGAGGGAAGGTAGACATCTTTCCCGGTTGCCAGCGATCGTACAGCGACAAAGCGCGCCTCAGCCACGCCGCCGCAAATAGTGACTAGATTTTCGTCCAACGGCACATCGGCAGCTGACAAGGAGGAAGCAACTGATCGGCAGAGCGTCGCAATTCCTGGGCGGCGCGTGTAGTGATCACACAGGTGATGTTCGATAGCATAGACGGTCTCTGAGCGCAGCGCCGACGTCGTGGCGCTGTTGAGGAATTCGCCACTCAGATCGATTATGGCGGCGCTTGATGAATCCGGGGTAGACAGGGCGTACGCCCGCTGAGCCGTCATGCGGCCGAGGATGGATTGGTAATTCGTCATACGCCTTGCGGTCGGTCGCTGCCTTCGCCTTCCAGATAGACCTGCATGAATTCAATCTCGAGGCCGCTGACCTCGTCCTGCAAGAACGCTACCCAGCCTTCCGGATGGATGTGGCTGCCCGTCAGCTTACAGGCAGAGCATTCTTTAAGTGTCGCGCCGTTGGCCTGGGCTTCGGCAAGCGCCGAGTCGATGTCTTCCACAGCAAAACAGATGTGATGTAACCCCTCGTGCCCGCGCTGCGCGATCCACGACGCAAAACGTCCATTTGTGTCCATGGACTGGGTCAATTGGAACTCGATGCCGCCCAAGTCGAAGACGGCAGCCCGATTACGGCTTTTGCTGAAGTCTTTCACCTGAACTTCGTCTGATACATCAAGTAGCCGCTTGTATGCGGCCAGCGTGGCGTCCACTTCGCGGACGGCGAAAGTCATGTGTTTAATCTGGGTTACTTTCACGCGGATCTCCTTTTCTCCATTTCTTCCACATACAGCGTTGCCTTCTCGGGCGTAAAGTCAAAGTCGTACCCTTCCGTAGCTATCGTATTGGCTAGCGGACCGGCATCGAAGCGAAGCCCCGTAAATCGACACGGCGGCTGGCTCACGAGCCATACAAGGGCTGGCGCGAGCAGCAGTGGATCGGTCCACCCGGCGCGATCGGCATCGCTCAACGCAGCCTCGTCTATACGGCGGACTGAAGTAGGCTTGATCAATTTACCTGGTCCCATCGTATTCACTGCAATGTTGTACGGTGCCGCCTCAAGAGCCAACGCCTTGGCAAAGCCCTCGATGCCATGTTTAGTCGCACAGTAAGCAACCTCATTCACAAACCCCCGCATGCTTGCGCCACTGGCAATGGCAATGCAATGCCCCCCCCCTTGGCGCACCATATGGGGCCATGCAGCCCAAACTCCATGGTAGACGCCGGTGAGGTTGACATCGACCATCATTCGCCAGAAAGTCGGGGTATGCTCGGCAAAAGACGCCAGCGGCATGACCGCCGCATTGTTGATCACAGTATCTAGTCGGCCCCAATTAGCTACTACAGCAGTAGCAGCAGACTCCATCGCCTGAGCGTCGCTCACGTCCACAAGCAGGGTCATTACCTCGCTACCATCGCTGCGCATCTCGTCGGCGGTCAACATCAATTCGTGCGCGTCGATGTCAGTGATGCAGACCCGTGCGCCAGCCCGAGCTAGCCCACGTGCTACACCGGCGCCGAAGCCCCGTCCGGCGCCAGTGACCCAGGCAACGCAGTCTTGGAGGAGTACGTGCGCCATTCTTAAAGTCCTGACAACTGATTCCGGATAGAGCCACAGACAGAATAAGGGGGGAATGAAAACAAAATAGCGAACGTGTTCTTTTTGGGCCCTTTTTTTCTACGAGTCTGTGTTTTTGGCTTTTTAGTAAACACGCGGAACAACTTCACTTCAATTCGAGCAACTCTTTAATGTTTGCGGTTTCTACAACCGCCGGCTTAATTATCGGTGTTTTACTGGTCATGATCACGGCGATGCCCGGACCGTAGCCGCTCCGAAAGCTACCGCCTTGGCAGACCACGCCGATGGTCATCGCACCCCGCAGGTAACCATGGCCATAACGGCTATCCCAGTCGGTCACTGCGACGAGATCACCGAAGCGCAAGTCGGCTAGGCCGGCCGCGACAAACCGTTCGGGGTCAGAGGTTTGGAGGTTGAGTGCGCCGTTTTCGCTGCCCAGCCCCGCGCCCGCCCCTGCCAGCACACTGGGCACGACCCCCTTGACCGGCACCACCAGCTTCCCATCGCCGCTCACATCGGGGTTGAGAGCATGAAGCAAAGTCGGCGCACAGCTCTTAAACTGGATTTCCAGAAACTCAGCCAACTGGAGACCAACGCCATGGGCTTGCACCTGAACCTTGTCACCTGGTGCCATCTTCTCCAAGGCGGAATCATCGAAGTGGCAGATGACATGCTCTGCAAAGCGGCCACTCTTGCCGCTGACGATGCCAGTCGCACCTGCTGCCGCGCCACTGACGACGCGTGCTTTGTTCCCCAGACAGGCAAAGACACCCAACGCAGCATTAGCATTGCCGCTGGTTTTGATAGACACCCCGGGCTGGATTAGTTCAGCTGCCCAGCCTAGTGCGCGGTCGCCCAGCTTCACATTGTAGACTAGTCCGCCAAAGGCCGGCACGAGCAGCGGTTCGCCGTCCGCCGCCACTAGGTACGGGCTTGCTGGCAATACCGGCATGGCCGGATTGGCGATCTCGCCCAAGACAGAGATCTTTACGAGTTTAGTTACGTTCGTCGTGAGCATGGTTGGATTTACCTGATTGACCAATCTAAATCTGATCACGGAGCCACACAGAGTGGGCGCTGAGAACCACGATGTTTACCATTGTTTGCTCTTAGAGTCTCTAAGTGAAGGCCCCGTGCGACCTCTTAGCGAATACCCAGTAGGGCTACAAGGTTCGCCCCAGGGTCGATTACGGGCTCGATGGCTCCGTCGACACAAACGATCATGTCCTGGCAGCCGGGACCGTGACCGGTCATTACTGAGTCACCATGCATGATTAGGCCGATGGTCACCCCACCAGCACGGTAGCCGCGGCCATATCGGTGATCCGTGTCCATCACAGCCACGAGGTCTCCCAGTTTGAGCTGGTCGATACCATGTTCAACCAGCGCCTCGCGGTCGCCGGTCATAAGATCCTGGTCCACAAATTCGGGTGTGAGCTCGGCGCCGCTTCCCAGCATGTGGGCAGGGATTGTTGCGACAACAGGCACCTGAAGCTTGCCTCCTAGTGAGCGACGCAGGCCCCATGCTTCGATCAAGTTGGGGCCTGCTTTTTTAACAAGCACGGAGGGGAAATCCAGCAGGCGCAGGCCGCGGCCTGCGGTCTTGATCACGATACGGTCTCCCACGCAGAGCAGTTCTAGAACTTCAGGAGTAAAGTCAATCAGCAGTCGGGCGTGTTCCCCGGTGACGACTCCCCGTGCGCCGCTAGCCGGCCCACTTCCGACAAAAGCCTCGTTGCCAACACAGGCGAGATAGTGCATCGCATGGTCCACGGTATCATCGGGGTGGGCGATAGAGACGCCGGGTTCCACATGATCTCCGGCCCAGCCATAGGCCGGATCGCCAACCCGAGCGTTGTAAACGATACCTGACATTCCGATAAGAACCCGGCCGTTACCTTCCGTGTCGGGCCGATAAGGCGACCGATCCAGCGTCGGGGCGCTGATGAAGCCTGAGACCGCCATGGTTACGAGCTCGTCACTGTTTGTTCGCAACATGATATTCCTTTCTCAAGCGATGCGGTGAGCGAGCGATCCGTCGTAGGCAAAGCGCTGGACATTAGCTAGTACGTCCCCCATCTGCCGATTCCGTGAACCGCCGGTGCCGCCACCAATATGGGGCGTCAGGATCACGTTCGGGCATTGGAGTAAAGGATGTTCGAAAGGTACCGGCTCGTAGAGAAAGACATCCAAGCCGGCTCCAGCAATGCGGCGGTTCTGCAACGCCAATACCAGCGCATCCTCGTCGATGACGCCGCCGCGACATATGTTGACCAAGAAAGCGCTGGTTTTCATAAGATCTAGCTCGCGCGTGCCAATCATCTTTTGGGTCTCTGCTGTAAGCGGCGTCGATAGCAGCACGAAGTCGGCTGTGCGCAAGAGAACATCTTTCTCTGCATATTTGACCGCTTCAGCTACTTCCACTGAAGCCGTGAGCCGGGTGCGCTTGTTGTAGATCACCGACATGCCAAAGGCTTGGGCCCGCCGCGCCGTTTCGGCTCCGATCTCACCAAAGCCGATGATGCCCAAGGTGCGGCCGGTTACCTCAAACATCTGTGTCTGCATATTCATCCACTGAAATTTGTGTTTGCGCTGGTCGGTGAGCATCGGCTCGACCCCCAGATTGCGGTAGGCGCCAGAGGTGGTAGCTTCGTGGGCGCTAACCAGTTTTTTGCTGAGTGAGAGAATTAGCGTCATAGCCAACTCAGCAACGGCGATGCATCCGTGGAGCGGCATGGTTGCGACGGCAATACCTCGGGCACGTGCCGTGTCGACATCGATGCCGTCTGAGCGGGTACCGTAGCGCTGAATCAGCTTGAGCCGGGGCGCCGCTTCGATTAAGTTGGCATCAATAGCTGTATTCTGCGCTATGAGGGCGTCGGCAGAGGGCAGCAGCGCATTTAGCGCTGCATATGAGTCGTCTGCGGGTGCGATAAGCCGGAGTGGCTGGGCCGGAGCCAGCTGTGTGATCCATTCAAAATCGGACGCTCCTTTGGGGTCAGCAAAAAGTACGGTGAATTTTTCCATAGACACTAAGCCTTGATAAGTGATACTCTAAGTTTCAGGCGTCTCGACGCCAGTTAGTACGTATTGCAAGGACTCTGCAATGTGATCGCTCAAGATCTGTTTGGCACTAATCTTGTCGCGAGCCTTGAGGGCCGTGATCAATTGTGGGTGGCTACCCACCACCTCATCAAGATAGGTGTAGACCTTGTGTCGTCTGGCCAGACAGCGCCTAATCCCTACTTCGAGGTTTAGCCAGAGGTTCAGCACAAGCTCATGCTCGGCTTTAGTGAGAAGGTACACGTGGAAATTGAGATCTAACTCGCCCAAGCGGGTCAGGTCACTGGTGCTCGCCGCCGCCCGCATCCTTTCCACAACCTCCTCGAGGTACTCGAGATCGGCGCCTGTCAGGCTTTCGATGCTATGCTCAAGGGCTAGGAGCTCTAATGCAGTGCGTACGGAATACAGCTCCTTCACGTATTTCTCCGTAAGAGACGTTACGATTACACCCTTGTACGGCACATTGAGGAGCAGCCCTTCGTTTTCAAGTTTGCCTAGAGCCTCACGAATAGGGCCTCTGCTGACGCCCAGCTGCTCGGCAATCTGAGCCTGGTTGAACTCAGAGCCTGATGCAAGAGTACCATCGATAATCAGCCGGCGCAGCACCTCGGAAACATTTTCCTTGAGCGTGCGGGCTTCGATGCGTTGAAGGAGTTTTAAGGCTGGCATATGTTGGTGACAAACTGCATAGTTACCACATGGCGAAATCGGGGTCAGTCTACAAAATACTTGGACTGCTAGTTAATAACTGGCACAGTAAAAAATTTGGTCAACTGTAAACAGTTGACAGCTCGTGTTTGGTAGATTAACATATGGGCACGGTTCAGAGATACTCGCCAAGCCTGCGCTTATGATATTACGAGCAACCAGCCTTGTCAATTGTAAGCTTTGGACAAATTGGTAATAACCAGTTTTAATTCTGCGCAGCCTCAAACATTTGGCACGTAAATAAAGCGCTAACCTAAATGCGGGAAATTAGCCGTTTAGTTGATAGTCTACCTGATCCAACTCCAATAGACTTATTTTCAGTGTTTACAAAGGGCTGAAAAAGGTAAATAAAACAGGTAGCAACACTGTATTTGGTCGATTGTTTGGCAGCCTACAGGTTTCGCCCGCCAGCGGATGGTGAACCCCGCCGAATTCAAGCATCCGTACAGTAAAATGAGTTAATTTTCGGAATGGTGCGTCCCTGCGCCGATAGCTAGGCCGTCGCGCAGACTACGCATTTGACTTAGGGAGGCCGGCTGGCGGGTTGCTGCCCGCTTATTGGTCTATGGTCTGCACATAGACCTGAACTTGATCAGGTCGCCGTATGTGCTGATCGAAAATAGCGATCGCTTCCAGGAGAACTAGGTGGTCGTCGTGCACCCCGGTAATGTGGTGCGCGACGACGACTTCCGGTTGTTCGGAAGGACGATCTGCTAGTGGCGCCGCTAGGGGGCAGACTGCTGGCCGAGTTTTCTCGCAGCTGGCGTGTGATAGATTGATACTGAGTGCAGAGAAATTGATGAGTAAAAAGAAATTCGTAGGTATCCAGATTAGTCCTATCAGCTTTATCGACGAAGGCGTCGACGGTGTCCTCGACACGTTGCAGCAGCGCGGCGGCGTGAACGTCCTGATGATCGGCACCGTTTCCTGGCTTGGGCTAAAGGCTGGGCGCAGCATCTCCCACAAGTTGGACGGCTGGCCTGACCACGGGGTGCCGAAGCCCATCGATATGAAGGGCGGCGCCTATTTCAACCCTCACCCGGAATACTACGCGCACACAGAGATTAAGGATTTCCGCGCCAAGGACGAGGTGACGGCAGGCTTCGATGTACTGGAGGCAGTGATCCCAGCTGCCAAATCACGCGGCATGCGCGTTATGCCCGAGCTCATGGAGCCACTTTTCAAATATGCAGGGCACGGATCGGTCAACAATGTGGCCATTGCTAACATGCCCCAATATCTGGAGATCGATCTCTACGGCCGGGCAGGATCAGAGCCGTGCACCAACAACTCGGACTACCGCCACTGGTGGCAGAGCCTTATCGAGGACCAGTGCCGTAGCTATGCTATCGATGGCATTATGTGGTGCAACGAGCGGCGCAGTCCCATCGACCAGATGGTTGCTGGTCAGCCCCCGGGTTGTTTCTGCGGACACTGTCGGCGGGAGGCAATGGCGCGCGGGATCGAGGTCGAACCAGTGCGAAAGGCGTTTTTGACCGTTTGGGACTACTTCCAACAGGCGCGGGCCGGGAATGCGTTTGTGGACGGCGCATTGATTGAATTTCTGCGCGTGCTTTTCGCAAACCCGGAGATCCTGACTTGGGAGCGCTTCTGGCTCGAGCGCAACAAGGACCTGGATCGGGAACTCTACGGCCAGGTCAAGTGGTGCAATCCGGATCTAGAGTTCGGCCTCAATGTCTGGAATCGCAACCACTTCAACCTTTTCCGAAAGGCCCAGTGGCCGTGGGCTGAACAGACGCGCTATGCCGACTGGGTCAAGCCCATCACTTACCAACACCAGTCGGGGCATATCTACGTAAAAGAGCTGGGCGACCTACACAAGTCGATCCTGCGGGACTTCACGGCCCAGGAGCTGACGCCGCTGATGTACAAACTTCTAGGCCTTAACGAAGCGCCTTGGGATGACTTGATCGCAGCGGGCATGGATCCCGACACCTATGTCTACGGGCAGTGCGCTGATGCCGTACGCGGCGTCGGTGGCAAGGTGCCGGTCTATATGGGCATCGGGGTGGATGCGCCACGCTCAGTGCCGGAACAAGCAAAGTGCACTTCCGACATCGTCTATCGTAGCGTACTAGCGACCTACCGCGCCGGCGGCCAAGGGGTGATCTTTGCGCCAAACTATGCGAGCATGCACCTTAGTAACCTAGATGGTGCGGCGCGGGCGCTGCGAGAATTGGGCCTAGGTTAACTCCAAAAGTGTCTTAATACAGTGGTTCAAAGAGCGTATCTGCAAGTCACTGCTTTACGGAATTAGGTGCTTGTGAAAATTTACATTCCGGACGCTGGTATCCGTAGCGAACAGATTGAGGCTGTTCGCAGTCGGCTGCCGGCCGGATGGTCGCTGGTTGATTTTCCTGGGGGCGCGGTGGCTATTCTCACCGAAAACACGGACGTCAACTATGAGATGGTAGAGGCGGCCGGATCTGAACTTCGTCTGATCGCGCGTTTGGACACTGGTCAGGCGGCCATCATGGAAAGTTGTCCTGTTCCAGTGGTCGACTTGCCCACTACGGCGCTCGTGGGAGTTGCTGAGCACACGGTTATGCTGATCATGTCGCTGAGCCGCCACTTTTTGGCAGTCATCCGCCGGACTAACGCCCAGTCATGGCTGCCTGAGCGCAGCCAGCCTATCCTCACCGACCAGCGGCGCTATACCTACAACTGGATCGGCCTGAAGGATTGGGGCACTCTCTACGGCAAGACGGTGGGGCTGATTGGACTTGGGGTGATCGGCAGTGCCACTGCAGTACGGCTGCGCAGTCTTGGAATGCGGCTTCTCTACACCAAGAGACACCGGCTCGATCCTGTTGCCGAGGTGCGATTGGGCGTGCAGTGGCGTGAGTTCGACGCACTCCTGACCGAAAGTGATTTTGTCAGCCTCCACCACCGCTTCGAGGAAGGACCGGGGGGTAACGACAAACACATCGGCGCGCGTGAGCTG
>SXGQ01374103.1_pt1 | contig 24130 bp, 19 predicted proteins | sample 3178371 | NCBI WGS metagenome assembly SXGQ01 (sample SAMN11356859, study PRJNA531348) | freshwater metagenome | isolation source: freshwater sample F1-20 | place: China: Fuxian Lake, Yuxi | collected 2017-12-25 | reverse complement strand
TCCGCCGCCCTCGGCATGGCCGCCGCACGCGACCTCGCCGGCGGGGACAACCACGTCGTCGCCGTCGCCGGTGACGCCGCCTTCACCTGCGGACCCACCCTCGAAGCCCTCAACAACATCGCCGAAACCACCAAAAAATTCATCGTCGTCCTCAACGACAACGAATGGTCCATCGACAAAAACGTCGGCGCCATCGCCCGCTACTTCAACGCCCTCCAGACCCACTCCACCTACGCCGCCGTCCGCTCCACCGCCGCCGAATTCGTCGAAAAAATCGCCGGAAAAGCCGTCCGCAACCTCGCCCACAAAGTCGAGGAAGGCGCCAAAAACCTCCTCTTCCCCAACGTCCTCTTCGAAAAATTCGGCCTCCGCTACTTCGGCCCCATCGACGGTCACGACCTCCCGCTCCTCGTCCGCACCTTCGAACACCTCAAAAGCCTCCACGAACCCGTCGTCCTCCACATCATCACCGAAAAAGGCCGCGGCTACCAACCCGCCCTCGACAACCCCGGCAAATTCCACGGCCTCGGAGCCTACAAAATCGAAGACGGCTCCACCGACACCACCGCCACCCCCACCTGCTCAGAAATCTTCGGCCGTGCCGTCACCGACATGGCCAAAAAGGACCCCAAAATCGTCGCCATCACCGCCGCCATGCCCGGTGGAACCAAACTCGACATCTTCAAAAAAGAACTCCCAGACCGCTACTACGACGTCGGCATCGCCGAAGAACACGCCGCCCTCTTCGCCTGCGGAATGGCCACCGAAGGCGTCCGCCCCTTCCTCGCCATCTACTCCACCTTCATGCAACGCGCCTACGACATGATCATCCACGACATGGCGCTCCAAGGACTCCCCGTCCGCCTCTGCATGGACCGCGGCGGCCTCTCCGGCGATGACGGCCCCACCCACCACGGCCTCTTCGACATCGGCTACCTCCGCCACATCCCCGGCCTCATCCACATGCAGCCCAAAGACGAAGACGAATTCGTCGACATGCTCCACACCATGGCCCAATACGACGCCGGCCCCTCCGCCATCCGCTACCCCCGCGGCGTCATCAACGGCACCCCCATCAAACCCACCCCCGCACTCCTCGAAATCGGCAAAGCCGAAATCCTCGCCGACGGCACAGACATCGCCCTCATCGGCCTCGGCACCATGTCCGGCATGGCCCAAAAAACCAAAGCCCTCCTCGAAGAAAAAGGCCACTCCGTCGCCCTCATCAACCCCCGCTTCATCAAACCCCTCGATGCCGCCGTCCTCACCGAATACGGCCGCAAATGCAAAGTCCTCTGCACCTTCGAAGACCACGTCCTCCTCAACGGCTTCGGCGCATCCATCATCGAACTCCTCCACGAACACGGCATCCACACCCCCGTCGAGCGCATCGGCTGGCCAGACGAATTCATCGAACACGGCAAACCCGACATCCTCATGTCCCTCCACGGCCTCACCCCCGAAGCCGCCGTCACCAAAATCCTCCGCCACTTCCCCTGATTCCTGCCCCCCCGGGGACCGCCGACAGCCTGCCCTTCGTAGCTTCAGCGAAGTAGGGTCTCGTCGGCCAGCGAATGGCACGTCATTGAACCACGCGAAGCCCCCAAAAACCACCAACCCCCAACGCGCGCCCCAAACTTCAGCATCTCCGCATCTCCGCATCTCCGCATCTCCGCTTTTCAGCCTTTACCCCCCCGCCCCCCGCCAGCCTATCGTGTCAACCATTGACCGACCTCAAACAATTTCTCGAATCCACCAGCGGAAGCGCCCGGCCCATGTCCGCCGACCTCCTGCCTCTCGTCTATGACGAACTCCGGCTCGTCGCCCGCGAACGCATGGCCAGCCTCGCCCCCGGCCAAACCCTCCAACCTACTGCCCTCGTCCACGAAGCTTGGCTCAAACTTTCCAGCGACGAAGCACGCTCCTGGAACAACCGAGCACACTTCTTTCGCGCCGCCGCACAAGCCATGCGCCAAATCCTCGTCGACCGCGCTCGCGCAAAAGCCTCACTCAAACGAACCGTCGACCCCGGATTCCTCGAATCGCAATCCATCGACCTCGCCGACGCCTCTCTCGACGATCGCGTCCTCCTCGTCGATGAAATGATGGCACGCCTCGAAAACGACGAACCCGAAAGCGTCCGCCTCATCACCCTCAAATTCTTCGGCGGCCTCACCAACCAGGAAATCGCCTCCATGGACGGAATCACCGAGCGCACCGTCGAGCGCCACTGGGCCTACGCCAAAGCACTCCTCTATCAGATGATCCGCGAACACACCGCCGATGAACCATCCGCCCCAGATTAACCGCATCCTCTTCGTCGCCGCATCCGGCCTCGCCACCCCGGAAGAACGCCGCGCCTTCCTCGACTACGCCTGCCGGGGCGACGACTCCCGCCGCCGCCGCATCCAATCCCTCCTCGACGCCAGCGGCGAAGCCGAAGATTTCTTCCAATTCCAACCCCAGGTCGACCCCACCTCCATCCCCGACGACCTCCCGAACGGCGAAAATACCTCCATCGGCGCACGCATCGGCCCCTACCGCCTCATCGACCGCCTCGGCGCTGGCGGCTGCGGCGTCGTCTACCTCGCCGAACAAATGGAACCCGTCCGCCGCAAGGTCGCCCTCAAAATCATCCGCCTCGGCATGGACACCGAAAGCGTCATCGCCCGCTTCGCCATGGAACGCGAATCCCTCGCCATCATGGACCACCCGAACATCGCGCGCGTCCTCGATGCCGGCACCACCTCCTCCGGCAGACCCTTCTTCGTCATGGAACTCGTCGATGGCGAACGCATCACCACCTTCTGCGACCGCAAAAAACTCACCCTCCGCGACCGCCTCCGCCTCTTCATCCTCATCTGCGAAGCCATCCAACACGCCCACCAAAAAGGCGTCATCCATCGCGATATCAAACCCTCCAACATCCTCGTCCACGAAAACGACGGCCGCCCATGGCCCAAAGTCATCGACTTCGGCATCGCCAAAGCCACCTCCGGCCCCACCACCGAAGACGGCACCATCACCCGCGCTGGCCACTTCCTCGGCACCCCCGCCTACATGAGCCCCGAACAAGCCGCCGGCGGCCTCGATGTCGACACCCGCAGCGACATCTACAGCCTCGGCGTCCTCCTCCACGAACTCCTCACCGGCGAGCCACCCTTCCGCCAGGACCAATTCCACGAAAAAACCGACGAGGAAATCCGCAACCTCATCCGCGACGTCGAAATCTCACCCCCTTCCCAAAAACTCCGCCGCCTCCCCCACGACCAACTCCTCACCATCGCCAAAGCCAGAAACACCGACCCCCAACTCCTCCTCCACCAAACCTCCGGCGACCTCGACTGGATCGTCCTCAAAGCCCTCGAAAAAGACCGCCGCCGCCGCTACGAGACCACCAACGGCCTCGCCATGGATATCCAGCGCCACCTCGCCGAACAACCCGTCATCGCCAGCCCGCCCAGTCGCCGCTATCTCCTCCTCAAACTCATCCGCCGCAACCGCATCTCCTTCACCGCCGCCGCCATCGCCCTCTCCGGCCTCATCGCCGGCCTCGGCACCTCCACCATCCTCTTCCTCCGCGAACGCGCCGCCCGCCAGGAACAAGCCGCCCTCCGCATCCAGGCGGACAAAGCCCGCGCCACCGAAGTCCGCCTCCGCGAAAAAGCCAGCGCCGCGGAACGCCTCAGTCAGGCCGCCGTCCTCCTCCGCTACGAAGACCTCGCCGCCGCGGACACCCTCATCCAAAACCTCCCCACAGCCCTCATCCCACGCTCCCTCGAAGCCGCAGACACCCTCCATGCCATTGCCGACTGGCACCTCACCCAATCCCGCGGAGAAATCGCCGCCAACCGCTTCACCGCACTCGCCGCCGTCATCACCAGTGTCGACCTCACCGACACCGACCACATGTCCCGCATCCTCATGCCCGCCGCCACCGCCATCAAGGAATGGGGAAAACCCGAAGACTACCTCCTCCTCCGTCAACTCGCCATCCGCCGCTTTGCGGACTCCTCAAACGACGGCGTCGCCGCACACGTCTCCAAAGCCGTCCTCCTCGCACCCGCGGATCCCGCAACCCTCGCCCAAGTCAAACCCCTCGCCGACAAACTCCGCCAAACCCTCCTCCAACCCGCCACCAACAAATCCCCCTACCTCCTCGCCTGGCGCTGCTTCTCCATGGCCCTCTTCGACTACCGCTCCGGCGAGCTCGATGCCGCCCTCCACTGGATCGAAAAAAGCCAATCCCTCCCACTCACCCCGCGCCCCGCCCAACTCACCGCCTCCTGCCAAATCCTCACCGCCATGATCCGCGTCCAACAAGACCGCATCGGCGACGCCCGCGCCCTCCTTGATCCCGCACGCAGCGCTATCCAAAACTGGCAAGCCGCACCCTTCAACATCGGCACCACCACCGACCTCTGGTTCGACTGGGTCAACGCCCGAATCCTCCTCCAAGAAGCCCAAACCCTACTCCCCCCCACCTAACCCCACCTTCTTCCACTTCTCACTTCTCACTCGGCACTCGGCACTCGGCGATCAGCCCTCCAAAAAAATGCGAAAAGACCCTGTCGGGTAATTTCCACCCTTCTCGTTATTCCAACAGACGCACGGCTCCAACCCCGCCGTCCCGCCCCACCCGGTGGCGGTTCCGTCTGCCCGATAACCCATGAAGCTCTCCATCTCCGCCCACCGCCTCCCCATCCTCGCCGCCGCCCTCATCTCCCTCATCGGCACCGCCCACAGCGCCACCATCACCAAGGCAAACAACACCGACGCCCTCAACCTCACCACCAGTTGGCTCGGCGGCACCCTCCCCGGAAACACCGATACCGCCCTCTGGGACTCCACCGTCACCGCCTCAAACACCGTCTCCCTCGGCGCGGACCTCGCCCTCCAAGGCATCTCCCTCATCGATCCCGCCGGTCCCGTCACCCTCACCACCGGCAACACCCTCACCCTCGGCACCTCCGGCATCAACCTCTCCGCCGCCACTCAAAACCTAACAGTTCAGTCGAGCATCACCCTCGCCCCAGGCGGACAAACCTGGAACATCCCCACCGGTCGCGCCCTCACACTCAACACCGGCACCTTCACCCGTTCCGCCGCCACCGCCCTCTCCATCCAGGGTGCCGGCACCGTCGCCGCCTCTCTAACAGGTATCGCCAACATCAACAACATCCTCGGCCCATGGGCCACCACCGGCACCGGCACCGATACCCGCTACGCCACACTCACCGCTGGAAACATCGTCCCCTTCACCACCGCCACCGCTGCCGCCGCATTCGGCTGGCCCAACGGAAACAACAACACCTTCAACTACGACATCGCCGCCACCCAAGGAAACCTCGGCATCGGGCGACAGGCAAACACCGCCCGCTACACCGGTGCCGCCGCCACCCAGAACTGGGGAAACAATAACACCACCACCGTCACCCTCAACGGCCTCCTCAACGCAGGCACCGGCACCGTCACCTTCTCCGAAGCCGGTGGCGTCAACCAAGGCCAACTCGCCATCGGCACCAACAACGCCAACCAACTCGTCCTCTCCGCCGCCGCCGCAAACATCGCCATCCGCATCCCCATCATCAACACCGGCACCAATGCCGGATCACTGCTCGTCACCGGTCCTCAAACCGTCACCATCGACAGCTTCGGCGGCGTCAGCACCTACACCGGCACCACCACCATCGCCAGCGGCACCCTCGCCCTCACCGGCGGCGGAAACATCAACACCTCCACCGCCCTTAACATCAACGGCCCCTCCGCCAAATACCTCCACACCTCCACCGTCACCTCCAACGTTCCCATCACCCTCACCCGCGGCACCCTCGAAGCCAACGGCACCCTCGCCGCCGTCACCGTTGCCGATCAACCCGGCAACCTCATCGCCCACACCACCGCCGGCACCGCCAACCTCGCCTCCCTGACCTTCCTCGGGGACGCCTCCATCAACGCCACCATCACCACCCCAGCCGCCCCCATCATCATCGCCGGTGCCCTCACCACCACCCCCGCAAACGGCACCGTCACCCTCAACGTCAACGCCGCCCCGCTCGCCAACGGCCTCCACCCCGTCCTCAACTTCGGCACCTTCTCCGGTTCCCCGGCGGACTTCTCCCTCAACCTCCAATCCGGCATCAACTCCCGCCAGAACGCCACCCTCGTCGCCGACGGCAACAACCTTGCCCTCCAAGTCACCGGCGACTTCCCCAAATGGACCGGCGCCGTCGATGGAAACTGGACACTCAACCCCATCCCATCACCCAAAAACTGGAAACTCTCACTCGGCGGATCATCCACCGACTTCCTCGCCCTCGACAACGCCATTTTCGACGACACCGCCACCGGCACCACCACCGTCACCATCGATGACGACGACATCTCCGCCGGCGTCGTCGAGTTCAACAACTCCTCCAAAAATTACACTCTAACCTCCAACACCAACCGCGGCCTCATCACCGGAACCATCATCAAAAACGGCTCCGGCACCCTCACCGTCGCCGCCCCCAACCTCCACCCCGGCGGCATCACCTTCAACGGCGGCACCCTCAACTTTAACGACCCGCTCGCCGCCGGCATCGGCTCCCTCACCATCGGCACCGGCTCCGCCAAAACCCTCAGCAACACCTCCGGCTTCCCCGTCACCACCTCCGGCACCGCCCCGCAAACCTGGAACGACGACTTCACCTTCGATTCCGCAGAACCCATCGACTTCAACACCGGCACCGTCACCCTCGGCGGTGACGATCTCGACCGCACCCTCACCATCACCTCCGCCACCCTCACCGTCGGCGAACTCAAATCCACCACCCACGGCCTCATCAAAAACGGCCCCGGCACCCTCGTCCTCTCCTCCGTCGGCGCGGGAGCCGATGGCAGCAGCCTCGCCGGCTTCCTCGAAGTCAACGACGGCACCCTCCAGATCAACCGCTCCGGCACCCTCGCCGCCAATAGCGGAGACCTCGTCGCACTGTCCCTCTTCGGCACCGGCACCATCGTCAACGGCTCCGATGTCGAACGCTGGCTCTTCATCAACACCTCCGGCTCCAACCTCTTCGAAGGCACCCTCGCCAACGGCGGCCCCGGCGGCCTCGGCTTCAACAAACAAGGCCCCGGCCTCGTCACCCTCGATGGCACCCTCTCCTACACCGGTGCCACCACCGTCACCGCCGGCATCCTGGAAATCCTCAGCGAAAACACCGGCCCAGGCACCAATGCCACCATCAACTCCGGCACCCTCACCCTCGGCCACCACACCGCCCTCGGCACCGCCTCCACCATCCGCCTCGCAGGCAACGCCGTCTCCACCCTCAACCTCGCCTCGGACACCCCCGTCACCTCCTACGGCCTTGTCTTCGGCACCACCACCAACTCCACCATCCTCAGCAACCGCGCCACCCCCGGCGAAGGCATCAACCACACCCTCTCCACCATCGGCATCAACGGCGTCGGCGGCGGCACCCTCACCATCGCCGCAGGAAACAACGTCACCTCCGGCACCGCCACCATCACCCTCCCATCCTTCGGCCTCAGCGCCGGAACCATCCAAACCACCGCCCTCAACCCCACCACCGCCAGCGTCACCGTCGGAAACGTCTCCAAAGTCGCCAACGCCCCCGCACAAACCCTCGAACTCGGCGGCACCAGCACCGGAAACTCCATCACCGGCGTCATCTCGGACGGCACCGCACCCATCTCCCTCGTCAAATCCAACAACAGCACCTGGACTCTCTCCAGCACCAACACCTACACCGGAAACACCACCATCGGCACCGCCAACAGCGCCGGCGTCCTCCGCGTCACCGCCACCGGCGCACTCGGCTCCGGCACCATCAATTTCGATGCCTCCGGTGGAAATCCCGGCCCCTCCAGCCGCCTTGAGCTCTCCGGCGATATCACCCTCTCCAACCCCATCACCCTCTCCCAACGCAACAACCCCTCCGCCAACATCCTCAATACCGGCGGCGATAACACCCTGACAGGCCCCATCAACCTCAACGTCGGCGGCACCCAAGCCACCCTCCAGTCGGACGCCGGGACCCTAACCCTCACCGGCCCCATCACCACCGGAACCGCCACCCCTCGCACCCTCGTCCTCACCGGCTCCGCCAACGGCACCATCTCCGGAGCCCTCTCCAACAACACCACAGACCCCGCCGGCACCCTCGGCCTCAACAAAAACGGCACCGGCACCTGGTCCCTCACCGCCACCAACACCCACACCGGAAACATCAACGTCAACGCCGGCACCCTCGCCCTCACCGCCGACTCCCCCGCCGCCACCGGAACCATCCCCGTCGCCACCGATGCAACCCTCGCCGGAAATGGCGACCTCGGCGGCTCCATCATCATCCAACCAAACGGCAAACTCCAACTCGATGTCGCCGCCACACCCGGCACCCAAGCCACCCGCGACATCGCAGGCACCCTCGACCTCTCCGCCCTCGGCGATGTCCTCGCCCTCACCGCCGCCACCACCCCCGCCGACGGCACCTACACCCTCCTCACCGCCACCGGCGGCATCACCGGCCACACCTCCGGCACCCTCGACGATACCGTCCTCCAACTCACCGGTCTCACCGGCTCCGTCTCCGTCGTCGGAAACAGCCTCGTCCTCACCGTCGGCGCAGGCGGCCCGTCCGCCTACGATGCTTGGGCCGCCGACTTCGGCCTCAACCCCCTCACCACCGGTGCCCCGTCCGCCGATCCCGATGCCGACGGCCACAACAACGCCACCGAATTCCTCCTCGGCGGCTCACCCGTCTCCGGCCAATCCGGCCCCCGCATCCACTCCCTCATCGCCGATAGCTCACACGACCTCGATTCCCTCTCCGAGCTCATCCTCACCATCGCCGTCCCCCAAGGCACCCCCGCCTTCACCGCCGGCTCACCCACCTCCACCGCCACCGTCGAAGGCATCCTCGCCACCGTCCGCGGCAGCTCGGACCTCCAAACCTTCGGCCTCACCGTCAACCCCGTCACCCCCATCGCCACCGGCCTCCCCGCCGCACCCGTCCTCGGCGGAATCACCTACGAATACCGCTCCTTCTCCCTCGGCGGCTCCAACGAAACCCCGGATCGCGGCTTCCTCCAAGTCCTCATCACACAACCCTGATCCGGAAATCCCAAATCCCCTGTCGGGAAAAATCCCCACATCTCGTTACTCCCTACAAGCATCCCTAAAACCCTTTCCAACCCATGAAATCTCGCCGCCTCCAGTTCTCCCTCGCCCTCACCGGCTCCCTCTGCCTCCTCGCAACCTCCCTCACCGCCGCCACCTTCGTCTGGGACGGCGGCGATGACGGAACCGACCTCGGCAAAGCCAACAACTGGAACCCCAACGGCAGCCCCGTCGCCAACGACGTGCTCCAATGGAACGGCACCGCCACCGGCGCCCTCTCCCTCTCCTACGTCACCCTCAATGCCGGCCTCAACACCAACCCCGGCGTCTCCATCAGCCTCACCTCCGGCCAAACCTCCGCCCTCACCATCGATGGCGGCACCAACGCCCTCCGCCTCAACGGCTCAGGCATCTCCATCGCCTCCGGCGCAGGCGCATTCTCCCTCGGAAACGGCAGCGGCACCTCCAACATCACCGCCTTCAACGGCACGATGAACCTCGTCAACAACTCCTCCAACACCGCCACCCTCGCCTCCGACCTCGTCTTCGCCACCACCTTCGCAGGAAACACCGCCTTCACCTTCGGCGGCTCCGGCAACTGGCAGATCAATACCAACCTCCGCTCCACCAACAACACCGGCGGAAACACTGTCCTCGCCCTCGGCTCCGGCACCGTCACCTTCTCCGCCGCCAACACCTACACCGGCCTCACCACCATCGGCAGCAACGGCTCCGCCTCCGTCATCCGCGCCACCATCAGCGGCGCCCTCGGCAGCGGCCAGGTCTTCATCCCCGGCAACGGCGGCTCCAACCGCCTCGAACTCTCCGGCGGCATCACCCTCTCCAACGCCCTCGCCGTCAACGGCAAAAACAACGTCATCGGCCAACCCGCCGCCATCCTTAACGTCTCCGGAAACAACTCCCTCACCGGCACCGTCACCGTCAACGTCGGCGGCTCCCACAACACCATCCAGTCCGATGCCGGCACCCTCACCCTCGGTGCCGCCACCGCACTCACCAGCGGTGCCACCGGCGTCCGCAACGTCCTCTTCACCGGCTCGGGAAATATCGATGTCACCGGTGCCATCACCAACGGCTCCTCCTCCGGCCTCGTCATCGAAAAACAAGGCTCCGGCACCCTCACCCTCGGCGGCTCTAACACCTACACCGGAACCACCACCGTCTCCGCCGGAACCCTCCTCGCCAACGGCTCCCTCACCAGCAACGTCACCGTCACCACCGATGGAACCATCGGCGGAACCGGAACCATCACCGGTAACCTCCAGTTCAACTCCGGTGCCAACCTCACCATCACCAACCTCACCGACGCCCTCACCGTCACCGGCTCCGTCTCCTTCGCCTCCGGCTTCGGCATCGACGACCTCGCCGGCATCGACTGGTCCTCCGTCGACCTCTTCACCCCCTACACCCTCATCAACAACGGCACCGACTTCTCCACCGCCGGCCTCGACAACTTCGGCATCGCCAACGCCGCACCCGTCGGCGGTGGCCGCTCCGCCTACTTCCAAAACGGCAGCCTCCAACTCGTCGTCATCCCCGAGCCCGCCACCGCGGCACTCGGCGCACTCGGCCTCCTCGCCATGCTCCGCCGCCGCCGCGACTGAAATCCCCGCGCCCACACCCGATCCCCACGCGGATCCCGCTTCTCTAACGGCCTAACAAACCGTAACCTCTCCACGCACCCTCGTGCCCAAGTGCCCTCGTGCCTTCATCAATCCCCCGAAATGTTCCGCGCTCTAACAACCCTCCTCGCCCTCCTCGCCACCGTCGCCACCACCCTCGGCCAACTCACCTACGTCGATGCCACCGATGGCCCCACCGGCAACACCACCCTCGCCGATGGCTCACCCCTCAACGCCACGGACACCACCGGCTCCACCACCTGGCGCCAACGCGACGACGCAACCTTCGGCTCATCCACCTCCGTCTTCGAGGGCGTCGATCCCTCACCCGAAATCAAAACCACCCTCACCGGCCTCACCCCCGGCGCATCCTACCGCATCCGCGTCCACTTTTGGGACCCACAATCCACCTCCGAAGACTGGTCCATCCGCGCCCGCCTCGCCACCACCACCTACTCCACCTACACCCGCGAAGCCGCCGCCGTCGCTGGCTCCATCGCCACCCCGCTCGCCAACACCCTCACCTACGCCACCCCTCCCACCACCTTCGGCCCACACTCCGGTCGGGAAATGCTCGCCGCGGACATCGGCACCACCACCGCGGATGCCCAAGGCCGCATCGAAATCTTCATCGATGACCTCCCCTCCACCCTCACCAACCTCCGCACCTGGTACGACGGCATCTCCCACGAAACCACCGCCCCGCCACCACCCACCGACGACATCGTCTACACCGACGCCTCCCTCTCTAACACCACCCGCCACGACGGCCAACCCCTCGCCCCGGCACCCCAAGGCACCCCCACACCAGACAACAATTGGGAACTCCGCCTCTTCGGAAACAACGCCACCGTCTTCGAATCCAACGCCGATGGCCCGGAAGACGCGCCCCTCCTCAAAACCACCCTAACAGGCCTCGCCCCCCTCGCCGACTACGTCCTCTACGCCTACTTCTGGAGCGATGGCCGCGACTGGCGCCTCAAAGCCACCACCCGGCTCACCGCAAACACCATCCCCACCCAGCCCCTCTCCCATTTCGCCTCCACCGGAAACGCCGGCCGCACCGCCACCCTCGCCCCTCCCTCCATCCCCGCAGACTTCGCAACCCCACCCCTCATCACCGAGGGCAACCGCACCCTCCGCCAAGCCCCGCTCGGAAAATTCACCAGCGACTCCGCCGGCAACCTCACCGTCTTCATCGACGACCTCGCCCTCGCCAACGAAGCCAACCGCACCTGGTACGATGGCATCGGCCACAAACCCGCACTCACCCTCGACCCCACCGCCGACGAAGACAACGACGGCCTCATCAACGCCGCCGAAGCCACCGCCAACACCGACCCCTACCTCCCCGATTCCGATGGCGACTCCCACACCGACGCCGAAGAACTCGCCGCCGGCTCCGATCCCCTCGACCCGGACTCCACCCCGCCTCTCCCCGGAAACGCCATCGCCATCGCCCCCGACGGCGCGTGGACCTGGTTCAACGACGAACGCGCCATCTTCCACCAAGGCTCGCTCTTCGCCGGTTACGTCCTCGCCGATGGCCGCTACGGCGTCACCCGCTACGACCCCGCCACCAACACCCTCCACCCCATGATCCTCTCCACCGCCGCCTCCCGGCAGCAGGACGATCACAACAACCCCTCTCTAACAATCCTCCCCGATGGCCGCATCCTCGCCCTCTACGCCAAACACGTCGCCGGCCCCGTCTTCTATCAGCGCACCTCCCTCGTCCCACTCCCATCCTCCAATGCCGATTGGGGACCCGAAATCACCCACACCGTCCCCGCCTCTAACACCTACAACAACACCTACCGCCTCACCGCCGAATCCAACCGCATCTACAACTTCCACCGCTCCATCAACTTCAACCCCTCCCTCACCATCTCCGAAGACCTCGGAGCCACCTGGCTCCCCACCACCCACTTCATCAGCATCGGCACCGGCGGCATCCGCCCATACCCCCGCTACTGCTCCAACCACACCGACCGCATCGACCTCATCTACACCGAGGGCCACCCGCGCGACTTCAACAACTCCATCTATCACCTCTTCTATCAGAACGGCGCGTTCCGCAAAACCGAAGGCACCACCGTCAAATCCGCCGCCAACCTCCCGCTCATCCACCAAAACGGCGAACACGGCTCCTTCGTCTACACCTACTCCGCGCAACCCTGGGGCCCCGGCCAAGGCCCCGACGATTGGATCCCCTCCGCCCGCGCATGGACCTGGGACGTCCAATACGGCTCCGATGGAAACCCCGTCTGCGTCTTCCAGGTCCAGCTCGACAACGTCACCGGCACCGGCTGGAACCACGACCGCATCTACTACTACTACGCCCGCTGGACCGGCACCCAATGGCAGAAACGCTTCATCGCACACGCCGGCCGCCCACTCTACTCCGGCGAGGACGACTACGCCGGCGGCATCACCATCGATCCCTCCAACCCCTCCGTCATCTACCTCTCCTCCAACGCCGCCAACCCCTTCAATCTAACGGATCTAACCAACGTCCCGCTCCGACCCAACGACCGCTACGAACTCTGGCGCGGCACCACCGCCGATGGCGGCCTCACCTTCACCTGGGAACCCATCACCATCGACTCCCCCGCGGACAACCTCCGCCCCATCGTCCCGGAAAATCACGGCTACGACCGCGCCCTTCTCTGGTTCCACGGCACCTACACCACCTACACCAACTACAACACCCAGATCTTCGCCCTCCTCGAAAACCGCCCCGTCATCCGCGATTTCCAAATCTCCCAAGGCAACGCCACCCTCACCTGGACCTCCTCCCCCGGCCGCCGCTACCGCATCCGCGCCTCCGCCGACCTCTCCTCCTTCCCCATCGAAACCGGCCCCCTCATCCCCTCCCAAGGCCCCCAAACCCAACACACCTTCCCCATCCCCCCAACCCTCCAAACCAACCCCAAAGCCTTCTTCCGCATCGAAGAACAATAACCCCCCGGCCCCGCCAACAGCCTACCCTTCGTCTAGTCCGCCGTCCTGTCCGCCGTAGCTTTAGCGAAGGAGGAAGCTTCAGCGAAGGAGGAAGCTTCAGCGAAGTAGGGTCTCGTCGGCCAGCGAATGAACCGCCACTGACCCGCGCGAAGCCCACTTCTCACTTCTCACTTCTCACTTCTCACCCAATTTCCCTTCCCCTCCACCCCGAATCCGTTAGCCTAACGAAAAATCACCGGGCGTCTCTCCTCCACCGGCTCATCATGCCCAAAAGCCCGCCGCGCTGGAGGCCCTGAATAAATCCCGGCTCCACCAACCCTTCATCGGGGAGCTTTGATCGCTTGACTCATGACTTGACTCACACTTGACTTACCACCGTGGCCTACGAACCGCAATTCACGATCAGCGCCCGCCTGCTTTCGCTGGTGGAGGAGATCGCAGCCTTACGGGAGCGGATCCAAGGGGCGGCGGTGGAGCTTTCGTGGATTCCAGCACTGCAAAAGGACACCCGCACCCGCAACGTCCACGCCTCTACCGCCATTGAGGGAAACCCGCTGACGCTGGAGCAAGTCCGTGCCCTGGAGGATGGTCGTGAACTCGCCGCCTCGGATGTCCGCTCCAGCCGCGAGGTGCTGAACTACTTCGCCGGCCTGCGCTACGTGGAAAAACACGCGATGAAGAAGGCCATCCGCCACGAGGATCTGTTCGAGCTTCACCGGATCCTGGCGGACAGCGTGATGGACCAGGGAACGGCAGGCAGCTACCGGACGATTCAGGTGCGGGTGGGCAATCATTTCCCGCCCGCCGCCGCGGATGTTTCCGGGCTGATGTTCGAGTTGCTGGATTGGTGGAACAAAAAATCCATCGAGCTTTCCCCGGTGCTCAGTTCCGCCATCCTGCACTATCGCTTCGAGGACATCCATCCCTTCGCCGATGGCAACGGGCGGACAGGCCGCGCCCTCTCGCTTTGGGAACTCTATCGGCGCGGTTTCGACAGCCATCACATTTTCTCGGTCGATGAGTATTATTGGGAAGACCGCCCCGGCTACTACGCCGCGCTGGATGCCGTGCGCGGGTCTGGCGAGGACCTCACCGGTTGGCTGGAATACTGCGCCGAGGGCCTGCGCCAAACGCTGGAACGGGTGTGGCTCAGAGTAAGGTCCTATCAGGTGAAATCGCCGGAGAAACTGGTTTTGCGACCCAGGCAGGAACATCTGCTCAAGCTGCTACGGGATCACCGCAGCATGTCGCCCGCCGAAATCTGGGAGGCGCTCACCATTTCCAGACAGGGTGCGATGGACTTGCTGCGTCCCTTGCTGGAAGCCGGACTGGTGGAAAAAATCGGCGGCAAAAAAACCGGGCGTTACTCACTCAAGCAACCATGAACAAAGCCGCAACCCGCGCCGAACCCATCGATCCCGCATTGAAAGCAAAGCGGCGGGGGAAGGCCTCTTTGAAGGCAGCGAACAACTCTTCGCCTCCAAATACCGCACCGTCCTCCCCACCGAGGCCGAACCCATCGCCGAACTCGAACGCGAACGCCGTGTCATCGAGCAGAAGCAGAACGGAGGCGACCCATGACTCTTTCAGAATCCCAAACTCAGAACCCAAAATCCTCCCTCCCGCGCTACCAACTCCTTCGCCGCGAAACAATCCTGCCCGCCAGATGCTCGGCTTTCCCGCTTTTGGCCTTTTCGTCGGCGCTCTAACGGGTAGAAGAGTGTCGTTCAATGCGATCTCTTGATGTAACAACCTCCCCAAGCCAATTGGCAAATGCCTGATACCCCGGAACAACTCGCCCGCATCCAGATCGACGCTCAACTGAGTGCCGCGGGTTGGACCGTCCAAAATATTTCCGACCTCAATCTCTCCGCCTCCCGTGGAGTCGCCGTCCGTGAAATTCAGTCCCACGGCGGCCCCGCCGACTACATCCTCTTTGTCGACGGCAAGGCACTCGGCATCGTCGAAGCCAAGAAAGAAGGCACCACCCTCTCCTACGTCGCCGAACAACAGCAAATCGTCGCCGAAGTCGAAGCCCGCACCACCGCCATCGACCACCTCGAAGCCGAACTCGACCGCCAAATCACCCGCTCCAACCGCCTCAGGCAGGCGACTCTATCCGAGGCGTTTTGTGGCAAACTCTGAAAAATCTGACCATGTCAAATACCTATCCCAAAGGCTCAGAATGGCGAAGATGGGATCTCACGAGCGTCCGGTTATAACTCGAACAACGTCAACTGTTTGCAGTCTGGGTTATCCGAAGTTCTGGGGTCCGTTTTCGTAAGTAGTTCATTTAGAGTAAGTTTTTCGAATGGGTGAACGCTCAAAAGCTGCAAAGTTCTGTGGAGGGTGTCGGGCAGCTTCAGCTGCTTGTGAATGATCGTGATCATCAGATAGGTTGTCACCGCGATCCATATCTGCGTCTTCACCGCGTTGGGACTCGTGCCGTAGAAGTGCTTGATGAGCAGATGTTGCTTGATCCATCGGAAGAACAACTCGATGCTCCACCGCGACTTGTAAAGCATGGCCACGGTGAGAGCCGGGATTTCCAGATTGTTGGTGATGAAGACCAGTTCCCTCTGCGTTTCCGAGTCGTAGTAACGGACTTTTCTCAGCAAGGCTGGAAATGCCTGACGGGATTTCGCGAGCTTGGGTTTGCCCACATGATCGCTTCGTAAGCCAGTGAGGCGATCCACCGGCAACGAATAGTGCCGGGTGAATTGAAGTTTGCCCTTGTCCCTCGTCACGAAGAAGGCTTCGGCGTTGGCAATGAGGAAGAGACGGGAAAAATCCATGTAGCCGCGGTCCATCAGATAGAAAGCTCCGGCTTCGAAAATCAGGCTGTCGAGCCAACCCACGTCGTGCTGACGCGCTCCGGTGACATGGATGCAGGTGGGAATCGGCCCTCGCAGATCGATCTGGGTATGCATCTTGATGCCCGCCTTGGTCTGACGGAAGTCGGCCCACGAGAAGAGTGTCAGCGAGAGATCGATGGTGGTCGAATCGAGTGCGTAGATCGTGTTGGCGAGATCCAGTCCGAGATCTTCTCCCGCATACAGTGCCCGCGCCTTGCGCATGAGACCTTTGGCAAGGTCCTCCCAAAGCCGCCAATCGCGTTGTTCGTTGGCATCCGCGAGCGTGGACTTTGCCACGGGTTGGCTGAATCCAAGATGATGCAGGTTCGAAGGTCTGGCATTCAAACATGTGGCGATGTCCCTCAGTCCTTCGCGCCAGGTCAATTTGGCGAAGACCATGCATACGAGCTGCTGGCGGCAGCCGAAATGTCGCACGCGGGATTCGGCGTCGTAGCGTTTGACCAAGCGGTCGAGCGTCTGACGGTGGATGAGGTCGAGAATCCGGGAGAGGACGAAGCGGCCGGAGTTCATGGGCCGGAAAAGTGCCAAAAATCACCAAAAAGTTCAAAAGCGTCACATCCATTTTGATCTGCAATCGTTTCGTTTACAGCGCATTTCAAATGGGGATCAGCTCGTTAACCGGACACCCGTGGTTGATACCGATTATTTCGAGGAGAACTGATGCGATGTGAGTGCCGTTCACTTTTTGCGATGGAATCATGAGAGATCTTCAGAGCTACATTGACGAAGAATTCAGGAAATTCCCGGAGGAAGCGATGCGGCTCTACGGAGGAAAGGCGATGGAAGAGGCACTCCAATGGCCAGATGGTTTTTTGATTTTTGATGTGCCGCGGCGTGATGAAGGACAAGTCGAGCGGTAGAAAGTGAAGTTCGAATTTGCCTCAGGGGCGTGGGGCCTCGCGGATGTCGATGATTTTCACTTCGAGCACGGGATGGTCGATCCGCCATGTGATGGCAAAGCCAGCCACGCAACTCACTTGGAATGGCCGGGAGGTTTCCGGATCGTTGATCTCGAAATCTCCTCCCAGGTCGGCGTTTTCGGACAGCCCCGCAAGCATTCCCAGCACCTTGGCGCGTCGATTTCCCGAGCGAGGCAGGGAAGCCAGCGCATCAAGGTCCATGAGAACCCGGTAAGCGGGCGTCATGGCTGATGCTGATTTTCCGGGACAGGAGCGTATCGGCGGGTATGGCCTGCATTGGTCCGTTCGCGGATGATCTTCCAGTAATCGGCGTCATTCTGCAGCTCCAGCTTGGTGAGATAGCAGGCAAGCTCGTGCCTTTCCTTTTGGGAAAGAGTATCCACTGCGATTTTCAATGATTCGGCAATCACGAGAGGAAGCGTAGCGGTTTTGCGGCGGAACTCAAACTCCTTCTGCCGTATTTGCCAGTTCTGTGTGGAGGCGCTCCGCAAAACGGTGAGAGGGTGCAAGGCAACGATCGGTGAAATTGCACCCATGAGCCGCCTGCTGAAGATCGGCAAGGTCGTGCAACTCTACTTGGAGGCCATGCAATCAAGAATTTCGCCGTCTCCGTCCGTTCCGCTGTAGAATTCCGCTCAGAAGTTAACTGCCTGCCCGCCTCCAAGAAAATAGTCGGCTTTGCTGGCACCGAGATCCCGGAGGAACGCCGCGTAGTCGCTGATCCGGGTTTCAGGCATGATCAGCGTCCGATGGCTTGCTTCAGATTCGAGATGCGCGCGTTCCTGAAGAAGACCTCGGGAAAAATGGAATTCTCCCGCTGCAGAACGGCTGGATCCTCACCGGCCTTGAGGCGTTCCTCATCGGCGCGGCGGGAAGCACGCTTCTCCGCGTCGCGCGCTTCACGATTGAATTTTTCCGATGGTTTCATGGCTGCTGGTCTGTTGACTCCGTCTCTCTGACGCTCGAAACGCTAGACTTTTCCATCCCATCTGTCCACCCCGCCCATTTCGTGTCCGACAACTCCGCATCCACCGTCTCCAAAGTCTCTCCTTCGCTGAAGTTTCCTCCTTCGCTGAAGTTTCCTCCTTCGCTGAAGTTTCCTCCTTCGCTAAAGCTACGGCGGACAGGACGGCGGACTAGACGGCGGGCAGGCAACCCGATCCCGAAACCATTTGCCTGGGCCAAGCTCAGCAGCAGAAGCGAGGGATTGAGGAAGCGGGGGGACAGTTAGGTGCCCCCTCTTTAGGGGTGGAGTTGGTGGTGGGCGCCGCCGAGGATGCTGTGGGCGTTGAAGCCGTGGTTGGCGAGGATGCGGGCGGCGAAGTAGCTGGTTTTGCCCATTTGGCAGATGGTGTGGACGGGTTGGGTGGGGTCGATTTCGTTGAGGCGTTGGCGGAGTTGGGGGAGGGGGATGTTTTTGGCTCCGGGGACGGGTTGTTTGGCGGCGGTGGCGGCGGGGCGGACGTCGATGATTTGCGGGCCGGCTTGGGCGAGGGTGGGGGTGGGGAGGAGGTGTCCGTCGCGGAGGTTTCCTGCGGCGAAGCCGGCGATGTTGACGACGTCTTTGGCGTTGCCGAAGGGTGGTGCGTAGGAGAGTTCGAGGTGGGCGAGGTCGTCGATGGTGAGGCGGCCGCGGATGGCGGTGGCGAGGATGTCGAGGCGTTTGTCGACGCCGTCTTTGCCGACGGCTTGGGCACCGAGGAGGCGGCCGTCGGATTGGGACCAGAGGATTTTGAGGGTGATGGTTTGTGAGCCGGGGAAGTAGGAGGCGTGGGATGGGCCGTTGACGGTGATGGTTTGGTAGGGGTGGCCGAGGGATTTGAGGCGTGCCTCGGACCAGCCGGTGATGCCGGCGGATTGGGCGAAGACGCGGACGATGGAGGTGCCGATGGAGCCGGGGTAGGGTCGGGCGTTTTGTTTTTGGTGGATGTGATCGGCGGCGGTGCGGCCCTGGCGGTTGGCGGGTCCGCCGAGGGCGATGGCGGCGGGTGTGCCGAGGATGGGATCGATGCCTTCGCAGGCGTCGCCGACGGCGTAGATGGCGGGGTCGCTGGTTTGTTGGAAGGGGTTGACGGTGATGTGGCCGCGGGAGCCGAGGGTGAGGCCGGCGTCTTTGGCGAGTTGGTTTTCCGGGCGGACGCCGATGGAGAGGATGATGAGTCCGGCGTGGAGCCAGCGGCCGGATTTGAGGCGAGCGGCGATGCCGTTTTCCTCGGGGGAGAAGGCTTCGATGCCATCGCCGAGGATGAGGTCGACGCCGTGGTCGCGGAGTTCGGCGAGGAGGGGGAGGGTCATTTCCGGGTCGAGCTGTGGGAGGACCTGGGGTTGGAGTTCGATGAGGGTGACGGATTTGCCGAGGTGGGTGAGTTGTTCGGCCATTTCGAGTCCGATGAAGCCTGCGCCGATGATGGCGATGCGTTCGGTGGTGGCGGCTTGAGTGAGGATGCGGTCCATATCCTGGAGGTTTCGCAGGGTGAGGATGCGCGGGTCATCGATGCCGGGGAGGGGTGGGCGGAGGGGGGCGGCTCCGGGGGAGAGGATGAGGTGGTCGTATGGGTGGTCTTCTTCGGTGCCGGTGGTGAGGTTGCGGAGGTGGACGGTTTGGTTTTCGCGGTCGATGCGGGTGGCTTCGGTGAGGGTGCGGACTTCGAGGTTGAGGAGTTGGCGGAGGGAGTCCGGGGTTTGGAGTGCGAGTTCGGAGCGGTCGGGGATTTCTCCGCCGATGTGGTAGGGGAGGCCGCAGTTGGCGAAGGAGACGTCGGGTCCGCGTTCGATGATGACGATGCGGGTTTTTTCGGAGTGGCGGCGGGCGCGGGCCGCGGCGGAAGCGCCACCGGCGACGCCGCCGATGATGAGGATGGTTTCGGGGGAGGAGGAGGCGGATGGGGTTTCGGTTTTCATGGTGAGCGGATGCATGAAGGTGGACCGTGAGGGCCGGGATTGCCGCGCATTCCCTGCGGATTTGGTGCCGTGGGTTGCTGGGTCTGGCGGTTTCTGCGGATTGGGTGAGACCGGGATTGATCTTGCGGGTGTGGGGGGTGAGGGTGTGGGGACGTTTTCAAACCGTTGCCCATGCCCGAGCCCAAGATTCTTCCCGCCAAATCGCAGATTGCAGAGCTTGAGCCGTTTGAGGGATTGGGGATGGAGAGGATTTCGGTGGTGTGGAGCCGGAGTGATGCGGAGGAGGCGTATGAGGATCTGATGCGTGCGGGTGAGGTGGGGTTTGATACGGAGTCGAAGCCGACGTTCCGGAAGGGTGAGGTTTCGGGAGGGCCGCATGTGTTGCAGTTTTCGACGCGGGAGCGGGCGTATGTTTTCCAGTCGCATGTGGCGGAGGGTGTGCCGGTGATGCGGGAGTTGTTAGAGAAGGATGGGGTGCGGAAGATCGGGTTCGATTTGCGTGGGGATCTGGGGCATTTGTGGAACCGGTTTCAGATCAAGCCGCAGGGGGTGGTGGATTTGAACCGGTCGTTCCGGAAGTTGGGATACCGGACGACGGTTGGGGCGCGGTCTGCGATCGCGATTTTGTTTCAGCGGCGGTTTTTGAAATCGAAGAGCATGACGACGTCGAATTGGGCGAATCCGAGGTTGTCCGAGGCGCAGTTGTTGTATGCGGCGAATGACGCGTATGCGGCGCTGGTGGTTTACCATGCGTTGAACGAGCAGACGCCGGGGTTGCACTAACGGGTTGTGGTGCGTGAGGCGCGGGTGCCTTTTTCCCACTGGAGGCCCCAATCGCGGATGGCGGTGATGACGGGGAGGAGTGCCTCGCCCTTGGGGGTGAGCTGATAGGCCGAGTGGCGGCTGCCATCGGGGGCGGGGATGCGGGTGATGGTTCCGTGGTCGTGGAGGCGGTTGAGGCGGTCTGTTAGGATGTTGGTGGGGATGCGTTCGGGGGAGTCGGTGAAGTCCTTGAAGCGTTGGTGGCCGAGGAGGAGGTCGCGGACGACGAGGAGGGTCCATTTGTCGCCGAAGAGGTCGAGGCCGCAGGCAACGGGGCCGGGGGAGCGGCGGGGTGTGGAGGTGGGTTTCATGGGTGAGGGATAAGGAATTTGGTTTATACTTGCAAGTTGCAAGCATGATGCTTTTATTTTGCAAGTATGACGACACGATCTTCGCAGACGAAGTTGGCGGCACCGGGTGCGGGGCTGCCGTTTCCTGAATCGCTGGTGGCTCCGTGGGTGTTCCGGGTTTTCCGGTGGACGCATGGTAGGGAGGAGGTGAGCGGGTTTTTCCGGGAGGAGCTGGGGCGGATTTTGGAGTTGGCGCGTGGGGTTTCCGAGGAGGAGGGGGAGCGGGAGGTGCTGATCCGTAGGTTGCCGGGTTTGGAGGACAGCAGCCGGGACTGGTCGGTTTTCATGACGCTGGAGCATCTTCGGATCGTGACTCGTGCGGTGCTGGAGACGATCGAGGATCTGGCAGGCGGGGTGGTGCCGTCGCGGGTGGCGAGCACGGCGGCGGTGAAGCCGAGGCGCGGGGCGGGTGTGGAGGAGGTGGATTTGTTAGAAAGGGAGGGGTTGGATTGGTTGGAGAGGGTTCAGGCGATCGGGGATTTGAAGACGAGGGTGAAGTTCGCGCATCCGTGGTTCGGGCCGTTGGATGCGAGTGCCTGGCATGCGATGGCGGCGTTTCACATGCGGCTGCACCGGAAGCAGGTGGAGGGGATTTTGGCGGGGATGGGTGGCTAGCGCCGTTTTTGGGTCATCATGAATTCGTTGCCGTCGGGGTCGATGCACATGGCGAGGTGGAGGGGGTCCTCGGGGGTATCGTTGGGTTCTGCGGTGAGTGCGCCGCCGCATTCGGTGAGGCGGGTGATGGCGGAGCGGAGGTCGTCGATCTGGAAGGAGAGGCCGGTCCAGGTTCGTTTGCCTTCGCCGCCGCCGTGGATGCCGATGGTTGCGCCGGCGATTTCGATTTCGCTCCAGACTTCGGATTCGAAGCGGATGGATCCGCTGAAGAGGTTCTGATAGAAGTGGAGGCAGCGTTTCCAGTCGGCTGCGAAGAGGACGTATTTGACTTTTTCGACGGTCATGGTTTTTCGTTAGATTGGGTGTTTTCGTTTTCCGGGAGGCCGAGTGTTGCGATGATGCGGTCGTTGCGGATTTCGACGTTGCGGAGGACGTGGCGGGTGACTTTGGTTTTGAGGTCGCGTTCCTTGATGCGGTAGACGGGGATGTCGTCGAACCAGAGGACGGCGGCGAGGTTGAGGCCTTCGCCGAGGGATTTGAGGTGTGATTTGGAGAGGCCGGGGAGGTTGAGTGTTTCGACGGCGGGATCGACGAGGGAGAAGCGATGGGATGAGGGGTTGTAGCCGAGGGAGGTGGCGATGGTGGCGTGTCCGTCGTAGGACTTGGTGAGGATGCCGGATAGGCCGACTTCGGCGCGGACATCGAGTGAGATACGGACGCGGTCCTGGCCGGGGATCATTTCCACGACGGGGTTCTCGTAGTGGACGTTGATGACTTTGACGTAGGTGCTTTCCTTGGGGAATTTGCGTTCGAGCGCTTCGTCGATTTGTTCCTGGGTGATGGTGATGCGGACGGTGCCTTTGTTGAAGTAGAAGTGCCATGCGGCGTAGGCGGTGGCGGCGACGATGACGATGATGAGGATTCGGAAGAGGTTGCGGATCATGGCGCTGGGGGGGATGATAGCGAGTTGGGATGGCAAGGCGAGGATGGATCTCTGCGGTGGAAATCAATCGTTTGACATTGCCGGTTTGTCTCCGAGTCTGTCGGCGAGAACGCGGGTGGTGATTTCCTCCGCCGGATCGATTTGCCGATTGATGAACCGACTTGAGCCAAGCGAGCAGCGCATTTCCATGATTTCATGGGTGGTGGTTCTGGCTGCGTTGATTGGCTGGAATGCGCTGGCCGGTGAGGCGGTGAGGAGCAAGAGGGATGAGACGTCGCAGGCGGTTGTTTTGTCCGCGGGTTGCGAGGATGGTCAGGTTGTGGGGCGGCAGGTGGATCCGCCGGTTTTGCCGGCGGTGCCGGTGGGGGATGGGTGGGTTGTGGATTTGGTCTGGGCGTGCATCGGGATCGAGCATGGTCCTGATGTTTGGGTATTGGATTTACCACATGGGGTTGGGTGTGGGCGTGCGCCGCCGATTGGGAATTGCTGACGGTGTTTTTCACATGATCCGGAGTCTGCGGCCGATGTTTCGGTTTTTTGTTAGGGCGGTCATGTGACGCTTGTGCATTTGAATTCCTGTTTTGATATCCATGAAATTTTCCCAGTTGTGTATGCCTTTGGTGCGTTTTTCGTTCAACTTCCAGCCCCTTTTCATCCGATGATCCAGTGGCTTTTTCCGAGGATCATCGGTGGGAAGAACGAGCGGGAGTTGAGCCGGATCCGACCGATTGTTTCGCGGATCAATGAGATCGAGCGCGGGCTTCAGCGTGAGCCTGCGGAGCGGTTGGTCGAGCGGACGAGGGGATGGCAGGAGGAGCTATCGCGGGTGGAGGTGGCGGGCGCGCGGGCGAAGGTTCTGGAGAAGATTTTGCCTGAGGCCTATGCGGTGGTGAAGAATGCGGCGCGGCGGTTGTGCGGGAGCGAGGTGTTGGTGAACGGGCATGGGATGCGCTGGGACATGGTGCATTTTGA
>SXGQ01894908.1_pt1 | contig 24131 bp, 22 predicted proteins | sample 3178371 | NCBI WGS metagenome assembly SXGQ01 (sample SAMN11356859, study PRJNA531348) | freshwater metagenome | isolation source: freshwater sample F1-20 | place: China: Fuxian Lake, Yuxi | collected 2017-12-25 | reverse complement strand
GTTGCTGCCCATGCCGCAGGCGACGGTGGCGCAGACGACGCGGACTTCGTCGCGGAGGAAGGCTTCCTGGTTGCGGGCGCGTTCCTGGTTTTCGAGGCCGGCGTGGTAGGGGACGGAGGTGATGCCGGCGTTGCGGAGGTTGGCGGCGAGTTCTTCGGAGCGGTTGCGGGACTGGGCGTAGACGATGCCGGAGTCGTGATTTCTGGAGCGGATGAATTCGACGATGCGTGGGGCGGCGTCCTGTTTGGGTTCGACGAGGTAGTTGTGGTTGGGGCGGTTGAAACTGGCGAGGAAGCAGGCTGGGTCGCGGAGGGCGAGTTGGGTGAGAATGTCCTCGCGGACGCGCGGGGTGGCGGTGAGGGCGATGGCGGGGACTCCGGGCATGGCCTCGCGGAGTTCGCGGAGGCGGCGGTATTCCGGGCGGAAGTCGTGGCCCCACTCGCTGATGCAGTGGGCTTCATCGACGGCGAGGGCGGTGACGTTCCAGTTTCCAACGGTTGTTAGAAAGTCGCCGGACATCAGGCGTTCCGGGGCGAGGTAGACGAGTTTCACCTGACCAGCGCGGATGGCATCGAGGCGGTTGCGGTTTTCCTAGGGGTCGAGGGAGGAGTTGAGGAAGGTGGCAGAGATACCGGAGGCGGTGAGTTGATCGACCTGGTCCTTCATCAGGGCGATGAGCGGGGAGACGACGAGGGTGACTCCGGTGCGGGCGAGGGCGGGGAGTTGGTAGCAGAGGCTTTTTCCCGCGCCGGTGGGGAGGATGGCGAGTGTGTCGCGACCGGCGAGGGCGGCTTCCATGATTTCCCGCTGGAGGGGGCGGAAGGTGTCGTAGCCGAAGTGGGTTTTGAGGAGTCCGGGGAGGGAATCGTTCATGAGGGAGATGGAAAGGTGTTAGCTTGAACAGTTCAAGCGTAAAGCTGATGTGAGGGTGGGGCGCGACTGGCCGTTGGTTCACGGGGTGCGGCACCGCGTGAGATTTTTTGCGATCCTTGAATCGAGAAGGGGATTACAGGTCGATGGTCGGGGGGAAGTCCGGGCAGAGTTGGGAGGTTTGGATGGGGCCGGAGGGGGAGTGGAAGCGCATGGTGCCGTTTTCTTCGCAGAACCAGACTTCGTCGGCTCCGGCATCGAAGTAGAGGGATTTCTTTTCCTCCATTTCGGCAGGGGTGTTGGTGGGGGAGAGGACTTCGACGCAGATTTCGGGGGCTTCGGTGAAGCAGCGGGTATCGAAAGCGCGGGCGTAGCGGAAGTCGGAGAACCAGCCGACATCAGCGGCCTTGACGCCGTCCGAGGTTGAGACTGCGCATTCCGTTACGGGGCGGCCGCCGAGGCGAAGTTTGAGACGGTGTGCGATTTCGAATTGGCGGGTGCCGTGGCTTGGGCCGGGTGGAGGCGTCATGATGATGTGGCCGTGGCGATCGGTTTCGATTCGATTGGGAATTTTCGCGAGTGTGGGATCGGCAAGCAGGCGTTCCCAGGCGCGGAGGTTGAATTCCTGCTGGTCATCGCGAGGTGGCAGTTGGATCGCTAGACTCACGCGGGCAGCTTAGCGGGAAGTGGGTCGGAGCGCAAGAATCCACTTGTGCGCTGGCTTGGGGGGAGAGGGATCAGTTTTTTGGTTTGAGGTGTTTTTCGAACCAGGCGACGAGGGCGGTAGAGGCGGCTTTTTCGTCGGGGCCGGTGAAGCTGTGGCCGGCGTTGGGGAAGGTGATGAGTTGGGTGGGGACGCCGGTTTTTTGGAGGGCGGCGTGGATTTTCTGGCTGTGGCTGAGGCGGACGAGGGTGTCTTTTTCGCCGTGGATGAGGAGGCTGGGGGCGTCGTCGGGGGAGACGTGTTTGATGGGGGAGACGGAGTGGGATTGGGCGGCGGGGAAGTGGAGTGCGGGGAAGCGGGGGGCGTTGATGTATTTCGAAAGGTCGGTGGGTGGGTAGTAGGCGGTGACGGCGGCGACGCGATTGCTGACTTTTTCGACGGGGTCTGTGGCGGCGGGGTTTCCGTTGTCCGGGGTGGTGCCGAGCATGAGGGCGAGGTGACCGCCAGCGCTGCCGCCGAAGGCTCCAAGGCGATCGGGGTCGATGCCGTGGGTGGCGGCGGTGTGGCGGACGTGGCGAACGGCGCGGCGGACGTCGCTGACGGCGTCGGGGACTTTGAAGTAGGGGCTGCTGCCGTGTCTGACGAGGATGAGGGTGAAGTTTCGGTCGAGGAGCATGCCGAAGGCGTTGTGGTCTTTGGCTGCGATGGCACCGGCGAGGAGTGGTGCGGGGTCCGCCCAGCCGGAGACCCAGCCGCCGCTGACCATGAATAGGATGGCTGCGCCGTTGGGTTTGGCGGGTTTGATGACGTCGTAGGTGAGTGCCATACCGGCTTTGTGGCCGTAGATGACATCCGGGACGATGGTGGGGACGATGGTGGGGGCGGGGGTGGTTTGGGCGTGGGTGGGCCGGGCGACGAGGAGGAGGGCGGCGCAGGCTGTGATGAGGTGGAGGCAGGGGCTTTTTCTCATCGGGATGGGTGGTTTTTTGAGAAACTAGCGGGAGGCGACGACTTCGACGGTGAAGCCTTTGAGGTATCCGGTTTCGGGGATGGTGACGAGGATGGGGTGGTCGGCGCGTTGGCGGTATTCGCCGATGAGGCGGAGGGATTTTTTGGCGTCGACGGAGGCGTCTGCGAGGTTTTCGAGGAAGAGCTCGCGGGAGGCGTGGTGGGAGCAGCAGAAGGTGGAGAGGAGTCCGCGTTTATCGAGGAGTTTTAGGGAGCGGAGGTGGATTTCCTTATAGCCGCGCATGGCATCGGAGAGGGTCTTTTTGTTGCGGGTGAAGCTGGGGGGGTCGAGGATGATGAGGTCGTATTCGGGTTTGGCGTGTTTGAGGAAGTCGAAGACGTTGTGTTCGATGACGTTGATGTTGAGTCCGTTGACCTCGGCGTTGTGTCGTGCGGCGGCGCAGGCGGATTCGGAGACGTCGATGGCGGTGACGCTGGCGGCGCCGGCTTTGGCGCAGGCGAGGGCGAAGCCGCCCTGGTTGGTGAAGCAGTCGAGGACGCGTTTGCCTTGGGAGAGTTTGGCGATTTCGGCGTGGGATTCGAGTTGGTCGAGGTAGAGTCCGGTTTTTTGGCCGTCGATGAGGTCGACTTCGAAGGTGAGGCCATTGGCGTCGACGTTGAAGGGGCCGGGGTTTTCGCCGTGGATGATTTCGATTCCGGGTTCCATGCCTTCGGCGCGGCGGGAGGGGGAGTCGTTGCGGAGGACGATGCGGGAGGGGGAGAAGACGGAAATCAGGGCGTCGCGGATGAGGTCGCGGCGGAGGTCCATGGCGAAGGTGAGGGTCTGGACGGAGAGGCGGTCGCCGTAGCGGTCGACGATGAGGCCCGGGATGCCGTCGGATTCGCTCCAGACGACGCGGCAGAGGCGATCGTCGATGCCGCTGCGTTGGCGGAGTTCGAGGGCTTGGGCGATGCGGCGGGTGAAGAAGTCGAGATCGAGGTCCTGGCGGCGGCGGGAGAAGCGGCGGGCGACGATTTGGGATTGGGGGTTGTAGATGGCGGAGCCGAGGGGGCGATCGCGGAAATCCTTGAGGGTGACGACGTCGCCGGGCTTGGGGTCGCCGAAGGTTTTCTTGATTTCGGTGGCGTAAACCCACTCGTGACCGTGGAAAATGCGGGCGCGTGGAGCGATGATGAGACCGGGCATGGGACGGGGATGACGCCTGAGTGGAGGTGGAATGTCGAACCAGAATCGTGGGTTTGAGGAAAAGGATGAAGATTTCCGCTTGATCCGGGCGGGGTGAAGCCCTAGGCCAGTGCCTCCACCATGGGACAGCAAACCAAAAAGATCATCAAACGCCGCCGTCGCGCCACCTATCTGAAGCGCAAAAAGGAACAGGCGAAACTCGGCGGCCTCGTGAAGAAGCCAGTCGTCAAGAAGGCCGTCGTCGTTACCGAGGCTGCCCCAGCCAAGAAAGCGCCTGCGAAGAAAGCCGCCAAGAAGGCTCCGGCCAAGAAGGCAGCGAAGAAGGTTGCTGCGGACGAGGCGGCGGTTGACGCGGTGGAGTCCGCTGAAGCGGTGGAGGCGGTGGAAACCGCAGCACCTGAGGAGACTGAGTCTTCGGAAGCTTCGGAGTCCTGATTTACGCAATGAATTTTTCCAGACCGGGCGTTTCTTTTCGGAGGCGTCCGGTTTTTTCGTGATGTGGGAGTGGTGGGGTTGACGGGGCGGGGCGTGGGCGGCAGGTTGGTCGCGTGAATGCCACGGTGAATTTCAAGGTCGGGAACGAGACGTTGGTGAGGGTGCTGGACCCTGCGGCGGCGCATTTGCGAGGGCTGTTGGATCGTCAGGGTCGGGCGGATGGGGCGTTGCGGATTGCGGTGATCGGCGGGGGGTGTTCGGGTTTGCAATACAAGATGGATTTGGTGGATGGGCCGCGGGATCGGGACATTCTGGTGCCGAGCAACGGGGTGAATGTGGTGATTGATCCGAAGAGCGCGCTGTTTGTGACGGGGAGCGTTTTGGATTGGTCGGATGATTTGCAGCAGGGCGGGTTCAAGGTGAGCAATCCGAACGCGCTGGTGACCTGTTCGTGCGGGGAGAGTTTCGCGGCGTGATGAATGCCTATCAGGTGTTAGATTTGGAGGAGCGTCTTGACGTTTCCGATGAGGCGTTGGCGGTGGCGTTCCGTGAGGCTGGGAAGCGGCTGCATCCGGATGCGGGGGGAGGGGAGGGGGATTTCAGCGGGTTGCAACAGGCGCGGGAGATTCTGGCGAGTCCGTCGAAGCGGTTGCGGCATTGGATGGAGTTGCGGGGGATCGTGTTGGATCCGCGGGGTGCGGTATCTGCGGGATTGATGGATTTTTTCGCGGAGATCGGTGCGGCGACGCAGGCGGCGGAGGCGGTGATCCGCAAGCGGGAGGCTGCGAGGTCCGCGCTGGCGAAGGCTTTGTTAGAGAATGAGATCCAGATGGCGAGGGAGGCGGTCGAGGCGTTGCAGGGGAGGATCGGGGTGCGGATTTCCGAGGCGTGTGGTGGATTTGCGGAGTTGGAGCAGACGCCGGATGGTGAGGCGGCGGCGCGATTGGCGAGGGATCTGGCGTTTTTGGAGAAGTGGCGGGCGGCATTGCGGGCGATGTTTTCACGGTTGGTTTGAGTTGGGGTTGGGCTTCTAACAGAATCCATTAGAGTGAGAGGCGGTGCATCCAGAGATTTGCGGGATGGTTGCGGTTGCGTTTGATGAAGGCGGGGAGTTGGCGTGTTTGTTCGAAGCAGAACCGCTTTGGGAGGTCGGTGTAGATGGAGGTGGGAGCATTGGCTGCGCCTCGGCCTTTGAGTTTCGCGCCGCTGAGCGGGCTGTGATAGTAGATGCGGCGGATGCCGAGTTCGTTGACGATGAATCCGATGGTGGCGGAGAGCATGGCTTCGTCCCACCATTTGCGGGCGAGGCGGAGGTGGTTGTTCCAGTAATCGAGGACGAATGCGGCATCGATCTCGTTTCCATGGAGGCGCAGGGATTTGAGGCCCTGGCGGCGGATTTTGGCGACGTGATCGCCGACTTCGCGAAGGCGATCGTTCTGAATTTCCTCGATCAGGGCTTCGCCGCTGTTCCAATCGAGGTCGATGCGGGCCCATGCGAGGGTGCGGTGTCGGCCTTCGTGGATGGGGTGCCAACTGCATTCGAAAGGATCGTTTTCGCGGTCGGGGAATTTCCGTTCCATGATGCGGGCGTCGCTTTCGTTGAGGTTGATCTGGAGGACGATGTTCCAGCGGTCCTTGCCTTTGCGGCTGGTCTGGGTCCAACCATCGAAGAGTCCGGCGGTGAGGCGATAGGTTTCGGATTCCTCGGGCCAGAGTAGGTCGAGGTCTTCGGGGGGTGGGGATTTTTTGCCGAGGGATCCGAGCCATGCACGGAGGCGTGGTTTTTCGAGGAGGTTTCCAAGGCGGGTGTTTTTGAGTTGGGTGAGGTTGGCGTGGCGCATCGCCATCCGGAGGAGGGATACGGCATACCAGTCCTTGCCGTAGGTGAAGAGGGTGCGTCCAGCGGATAGGCAGGCGAGCAACTCCTCGGCTTCGAGTTGTTTCATGGTGTCGTGGACCAAGCCGCGGGCACGGATTGCCCGGGCGGCGTTGGATTTTGATTCGTGGTTCCAAGCGGGCTCCGCCTGACGGGCGGATGCCGGTGATTGATTGCGGATTGTGACCTTCCTCAGAGTGGGAAGGTGGCAATTCGATCAGGGCTTGGAATGCGGGACACGCATGGGTGTGAGCGTTGGACGAGCGAGGTTTAGGGTGGTGAAATAAGATATGTCAAGCGGCCGATCCGGAAATGTTATCTTGATTCGATCTTGCTGTGAGTGTGGGTGGCTGTTGGATTGGCGGCGCGATGGATTGGAATTTCAAATCGGTGGCGGTGGTGGGTGCTGGGGCGGTGGGGCTTTATTACGGGGGGAGGCTCGCGGAGGCGGGGGAGGATGTGCGTTTTCTGGTGCGTTCGGATTTCGATGTATTGAAGCGCGAGGGGTTGAAGGTGGAAAGCGTGCATGGGGATTTCGCGTTGCCCGATGTGCGGGTGGCGAGGACGCCGGAAGAGATCGGTCCGGTGGATCTGGTGGTTGTGACGTGGAAGGCGACTTCAAATCATCTGTTGGCTGAGGTGCTTCCGCCGTTATTGCATTCGGGGACGCAGGTGCTGACGTTGCAGAACGGACTGGGGAATTGTGAGAAGATCGCGGCGATTGTGGGGGCGGAGAATGTGATCGGCGGGATGTGTTTTGTGTGCATCAACCGCATGGGGAACGGAGTGGTGAGGCACACGGCGGGTGGGAGGATTTCGATTGGGGATTGGGTGCCGGATGCGCGTGGGCGGGCGCGGGTGATCGCGGAGCGTTTCAAGGCGGCGAAGATTCCTGCGGATGCGACGGATTGTTTCCAGGAAGCGCAGTGGAAGAAGTTGGTGTGGAATGTTCCGTTCAATGGGCTGGCAGTGGCGGAGGGCGGATTGACCACCGATCTTCTGTTGGCGAATCCGGAGATCGAGGGGGAAGTCCGGCGACTGATGGTGGAAGTGATTCAGGCGGCGCGTGCGCTCGGATTTGATCTGGGGGATGACTTGATTGATTACAACGTTGAGCGCACGAGGCCGATGGGGCCGTATCGGCCATCGACGATGATTGATTACCTCGAGGGGCGTGAGGTGGAGCTGGAGACGATCTGGGAGGAGCCGCTACGGCGTGGGAAGGCGGCGGGGGCTGAGATGCCGGCGATGGAAACGCTTTTGGCCCGGATGAGGAACCGGATCGCCGGATCTAACCGATTGGCCTGATCACTTTTCCACGAAGCGGCAGATGGGGCCGGTGTGATCGATCAGGAAGAGATCGCCCTGGTTGTTTTCGGCGAATGAGGAGATGAGGTTGATGCGTCCGCCTTCGGGTTGGAGTGAGCTGGTGTGGTCCTGGAGGTCGGCGGCTTTGCCATTTTGCAACTTGAAGGACCAGATGCGAGGATTCTGATAGTCGGCGAAGACGTAGCGGCCTTGCAGTTCCTTGATGGGGCCGCGGTAGACGTATCCGCCGGTGACGGAGAGGCCTTCGGTGGGTCCGTTGCCGTGTTTGTAGACGTAGACGGGTTCGACGTTTCCCTCGGGTTTGGGACCGCCGACGCCGGCTTGTGGGGTTTCGATTTCGCCTTCGCGGAGACGCCAGCCGAAGTTTGCGCCGGCACCTTCGCCTTTGGCGAGGAAGTGGATTTCCTCCCAGTGGTTCTGGCCGACATCGCCGACCCAGAAATCACCGGTTTCGCGGTCGAACGAGCAGCGCCACGGGTTCCGGAGACCGCTGATCCAGATCTCGGGTTTGGCGTCTTTGGATTTGAGGAAGGGATTGTCCTTGGGGATTTCGTATCCGGTGGCCGGGGAGACATCGATGCGTAGGATTTTTCCAAGGAGCGAGGTCATGTCTTGTGCGCGGGCTTTCGGGTCATTGGCGGCGCCGCCGTCGCCATTGCCGATGTAGAGCATGCCGTCGGGTCCGAAGTCGATCCAGCCGCCGTTGTGATTTGAGAAGTCCTGCTTGTAGCGGAGGAGGACTTCGGCGGTTTGCGGGTCGGTGGTTTTTTTGTCCTTGGAAGTGTAGCGGACGATTTTTGTGTGGCCTTCCTTGTCGGTGAAATTGACGTAGAAGCGGCCGGTTTTCAGGTAGTCCGGCGCGAAGGCGAGACCGAGCAGGCCTTCCTCGTTGTTTTTTCTGCTGACTTCGCCGCGGACGTCGAGGAATGGGGTGTCGAGCCGTTCGCCGGATTTTTCATCGATGATCCAGACTTGTCCGGCTTGCTCCATGACCCAGAGTTTTCCGTTTATCCCCTTTGGAACTCCGGCCCAAACGGGGCGTTCGAAGCCTTCTGCGACTTTCACGGATGCGATCTCGGCGGATAGGGAAAGAGGGAGAATCCATGCGGCGGAGAGCAGCGCGAGGTGTGGGCATTTGAAGTGCATGGCGGCGACCATAGCGGTGAAGGGTCTTGGCGCAACCGTCCGCTTGGGGAAATTTCCTTCCTTTGGCCTTGCCATTGCGGGGCCGTCCCCTAGGTTCGGCGTCCGTTTTTCTTTCTCCCACAGGCGGTTGGAGCCCCGGTGCCTGTGGGAAATCTTCTACGGGGCAATGCCGGAAAGAAAACGAACCAACAACACAACCCCAAACCACAACACAACATGAGTACCGTTCTAGCGGCACCCACCAATCAGGAACTCGTCGACCTCATCGACTCCAAATTTCGCGAATTCCGCGAAGGATCGATCGTAAAAGGCACCATCTTGGAAATCCGTCCGCAAGTCGTTCTGGTCGACATCGGATACAAGTCCGAGGGAGCGATTCCCTCCAACGAGTTCGAAGACGAGGAAATCGAACCCGGTGACGAGATCGAGGTTCTCCTCGAGAAACTCGAAAACGACGAGGGCATGGTTGTCCTTTCGAAAGAAAAAGCCGCCCACAAGCAGAACTGGGAGAAAATCGTCAAGGTGTTCCAAGACGGCGGTCTCGTTCGCGGCAAGGTCAAGTCCGTGGTCAAAGGTGGACTTACCGTCAACGTCGGCGTCGAAGCCTTCCTTCCCGGATCGCAGGTGGACATCATTCCGCCGAAAGACCTCAACGAATATGTCGGCAACGTTTACGAATTCAAGATCGTCAAGGTCAACGACGAGCGCAAGAACATCGTCCTTTCCCGCCGTGAAGTCATCGAAGCCGAGCGCTCCGAACTCCGCCAGACCTTCCTTCAGGGCGTCAAGATTGGCGACAAGGTCATCGGCGCCATCAAGAATCTCACCGACTTCGGTGCGTTCGTCGACCTCCAAGGCATGGACGGTTTGCTCCACATCACCGACATGTCGTGGGGCCGGATCAACCATCCTTCCGAGTTGCTTCACATCGGACAATCCGTCGAGGTCATCATCCTCGATGTGGACAAGGACAAGGAGCGCGTTTCGCTCGGTCTCAAGCAAATGTCCGACAACCCATGGGAAGACATCGAGCGCAAGTATCCGATTGGCCAGCAGGTCAAAGGCCGCGTGACCAAGCTCCTTCCTTACGGTGCGTTCATCGAAATCGAGCGCGGCGTCGAAGGCCTCGTTCACGTTTCCGAACTCAGCTGGGTCAAGCGCATCACCCGTCCGTCCGATGTTCTCGAAATGGGTCAGGAAATCACCGCGGTGGTACTCGGCATTTCCATCGACGAGCAGAAGATCTCGCTCGGTGTCCGCCAGCTCGACTCGAACCCATGGGACGAGATCGAACTCCGTTACCCGGTTGGTGCGACCATCAAGGGTCCGGTCCGCAATCTCACCGCTTACGGTGCGTTCGTGGAGCTGGAAGAAGGCATCGACGGCATGATCCACGTCTCCGACATGTCGTGGACGCGCAAGATCAACCATCCTTCCGAGGTGCTCAAGAAGAGCGACGAAGTGGAAGCGATCGTTCTCGCCATCGACAAGGCCAATCAGCGTGTTTCGCTCGGCATCAAGCAGACCGAAGACGATCCATGGAGCCTCATCGACAGCCGCTTCAAGGTCGGCGACCTCGTCAAAGGCACCGTCGCCAAGATTGCCTCGTTCGGCGCGTTCGTCTCGCTCGACGGTGACATCGACGGCCTCATCCACATTTCGCAACTCAGCGAAGACCACGTGGAGAAGGTCAAGGACGTCATCAAGGTCGGCGAGGAAGTCGAAGCCCGCGTGATCAAGGTCGACAAGGTCGAGCGCCGCATCGGTCTCTCGATCAAGGCTGTCAACTACAACGAAGAGCAGCTCAAGAAAGAGAGCGCCAGCTTCGAGAGTCTTCGTCCGTCCTCCGAGATGGTCGGCCTCGAGCAAGCGTTCAACCTTGCTTCCGCCGCCGCTTCCGAAGAGTGGAGCCCAGGTCAGGAATAATCGAATCCATCCAACGACGCGGTGGTCGAAAGCCGTCGCGGTCTATCAGAAAAGCCGGGCAAGGACACTTGTCCGGCTTTTTTGTTTTAGCGGACGAGGAAGAGGATGAATCGAGTCTCTCAGGATCTCGGAGGAGAGATGTAGTTAGTCAGCGATCGGTTCCTCCGGGGCTACGAGTTTTCAGCATTGATTCAGTGTTACATTTGCTTCATGGAGTGTCATTGAATTGCGACGCTATTCGACGCCCACGTGATCAGAAAGTTCCATCCGAATTCAAGCAGCGACTCCTTTCGCACCACGAGGTGGACCCGGGTGTGTCTGGCAAAAGCCGATTCGGAGGATGGTCGCAAGGCGTTGGCAGATCTTTGCGATGCTTATTACGAGCCGGTGGTTGCCTATCTCCGCAGCTTTTTTCGGGATGCCGAGGTGGCCAGGGAGATGAGCCATGCGTTCTTCGCTGAAATGTTAGGTGGTGGCACCATTCATGCCGCAGACCGGGAGCGCGGGCGGTTCCGTTCCTATCTGCTTGGCGCGGTGAAGCACTTTGTGGGGCACCAGCGAGAGGCTGCACGGCGGATGAAACGCGGTGGTGGATCGGTGGCTGTGTCCATGGATGAAGGGGAAGCCGCCGAAGTGCCGGACTTGCGGGTCCTTTCGCCTGATGCGGAATTTGACCGCCAATGGGCCATGACGGTGATCGCGCGCAGCATGGAGATGTTGCGGTTGGAATGCGTGGCGGAGGGGCGGGGTGCGTTTTTCAACGGCGTGAGCGGCATCTTGAACGGACATGCCAGTCATGGTGATCAGGCGAAGATTGCGGCCGCCTGCGGAATGACATTCGATGCGTTTCGAATGGCTGTCAGCCGGTTGAGAAAGCGCCTGCGTGACTGTGTGAAAGCCGAGGTCGCGGGGACGTTGGATGATCCTGCAGCAGTACAGGATGAGATGGAGGCGCTCTTTGCCGCGTTGGGCAGATGAAACTTTGTTCGGTTTCCACCAGGAACACGTCAATATACAAACATGAGCACTTCATCTTCAGACAGCCGCTGTCCCCACTGCGGCGTCGCTTTGCCGATGGAGATTCCGGATTCCCAATGTCCGCGCTGTCTGATGGCGCAGATCATCGAACCAACGGAGTTGGGAGATCGGGTGATACCTGTAACCCCATTTACACCGGAAGAACTCGCCCCGCATTTCCCCCAACTGGAGATCATCGAATGCCTTGGCCGTGGCGGGATGGGCGTGGTTTACAAGGCGCGGCAGAAATCGTTGAATCGGTTCGTTGCGTTGAAGTTGCTGGCGCCGGAGCGGTCGGAGGATCCGCAGTTTGCCGCCCGATTTGAAAAAGAAGCGCATGCTCTGGCTGCACTGAATCACCCTAACATTGTTGGCGTGTATGACTTTGGGCAAGCAGGTGGATTCTATTTCCTGCTGATGGAGTTTGTGGATGGGGTGAATTTGCGGCAGTTGCTGCTCAGCAAACGCCTTACGCCGAAGGAAGCACTCAGCATTGTGCCGCCGGTCTGCGACGCGCTGCAGTGTGCCCACGAGCATGGCATCGTGCATCGCGACATCAAGCCGGAGAACCTTCTCATGGATAAGGCGGGGACGGTGAAGATCGCGGACTTTGGGATCGCAAAAATCGTCGGCGATTCCGATCAGGCGGACGGGACGCCGCGAACGGACGGGACCATGGCGCAAGGCACACCCGACTATGCCGCTCCAGAACAGCAGAGTGGTAGCGCCGATCACCGGGCGGACATTTATTCGCTTGGTGTGGTGCTTTACGAAATGCTCACGGGTGAGCGACCTAGCGAAACCATCACGCCGCCTTCGAAGCGTGTGCATGTGGATATTCGCATTGATGAGATCGTGCTGCGTGCGTTGGAGACGAGGCCGGAGCTACGCTTTCAAACAGCGGCCGATTTCCGCACCGTGGTCGAAAGCGCGGCCGTCCGCCCGCCGACTGCGCCGCCGCGGACCACCCTGGCGGTGGCCATGACGCCGGAAGAACTGGCCGGCGCGAAGGGGCAGTTCGGCATGGCTTTCACCCGGGGAAGTCTGGTGGTCGACGGACACAACCTGACGCACCGCGGCCGGGAAGAACGGACGATTCCCCTCACGGTGATCGAGGACGTGAGCCTCGGCCACCTGCCGCGGGCGATGAACCCGATGCGGCTGGAAGTCATCTGCATCACCTATCAACAGGCCGGCGAACGGAAGCGCCTTCTCGTCGCGCCGTGGGAAAGCATCATCGGCAGTCGGGCGACCTTCAATGCGAGGGTTCGCGAGTGGCACGGGATCATCCGTGAAGCCGTCGAGCGCTCGTGCGGCCGCGCCCCGACGACCACGCCCGAAGACCAGCTCGGGCTGCCCTCGAGCGCTCCCGGGACCGTCGCCCTGATGCTCCTTCCGGCGATCCTCATCACGGTGCCCTTGCTGCTGATGTCGCTGGTCAACGTGGCCAACGGCTTGCCGACGAAGCTGAGCCTGTTCCCGGCGCTCGCACCGCTCGCCGCCTATGCGCTGATCTGGCTCTTGTCGTGGATGATCGGAAGGTTCGGCGGCAAGGATTCGCCGCGCTGGAACCACGTCGTCGCGCTTTCCAGCATCGCGTGGTTCGGCGTGCTGCCGGTCCTGTTCTACGCGGCGGACGCGGCGCGCATCGCGAACACGCACCTGCTGGGACTGATGCTGGGACTGGTGGTATTGCCTTTCGTGATCCTGATTGCCCGGCGGAAGCTGCAACGGTGGCAGAGCCAACCGGGCGGCGCGCGCTGGCTGAGGGCCTGGTCGTGGACCGGCTGCTGCCTCGCCGTGCCGGCGATCGCCTTCACGGCCTTCTTCCTCCATGCGATGGCGAACGAAAGCGGCGGCTGGCATCCCGCACCCGCCGAAGCCCTGGCCGTGCCACTGATCGCCCTTGCGGCGCTGACCCTGCCCGGTTCCGCCGCGGCCCTGTGGAACCTTGCGGGCGGTGGAAAGAAATCCTTCATCGGCATCGCGATGTCCGCCGTGTCGGCGATCACCGTCGTGGTGCTCGGCATGTCCGGCGGCATGGCGGCGCGGCCCTGGCTGCTCCAGCAAAAGCAGCAGCAGGCCTTCAAGGTCCATCTCGCACCCGAGGCGGTGGAAGGCCGCGTGGTGATCGTGCGCGTGTTCACCCCCGATCCCAACCACAACCGGGAAATGCGGATGGTGCTGGAGGGGCCGGACGACGATCCCGAACACCGCATGATCCCCAGCGGCTTCAAGCGCCAGCCGCGGCCGACCTACTTCGTCTTTCCCTGCCCCTCACCCGCCAAGCAGCCGTGGACGGACTTCGGCTCCGCGCAGCAAACGCTGGTCGCCTTCGTGCTGCCGACCGAGGCACTGGCGAAAGAAGCCTACCGCAAGCTCGGCTCCGGTCCGGTCGAATTCGGCCGCATGCGGCCGCCGGGCGCGTTCCACTTCGACCTCGATCCCGCGAAGCCGGAAACGATGACCTGCCGACTCTTCGAAGTCGCCGACGGCACGGGGCCAGCCTACACCGGCTCGCTCGTCTTTTCCGCGGACCTCGTCCGCGAAGGCCATCCGCGCTGGGTGGAGGTAAGGAGTCGCGGAGTTGTCGATTCGCACCGGAACCTCGAGTTCACGTGGGAGATTTTCACGTCCCGTCCGGCGGCGGTGACGCTCCGCCATCGCACCAAGGAAGGCGGCGGGGAAACCATGGATGTGTGCGATCAACCCGCCTGCAACACGAAGCTCTATCAGCAGATGATCAACCTGCTGCTCTACAATATCAGCGACACCCGCGTCGGCATGAGGCTGATGAACGGCCCGCAGCCGAACACCCGGGAATTCGACGGAGACTTCGACGCGATCGCCCGCGAGCTGGAGTCGCTGCATTCCGGCGGCATGCTGAAAACCGAGCGAGACTGGGACATCGAGCTGTGCCGTGTTTCCGGCAATCCGGTCATCCTGCGGGTCGAGGACCCGCCGCCGCCGATCGTGGTGGAGAAGGAAACCAAGCCGCTCGGCTCCGACGATCCGCGCTGGGTGGAGATCACCTTTGAAGGAGACAAAAAGAATCCGCCCTTCTCCATCGGCCCGCAGAAGTTGCCCGGTTTCCACCGCTTCTTTTGGCTTCTCCGCGCCTCCCGGCCGGGCTTCGTCAAGGTGACCGGCCCGCATGGTGCCCCCTTGATCGCACCCTTGGAGAAGTCCGAAGAAAGCGGACTGTACGAAACCATCTACGCGCTGGAACTGGTGCCGGTCGACGACCGCACCACCGAAGTCCGCCGCGCGCTCGGGCTGCAGAAGGATGCGATGCAGATCGCCGAACCTTACGAAGAGCTTTCCCAGCGGGTGAAGGAAAGCGCCTGCTCGACCAACCCGACCCGCGGGACGGAGAGCATGCTGCACCGCTACGGACCCGTGACCAGCCCGATGGTCAGCGCGATCGTCACCGACAAGCCATCGGAAGCCGGTGCGGCGAACACTCCGGTCACGCCGGTTCCGGAGGAACGTCTCTGGCAGTTGCTTCCCGGCGATCTTGAAGCCATGCCCGAAGTGTCCGACGGCATTTTCGGCAAGCTCACGGATGGGTCGGGACAGCCGATCGGAAATCGGGCGATTCTCTTCGTCGCGAAACCCATGCCGGAGGATGGCGGCGGCCTGGCAAAGACCGTGACCCAAGCGGATGGTTCGTTCACTGTGGAACTACCCCCGAGTGAGATCTTTCAGATCTTCATCCTGCGGGACGACGGCGGCGACAAGAACGAGGTTCCCGACCAAGCGCACGCCACCTTTGTGGGCATCCCGCGCGGCGACCGCGACAAGGGCGGGCTCAATCTCCGTTTCGACGGTCAAAAGTTGGAAGCCCGCTTCGAGCTGCTGCTTTGGGGCGAAGCCGGAAAAGGGCCGTACGACACGAAGTCAGATTCTCCGTCGGAGCACCACCCGGGCGCATCCATTGAAGGCCGCTTGCTCGACGCCCAGAGCAAGGCGGTTCCTCAACGCGTCCTGCGGGTCCTCAATCCGGTGATGGAACCCCATCACCAGCAACCCCAGGTCTTCGCCGAGACCCTGACCGCAGCCGACGGCACGTTTCACCTCACCCTGCCGGTCGGCAAGCCCTTCGTCGTGGTGGTTCCAAGCGATGGCACGAACGCGGAAGCCCGCGGCAAGCAACTCATCATCTCCTTCCAGCCCGGGCCGGAAGGGCGCACCGTCCATTTGATCCACGGGGAGATGGAAGTGAAGATCGATGGCACGAAACTGGATGCCCATTTCCGTGGAATCCGGGAGATCCCGGATTCGAGCACCCCGCCCCGGGCCCAGCCATCTACCGAAGCCCCGACGGCACCGGCCCAAGGGCAACCCGCGATCGAGAATGAATAACCCCAACCCCGAATGACCATGCACCCCCTGATCCGATCCATCGTCATTGGCGCCTGCCTCCTCGTCGCCGCCCCGGCCGGCGAGCTTGCGCCGGAACTCGCACCCCTCGCTCAAATCCACACGACCACCACCAAGACGCTTGCTTCACAACGTGCTGCGGAGCTAGCGCGACTCCGTAAGCCGTATCTCGATGCGCTTACCGCTGCGGACCTTGCCGCGACGGAAGCGGGTGATGCCAACGTGCTGCGCGAGATTGAAGCGGAGCGCGAAGCGGTGAATCGCGGCAGGTTGCGTGCTGAAATGTCGAAGGCCTTGCCACGCAAGCTTTCACCGGTCCGCCGTGCGCTGATTTCGGCCGAGCCGAAGACTCATGCGGAATTCGACAAGAAGCAAAAAGCCTTGGATACAGCCTATTTGCAGAAACTCGGCGCGTTGCAGTCGAAAGCCGCCGGAAACGCGGCCTTGGCCGAACAAATCGCGGCGGAGAAATTGCGTGTGGTTGCCGGGATTCAAGGAGTCATCACCGATCTGAAGTCGGACCTCGCCGGGACCAGGTGGCGGATTTTCGAAGGCGAAGGTTTTGAAGAGCTGCGGTTCGGTGAAGACGGCAAGGTAAACGGAAATTGGAAATACGAGATCACCGACCGGGACAAGGTGAAGGTCATCTGGGACAAGGGTTCCGCAATGAGTTTGACGCTCGGGAGAGACGGAGCTTCGCTATCGGCAGGCGACAAGACTTGGGTCCTTGATCGTGAGTGAAGGCCGGATTCACACTGTTTTGCTCCGCGGGTTTCGAAGATGTGCCGTGGATCCGGGTGATCCATTTGCCCGAGGTAACTGTGGTTTTGCTGTGAGCGCGACCGGGCGGATTTTGATCGGGACGAAGTCCGGACTAACTCCTGGAGCTCGGATCCTCTAACGCAATCTAACAATAATGCTTACTGATGGAAGGTGGGGGTGTTTTCCGGTGGTTTGCGTGATGGCCGTTGATGGGGGACTTGCAAGTTTGGGGAAATGCGGATGGGTTGATGGTTTCCGCAATCATTCCAAGTGGCCTTCGCGGAGGAAGCGGAGGGTCATTTCGATGGCTTTGGGGTGTTGTTGGATGAAGGTGTGGTCGGCGTCGATGATGCGGAAGTCGCGCATGCCGTCGATGCGGCCGCGCTCGCAGGAGACGATGCCGTCGTTGTCGGAGCCGAGGATGCGTTTGAAGAAGGGGATGGTGCCTTTGTTTCCCATGATGACGGCGCTTTCGAGGTTGGCGGGGAGGCCGGGGAGGCGGGTGGGTGCGCCGTGGGTTCCGAGGTCGCGTCCGGCGGGGCCGAGGAGGGCGTGGATGATGGGGTGTTTGGCGGACCAGTCGACGATTTCGCTGCCTTGGTTGGGAGGGGCGAGGAGGATGGAGCGTCCGGTGAGCCAGGGTGGGGAATCGGCGAGCATGGCGCGGAGCAGGATGCCGCCTAGGGAGTGTGTGACGAAGTGGACGCGATGGTTTTCGGCGAAGCGGATGATTTGGGGGCGGATGCGGTCGAGGATGGTTTGGAGGGGGAGGCGGGAGGAAGGATAGGGGAGGTTGAGGGTGCAGAAGCCTTCCTGGTGGAGGCGGCGGGCGAGCGGGTCCATGGCGCGGAATCCGCGCCAGAGGCCGTGGAGAAGGACGACGCGTTCGCCCTCGGGGTGGATGCGTTCCTTGGGCGCGTCCCATGGCAGGGGAGGGATGAGCATTTCCGCCCGTTCGCGCCATCGCAGCCGGTTTTCCATGTGGAGATGTTAGCAGGTCGGGGCTTGCAGGCAATCGCTTCCGCTTGCCAAAGGTGCGTGGGGCGGGTTGACTCTTGCCATTCATGAGCGCTGCCCCTCCGATCGTTTGCAAACCGACGCCCTGGTTTCTGCTGCGCGCGTTGGCGATGTTGCTGATGTTCGGGGTGTTTTCGGTGTTGTTTTATGTGGATGGCTCGACGGGGTATCGGAAGAAGAACGAGGTGTATTACCTGCATCAGGCGTTCCGCACGGCGAACGAGGAGTTTTCCAAGATGAATTCGGATGGGGAGCTGACGGCGGAGGCATGGAAGGAGCATGCGGCGAGCCGGAGTGTGGATTTGCCGAAGGACGCATCGATTTTGCCGGCGACGTTGAAGCCGCCGGTGCCGTGGCCGGCGGTGTTGCATGATTTCGAGAAGATGAAGCCGTTGCAGTGGAATCTGCTGTGGCGCGAGTATAGCGGAGCGAACGAGTTGGATGAGAGCCCGCCGGAGGAGCCGTATGACGCGCGGAAGATCGGGGAGCAGTGGGTGGTTTTCTGGATTTGTTTGGCGTTGTCGGTGGCTGCGGCGTTTGTGTTGTTCCGGACGTTGCGGAGGTCGATGGTGGCGGATGATGAGGGGGTGAAGAGCCAGGATGGGAGGCGGGTGGCGTATGCGGACCTGAAGGTGCTGGATTTGCGGAAGTGGGACACCAAGGGGCTGGCGTTTGCGGATTATGAGGGGGCGTCGGGCAAGGGACGTTTGCGGATCGATGGGTTGACGTATGGTGGTTTCAAGAAGGAGCAGGGGGAGCCGGCGGAGCAGTTCATGCAGCGGATCCGGGCGAATTTCTCCGGGGAAATCATCGAATACACGGCGGTGGTGGAGGAGGAAACATCAGCCGAGGAGGCAAAGGAGAACTGATTTTCAATCAATCCGCTTTTCGGGGTTGCCAAATCATCCATCACCGCGATAAGCCAAGGCCACGCCAACCCCAACCAAAGAATCTATGTCTGATAAAAGTATCGAAGACCGCGTAAAGGACATCATCGTCGATCAACTCGGCGTCAGTGCCGACCAAGTGACCACGGAAGCCAAGTTCGTCGAAGATCTCGGCGCCGACGCCCTCGACACCGTCGAGCTGGTCATGGCCTTCGAGGAAGAATTTGAGATCGAAGTTCCCGACGAGGAGGCTGAAAAGCTTCAAGCTGTGGGTGACGTCATCAGCTACATCAACAGCCAGAAGGCCTGATTGTTGTCGGCGTTCTGATTTGCCGGAAAGGGCGGGCAGCTTCACGGCGTCCGCCCTTTTCCTTGCACTCGCCCGATATGACCGGACTTTTTCAATCCCATGCATTCGCCTGACAACATCCAATATGCGTTAGAATCGACCCGGGTGCTCCGTGAGCCGGACCGCCGGATCGACACGTTTGGCGAGACGCGATTCGAGTTCCAACTGATCAGCGAGTTGATGGACCGGACGGGGGAGGTGAGGATCCGGACGGGCGAGATCGAAGCGATGCGGCCGCGGATTTTCAAGCCGGAGCCGTATCGGGAAATCGAGCTTGAGGGATTTGATCCGAGCGCGCGCGCGCGGCTGGATGCGTTGGTTGAGAAGTTCCGTTCGGAGGGACGCGATCTGGCGTTTCTCCAGTATGGCTTCAATTTCCGCAGAGGTCAGGTGCAGGAGGAGATCATCCACGATTCGATGGATGCGGTGCGCGACCGGGTGATGGAGGATATTCGCCGGACGGGGAATCCCGCGCGGGCCGTGATCGAGGGGGTGGATGACGCGTGGGAGATTTCGTTGATCAAGTTCACGTTCGACATGATCATGAGGTCCCGCGAGATCAATGCGTTCGATTTCAAGCGCAAGGGGCTTCTCTAACGACCTGTTTCTCTAACGAACCACTGAGTTTTCCGATCCATGCGATTCTGGTTATTCGTCAAGTTGGTTGCGGCGCTCGCCGTTCTTGCGGTGATGGGTTTCACCGGGATGTTGGCCTATCATGTGGCGGTCCGGCCGTTGGGCGGGGTGTTTGAGACGATCATTCCGAATCCGACGGAGGTGCTGAGCAGTCAGGACGATGCGGAGTTCGCGAAGATGTTGGATGCGGCGGAGTTGCCGGACATCGAGCCTGGGGAGAAGGCGTTTCAGAAGGCGCACGAGTTGATTGCGCTGGGGCAGTTGGTGGAGGCTCGGGAGAAGCTGACTGCGATCGTGAATCTCTATCCGGCGTCGACCTCCGCTTCGACGGCGCGGCGGATTGTGGGTGAGATGAACCTCGATGAGATTCTTTCTCCGGCGCATCCGGAGGGCAAGCAGGTGCATGTGGTCCAGCGTGGGGATTCCTATCTTGGGATTGCGGGGAAATACAAGACGTCGCTCGATTTGATGCTGCAGCTCAACGGCATGATGGAGTTGGGCAGCCTGCAACCCGGTGACGAACTGGTGGTGATGCCGTTGGAATATCGGTTGTTGATCGATACGCGGCAGAAGACGATTTCGTTGTGGGAGGGTGGACGTTTCATCCGTGATTACCCGATCGCCCATCTTTCCACCGGTGCGCCGCTGAAGGCTGGGCGGACGACGGTTTCGTCGAAAGCGGGGTATCTGGATGGGAAGCGGGTGATGCCGGAGGCGAAGGGGTATCGGGGGGCGGACAAGGTTTTGCAGCTTGCGAGCCCGGCGATCCAGATCCGACCAATCAAGGAGGCTGAAACGGCCCTGCCACGCGGTATTTATCTGGCGCCGGCGGATGTGGAGGAGTTGGCCTTGCTGACCCGGATAGGGAATGAGGTTGAGATCCGGTGATTTTGCGTTGATTTGTGGCAAAGTATCGTTTAACGATACTTTGTTGTGCCAATCAAGCATCCCATTCGGCTTTCAAGCGTGTGTCCGCTCGTATCGCACGGGCAGCTCAAGGATGCCTTGGCGGCGTATGGGAATCCTCGGATGAAGATTTCGAGGATGATGGCAGCGGGGGAAATCATTCCTTTGCGGAGGGGGCTTTATCTGCGGGGGAATGCGGTGAATCCGCTAGCTCTTGCCTCGGCAATCTACGGGCCATCGTATGTGAGTTTTGAAACGGCGCTTGCGTGGCATGGGCTGATTCCTGAGAGGGTGGAGGGGATTCAAAGCGCGGCGATCAAGCGATCGGCTGATTTTGAAACACCGGTTGGTCGATTTCGATATCGGGCGGTGCCGGCTCGGGTTTTTGCTGTCGGGATCGAGCGGGTGGATGATGAGGAAATGCCGTGGTTGCTGGCCTCGCCGACGAAGGCGATTTGCGACCGCATTTCGCTGGAGTCGTCGATTCGCTCCCAACAGGACGTTCGTGACTGGTTGGTATCGATGCGCATGGATGGGCTGCCGGAGTTGGACTGCGAACAGTTGGAGGCCTGTGCGAAGGAATACCGAAGGCCCGCAGTCCGGCATTTGGCGCGGTATGTTCAGAAACACCTAGCCACGCCATGATTCGTCCAGCGCTCACCGGATTGATTGACCGATATCAGCCGCAAACCACAAGCGACTATCAGAATGCCGTGCGGGAGGTTGTCCAGGAGATCGCATTGCTCGGACTTTGGCGAACTCCGTTCTACGAACACGCGGCGTTTTATGGGGGACGCGCGTTGAGGATTTTCCATGGTTTGCAGAGGTTTTCGGAGGATCTGGATTTCTCGCTGTTGCGGCCTGTGCCGGGATTCTCGCTGAAGGCTTATCTTGGGCCGGTGGCCGAAGAGTTGGCTGCCTGGGGATTTAAACTTCTCGCCGAGCCGGTCGAGAAGAGCGGGTCCACGGCTGTCGAATCCGCTTTCTTGAAAGGCAGTACGGTGATCAATCTGCTGCAGGTTGGAGCACCGCCGGAGATTGCCAAGCGGTTGCCGGGGCGCCAGTTGATCCGCATCAAGCTGGAGATCGATACCGATCCGCCAGCTGGGGCGGCCACGGAGTCATTGACCCGACTGGTGCCAACGCCACATCAGGTCAGGGTGTATGATCCAGCGAGTTTGTTTGCCGGTAAGCTGCATGCGGTGCTTTGCCGAAATTGGAAGAACCGCGTGAAGGGTAGGGATTTCTACGATCTGGTTTGGTATGTTGGGCGGCGCATTCCTGTTAACTTGGCGCATTTGGAAGCGAGGATGAGGCAGTCCGGGGATTGGAGTGGAGGGGATCGATTGGCCACGGATTCTCTCAGGGAACGGTTGGAGGAACGTTTTGCAAATGTCCGGATTGATCAGGCGAGTGAGGACGTCTTGCCGTTTCTCAAGGATCGAGATGATGTGCGGCTTTGGTCGGGGGAGTTCTTCCGGGGATTGATTCCTTTGATTCAGGTGAACGAAGGCTGATTTTGCGTTCGGGTTGGGGCATCTCCGCACTTGCATCCCGCAGCGTGAATCACGAACCTCCGGCCATGCAGCTTCTTGAATTTGAAAAGCCCGCCGCCGAGCTTGAACGCGAGCTTGAGAAGGTCCGGGCAAAAGCCGCCTCACAGAACATCGACATGTCCGATGAGATCGCCATGATGGAGGCCAAGCTCGCGGAGACTCGTGCCGCGATCTACCAAAACCTTACCCCGTGGCAGCGTGTTCAGATCGCCCGCCACACGAACCGCCCGTTCATGCTCGATTACGTCAGCCTTGCCTTTTCCGATTTCTGCGAACTCCACGGAGACCGCCACTTCGGTGACGATGCTTCAATGCCGGGTGGGCTGGCGCGGATTGGTGGCAAGCGCTGTGTGGTGATCGGCCATCAGAAGGGCCGCGACACGAAGGAGAACCTGAAGCGCAATTTCGGCAGTGCCCATCCGGAGGGATACCGCAAGGCGCTCCGGTTGATGAAGCTGGCGGAGAAGTTCAAGTTGCCGGTGATTGCGATGATCGACACGCCCGGGGCATTTCCGGGGATCGGTGCGGAGGAGCGGAACATCGCCGAGGCGATCGCTTTCAACCTGCGGGAGATGATGCTGTTGAAGGTGCCTGTGATCGCGATTGTGATTGGTGAGGGTGGATCGGGTGGGGCACTGGGGATCGGTGTGGCGGACCGGGTGCTGATGATGGAAAACTCTTATTATTCGGTGATCAGCCCGGAAGGGTGCGCGGCGATTCTTTGGAAGCACCGCAAGCATGCGCCGGAGGCTGCGGAGGCGATGAAGCTGGCCGCGCCGGATCTCAAGAAGCTCGATCTGATCGACGACGTGATTCCTGAGCCGACCGGTGGTGCGCACCACGATCATCTAACGGCCGCAAATTCCTTCCGCGATGTCGTGCTGCGGCACTTGGAAGAGCTTGCCGCGATGAGCACGGAGCGTTTGTTAGAAGCACGCTATCAGAAGTTCCGCAACTTCGGCGAGTGGATCGGGAAATAGGCGATTCGGCGTTCGTTTCCCGGTTTTCGTTTTCCATCACTCTTCGGTTGCCCGGAGGCGGACGAAGCGGCGGGTACCAGCGAGATTCACGCTGACCACGCCGGGGGTGCCAGCGGGGATGGGGTTGGCACCGGTGCTGACGTTTCCTGCGGTGGCAGGGACCCAGCTTCCTGGGGCTAGGCTGTCAGAAACTTCGACAAGCAAGGGACCTGCGGTGCCGCCCGCGGGAAATTCCATGAGTGCGACCGGGGCGGGGCCGCCGGTGATGATTCTGGGCAGGTGCTGGCGGATGGAAGTGGATGGTGGAAGTCCCATGGCCCAGACCATGCCGTGTGGTTCTCCAGGGCGGATGGGTGAGCCAAAGGCGGGCGCACCGAGGCTGTATTGTGCGACCCAGGCGAGGTAGTTGGTTTTCGGGATCACGAGATTTCCCGATGCTTTCAAGGTGCCTGAGACGTCGACGGTCACTTGGGTTCCATTTAGTTCCTGAGTGTCGGTGAAATCGAGTGGGAGCACGACGACTGCGGTCCAAGTGCGGGTGGTGGTGGTGGCGAGGCCGGGAATTTCTGTGAGAGTGATGGTGCCGGTGCCTTGGCCGGGGCCGGTGACCGGAGTGTTGGAGAAGTTTTCGTTGAGTGGGGTGCCGAGAGCGACGCCGGAAATGGCTCCTTGGTTGATGGTGAATTCGTGCAGGGCGGCATCGAACTCGCCGGTGGTCGTTGTCACCGGAGCTGGAGGATTGGGGGTGGAGGGTTCGCCTGAAACTCCGGTGGTAATGAGGTTCACGTATGCCGCTGGTATGAAGGAAAATCCCAACGAGAAATTCATATTGCTGAGCGCCACGTTTCCGCCCTCGAAGGTGAGCTCGGAGGCTTTTCCTGTGGAGGGGTTGACGTTCAGTTTCACGTTCATTGTTCCCGTTGCGGTGGGATTTTCCCTGTCGCTGAATCCGGCTGCGCCGATGGTCACGGTAAAGCGGTTGAAGCCCGTCTGAGTCACCAACGTGAGCGGGCCGCTGACTTCTGCGGCCGAGAGGGGCAACAGGAGGGCGCATAGATACCCAAGGGGGGAAAGCAATTTCATGCGCGAGGCTAGGCAGGGTCCCTCCATTAGGGAGAGGGCGGCATGTTGATTTCTAACAGATCTGTACACACCATCTGGTATGTTCAGATTCCCTGAATGCCCAGAAATCCAAACAAAGTCGACTATTCCGGTGGTTTCCCTGAAGGTTTTGAGG
>SXGQ01125658.1_pt1 | contig 24131 bp, 11 predicted proteins | sample 3178371 | NCBI WGS metagenome assembly SXGQ01 (sample SAMN11356859, study PRJNA531348) | freshwater metagenome | isolation source: freshwater sample F1-20 | place: China: Fuxian Lake, Yuxi | collected 2017-12-25 | reverse complement strand
TCAGCCGTATTTTTGCAAGTTTCCGGATTTGCCGATTCGGCCGAGTTATCACTCACTAAGGTCCAGACGACCGATGCGAAGACGTTACAGGCCGACTCCGGAGCGTTGCGTGTGGAGACGGGCACGAAGCACCAGTGGCCGGGCGTAACGATTCTGGCACCGGATGGGCATTGGGATTTATCGCGTTTCGGCCACGTGGAGATTGCCGTGAAGAATACTGGCACGCGCCTGCTCAAAGTCGCGTGCCGCATAGACAACGCAGGCGCGAACGGGAAAGAAAACTGTGTGAACGGAAAGCTGGAAATTGCGCCGGGTGCCGCCGGCACAGTCAGCGTCCCGCTTTGGCGCACCAGACGCGATACGCTTGGCGGGAAGATTTTTGGAATGCGCGGGACGCCGTTCGCCCTCGGTGGCCCATACACTGTCGATCCGTCGCGCATTACCCAGATGCTCGTCTTCGTTCCAAAGCCGGACGCTGCTCATACGTTTGAGATTTCGGGGATACGGGCGATGGGCAGTTACACGGCTCCCACGGCGTTCACGAATGACGCGGAGCCATATTTCCCGTTCATCGACACCTTTGGCCAATACCGCCATCGCGACTGGCCCGGTAAAGTCCATTCGCTCGATGAACTTCGTGCGCGACGTGACGAGGAGACGAGGGAACTCGCTGCGCAGCCTGGACCGGAAGAATGGAACGAATACGGTGGTTGGAAGGCTGGACCACAGCTCAAGGCGACGGGGTTTTTCCGCGCGGAAAAGTATGATGGCAAATGGTGGCTCATCGATCCGTCGGGGTACCTGTTTTTCTCGCATGGGTTCGATTCGGTCGGGCTCGGTGCTGCAACCGTTACCGGGGAGCGGGAGCACTTTTTCGCAGACTTCCCGGCTGCGCAGCCTGAGTTCGCGGAATTCGTTTCCAAAGAAACCCCGATTAAAGGCCATTTCGCAGGGCGGAAGATTTCCGCGTTCTCCTTCGCCGGAGCGAATCTCGCGCGGAAGTACGGTGGTGAATGGCGCAAGTTGAACGATGATGTGATTCAGCGCAGGATGCGGAGCTGGGGAATCAATACGCTTGGGATGTGGAGTGAGACGGAACTTCGAGAGTTGCGGCGCACTCCATATACGGATTCCATCGGCTCGTGGGGCGTGCGCACGATTGCGGGCAGCGAGGGTTATTGGGGGAAATTTCCCGATCCGTTCGACGCGGGATTTCGCGAGAAGTTGGTGAAGCAAATGGAGGCGAAGCGGGGAGAGAGCGCGGACGATCCGTGGTGCCTCGGCTTTTTCTCAGACAACGAACTTTCGTGGGGCGATGACACTTCGCTAGCACTCGGCGCATTGATGTCCCCGCCCGCGCAGCCGGCAAAGCGTGCATTTCTCGATGTGCTGCGAAAGAAATACGAAGAGATCGGCAAACTTAATGCCGTGTGGGGGACTGCGCATGCATCTTGGGATGCGCTTGCGCAGAGCGTTCAGGCCCCGGATATCGAGAAGGCCCGGGCTGATCTCACTGGATTTTACACGCGCATCGCGGAGGAGTATTTTCGTGGTGCGAGGGAGGCAATTAAGCAGTGGGCTCCCGGGCAGTTGTATCTCGGCTGCCGATTTGCCTGGGATAACCCGCTTGCGCAGGCCGCTGCTGCGAAGTTTTGCGATGTGGTGAGTTTCAATCTCTACTACAAGGATCTCGCGGATTTTGCCTTCGAGGGTGGCGCGGATGTTCCGCTCATCGTTGGGGAGTTTCACTTCGGTGCGACGGACCGCGGCATGTTTCACGGTGGGCTCAGGGCGATGGAGAATCAGAACGAGCGTGCCGCCGCCTATTCAAAGTATGTTCGGACTGCGCTGCGCGATCCGAAGTTCGTTGGCTGTCACTGGTTTCAATATCGCGACCAACCAGTAACGGGGCGCGCACTCGACGAAGAGAATTTCCAGATCGGCTTCGTCGATATGGTGGACACGCCGTATCGCGAAATGATCGAGGCAAGTCGTGCGCTTGGCCGCGATATGTATCGGTTGCGTTCCGGCCGGTAGAATTTCGGCGAAGTGGCGGGGAGCGGTCTCCGAGCTGATCTTTTACCCGAAAAGCAAAACACCCCGTCCACTTTCGTGAACGGGGTGTTTCGATGAGATTGTTGACGCGGCCTAGCTCGCGATTTCCTCACCCACCTGGAAGCGGGCAAAGCGGCGGATTTCGATCGTGTCGCCGAGAGCCTTCGATTTCTCCGCAACGAGGGCGGTGATGGTCTGCTCGGGATTCTTCACGAAGCCTTGCTCGAGCAGGCACGCGGTCGCGTAGAACTTGTTCATCATGCCTTTGACGATGCCTTCGATGACTTGCGCCGGCTTGTCCTTCGGTGCTTTTTCAACGCAGATGCCGCGTTCACGCTCGGCGAGATCGGCCGGGACCTGATCGCGGTTGAGGCAGACAGGGCTCGCAGCGGCAATGTGCAGCGTGACGTCGCGGACGAATTGCTTGAAGTCCTCGGCATTGGCGGTCTCAGGTTTGCCAGCGCCAACTTCGAGAAGGACTCCGATTTTGCCACCGAGATGGATGTAAGAGGCAACTGCTCCATTTCCGCTGACCTCAAAGCGGATGTTGCGGCGAATCTGGATGTTTTCACCAATCTTCTGAATCGCCTCGACGCGGCGGGGTTCGAGATCCGTGGCGGGATTTTCCGCAAGAATCTTGGCCCATTCCGCTGTCGTGGCGAGGAAGCTGTCGTTTTTCGCGACGAAATCGGTCTCGCAATTCACTTCGACGAGAAGCCCAACTTTGCCACCGGCGAGAATCGCCTGCGCAATAACGCCCTGATTTGCGGCGCGGTCGGCTTTCTTGGCCGCGCTCGCAGCGCCCTTCGCACGGAGGATGTCAACGGCTGCTTCGAGATTGCCGTTTGCTTCGGTGAGAGCCTTGCGGCATTCCATCATGCCGGCTCCGGTTTTTTCACGGAGTGCGGCGACTTGTTTCGGATCGATAGTCATAGGTAGTGTTTTGAGAGTGTTTGTTTTTCGGCGTTCCGGGAAGGTCGTGCCAGAAAATGCAGAAGGGTCGGGAACCGCGAGACAGAGTCTCTGAGCTCACAACCCTTCGGCGAATTTTCTTGGCCTGTGAGTCTTGTTACTCGGCTACCGCCGCGAGCTCGGCTTCGGTCTTCTTGGAGCCCGCTGCATTGCTGCTCACAAGGGCGTCCACGAGCTTCTGAAGAATAATGCGGATTGCGCGGATGGCGTCGTCGTTTCCGGCGATCGGGTAATCGATGAGGCTCGGATCTGCGTTCGTATCGACGATTGCGACGACCGGAATGCCAAGGCGGCGGGCTTCTGCCACGGCGTTGGTTTCACGGGTCGGGTCGATGATGACGATAGCATCCGGGTAGCGATCCATGGTGCGGATGCCTTCCAGATTGCGAAGAAGTTTCGCGCCTTCACGACGGACGGCGGAGATTTCCTGTTTGCCCATCTTCGCGTAGTTCGGATCCTTCTCCATGTTCTCGATCCAGTTCAGGCGGGCGATGCTCTGCCGGATGGTCTTAAGATTGGTGAGGGTGCCGCCGAGCCAGCGCTGATTGACGTAGAAGTGTCCGCACGCGATTGCGGCCTCCTTCACGGCTTCCTGCGCCTGCTTCTTGCAGCCGACAAAGAGAACCTTGCCGCCTTTGCGTGCGATTCCCGCGAGGAAATCGCAAGCGCTGTGAAGCTGCTTCACGGTTTCGCCCAGATTGATGATATAAATCTGGTTCTTCTTCTCGAAGATAAATGGCTTCATTTTGGGGTTCCAGCGTTTGGTCTGGTGACCAAAGTGAACACCAGCTTCGAGCAGTTCCGTCATCAATTCAGTGGACATACAGGCGTATAAGGTTTTTTAGAAAAAGGGCGCGCAGCTTGGTGGCTCTACTCTTCTTTGGCAAGCATGAGTTTAATCTTTTTTCAATAAAGCGCTCCGGATGCGGTTTTTGGCCGTTTCCCAGAGAAGAATGGCTTCTTCGCGATCTGGGAGTTGGTTCGAAACGGAAAGAAATCGCTCCAGAAGCGCGATTGCGTGTTCGGTTTTCCCCGCGTCAGAGGAGTTACTCACAGCTCGTTTGACATACTCCCAATTCGCTGGACGCATTTGTGTGGCGGTCGCCAGAGAGGGAGCCGCCGCTGCCGGTTCGCCGCGGGCCATTGCCCAGTCGGCTGCGAGCATGGCGGTTTCGGGTTCGGCGTCGGGAACCTTCGCGGATTTCAATGCTTCAAATGCCGAAGTCGCCGACTTGAAGTCGCCGCTCTTCTTTGCGAGGTCGCGGAGCGTCGCGAGGGAAACCCGGCCGTTCGACGGGTCATCCGGTCGCACCGGTGAAATGATGTCCGGGTTCGAAACGGCCAGCGCAAGGGCATCGGTGAAGCGATCGCGGCTTTGATAATGTTTGAAAATGGCGAGTTTCAGTTCGTAGCGCAGTTCCGGGCGGACCCCGAGTTCATCGGCGACAGCATTCCATTTTTCGAGTGCACCGCTCCGAACGAGAAAATCGACAAGCGGTTCAAAGTCGCGGAATGAGGGTTCGGCGTAGGCGCGTTTCAGCAGAATGCGCGCAGCTTCGGAATTGCCGGTAGCGCACTGCACCCGCGCCATTCCGGCCAGCGCTGGGGATAGAGAGGTGAGTGGTCGTTCCTTCATCGCGATCTCAAAGAAGCCGCGCGCACGCTCTGGTTCGCCGACCGACAACCATAGCCGACCTACCGTCGCGGCATTGCCGGTGAATGCGGTAAGCCATTCAAACTCGGCGATCGCGTTGCGGGCGGCCTCGCGGTTGCCGACGCTTTCAAGGAGCGCGATGTAATCCTCCAGAGGTCCGGTTTCGGGGGTGGCGGATTCCGCAATTCTGCGCGCCACCGGGATTCGCAGTTTCGCGTGGTTCGGCGCCTCCAATAGCTGCATCAGCTTCGCCGTCGCGAGACGCGGCGCAAAAGGTCCCGCAAGAATCCGCGCAATCGTGGCGGTAGCAGCCGCCTCATTTCCGGCCGCGAGTTGGGATTCCAACACCGCGAGGCCTGCCGCGAGCGGGGCATCGGGCGCCGACCAGGCACGGTCGACCTCTGTCTTCCATGCGTCGGCGATTCCGAGTCGTGCGGCCTGTTGCTGGAAGAACTCGTAATATCGATCTGCAAACTCCGGACGCGTTCCCGCAAATGCCCGCATCCGGTCCTGAAAGCGCGCAATGAATTCCTTCGACGGTCGGCTGCCCGGAAGTGTGAGGATTCTTGCGCGGAGCGAGAATTGTGCGCGCGGGTCGGCGATTTTGAGAAGTTGCGAAACTAGAATGCTGCGCGCCCCGGCTACGTCGCCCGCGAGAGCCATCGCACTGGCAAGTTCACCAGCCGGCTCGATTGCCGTCATGCCGGTGAATTTCTCCAATTCCGCTGCTGCATCATCCGTGCGTCCTGTTTTGAAAAGGAGGAATGGACGGCGTTTGTCGAGTCCGCCGCTGCGCCAGCGCACTTCCAGCGCCCCGGCGAGATCGCCGCGCTCTTCAAGATACGCTGCGAGCTGCCCTCGGGCTACCGCGGTGCCGCCGTCCATGGACGTGACTTTGCGTAGCGCGGCTTCCGCTTCGGTCGTCCGCCCGCTTCGGTGCAGAAGCTGCGCCTCGCGGCACAGCAGAGAGAAATCCGTCGGAGCATCCGAAAGCGCCCCGCTGATTACACGGAGCGCGTCGCCGGTAGCGCCGCGTCGCTCAAGTTGATCCGCGAGATCCATCGCGAACTGACGCAGTGTGGAGTCGCTCGCGGGGTTGATGCGGTCTTCTACGCAGCGTCGGCGGACGGCTTCGGCGGTGACCTCGTCGCCGGCGCGCTGGCATGCGTCAAGCAGCTCGCGAAGCAGTCTTGGGCTTTCGAGATTTCGCTCCCAAGCGTGCATGCAAACTTCGACCGCGGCGGGCCATGCCTGAAGCGTTTTCAAAGCCTCCGCAAGCGACATGAATGGCTCGTTCACATCCTCCGGGTCGGCGGTCACGCGGCCCGATTGCGGATGTCCGCTTCGTGCCGCCTCGCGAGTTCGGGCGGCGAGGATTTCCGCGCGCTCCACGGGGCCGCCCATCGCATAGCGGAGTGCATCGAGCTGGTTTGCCGCCGCCTCGTAAATGTCATCCACCACGTCCACTTTGGACCACATGAACCCGCTCGCCGAGCCTTCAACGCGCTCTTTCGCGGGGATCCGAGATTTCGCCGCGACGAGGCCGGAATCGAGTAGAGTGCGCGCCCACACGGCGGCAGCGAGGTCGGGCATATCCCATTGCACAAACATATCCGCCGCACCTGCGAGCCACAGTAATTCGCGGTGCGCGCTGTTGCTGCGGTCGAGTCCGCCGGGACCGAGTCCGCGCTGGTCCAGAACGCGATGCAGTTCGGTTGTCGCCGCCGTTTTGTTTCCCGCCAATCGGAGCAGGAGGGTCCGGCGGAATTGAGCCTGAAGCCCGTCGTCCTTGATCGCAGCGAGTTCCGCATTCAGAATTGCCCGCCGGTCTGCCGGCGGTGTAAGAGCATGCAATTCGTGAAGCGCCGCGAGGGCGGGGGATTCAAACGATTCCGCCGGTGTCTTGGCTGCGAGCGCGAGAAGGCGGCGGCTCTCGGGCGCGCGGCCAAGTGCCAGATTCCAGCGCGCCATCTCACGCCAGCCGAACGCTGCATCCGACGGAAAGCGCTCGACCGCACGCATGCCAAGCGCCACTGCCGGTTCCATCATCCGCTGTCGTGCAAGGTGCGCGCTGCTCGTCCAAAGCCGAGCCGTTGCGCCGTCTGGAAAGAGTTTTGCAATCGCGTCTTTTTCAATGAAGCCCCGTCGCTGTAGTAGTTCGGAAAATGCGAGCGAGAAAAACTGCCGCTCGACAATTGATCGAGAGTCATCCTCAAGCCAGCGCGAGAGGCGGTCGTACTTCCCGGTCTCCAATGCCATCGACACGAAGGCCTGAGCCGGTAGGACGTCCGCGGAATTCGACCGCATGGATTGCTCGACCAGATTGAGTGCGTCGATCTTCAGCCCGGCGAAGAACAAGGCCCACACCGCTTCGTTCTGCGCAATCTTGGCGGATTCAAGCCATCCGGTCCGCCAGCTTGCCAGGGTGTCGCCGCCGATTCGTTTTGCGCAATTCGCCGCGCCGCGGATTGCGGTGAGCCGCCACTCTGCGTCAGGCGCCAGCCTTGCCACAGCAGCACCACTCCGCGTGGGAGCGATGAGACGGCCCATTCGGCCGGGTGTTTCCGGTGCCGCGCCGCTTGGCGAAATCGCAATCATCTCCGCGGACATCCAAGGATTGCGGACATCGGTGCGGCCTGAGGTGGAGAATATTCCGCCCGGGGCGGACGCGCCTCGCTCAAACGAAACGCGCTCGGTCCAAGGACTCTCGCCGGTCTCGGTCGGCAGGATGGCGAGCGATGTCAGTGGCTTTGAGAGTTTGAGGACTGTGGAAAAGGCCTCCATGGCGGCGGGAAAGTTGCCCGCTGCGAACTCCATCACGCCAAGCTCGACAGGGCCGCGCAGGTAGGACGGCTCAAGCACGCTCAGTTTGCGCAGAAGCGCGGTTGCGCGTGTGGCATCGCCCCATGCGAGATGGAAGTCCGCCGCCCGACGCAGCACTTCAAACTCCCGCGGAAACTTCGCGACGGCGCGCGTCCATGTCCGCTCCGTGCCCTCCAAATCGCCCATCTTTTCCTGCAGGGCTGCAAGCTTTAGGAAGCCGTCCGGGCGCTCCTGATTCGCGATTCGAGTGAGTTGATCCTGAAGCTGGATCGCGGTTTCAAAACGGCGCAGTGCCTCAGCCTCGCGTATCAGCTCGGGAAGCGCCTGCTCTTGATTCGGTGCCGAATACACGGCATCCGCAAACAGCTCGAAGGCGGCGGCGTTTTCGCCGAGCAGCTTCAGCACACGACCGAGCGAGACCGCGGTGAAATAGTCGTCTGCCCGCAGTTTGCGCCGTCCCTCAAGCTGCGCGCGGAGACAGCGGATTTGGTCGTGCTGCTGGGCGTGAAGGAGCAGTTCGTCAAAGCGGGCGAACTTCTCCTTTTCATCCGCCGTTTCGTCCACCAGCCGCAGCAGCATCTCGGAAGCCTCCTGATGTTTCTCCTGCTGCTGGAGCACGCGAAGAATTGATGCCGAGAATTCACGCTTTCGCTGGGGCGGCGCGATGGAATGTGCCTTGCGCCAGGTGGCGAGCGCCAGCCCTGGCTGGTTCAAGCGTTCCTGCGCTCCGGCGAGGTCGGCGAGTGCATCCGGATTTCCCGGATTGCGTGCCGACAGGTCTTCAAAAATCCGCAGTGCTTCGCGGAGATTGCCCGTGAAAGCTTCAAGCTGCGCGAGCTGTCGCAGGTAGCCGTCGCGGCCTGCGGGACTGAGCGCAATGAGCGCGCGGAGGTTGAGTCCGGCTGCGGCGTTGTCGCCGTTGGTTGCCGCGTGCGACGCCATGAATTCGAGCGGACGCGGGTCTTTCGGGTCGATTCCAGCGGCTTTCGAGGCGTAGGTCATCGCACCGCCTTTGTCGCCATTCCACGCTTTCCAGCGGGCGACGCGGAGCCATCCCGCGGCGGAGTTTGCGGCGGACGCCTTCGCCATTAGTTCGCGGATGAACTCCTCGATCTCCGCGGGCGTGCGGTCCGGTTTGCGGGGGATGACATCCGGATCCTCATCGGGTTTCAAAGCGCGCGCACGGAAGGATGCGAAAAGTTTCTGATCGGCTTCGAGGCGTTCGGCGTCCGACTTCGATTGCTCCCATGCGCGCTCCAGCGGCGGTCGTGCTTCAAGCCCACGGCCTAGCGACGTGAGAAGTTCGCCGAGCATTATTTGGTAATCCCGGACCGCGGGATCCAGTTCCGTGGCGAGGCGAACTTGATCGGCTGCGGAGCTGAGTGACGTTTGCAGCTTCAACGCCTGCGCGATTTGAAAATGTGCTGCCGCGCGGCCCTGTGCGCTGTCTCTGGGACGCACGAGCCGACCCAGCGTCGCGAGCGCGTCCGGTTCCCGCTTCTGCGCAAAATAGAACGCGGCGAGAGCCTGCAGAGCCTCCGAGCCGCCGGATGCAGCGGCGGATTTCAGCGATTCCTCGGCGAGGTCCAGAAGCCGGTTTTCCTGATAAAACTCGAACGCCTTCGTCCGAAGTGTTTCGTCGTTCTCGCGCGACGCCAGCAGGCGCGAGATCCGCTCCCGCGCCGCCGCGCTGTCTTCGCGCTGGAGGTCGATCCGGGCCCGCTCGAACACCAGATCCGCGTCACCCGGCTGGGCGGCGATGAGTTGGTCAAGTTGGGCGGCCGCGGCATCGGGCTGGTCAAGTTGTCCCAGTACGCGGGCAAGTCGAAGTCTGTATTCGTGCGATTTCGGAGCCAGCGCGGTCGCCTTCTGGAGCCAGTCAGCCTGTGATTGCAGCGCTCCGGTTCGTTCGTAAAACTCCACCATTCGCAGCACCGCGCCGAGGTCGCGCGGGTTTTCGAGCGCATCTTTCCGCCACTTTTCCTCCAGCGAATTCTCGACATGCTGTCGCTGCGCCAGCCGGATCATCTCGCCGTTGATCTCTGTTCGCAGCCAATTGCCCGGCGCGGTCATCCCTGCGGCCTTTTCCAGTGCGGCCAACGCTTCGGCCGGACGTCCGGCGCCCGAGTGAAGCTTCGCGGCTTGCTGGAGCGCGGCGGTGCGTTCGGCGACCGAGCCCTTTTCAGCGATCACCATCAAATGCCGGAGCGCATCGTCATAGAGCAGATTCGCAGCGTAGCTGTCCGCGAGTCGCCGGCGGAGCGCTACGTCGCCGGGACTCAGCGCTATGGTCCGCTCCCACGCTTCTGCCGCTTTCGCGGGCGAATTCGCCGAAGCCCATGCGGCGCCGAGTTGCAGCAGCGTGTCCGGCAGTCGTGGATCGTCGTTTTCTAAAAGTGCGGCCGCTTTTTCGAGGGCGAGCGCAGCCTCGTGAGGTCGCGTGCGATCGGATTCAAGACGCGCAATCGCCAGATGCGGTAGCGGGCTGCCGGCATCGCGTTTTGCTGCGCGTTGGAATGCCGACGCGGCTTCGTCTTCGCGCCCGCTCCGGCGGAGTAGATGACCGAGCACCATATCTCCGGAAAACGTTTCCGAATTGGTAAAGCTCGCGATCAGTTTCTCGGTGCTGCCGTCCTCGACCGAGGCTTTCCACAATCGCTCCACGGCAATGCCTTCGAGCGGATTTGCCTCCAGCATCTGCCGGTAGCGCGCTGCGATGCGGGGATCGAGCGGCTCCGCCCGGCCGAGGGCGGATGCCAGTGCGATAACCGTGAACGCGCGTCTGAGAAGCATGAGTGCAAACAGTGACACGCCCGGCCCGAAAGGCAATCGGCTCGTGTTACAATTAAGAGGTTGAATTGCGTTTCGGAAGGCGTTGGATGCCTGCCACATGCTTCCCTTGCCATGAAATCCACCGCACTCCTTCTCTCGTTCTCCGCCCTGCTGTCGTTGCCATCCGCCGCTGCATTTCCGCAGATCAAACTGGACCTCGTTTGCGAGCATCAGCTCGATTCGCCAGTCGCGATGGTGAGTGCTGGCGACGGCACCGGACGGATGTTCGTCGTCGAGCAGCGTGGAAAGATCCGGATCTTCCGCAATGGAATGCTGGAGCCCGGTGCGTTTCTCGACATCGGTGGGAAGCTCGTGCTTGAGCGCGCTGGGTATGATGAGCGCGGGTTGCTCGGTCTTGCATTTCATCCCGGCTTCGCGAATGCCACATCGCCCGGCTTCCGAAAGTTCTACGTTTTCTACACCGCGCCGTCTCCGAATGCGCCGGGCACGACAGCGAATCCCGTGGATTGTCGCGAGGTAATTGCGGAATACGAAGTCTCCGCGACGAATCCCGACGTCGCGAACGCTCTCAGCGAGCGCGTGCTGCTCTCGTTCGACAAGCCGCAGTTTAATCACAATGGCGGCGGGCTCGAGTTTGGTCCCGACGGCATGCTTTATTTCAGCGTGGGCGATGGCGGCAGTTCCAACGACAACAACGCCGGCCACACTGGCGGCAGCACGGCCCGGCCGACAAATGCGCTGGGCAATGCGCAGGACCTCACGAAATGGAACGGAAAGATTCACCGCATTGATCCGCTCGGCAACAACGGCTCCACCGGGCAGTACGGCGTGCCGGGCGATAATCCTTTCGTCGGTGGCACGAGTGGCGAGCGTCCCGAAATCTACGCGTATGGATTGCGAAATCCGTGGCGCTTTACATTCGATTCGCGCCTTGGCGGTACGGATCGCCTTTTTTGCGCAGATGTAGGGCAGGGGCAGGTCGAGGAGGTGAATCTGATCATCAGCGGATTCAACTATGGCTGGCGAAACAAGGAAGGCAGCTTCTCGCCGTCGTTCTCCGCCGGAGCGCCGCCGCTTACGGGGACTGTGCTCGATCCGATCGTGCAATACGCGCATCCCGGAATCGTCATCGGCACGCCTCCGCTGCCGGAATACGGCATTTCGGTCACCGGCGGCTACGTGTATCGCGGCAGCGCGATTCCTGCGCTTGTTGGGAAATACGTGTTTGCCGATTGGAGCCAGTCGTTCAACAGCCCGAGCGGACGGCTGCTTGGAATGGAGGAGACGTCGCCCGAGGTCTTCTCGCTCTCAAATTTAAACGTTCTCGCCGGAAATCCCATCGGCTACTACATTCAGGGCTTCGGCCAGGATCAAGCGGGCGAGCTTTACGTGCTCGCGCGGAAAACGCTTCCCGTTAGCGCGCCCAATCCGGCCACCGGTCTTCCGTCCGGCGCGATTCTGAAAATCGTCCCCGTTCCGGCCACGACTGCCGTTACGATTACCGCGAATCGCGACAACTCGATTTATCAGGAAAACGAGAACAGCAACGGCGCGGGTTCATGGATTTTCAGCGGTGCGACTGCATCCGGCAACAACGGCGCGCTCCGGCGTGCGATGCTCGGTTTCAGCTTCTCGGCGATTCCGGCCGGCGCCACCGCAGCCAGCGCATCGCTTTCGCTCCGCATGGATCGCAGCGTGGCTCCCGCGTATGATTTCTCCCTCCACCGCATGCTCGCGAACTGGGGCGAGGGGACTGCCAATGCCGATGCTCAGGAAGGCACCGGTGCCACCGCGGGTGCGAATGATGCCACGTGGACAAAGCCGTTTGCCGGACAGGCCGGTTTGTGGACAGAGCCCGGTGGCGATTTCTCCACGCTCCGTTCCGCCACCACCAACGTCGCGGGCGCAGCCGCGTATGTCTGGACATCGCCGCAACTCGCTTACGACGTAAACGCGTGGCTCGCTTCGCCCTCTTCGAACTTTGGATGGATGCTCAAAGCCGACGTCGAGAGCGCCGTAAAATTCTCCACCGGCACCGGCGGCGCTCTAACGATTTCCGTGTCCGATACCGATGGCCTCGTCGCCGGAATGCGTGTGACGGGAGACGGCATCGCACCGGGCGCGCTCATCGCACCGGGCGGCGTCGATTTCGCCAACAGCATCGTCACACTCACGATCGCAAACATCGCACCTGTCTCTGGTAATGTCTTCTTCGCCGTCCCGTCCGCGAAGCGGTTCCACTCCCGCGAAACCACCACATCGACAAACCGTCCGCGCCTCACCGTGAACTACGTGCCGGCCCCCGTGCTCAGTCGGCGCAAAACGTGGGAACTTGCGAACTTTTACATCGGCGAATTCATCAGCGACACGGGCGATACCGATCGCGACGGCATCCGCGACCTTATCGAATACGCATGGGGCTTCCCGGCGAAGACGGCAAATCTCCTGGCCGCCGGACTGTCGACCAACGGTGCTGCTGTCGCAGGCGGCGGCGCGCTTCAAGTCACATTCCGCCGCGACCCGCTCGCGACCGATCTCACATACGAGCTTCAAATCAGCAGCGACCTCTCCACATGGACCACCATCACCACCAGCACCGCCGGCGGCACGCCAAGCGGAACCGGCTTCGTGAGTGATGCCGCGATCGCAGGCGAGCCGCCGTTCCGTGTAGTTAATGTTGCGGACCCTTCGCCAGGGGCAGGCCAGCGTTTCGTTCGGCTCAAAGTGACGCGCAATTAGCCGTGCGGTCCGGTGGCGAGGTGGTGAAGTGACGTCAGCAAAGGTGGTTGTGCGGATTCTATGATTTGGTTACGAATGCTCCAAGGCGAGCCCCCGCGTCTTCGATTAATCCACGGAATGTCACCATCTGAACTGCCAGATTTGCAGGCACTGCTCGGCCGATACGAACGGCCGCTCATTCAATACGCGCACAGTTTTGTGAGCGACTTGGATGCTGCCCGCGATATCGTTCAGGAGACGTTAATCACATATGTCCGGGCACTCTCAGCCGAACGGGAACAGACTACGGAACCACCTCCGACCGGCGGGCAGCATCTCGAAGGCTGGCTGTTTACCGTTACCAGATTTCGTGCGCTCGATCATGTTCGCAAACAGCAGCGCATTGTACCAATGCCTTTCCTGCCGGATGGGTTCTGTCAGAAGCCCGGCCCTTCCGAATCGGTCGAATCCCGCGATGAACTGGTGTGGCTGTTGAAACTGGTTGATGAACTTCCCGAGAATCAGCGGGAGTTGATCCGGCTGAAATTTCAAAGCGACCTCACATACGACGAAATCGCGAAAATCACGGGCCACACGGCAGGCAATGTCGGTTTCCTCCTCCACCATGGTCTCAAGCGGCTTCGCGCGCTCGCTGAACAGCGCCGGACGGAAAGGCGCAACGTGCGATGAAGATGGACGATCCACGTCTGACCGCCGGTGCGCTGGGTGCGATGACGCCCGATGAGTCTAACGCCTTCGACTCAGAGTTGATGTCCGACCCGGAATTGATTCGCGAGTTTGAGGAGACAGTGGAGTTCGCGAAGAAGCTTCAACGGGCGTTTTCGACCGAACTCAATGCCGCACTCACCGAGCAGCACTGGCGGGAAATCAAAGCTGAGGCTGCAATCATCGGGCTCTCTCCGGCGACTGCGCTCCCGACTCCGGTCCATCGCCGAATTCCGTCATGGGTTCTGCCTGCTGCTGCGGGAATCGTTTTCGGAGCGATTGTCGCTTCAGTAGCGCTGACGTGGCAAAGCCCGCAGAGTGCGCTTGTAGGAGTTGAACCGGCGGCACCCGCTTCAAGTCCTGCAATGGAACGCAGCGGTCCGGCGATGGTCGTAAACTCCGCTACGCACACGGATCTGAAGTCACCTGTTCATGCCGTCATCCAGTCGTCAATCGAAGGTTCGCGCGAAGCCGGTGCGACGACTGGCGTTCTCCCGGCATTCGCCGTGGCACCGATTCAGCCCGCAGCTCCTTTGCCGGGCCCGGCAGTGCTCGCGACGGCGAACGTGGTGAGGCAATCGGCGTTGCATCGGGAAGTCGAACATCAGAGTTTACCGCAGGGTGTCTCCGGTTTTTCGCCGGCGACACCGGCACGGCATTTGGTATCCGCCGCTGCGCCTCAATCGATTTCTTCCCGGCCGGATTCAATTGGCGGGAGGTATCCGGTTGCGCCTGCGTTTGGCTCCGCGAACCACTTGCCCTCGCTCCCGCCGGTTCTTTTGGTCTCATCGAGCGCGTCCTCCAGCGATGCGTCGCCCACTTCGCCGAACTCGGTTTCTCCGTCGCCGGTGTTTGAGGTCGATGGTTTCTCCGGGACCGAATTCGGCGGCACGAAGCCCAATATGCCCGATGAGTCAATCGATGTGTCCATACCTCCGGCGGTAAGCGCTTCGAAGACTGAGGAAATCGCCTGGCGGCGCCCGGATTTTTCCGATGCATTGAACTCGGTGGCCGGCGGGGGCGGATCAGGATCGGGCGTTCAGTCCGGTACAGATCTCGAACTTCTGAGGCTGGATACCGGAATGTATCCGACGCTCGAACATCTGTCCGCCGTTCTCGAGCACGATTCATCCGCTCATGATGATGGAGTCGTCGAACACTTGATGCCTGTTCAAAATGGTACGGTGAAGGAACCCGGAGCGACACGGGTGGAGCAGTTTTGTTTCCGCGATGCGCCGGGGGTCAAAGTGCTCGTAGTTCTCGACAACGGCGGTGCGCCGCTTTGCGAGACGCCCGGTTGTACGCCGGTGCTCGTAATATCGGAGCCATTCATCGGCGGACTTTGAACCCGGCGTTCCGCGCGTGCGTATTCTTGCCTGCGGGCGAATCGGCGGTATGTTTTTCTCAATGATACCGCAGAGGGAATCGATCTTTCGGCTGCTGAGCGATGAGGATACGGACACAGCCGAACTCGTGGAACGTCAACTTATCACGCGCGGCGCGGAAGTCCTGCCCGATCTGCGCGAACTCCTGCTGAACGCAAGCGGTCGTATCGAACGCCGGTTGAAGGAAACCATCTTTCAAATCGAGCGGGGAATCTCGATTCGGAAGGTTTGCACCATCTGCGGTGGGTTTGGCGAGGAGAGCGACCTCGAGGAGGCTGCATGGGAAATCGCTGCCGCGCTGTTCCCGGGTGAGGATTTCTCAAGCGCACGGCGGAATCTTGATGCGTGGGGGACAGAACTGCGCCGGCGTCTTCCCGAAGCGATGGATGTGGACGAGCAGCACGAGATACTCGGCGATTTTCTCGGAAAGGAACTCAAATTTAGCGGAAACGAGGACGACTACTACGCGATGGAAAATTCCATCCTGCCGAAAGTGATAGATTCGCGATTTGGAAACCCGATTTCACTCACGATCGTCTATATGCTCGTTGCCCGTCGTGCCGGACTGAAGGTTTCCGGTGTGGGATTGCCCGGTCATTTTATCGCGCGAATGGAGCATGTGTTTTTCGACCCGTTTCACGGAGGGCGCCGGATGCATCTCGATGAATGCAGGAGGCTCCTCGAAAGTCAGGATATCGAACTCCAGCCGCACCATCTGTTGCCTTTTCCACAGCGCGCGATGCTTCTCCGCGTTCTTAACAACATCCGGCATATCGCGAATGAGGACTGCGATCACGAATCACAAGACGCTGTGCAATCGTGGCTGGATGCCCTTCGGCACGGTGTGAAATAGGAAGCGGCGCTGGCGGTTTGCTCGCCCCGCGTGCGGTTTTTGGCTTGCCCGAACGGGCTTTCCCGCAGAGTTGTGCTGGCCTTTCAATGGACAAAATCCTGCCGCTGCTTCGCGCCAATGCCCGCACTTCCGTGACCGACCTCGCCAAATCGGCGAATCTGACGGAGGCGGAGGTGATTGCCCGCATCGCGAAGCTGGAGGCGGATGGAGTGGTGCTCGGGTATCACACGGTGGTGGATCCGAAGAAGGTGTCGAAGGAGCAGGTGTCCGCGGTGATCGAGGTGAAGCTGACGCCGGAGCGCGAGGGCGGTTTTGACAAGACGGCGGAGCGCATCTCGCGTTTCCCGGAGGTGCAGAGCTGCTATTTGATGAGCGGTGGCTACGACCTGCTGGTGGTGGTGGAAGGCACGACGCTGCACGAGGTGGCGGGTTTTGTTTCGGAGAAGCTCAGCACGCTGAAGGGCGTGATCAGCACGGCGACTCATTTCCGCCTGAAGACTTACAAGGAAAACGGGATTGAATTGAACAAGGAGGCGGGCCCGCAGCGGCTCGCGGTGGCACCGTGATTTTCCCGCCCGCAGCAGCATTGGTCGCACGAGCTACGGCAAACGCTCGTAGCCGCGCCGGGGTGTCTTTTTTCTAGAAAAAGGCGGAACGGAACCCGCGCGCGGCACGCCCCCGAACCGGTCCGCCGCATTCATCCAACATCCAAATTCCATCTTTTTAATTTCAATGACTCTTTCCAAACATATCGCAAACCACATCCGGGACATCCCCCGCAGCGGAATCCGGGACTTCTTCGAGATTGTCCAAAGCATGAAGGACGTGATCTCGCTCGGCATCGGCGAGCCCGACTTCCACACGCCGTGGCGCATCCGCGAGGCGGCGATTTATTCGCTCGAGCGCGGGCACACCGGCTACACGAGCAATCTAGGGCTTCCGCGGTTGCGCGAGTGCATCACGGAGTACGTCGCGAAGCATTTCGCGGTGCAATACGATCCGAAGACGGAGGTGATCGTAACGGTGGGCGTGAGCGAGGCCATCGACCTCGCGCTGCGCGCGCTGCTGAATCCCGGCGACGAGGTGCTTTACCACGAGCCCTGCTACGTGAGCTACAGCCCGAGCGTGGTGATGGCTCACGGCATCCCCATCGCGGTGCCGACCCATGCAGCGGATAATTTCCGAATGACCGCCGAGGAACTTGCGCGGCACATCACGCCGAAGTCGAAGGTGCTGATGATGAACTTCCCGTGCAATCCGACCGGCGCGACGCAAACGCGCGAGGAGCTGGAGAAAATCGCGAAGCTTTGCGTGGAGCACGACCTCGTGGTGCTCACGGACGAGATTTACAGCGAGCTCACGTACGACGGAGCGTCGCATTTCTCGATCGCAGCGCTGCCGGGGATGCGCGAGCGGTGCGTGTTTTTGCACGGCTTCTCAAAGGCGTTTGCGATGACGGGATTCCGCATCGGCTATGCGTGCGCACCGGCACCGCTCACGGAGGCGATGATGAAGGTGCATCAATACGCAATTCTTTGCGCAAACACGATGGCGCAGGACGCGGCAATCGAAGCGCTCGAAAGCGGTGAGAACGACGTGCAGATGATGCGCAAGGAATACGAGGCGCGCCGCAATTTCATCGTGCGAAGCCTCAACGATATGGGCCTGCCGTGCTTCAAGCCGCACGGTGCGTTCTACGTTTTCCCGGAGATCCGTTCCACGGGGATGACGAGCCGGGAATTCTCGCTCGGTCTGCTGGAGCAAAAGCAGGTGGCCTGCGTACCCGGCCCGGCGTTCGGCCCGAGTGGCGAGGGTCACATCCGCTGCAGCTACGCGACTTCGCTCGACAAGATTAAGATCGCGATGGAGCGGATGGCCGAGTTCGTCGCCGAGAACCGTCGCAAGTAAACTCAGGCGCCCGTGCGGTTCAATTGCCGCCGGAGAATGTAGCCGAGCAGGACGAGCATCAGCGCCGACGTGCCGACAAGCACGAGGCCGTTGCGAACGTACACCGAGGTCGTCCAGCCGGTGTCCTTGTTGGAGAACCAGTAGAAATGGTGCTTCTCCGGACTGAAGAACACGTTGATGGGATACTCGCGGCGGTAGTCGTTTTGCTCGCTCTCGGCCTTCGAGACCATGTCGTTGATCTTGGTGTTGTTGTAGAGCTGATCTGCCGTGGTTCCGAGAACCTTCGTTTTGAAATCGCGGAGCGAAGGCGTGGCGCCGGCGATGATTTCGTCGATGCGCGCAAGCCGTCTGTCGATTTCCCGCGCCGAGCCCGCCTCGAGTCCGGAGAGCTGGGCGAGCGTGTCCTTGAGGTCGGACAGACGATCATTCTCCGCAGCCGATGCCGATGATTTGGCGAGGTTGCGAATCATCTCGTCGAGCTTCGCCTGCCGTGATGAGAGGGGATTCAACTTTGCCTGCGCGACGACCAGCGCCTCGTAGCTATAGTGCGTCGCAATGAGCCGGCTGATAAACGGGACGCGGAGCTTCTTGTCGGTCTCGATATTCTCCTGCGTGCGGTTTCTTCCGAAGACGCGGTTGAATGAATACAGCAAATCCGGGTCGCGATTCATCTCCTCGTACTTGATCAGCGCGCCGCCGAAGATGAGCTGCGGAATGAGAATCAGCGGCACGAGCATCGCGCCGGTCTTGGAATTCGGGACAATCGCCGAAACGAGCAGTCCGAGTGAAATGCCGCTCAGGGCGTTCAGGAACGTCCACAGAAAGTAAACGGTGAACATGCCACGGACTTCCAGAATCCAGTTCCCCACGACGACAAACAGCGCGCATTGCAGAGCCGAAAAGACGCAGAGCGTGAGGAATTTCGCCGTGACGTAATAGCCGATGTTCACGTTGAGATTCCGCTCGCGCTGGAGGATGATGCGGTCGCGGATGATGTCTTCCACGCTGTTCATCAGCGCGAGGAACAATGCGACGAGCAGGGCGATGAAGATGTAGGTCGGGATATGGAACGCGTGGACAAAGATGTAGCCGCCATCCGGCACGTCCTTTTTGTCCGTGAAGTACAGCGCCCATCCCACCACGAATGCCAGGACCGGCGGCGCGAGGAGCGTGACGATGAGGCTGGCGGCATTGCGCAGCTTCGAGAGGAAGGCGCGGCGCAGCAGCGTGGTGAATTGCAGCCACTCCTCGCGGGCGCGGAATTTCGCGAGCGGCGGAGATGGCGGCCGCTTCGGTGCATCCGGCTGCGATGATTGCGACGATTGCGAGGGAAGGTGAATCTGCGAGGTCGTCTGCGGCTTAAGAGGCACCCGGCGCATGTCCTGATAGAGCCGGTGCGATTCGTAGCGATCGCGCCAGAAGTCCGGCGAGAATCGGCGGGCCGGCAGGAGCTGGCCGCTGCCGCTTTCTTCCAGAATGATTTCGCCGCTCAGATCGTGCAGCGGTGTCTCGATGATATCGAACGCAAACTCCGGGCGCGTCGCCTCAATCGCGAGAGTCTCCGGCGGCACGCCCTTTTCCTCCGCAGCGGCCTCTGCAAAGTAGCTGAGCATTTCCGTCGGCGTGCCGTGGAAAACCATCTTGCCACCGCGATCGAGCAGGATCGCTTTGTTGAACATCTGAAACAGCCGCTGGCTCGGCTGATGGATGACCACGAGTACGATCTTGTTGTGCGCGAGGCCGCGGATGATTTCGATGACGTGCTCGCTGTCCTTGCTGCTGAGGCCGCTGGTGGGTTCGTCGAAAAGAAACACGTCCGCGCTGGAAATCATGTCCAGGCCGATGTTGAGGCGCTTCCGCTCGCCGCCGGAGAGCGTCTTTTTCTCGGCCGAGCCGACGATGACTCCGCGGCGTTCGGCGAGGCCGAGTTCGACCAGACGGCTGTCCACCCGCCGGACGCGATCGCGTTTGCTCAGATGCGGCGACCGGATTGAGGCTGCGTAGCGAAGATTCTCCTCGACCGTGAGATGATCATCGAACGCGTCATCCTGCGGCACGAACGCGATGAAGCGCTTGAAGTCGTCGAGGTTCTCGTAGAGCGACTGGCCGTTGAGGAACACCCCGCCGCGTGAAGGCGGAAGCCGCCCCGCGATTGCGCGGAGCAGAGTGCTTTTCCCCGAGCCGCTGCCGCCCATCACGCACACGATATCGCCACGGGTCAGAGTGAAGGTGATGCCGTCGAGTGCCTTCACGTTGCCGCCGAAGTGGCAAGTCAGGTCCCGCAGTTCCAGCGACGAGATGATGTTCCGCTCTTCCTCGATGATACGCTCGCTGAAGTCGCACCGAAGGCCTTGGCCGGCATCGATTCGGATGATGTCGCCGTCCTTGAGCTCGCAAGTGCCGCGCACGGGAACGATGCGGTCGCCCACGGTGATTTCGCGGTCCGCTTCGACGACATCCAGCCGGCCAACCCGGTTTTCGTAATCACAGTGGATGGTCAGCAGAACCGTTCCGGATGTTCCGGGAGAAAGCAGGATGTCATCGACTCCCAGTTTCTGCGTCATGTTGGAGACTTGGTAGACGCTCTTGTAGCTCTTCAGCGCGAAGCGACCACCGAGTGCGCGGGCGCGTCGGCGCAAGTCCGAAAGCAGGAGTTCGGCATCGTTGTGAAAGATAATGCGGTCCTCGAGATTGCCATTCAGGAGCGTGCCCTGCCTCAGAGTCACACCATTGAATTTTGCATCGACGTCCTTAAGCGCACGCACCTGCACCTTGAGCCCGAAACGCACCTCCAGAATGCTGTCGCGACTGCGGGCGCGGGCGATTTGGACTTCATCGGTGTCGCTCAGCTCGAGATAAACTTGGGTGACGGCGATGTTCTTCTTTGCGTTGAAGTAGTACGCGAGGTCCTGGAAGGTCAGCACCTTCTCGTCGAGGATGACGCGCTGTCCCGCATAGATGCGGCAGAACGATCCGGGCGGAAGCGGACGACCACGCACGAAGACGGGGTTTCCGCTGTTGTTCTTTAACAGAACGAGATCGTGATAACGGAACGCGAGCAGGCGTTCGCCTTGCTTCAATCCTTTGAGTGTGACGTCGGCGTTTGCGTCGTGGCCAAAGCTCAGGATTTCCAACGCTGATGTGCCCGAGTTCACCGGCGTTGTGTCGCCCATTGCAGAGTGCGTGAGCCTCTGGACGATGTGTTGTGTTTCAGCGGCAACTCCGAGGCGCTCCACAAATGCGAGGAAGGAATCCAGTTGAACCTTCTGCTTACCCGAGCGCGCGATGATGTCGTAGAGCTCCACCGCAAGCATGACTTTACGCTCAGGTTGGAGTTCGACGGACAGTCGCGAAGCCATCGCCGCGAGGTCCTGTTGTTCGTTCAGCGCAGCGCTGAATTGTCGGGTGAGTTCCGAGTAAACGGTCTCGGGGTAGTCATTCCGGAGGAACCCGAGCGCGGATTCGACTTCCTCCTCCACGACCTTTCCATCGTGCTTCGTGAATCCCGCCAGCACCTGGACCAGCACGGGGAGCATGCTCTTTTCCTTGGCCGGGCCGGAGCTTCCGGTCAGGCGCCTCCACGCACTGCGGGCGAGTCGCCAGACCGGACGAAGCGTTGCAGCGAATTTGTGTTTGGCAGAACTCATTCGCGGCTTCGGTTTGAAACGGGCAGGGCGGCTCGGGAAACGGTGATTCCTTTGACGCCGTGCAAGTGCATCGGCGGGGTCAGGCCTTGCCTCCGTACGACACGAAGTCGTCCAGATCGAGCAGATCGCTCCAATAGAGTATGTCAGTCCTCCCGGGCCCGCATTCGGCGAGGTAGCTGTCGAAACGCTGTCGGTCTTCGCCATCTACTGGCCGCCGCTTATCCATTCCGTCGCTCCACGCTTCTATCGCTTCGGGCGTATGGCGGTTCGTCTGATTGGCTTGAATCCATTTGAGAATTTCGCCATCGCCGCCGCCTTTCGCGACCTCCGACTTGAGCGCGGATGGATCGATTCCGAGAAAGCCGAGAATCCGCTGATCGTTCGGACACGCAAAGTGGAATGTTCCCGCGGAGCCGTTGAGCTCGGCCCGGCACTTGTCGAGCATCCTCGGCAGCAAAGCATATCCTCCGAGACGCGCCTTTGGGCTGCGCGGCGGACGCAAGGTAAGGTCGGTGATGGGTATGCTCATTTTCAGTTTACTCGGAAGGTGCGACGGGAAGTTCCTCTTCGTCTTCCTCGTTGGCCACCACTGGCGCGATTCCGGAGAGTTTCTCCGCTCCCTTTAGGTCGATGAGTTTAACCCCCATCGTATTTCGTCCGGTCTCGCGAATCTCTTTCACCCGCGTGCGAACCATCTGGCCTTTGTTGGTGATAAGCATGAGTTCGTCGGTTTCCCGTACCGTGAGTGCACCCACGACTTCGCCGGTCTTGTCGCCGGTTTTCATCGTGATGATGCCTTTTCCGCCGCGGGATTGGATGCGGTAGTCTTCGAATGGTGTTCGTTTGCCGATGCCGTTCGCGCCCGCGACGAGCAGCGTGCAATTGTTGTCAACAATCGCAGCCGCGACGACATGGTCGCCAGTATCGGGCCGGATTCCCCAGACACCGATGCTGTTGCGGCCCTGATCGCGCATTTCCTCCTCGTTGAAGCGGATGCTCATTCCGTCCTTGGTGATGAGCACGAGTTCGTTCGTTCCATTCGTGAGTTTGCAGTCGATGAGTTCATCAGCCTGTTCGATCTGAATCGCGATGATGCCGCCCTTCCGGATGTTCTTAAACTCGCTGAGGTTCGTCTTTTTCACGATGCCACTGCGCGTCGCGAAGCAGATGAAGAGTTGATCAGTCCAGGTTTCCTCCTCGGTCTTCTGGCCTTGAATGCGAATCGTTGCGGCGATTTTCTCATCCTGCCGCAATTCGAGGATATTCGCGATACTGCGACCCTTCGATGCGCGCGAGCCTTCCGGGATTTCAAACACGCGTTCCACGTAGCAGCGCCCGCTCTTCGTGAGGAAGACGAGGTAATCGTGCGTGGTTGCTGTGAACAGATGTTCGACGAAATCATCCGCATCCTCCTCCGTCGCGCCGTCGCGTGTGATCATGCCTTTCACGCCTTTTCCGCCGCGGCGTTGCGCGCGGTAGGCGGAGACGGCGGTCCGCTTGATGAATCCACCGTGCGTGATGGTGATGATACATCCTTCGTTGGCAATGAGGTCCTCGATGTTGATTTCGCCCTCGTCCGGAACGATTTGGGTCTTTCGCGGGTTGCCGTATTTCTCGCGGATGACGCTGAGTTCTTTTTTGATGATCGCCATAACCCGCGATTCCTTGGCGAGAATGTCCAGAAGGTCTTTGATGGTCTCGATGAGTGCGTCGTATTCGGTCTTGATTGCTTCGCGCTCAAGGCCGGTGAGTTGATAGAGGCGAAGGTCGAGGATCGCGTTGCACTGCCGCTCGTTGAATTTGTACTGCCCATCGACCAGTTTGCCTTCGTCGCGGATGAGAATTCCGATCTGCTCCACGCTCGTCCGGGTCCACGATAGCGCCATGAGCTTCGTTCGTGCGTCGTCACGATCACGCGAGTCGCGGATGATTTTGATGAAATCATCGAGGTTGTTCAGTGCGATGAGTAGCGCTTCGAGACGCTCAGCGAGGCTCTCGGCTTCACGCAGCAGGAAGCGCGTGCGGCGCAGCACGACCTCGCGGCGGTGCTCGATGAAGCACGTAATCGCGTCCTTGAGCGAAAGGAGCTTCGGCTTGCCGTGATCGATGGCGAGCATCGATGCCGAGAACGACGATTCCAGCGCGGTGTGCTTGAAGAGGTTGTTGATGACGACCTTCGGATTGGCGTCGCGCTTCAGGTCGACGACGACGCGCGTGTTCTCGTCCGATTCGTCGCGAATCGCGCTGATGTCGGTGATGACCTTCTCATTCACCAAGTCCGCGATGCGCTCGACGAGTGTGGCGCGGTTCACGTTGTAGGGGATTTCCGAAATGATGAGCTGCTCGCGACCGCCCTTCAATTCTGCGACACCGATTTTTCCACGAACGCGCACAGCTCCCTTGCCGGTGTTGAAGTAGCTCTTGATTCCCGAACTTCCTAGGATCTCGCAGCCGGTCGGGAAATCGGGGCCTTTCACAAACTGCATCAGGCCCTCGATGGTGATTTCCGGATCGTCGATCTGCGCGCAGACGCCATCAATGACTTCGACGAGAGTGTGCGGGGGCATGTTGGTGGCCCTGCCGACGGCGATACCGGT
>SXGQ01337500.1_pt1 | contig 24141 bp, 20 predicted proteins | sample 3178371 | NCBI WGS metagenome assembly SXGQ01 (sample SAMN11356859, study PRJNA531348) | freshwater metagenome | isolation source: freshwater sample F1-20 | place: China: Fuxian Lake, Yuxi | collected 2017-12-25 | reverse complement strand
CGCCGCATGCGCGTGTTGATAAAGCGTTCGTAGTGGCCCAAGTCAAGGTCAGTTTCAGCGCCGTCTTCTGTGACGAATACCTCACCATGTTCAAAGGGCGACATGGTGCCTGGATCGACGTTGATGTAGGGGTCTAGCTTGATGAGGGTGACTTTGAGGCCCCGCGATTCGAGAATCGCGGCAAGAGAAGCGGCGGCGATTCCCTTGCCCAGGGAGGACACCACACCGCCGGTGACGAACACAAATTTGGTCATGTCGGGTTGGGAGGGCCGGGCTCCCCAGAGGTGGTAATTCCAAATTATAGGCGCTCTGCTACATTGCGCCCCATGAGAGAACTCGACAACAAACACATTGTTCTAGGTTTGAGCGGCGGCGTGGCTTGTTACAAGGCAGCCGAATTGTGCCGAGCGTTGGTCAAGCAAGGCGCTACCGTGCAAGTGGTGATGACCGAGGCGGCCGCGCAGTTCATCACACCCGTGACCATGCAGGCTTTGAGTAACCGGCCCGTGTTTGTGTCGCAATGGGATGCGCGTGAGCCCAACAACATGGCGCATATCAACCTCAGCCGAGACGCCGACGCCATGTTGATCGCGCCTGCCAGTGCAGATTTCATGGCCAAACTGTTGCACGGCAGAGCCGATGATTTGCTGAGTCTGATGTGCTTGGCCAGGCCGATAGACACGGTGCCTTTGTTGTTGGCACCTGCCATGAACCGAGAGATGTGGGCGCATCCCGCCACGCAGCGCAACATGGCGCAATTGCGCGCCGATGGCGCCCATGTGCTGGGCGTTGGCCAAGGTGAACAAGCGTGTGGAGAAACCGGTGACGGACGCATGCTCGAACCCGATGAATTGATGCAAGAAGTGGTGGGTCTCTTTCAGCGCAAAGTCTTGCAAGGAAAGCAGGTGCTGGTGTCCGCAGGGCCCACGTACGAAGCCATCGACCCTGTCAGAGGCATCACTAACCGCTCGAGTGGCAAGATGGGATTTGCGCTGGCGCATGCTGCGCATCAGGCTGGGGCGAACGTGACGCTGGTGGCTGGTCCCGTTGCTTTGACCACGCCCTATGGGGTGAAGCGAATGGATGTGCGTTCTGCCTTGGAAATGCATGCAGCGGTGATGTCCCAGTTGGAGCAAACCGATGTGTTCATTGCCACGGCCGCTGTGGCGGATTGGCGACCTGCGCATGCCGCATTGGAAAAAATCAAGAAAGATGCGTCGGGCCAGATGCCAAACATGGGATGGACAGAAAACCCAGATATCTTGGCGCTGGCTGCGGAGTCTGCAAGAGCGCGCCGGGGTGAATTGTTTTGCGTGGGTTTTGCCGCTGAAAGCCATGATTTGAAAACGCATGCCCAAGCCAAGCGCTTGCGCAAAAACGTGCCCTTGTTGGTGGGCAACATTGGGGCAGACACTTTCGGGGCGGATGACAACGCGCTGTTGCTGGTGGATGAGCATGGCGTGAGCGATTGGCCCAAAGCCTCCAAATTGGCATTGGCCCGCCAACTCGTCGCCGAGATCGCGACCCGCTTACCTGCATTCAGGAAAACCGCATGAAATTAGACGTCAAAATTTTGGATGCGCGCTTGCGCGACATGATGCCTGCTTATGCCACCGCAGGCAGCGCCGGTTTGGATTTGCGCGCATGTTTGGATGAACCGCTGACCTTGGCTCCGAATGCTTGGCAACTCGTGCCCACAGGCATGGCCATGCATTTGAAAGACCCGGCTTACGCCGCATTGATATTGCCGCGCTCGGTCCTCGGGCACAAACATGGCATCGTCTTGGGTAATTTGGTGGGCTTGATCGACAGCGATTACCAAGGCCAATTGATGGTGAGTGCTTGGAACCGCAGTGAAGTGGCATTCACCATTGAGCCGATGGAGCGTATCGCGCAATTGGTGATCGTGCCAGTGGTGCAAGCGCAATTTCATGTGGTCGATGAATTCACCCAAGCCAGCGAACGTGGCGAGGGTGGTTACGGCTCGACAGGCAAACGCTGATCAGTGGAGCAAGTCGTTGCCAGCTGACGGCGGCAGGCTGAAAAATCCAAAGCCGCAGGTGCCGTGTTTTTTCTCTTCGCTGGTGGCATGTCTAACACCCGTCACCGTCACGGATATGCGCAACGCCATGCCTGACAATGGATGGTTGCCATCAATCACCACATGCTCTGGGTAAATATCTGTGATGGTGTAGATCACGTCTTTTGGCGCTTCTAAGCTGCAGCCGGTTGGCAGCGCATGGCCTTCAATGGTCATGCCTTCTTCAATGGCAGCAGGAAACAAGGCTCTGGGCTCCAAGAAAACCAGCAGTTCGTCGAACTCGCCAAAGGCTTCTTCGGGCTCTAAGTGAAGATCGATTCGGTCGCCCACCACATGGTCTTGCAGGGCTAGCTGGATTTTTTCCAGCAAATCGTGGCCGCCCAAATAAAACTCGACCGGATCGTCCAGTTCATCGAGCAATTCGCCTTGGGCATCTTTGAGTACCCATGTCAGGGCAACAACGCAGTCTGTGGTGATGTTCATGCGGCAGAATTGTCGCAGTTTGGAGATGCCCATGAAAACCCCCGTTCAGCCCGACGTGCTTGCAGGCATCAGCCCACAGGTGTTCATGCGGGACTATTGGCAAAAAAAGCCCTTGCTGATTCGCCAAGCCATTCCAAACATGCAGCCACTGATCACACGCCAAGCGCTGTTCGAACTGGCCGCCCAGTCAGACGTGGAGTCACGGTTGGTCACAGGCGATGGCGTCCGACAGCCGTGGCAATTGCGCTCAGGCCCTTTCAAACCCAGACAACTCCCGGCTTTGAAGCTTTCACATTGGACATTGCTGGTACAGGGCGCTGATTTGCACAGCGATGCCTTGGCCCAATTGCGCGAGCGATTTCGGTTCATTCCAGACGCGCGCTTGGATGATGTTATGGTGAGTTATGCCAGCGATGGCGGTGGTGTCGGCCCGCATTTCGACAGCTATGACGTGTTTTTGTTGCAGGCGCATGGCCAGCGGCGCTGGCGCATTGGGGCGCAAAAAAACCTGTCGTTGCGCGACGATCTGCCACTGAAAATACTGGCGCGGTTCAAACCCACGCAAACTTGGCTGCTCGAGCCCGGAGACATGCTGTATTTGCCGCCGCAATATGCCCATGAAGGTGTGGCTGTTGGCGAATGTATGACCTATTCCATCGGGTTCAAAGCCGAGACCGATCAGTCCCTGGGGGCAGCGCTGATCAGTCGATTGGCTGATTTTGAACCTGTGAAACCGCCAGTCACTTACAGCGACCCGCACCAACTTGCCACCCGCCAACCCGCTCGCATACCGGCTGCGCTTCAAGCCTTTGCCCATGAGAGTGTGTTGCAAATGTTGCAACGAGACGCCGATATTCGCTGCGCACTGGGCGAATGGTTGAGCGAACCCAAACCACAAGTATGGTTTGACAGCCGTCCGCGCCCGCGACACTTGACGGGTGTTCGTTTGGACCGCAAAACCCACATGCTCTACGACCAAGACTTTGTGTTCATCAATGGAGAAAGCTGGCGCTGCAAAGGCCAAGATGCCCGCATACTGCGCACTTTGGCAGATCGACGCTGCTTGGAAGCTGCTGATATGGAACTTGCCTCAGCAGAGGTTCGGAAATTGTTGCTGGAGTGGTTGGCCGCTGGTTGGCTGAATTCCCTTCCGGTGAAAAAGGTTAAATAATGCCTGTATCGGGAAATCACCTATAATCTCAGGCTGAGTTGAAGGATATTGTCTCCGTCGGCTCGGTCACATGTTCGAATTCATTTTGACATCTGGCACCCCTTGAAACGTTTTTGTCTTTATTAAAGGAAATACCCCCATGAAAAAATCACTCCTCTTGGCAACGTTGTTGGCCGCTGCCTTGGTCGCTTGTGGCAAAAAAGAAGAAGCCCCAGCTCCAGCCGCAGCACCTGCTGCTGAAGCACCTGCTGCTCCTGCTGCTGCTCCTGCTGAAGCCCCTGCTGCTGCCCCCGCTGCTGCTCCTGCTGAAGAGAAGAAGTAATTTTTTCTGCTTCCAAAAAACGCCACCTTCGGGTGGCTTTTTTTTGGTCTGGGCCCTGTCAAACTGACCAGTGCACCGTTGTGATAGCCGTTACTGCACTGTGTGCCAAGGCGTGCCTTCGGTGGGGTCTGCCACGGGAATATCGGCAGCAGGACAACCTGTGGCTTGGGCCAACATGGTTTGCGCCAAATCAGGTCGGTTGTTGCGCTCGCTCAAATGAGCCGCAATGATCAAATTGAGTCTAGGGTGAACCAAGTCTTGTGCAAGTTCGGCAGATTCGATGTTGGATAAATGCCCTTGCGGCCCCGCAATCCGCTTTTTCAAAAACGGGGGGTAGGTGGATTGGGCGAGCAACTCTGGGTCATGGTTACATTCCAGCAGCAAAGCGTGGCAATGTTGCAGGGCTTGCACCACATGGGCGCTGCCATGGCCAAGGTCGGTCAGGATGCCCAGGTGCTGCGAACCATCGGTACACCGCAATTGCAAAGGTTCACGGGCATCATGCGGCACTGTAAAAGGTGTAATTTGCAGGCAGCCCATGTCAAACACTTGGCTGTCAAAGGCCATCTGGCATTGCGATGGGGACAACCCCCAGTCAAAAAACTGGCTGGCCAAAGCGGTGCCACGGCTCATCCAGACAGGTTTTCCAGTGCGCAATGCGAACGATTTGGCATGCCCAATATGGTCGGCGTGTTCGTGGGTGATGAATACGCCATCAATGTCCTCGAGGGTCAAGTCCGCCACCAAAAGGCGACGGCTGAGTTCTCGCACGCTCAAACCACAATCCACCAGCAGTCTTGACACCTGCAAACCACAGGTGGCCTCTATCAGAGTGGCATTTCCCGCACTTCCGCTGCCAAGATTTTTAAAGCGAAGCACAAATCATTGCAATTCGTTGACCAGCAGTTGGGCGATTTTTTTCGCGGTTTCTGAACCATCCGGTTTGCCGGAGGCATTCAAAATAGAGATGGTGGATTGCTGTTCTGGGTTGCTGTCGATTTTGATGCGAAATTGCTGCGGTTCCTTGACCGGCGTTGCCTTGCTGAAAATGCGGCTGAAAAACCCGGGTTCACCATCTGCATTGACTTCGACATAGCGCACGAAATACATACCAATTTTGCGATCCCGGTCTTCCACAGTGAAACCATTGCGATCCAGGGTCACGCCAACCCGCCGCCATGTGATGTCAAAGCCTTGGTTAAACAACACTGCTGGCGAGCCGTCGACACTGATCAGACTGCTGGCGCTGGTTTTGCTAGGTGCCGCAGCTTCTGCCAATTTGTCATTGGCTGCCAAAGTCGGATCCAATTGAATCATCAGGCGGCGGAGAAATTCTTTCTCCAGTTCAGGATCGCTGGGACGGGGTTGCCATACCGTTTTGCGTGCCAGGGTGTCTGAGTAGACCTCGATCAAGCCGCGATGAGAAATATAAATCTCGGTTTTGTTGTCTGCGGTGCGCTCGAGGCTGATTCGGAATTTGTCGCGCTCGCCAGTGGAATAAAGGGAGTCCAGCACTTTGCCAATGCTGCGGCGGATGAAATCTTGGGGCAGTTTGGCGCGGTTTTCGGCCCAATCGGTTTCCATCAAACCCAATTTTTGTTCTTCACGTGCCAGTGTGAAGCCTGCTTCGGTCCAAAAGGTTTTGACTTGAGGCCACAACACCTCAGGTGTTCTGCCCACTTCCAGCCAAATTTGACTGCCGCTTCTTTTAATTTGTAAATCGGCAATGCGCAATGGGCTGGTGGTGTCGGGATCGGCAACAGCGGCTTCGCCACTCAGCGTTTTGGCGCTGATACTGCCACCAGGCAATTCGTAGCGTTTGCTGCGCGACATTTTGGTGAGATCCGGCGGCACCTCTAGGGGCACTACATTTTTGGCGTCGTTTTCAGATTTGTAATTGACCTTATCGGTTTCCAGCACCGAGCCGCATGCGCCCAACAAAAGAACCATGGCGATCAGACTGCTTGACCGAGAAAAAGAAATCGCAAAAGGCAACATGTAAACAGTCCTCAGAGGAAAATTCAAATCAATCCGCAAGCACGCATGGCGGCTTCAAGCGCTGGTTGGTGTGCTGCGGACAAGGGTGTCATGGGTAAGCGCATGGTGCCACCGCACAAGCCCATGCGAGCTGCTGCCCATTTCACAGGAATGGGGTTGGCTTCTGTGAACATGTGTTTGTGTAAGTTCAGCAAAGCGTTTTGGATGGCCATGGCTTCTCTCGCTTTGCCTGCGATGGCCGCGACACACAAGTCGTGCATGTGTTTGGGTGCGACATTGGCCGTGACACTGACGTTGCCTTGTCCTCCACACAACATCAGCGCGACGGCGGTGCCGTCGTCGCCTGAATACACGGCGAAACCTTCAGGGGCCTCATGTATCAACCATTGGGCGCGTTCTAAATTGCCGGTCGCCTCTTTGATGCCGATGATGCCGTCGATCTGTGACAGGCGCATGACGGTGTCGTGTTGAAGGTCAGCGACAGTGCGACCGGGAACGTTGTAGAGCACCATGGGCAAATCGACCGCTTCTGCAATCGCGCGAAAGTGTTGGTACTGGCCTTCTTGGGTGGGTTTGTTGTAGTAGGGCACGACTTGCAATTGGCAATCGGCACCGACTTGGTGGGCAAAGCGTGCCAATTCGATGGCCTCTGCGGTGGAGTTAGCACCGCAACCGGCCATGATAGGCACCCGGCCAGCGGATTGTTCGACAGACACACGGATGATTTCGCAATGTTCTTCCACCGTGACCGTAGGTGATTCGCCCGTGGTGCCCACCACGCCAATGCAGTCGGTGCCTTGGCTGATGTGCCAATCGATCAGTTTTCTGAGATGCGGGTAATCGATGCTGCCGTCTTCTAGCATCGGGGTGACCAAGGCCACGATACTGCCTGTGATGGGTGCCATGGGTTTCAGTGTGTTCGTGACAAAAGAGTGATTCTAGCTTTAGGCGTGTATCTGCCCTGAGCCCGCAGTGGAAACAATCACCCTAGCAAATAGCGCTGAGACTGCTTGATTTCCACGGGCTCTTTCACAGCAACGATGCGTTGTACGAATCGCTCCGGATCCTTGGCAAAGCCATCTTCATAAGCAACCACGCGCAACCCCTTGCAAAGGCTCAGCAATTCGCCGGGCTTGAGCAGAAAATCCGGGTTCGAAGGCTTGCCAACCGTGGCGTTGCCCTCGGCAAAGGTTTCGTAAATCAGTACGCCCGATTCAGCCACGGCGTCGAGCAAATCTGGCCAAAGCGCACGCCACAAATAGTTTGTGACCACCACGCCTTGGAAGGTTCGGCCTGCCAAAGGCCAGGCTTGGTTTTCCACATCGGCTTGCATCACGTCACCAAAAGCCTTGGCAGACGCCAAGGCTTGTGCGTCGCGGTCAAGCCCCAAGCAATCGAAACCTTGTTGCTTTAACCATTGCATGTGCCTGCCGTGGCCACACGCTACATCCAACACTTTGCCGTTGTGGGGAATCAGGTGCGACCAACGCATGACCCAAGCGGAGGCTTGGGTGGCAGCATGCAGATGCTGTGTCATGGGCGGGGCCGAAAATCTTCTTTGACAGCGGCCAGCGCCATGCGGTCCACCAGCCAGGGAGCAATGAGCTTGAGCCATCTGCCGACCTTGCCTTTGGCGGTCATGACCACTTCGCGTCTCCGCCTGACCATGGCGTAAATGATGAGCCGTGCGCATTCTTGGGTGGACATCGCTTGCTCTTCATGCAAGCCACTCACACCCGCTGTTTCACCTTGTGCATTCCAACCATGGTGACGGATATTCGTGCTGACAACGCCGGGATAGGCCAATGTCACGCTCACACCGCTGTCTTTGAGTTCAGTGCGCAGGGCTTCAAAAAACCCAGTCATGGCGAATTTGCTGGCGCTGTAGGCGGTGCGACCGGGCACGCCCACCAGCCCGGCCAGCGAGGACACGGCAACGATGCGGCCATGGCTTTGCTTCAAATGGGGCAAGGCGGCATGTGTGCAGTAAACGCTGCCCCACAGATTCACCCGCATGAGTTGCTCATACCAAGCCAATTTGTTTGCGGGAACATCCTCTAAGAGTGCATGCGCAGAAATGCCAGCGTTATTGATCAGAATGTCCAAGCCGCCGCATTCGCGCACGGTGGTGTCCACCAAGTGATTGCATTGGCTAGCCTCGGTGACGTCGGTCGGCATGATCAGCGTGCGTGCACCAAGCGCCTTGCATTCCGCTGCGACAGATTGCAGTTTGTTGGCGTTGCGTGCGGCCAGCACCAACATGGCTTGCAGCCCGTGGCGCCTGGCCAATTGCCTGGCCATTTCGGCGCCGATACCGTCAGAAGCCCCGGTGATGATGATGTTCGGCATGTCAGAAACACCCCCAGAACAAATCAGACAAATTGACAAGGAATTCAGGCCGCTGATACAGCAGGAATACCCCCGTCAACACAGCGACGGCGGCCAACGTCAGTACGCCCTGAACAGGTCGCCATGGTTGCCATTTCATCATGCGACCACCGTATTGCGCAAGATCGGTTGTTCTCGCACTGGCAAATTGATCAACGCCGCAAACACGCTCAAAGCGATGCACCCATACCAAACCAAGTCATAGCTGCCAGTGCGGTCGTACACCCAGCCGCCAAGCCATACGCCAAGGTAGCTCCCGAACTGGTGGCTCATGAACACAAAGCCGCTGAGCATGGACAAATGTGAAATGCCAAAAATCTGCGCAATCACGGCGTTGGTGACGGGCACCGTCGACAGCCACAACAAACCCATGGCTGCCGCAAACACATAGACCGAAGTGGGCGTGATGGGCATGCTGATGAACAAACTGATGATCACGCCTCGCGCCACGTAAATCCCTGTGAGGATCAAATTTTTTGGCAAGTATTGTCCCAAACTGCCGGCAGCGTAGGTACCAAAAATGTTGAACAAGCCAATCAAGGCCAGCGCCGTGCCAGCCACTTGCGGGGCAAGCCCTTGGTCTTTCAAAAAGCTTGGCATGTGCACACCGATGAACACCACTTGAAAACCGCACACAAAATACCCCGCCATCAGCAATTGAAAACTGCGGTAACCAAAGGCTTCGCGCAAAGCTTGCAAAATGCTTTGTTGCCTGACAGGTACTTTTCCGTCAGCAAATGCGGGTTCTCGCAAACCCAGTAGCAATGGCATCACCACTATCAACGCGGTGGCCAAAACCACCAAGGCTTGGTGCCAGCCTATGTGTTGAATCAAGTAGGAAGAACTCGGCACCAGCAAAAATTGGCCAAATGAACCCGCAGAAGACACCACGCCCATGGCCCAAGACCTTTTGTCTGCAGGAATATTGCGCCCAATGATGCCAAACACGATGGCAAATGTGGTTCCGGCTTGCGCCGCACCGACCATCACGCCAGCGGTGAGTGCTAACCAAGTGGGTGAGGTGGCATAGGCCATGCCCCATAAACCGGCCGCATACAACAAGGCGCTGACCACCATAACGCGAAAGGCACCGAAGCGGTCAGCCAACATGCCTGAAAAAATGCCAAATAGGCCCCAACAAATGTTTTGAATGCCGATGGCGGTGGCAAAGTCCTCGCGCCCCCAGCCCATTTCCTGCGTCATCGGCTGCAGCCACAAACCGAAACCATGCCGAATACCCATGGCCAGAGAAACGATGACAGCGCCGCAAACCAGCACTTGCCACATGGGAAGCGTTTTGTGAGGAATATGCATCTGAACAACTGTAACGATTTTGAATCGCAAAGGTTTTGCCACGCATTTTGTGACATGTACTGTGCATTTATCCAGTGCGGGTTTGGCGCTCTGTCTACAATCGCGCCCCATGGCAAGCAAACAAACTGAATATTCCGAAGGGTCGATACGCGTTCTCAAGGGACTCGAGCCGGTCAAGCAGCGGCCCGGCATGTACACCCGCACCGACAACCCGTTGCACATCATCCAAGAGGTGATCGACAACGCAGCAGACGAGGCCCTGGCCGGTTTTGGCAAAAAAATCGCGGTTACCTTGTTCGCTGACGGTTCGATTGGCATCGATGACGATGGGCGAGGCATTCCCTTCGGCATGCACCCGGAAGAAAAAGCACCGGTCATCGAACTGGTGTTCACCCGGCTTCATGCAGGCGGCAAGTTCGACAAAGGCAGTGGCGGGGCTTATAGCTTTTCGGGGGGGTTACACGGCGTGGGTGTGAGCGTTACCAATGCCTTGGCCAAGCGCATGGAAGTCACGTCTTACCGCGACGGACAGGTGGCTCACTTGGTATTCCAAGGCGGCGATGTCGTTGAAAAACTCAAGCTGCGCAAAGCCGAGAGCGCAGACCGCAAACAAGGCACGTTTGTGCGTGTTTGGCCGGACGCTAAATATTTCGAATCAGCGGTACTGCCGTTGAATGAATTGGTGCATTTATTACGCAGCAAAGCGGTGTTGATGCCCGGTGTGAGCGTGACATTGGTGCAGGAAAAGGCCAAGGAAACACAAACGTGGATTTACAAAGGCGGCTTGCGCGATTACCTCATGCAAACCTTGCATGCCGACCCGTTCATTCCTTTGTTTGAAGGGGAAGGTTTCGCCGACAGTGGCCACGAAAGCTTTGCCGAAGGCGAGGGCGCGCAATGGTGTTTGGCGTTCACCGAAGACGGTGCGCCAGTGCGCGAAAGTTATGTCAACCTGATTCCTACCAGCGCGGGTGGCACACACGAAAGCGGCTTGCGCGACGGCTTGTTCAATGCCGTCAAAAGCTTTATCGATTTGCATGCCTTGCTACCCAAAGGGGTCAAGTTGCTGCCGGAAGATGTGTTTGCCCGCGCCAGTTTTGTCCTCAGTGCCAAGGTGCTGGACCCGCAATTTCAGGGGCAAATCAAAGAGCGATTGAATTCACGCGATGCGGTACGACTGGTGTCGAGCTTTGTGCGGCCAGCATTGGACTTGTGGTTGAACCAGCATGTGGACCATGGCAAAAAACTCGCCGAGTTGGTCATTCGTGCGGCGCAGATGCGTCAAAAGGCTGGTCAGAAAGTCGAGAAACGCAAGGGCTCGGGCGTGGCCGTGTTGCCCGGCAAACTCACCGATTGCGAAAGCCGAGACTTGGCGCACAACGAAATTTTTTTGGTCGAAGGCGACAGCGCCGGGGGCAGCGCCAAGATGGGCCGAGACAAAGAATCGCAAGCCATATTGCCGTTGCGCGGCAAAGTGCTCAACACCTGGGAAGTCGAGCGCGACCGCTTGTTTGCCAACAACGAGGTGCACGATATTGCTGTGGCCATCGGTGTGGACCCGCACGGCCCGAACGACACACCGGATTTATCCGGCTTGCGCTACGGCAAGGTCTGCATATTGAGCGATGCAGATGTGGACGGCTCGCATATTCAAGTGTTGCTGCTGACCCTGTTTTTCCGCCATTTCCCGAAACTCATAGAGGCCGGCCATGTGTTCGTGGCGCGTCCGCCGTTGTTTCGGGTGGATGTGCCTGCGCGTGGAAAAAAACCCGCCACCAAGGTCTATGCCTTGGACGAAGGCGAACTCACCGCCATATTGGACAAAAGCGCCAAAGACGGCGTGCCGCGCGAGAAATGCAGCATCAGCCGCTTCAAAGGTTTGGGCGAAATGAACGCCGAACAATTGTGGGACACCACCTTGAACCCTGACACACGTCGTTTGTTGCCAGTGCAACTCGGCATTTTGGATTTCGCGCAAACCGAAGGCATGATCACCCAATTGATGGGCAAAGGCGAGGCCGCCGCGCGCCGTGAATTGATGGAGTTGCATGGCGACTCGATTGAAATTGATGTGTAAGCAACATGACTGAACAAACCACACTCGACTTGAACTCGTCTGAATCCGACGACGGCATCGCCCTGGGCCATTACGCCCAACGCGCTTACCTCGAATACGCTTTGAGCGTGGTCAAAGGCCGCGCCTTGCCCGATGTGTGCGACGGGCAAAAGCCGGTGCAGCGGCGCATTTTGTATTCAATGTCGCGCATGGGTTTGGGCTTTGGCGGCGCGAATGGCGCCGTGGGTGCTCGGCCAGTGAAAAGTGCGCGTGTGGTGGGCGATGTGTTGGGCCGCTACCACCCGCACGGTGACAGCGCCGCTTATGACGCGCTGGTGCGCATGGCGCAAGATTTTTCGCAGCGCTACCCGCTGATTGATGGCCAAGGCAATTTCGGTTCGCGTGATGGCGACGGCGCCGCCGCCATGCGCTACACCGAAGCGCGGTTGGCCCGCATCACCAGTTTGTTGTTGGATGAAATCGACGAAGGTACGGTCGACTTCCAACCCAACTACGACGGCTCCACCGAAGAACCCAAGCAATTGCCCGCGCGATTGCCGTTTGCGCTGCTCAACGGCGCCAGCGGCATTGCGGTCGGCATGGCGACCGAAATTCCCAGCCACAACTTGCGTGAAGTCGCCGATGCTTGTGTGGCGTTGATCAAAAACCCCAAGCTCAGCCACGAAGAGTTGCTGCAATTACTGCCTGGCCCCGACTATCCCGGCGGCGGTCAAATCATCAGCAGCGCGGCCGATATTTCAGACGCCTATGCCACCGGACGCGGATCACTCAAAGTGCGGGCGCGTTGGGTCATCGAAGATTTGGCGCGTGGTCAATGGCAGTTGGTGGTCAACGAATTGCCGCCCAATGTCAGCTCGCAAAAAGTGTTGGAAGAAATCGAAGAGTTGACCAACCCGAAAGTCAAAACGGGTAAAAAAGCACTGAGCCCAGAGCAGACACAGCTCAAAGCGACGGTGCTGTCTGTGCTCGATGGGGTGCGCGACGAATCGTCTAAAGACGCACCGGTGCGTTTGGTGTTCGAGCCCAAAACCCGCACCATTGAGCAACAAGAACTGATCACCACTTTGCTGGCGCATACCAGTTTGGAGAGTTCTGCCTCGATCAACCTCACCATGGTCGGTTTGGATGGCAGGCCTGTGCCCAAGACGCTGCGACAAATGCTGGAAGAGTGGATCAGCTTTCGCCAAGCCACGGTGCAACGCCGCTCGCAATTTCGTTTGGACAAGGTGCTGGCACGTATCCACATCTTGGAAGGCCGCCAACTGGTGTTGCTCAATATCGACGAGGTGATCCGCATCATCCGCCAAAGCGACGAACCCAAGCCCGCGTTGATCGAACGGTTCAAGCTGAGCGAGCGCCAAGCCGACGATATTTTGGACATCCGCTTGCGCCAGTTGGCACGTTTGGAAGCCATCAAGATCGAACAAGAGCTCAAAGAACTGCGCGAAGAGCAGGGCCGCTTGGAAGATATCTTGGGCAGTGCCGCGTCGCTGCGCCGATTGATGGTCAAAGAAATCGAAGCCGACGCCAAGTTGTTCGCCGATGAGCGACGCACCTTGATACAGGCCGAGAAAAAAGCGGTGGCCGAGGTCAAAGTCATTGATGAACCCGTGACCGTGGTGGTCTCTGAAAAAGGTTGGGTGCGTGTGCGTCAAGGCCACGGCCATGAGCCCGGCAGTTTTGCGTTCAAAGCGGGCGACGGTTTGTACGACACGTTCGAGTGCCGCACGGTGGATCCTTTGATAGCTTTTGGGTCGAATGGGCGTGTGTACTCCGTGCCCGTGTCAGCGCTGCCCGGCGCACGGGGTGACGGCCAGCCCGTGACCACCTTGGTCGATGTGGAATCGGGAACGCAACTCGTGCACTATGTCGCAGGGCCGACGACCATGACGCTGCTGCTCAGCGGTTCGGGGGGTTATGGTTTTGTCTGCTGTATCGATAATTTGCTCTCGCGCAACAAAGGCGGCAAGGCGTTCATCAGTTTGCAACCCGGTGAAATGCTGTGCGTGCCTTCCGTCGTGGGTGGGGGCAATGGCGCAGAGCCTTTGCCCATCGCCACGCATGTGGTGTGTGCTTCAACCGGTGGTCGCATACTCACGTTTGAAATTTCCGAACTCAAGGCGATGGAAAAAGGCGGCCGTGGTTTGATGCTGATGGACTTGGAAGACAAAGACACGTTGGCAGGCGCGGCTGCATACACACGCAGTGTGTGTTTATGGGGGGTTGGTCGTGGGGGCAAAGCCCGCGAAGAAACTCTGGAAATCAGAAGCTTGAATAATGCCCGTACCGCCCGCGCCCGAAAAGGAAAAATGGCGGACTTGGGCTTTAAGCCTACGCACGTGTTGAGGGTGTTGTAAGTACCTCGCTTTCATTCTTATCTGTTCAAAGGCAGAAACATGCAATCCAAACAGCGGCGAACCATGGTTCGTCTCACAGGGTGTTGGGCAATGTGTGCGATGGCTTTCATCGCCAATGCACAGCAACCGGATGCCAAAACAGCCGCAGTCGCCAAACCTGCCATGACGGTGACTGTGGCTCAACCTCAAAGTCAGCAACTCTCTGAGCGTTTGAGCGCCAACGGCACGGTGGCCGCATGGCAAGAAGCCGCTGTGGGCGCTGAAATTGGCGGCCTGCGTTTGACTCAGGTGCGTGTCAATGTGGGCGATCAGGTCAAGGCGGGTCAAGTATTGGCAGTGTTTGCCAATGATGCGGTGATGGCAGAAATCAACCAAGCCAAGGCTGCGCTGAACGAGGCCAAGGCCGTTGCATCCGAGGCCCAAGCCAACGCTGACCGGGCCCGTGCTTTGCAACCCAGCGGCGTCATCAGTGCACAGCAATTCAACAAAGACGTGACCGCCGAAGCCACCGCCAAGGCGCGTGTGGAATCTGCGCAGGCCAACCTCGCCGTCAGTGAATTGCGCTTGAAGCAAACCCAGGTGCTGGCCCCAGACAGCGGCGTTATTTCATCGCGCACCGCCAGTGTCGGTTCGGTGGTGGGATTGGGCAGTGAATTGTTCCGCCTGATACGCGGCAACCGTTTAGAGTGGCGCGCCGATTTGGTGTCCAGCGAATTGTTCCGTGTCAAGCCGGGTCAAAAAGTGCGTATCACCGTGGCCAGTGGTGCAGAAGTCCTGGGCCAAGTGCGTATGCTTGCACCCACTGTCGACGCGCAAAACCGCACGGGATTGGTCTATGTGGACTTACCCGCTTCTGCGCAGGGTTTGCTCAAGCCCGGTATGTTTGTGCGTGGCGAATTCGAATTCGGCAGCAGCAAAGCCTTGTTGGTGCCGCAGCAATCGTTGGTGGTGCGCGATGGGTTTCAGCAAGTCTATGTGGTGGGGCCCGATCAGCGTGTCAAATTGCTCAAAGTGTCTGTGGGCCGCAGGCAAGGGGACATGATTGAAATCACCACAGGCTTGCCGTTGGATGCCAAAGTGGTGGTGCGCGGCGCAGGCTTTTTGACCGCGGGAGATTTGGTGAAAGTCGTGCCATGAATGTGTCAGCCTGGTCCATACGCAACCCGGTGCCTGGCGTGGTGCTGTTTGTATTGCTGAGTTTTGCAGGGCTGCTGTCTTTCAACAGCATGAAGGTTCAAAATTTTCCCGACTTGGATCTGCCCACCATCGTCATCACTGCTTCGTTGCCTGGCGCATCGCCTGCGCAAATGGAAACCGAGGTGGCCCGCAAAATTGAAAACGCGGTGGTCTCGGCACAGGGATTGAAAAACATTTACACCAAGGTGCAAGACGGCTCGGTGTTGATCACCTGTGAGTTCAGGATTGAAAAGCCCATCCAAGAGGCCTTGGATGAAATACGTTCTGCCGTCAATTTGGCGCGCAGCGATTTGCCCAACGACTTGCTCGAACCGATCGTCAAAAAACTGGATTTCACGGGCGGACCGGTGTTGGCTTTCACCATTTCCTCGCCTCTTTTCGATGAAGAGGGCCTGAGTTGGTTTGTCGACCAAACAGTGGTCCGGCGATTGCTCTCCATCAAGGGGGTGGGTGCTGTCAATCGGGTGGGTGGTGTGCAGAGGCAGGTTGAAATCGCGCTCGATCCAGTTCGCATGCAGGCATTGCAAATTTCGGCGGCAGATGTGTCGCGCCAATTACGCCAAGTGCAAAGCGAAAGCGCGGGTGGCCGCACCGATCTGGGCGGCAGCGAGCAACCGTTGCGCACTTTGGCCACCGTCGGATCGGCTGCAGAGTTGGCTGATCTAGAAATCGCGGTCGGTCAGGGCGGTCGTGTGCGTTTGCGCGACATTGCCACAGTCACCGACACCTTTGCAGAAAAGCGTTCATCCGCTTATTTGAATGGCAAGCAGGTGGTGGGTTTTGAAGTGGCTCGCAGCCGTGGTGCCAGCGAAGTCGATGTTGGGGCTCGGGTGTTCAAGGCCTTGGACGAATTGCGTGCCGCGCATCCGGATGTGACCATCACCACAGCATTTGATTTCGTCACCCCTGTCAAAGATGAATACAACGCGTCGTTGATTTTGTTGTACGAGGGCGCTTTGCTGGCAGTGTTGGTGGTGTGGTTGTTTTTGCGCGATTTGCGTGCCACGTTCGTGTCTGCGGTGGCTTTGCCCTTGTCGGTGTTGCCTGCGTTCATTGGCATGTGGTACTTGGGGTTTTCTATCAACGTCATCAGCTTATTGGCCTTGTCACTGGTGGTGGGTATTTTGGTCGATGACGCCATTGTGGAAGTGGAGAACATTGAACGCCATTTGCACATGGGCAAGACGCCTTTCGCAGCGGCCATGGAAGCGGCCGATGAAATCGGGCTGGCGGTGATTGCCACCACGTTCACCTTGGTGGCCGTATTTTTGCCTACGGCTTTCATGGGTGGCATACCGGGTAAATTTTTTGTGCAATTCGGTTGGACCGCCGCGCTGGCCGTGTTTGCCTCCTTGGTGGTGGCGCGCATACTCACGCCCATGATGGCCGCTTACATGCTCAAGCCGTCGAGCAAACCTGCCCCAGTTCCGTTTTGGATGCCCACCTATTTGCGCATGGTGCGTTGGTGTTTGAACCACCGGTTTTGGACGGCTTTGGGTGCGGCGGTTTTTTTCATCGCATCGCTAAGTTTGATACCTTTGTTGCCCACCGGCTTTATCCCACCCGACGACAATTCGCAAACCCAGGTGGGTATCGAATTACCGCCTGGCACCACGCTGTCTTTCACAGAAAAAATCGCGGAAGAAGTGCGGTTGCGCGTCATGACCTTGCCCGAGGTGAAGTCGGTTTACACCACCATCGGTGGCGGCACTGCCGGTTCTGACCCCAGCATGCCGCAAGCCGGTGGTGAAACCCGTGTTGCCACGCTCACGATACAACTGACGGAGCGAGGTCAGCGCCCGCGCAAAGGGGTGATTGAAAAGCAAATGCGAGAACTGCTGTCTGACATGCCTGGTATGCGTGTCAAAGTGGGTCTCGGCGCTTCTGGGGAAAAATACCTGGTCATGTTGACCGGTGACGATCCCGCGAGTTTGCAGCAAACGGCCACCGATTTTGAACGTGAACTGCGTGGCATACCTGGCTTGGGGTCGGTGATTTCCAGCGCCAGTTTGGTGCGACAAGAAATTGCAGTGTTGCCCGATTTTGCCCGTGCCGCTGATTTGGGTGTGACCAGCGCCGCCATAGGTGAAACGTTGCGCATTGCCACCATGGGCGATTACGACGCCGCGTTGCCCAAACTGAATTTGGCACAACGCCAAGTGCCGATCATGGTCAAACTCGCCGACAGCGCACGCCAAGATTTGGATTTACTGGGGCGTTTGACCGTGCCTGGTGCGCGTGGGCCGGTGTTGCTTGCCGAAGTGGCTCGCCTGGAGCCCAGTGGCGGTCCTGCCGTGATTGACCGCTACAACCGCGAACGCAATATTCGTTTTCAGATCGAGTTGTCTGGCGTCGGCTTAGGGGATGCCAAAGAGGCGGTGAAAAATTTGCCCTCGGTCAAACAATTACCGCCTGGCATACGCTTGGTAGAAGTCGGTGATGCTGAAGTGATGGAAGAGCTGTTTGCCAGTTTCGCGCTGGCCATGATGACGGGTATCTTGTGTATTTACTTGGTGCTTGTGCTGCTGTTCAAAAGTGTTCTTCACCCCATCACCATCCTGGCTGCATTGCCTTTGTCTATTGGCGGGGCGTTTGTCGGTTTGTTGCTGACTGGCAAGAGCTTCTCCATGCCCTCCTTGATTGGATTGATCATGTTGATGGGAGTGGCCACCAAAAACTCTATTTTGTTGGTGGAATATGCCATCGTGGCAGAGCGTGATTTGGGGATGAGCCGTTTTGATGCGCTCATGGACGCATGCCAAAAACGGGCCCGTCCCATCATCATGACCACCATAGCCATGGGCGCTGGTATGTTTCCGATTGCCGCCGGTTGGGGTGCATCGGATTCGAGCTTTCGCTCGCCCATGGCGGTGTCGGTCATCGGGGGATTGATCACTTCCACCTTTCTGAGCCTGTTGGTGATTCCAGCGGTGTATTTGTATGTGGACGACTTGGGCAAATTGTTTGGCCGGCTTGCTGGCCTGATCAAGCGCTGACTGCAATCAGCGCAGCTCGGCCACCAGTTCTATTTCCACGCACGACCCCATGGGCAATTGCGACACACAATAAGCACTGCGTGCGTGTGCACCGGCGTCACCCAAAATATGCATCAGCAATTCGCTGCAACCGTTGGTGACCAAATGCGGTTCGGTGAAACTGCTGTTGGCATTGACCAGGCTGACCACTTTCACAATGCGTTGAATGCGGTTGAGGTCGCCGCCGCATGCCGCCCGCAGCGTGCCCAATAAATCGATGGCGATCGACTCCGCTGCTTGTCTGCCAGTTGCCGTGTCCATGTTCGTGCCCAGTTGACCCACCCAGGGCTTGCCATCTTTTTTGGCGATGTGGCCGCTGACAAACAGCAAATTTCCCGTTTGTACATAAGGCACGTATGCGGCCGCAGGGGCAGAAACATCGGGCAATGTGATGTTTCTTTCTTGGAGTCGTTGTTCGATAGCCATGAGAGTCCTTTAAAAATGAATCAAAAAGAATGCGGCAATAGCAGGTTCTTGCATGCGTTTCGCCTTGAACAGCATTTTGCACTTGCCCGGTTCAAGTATTGGCTGAACAATCCGAACCACGAATACCCATACGGGTTTTGACAGCCGCCATGACCATGAAAACACCCGCCATACTCTTTCGCCAGCTCGCTTTGTTCTGGGCCTTGTGGGCAGTGCTTGCCCCCCCTATTGTTCAAGCCAATGAAGTGGATGATCAGGGGCGCTTGATCGCAGCACCCATGGAAACCGATTTGGTCGAACGTGGTTATTTGTTTTATCCCCTGCGTGTGTTGCCTAAACCGCAACCCACTGCTGCCAATCTGGTTTTGAGCGCTGATGGCAGCACAGATTCCGCTGGTGTGCAATCTGCACCGGTGAGTCAAAACGCGCCCATGCCTGCTGCACCTTTACCAATTGTGCCGTTGCCCGCTGTGCCAATGCCTCCTGCGCCATTGCCTCCTGCGCCATTGCCGCAAACCGCTGTGCCTGTCACACCGCCTGCCCCTGTGGCGGCCGCCCCTTTGCCCAAACCAACGGCTGCATCGGTTCTGATTCAGCGCATGGAGCCGATCAAAGCCGCCCCTCTGCCAGTGGCCAAAAACATGGTTGACGATAGCCATTCAGAAGCGGGCCGTGATGCCGCCGAGCCCGCCAAACCGGCGATGAGCAAAGCCGAAATGGCCAAGGCCGAACGCGCCAAGGCCGCGCAAGAGCGCGCCGAAAAACGCAAACTCGAGCAGGCCAAAGCCGCGTTGGACAGAGAAGAAAAACGCAAGGCACGAAAAGCCAAGGCTGAACAATGGAAAGTCGAGCAAGCCAAGGCGGCACAAGAGCGGGCCGAAAAATTCAAGCAAGAGCAAGCCAAAGCTGAATTGGCCAGAGCCGAGCGTGTCAGAGCCGCTGCATTGGCCAAAGTGGACCGTGCGCTGGAAGAACTCGCGCGTGCAGAGAAAATCAACGAAGCCTTGGTCAAGGCCGAGTTGTCCAAGGCAGAAACAGCTCAAGCGCAGGCCGTGCCCGCTGAGACAACCAAAGCAGAGACGACAACGGTGGAGGCAACCAAAGTCGACGCTGCCAAGGTTGAGCCCGAGAAAACCGAAACTGTTCACACGGACTCTCAGCTTCATGGGGACAGCCACGCCATTGCAGCGCCCGTGGGATTGACTGCGGGTCAAAAGATTTTGGTGATCAATGCAGCCAAAGGTCAAGCTGCGGCTGCCGACCATTGAACCCGATGGACATCAAGTTTGTGGGCTTGGTGTCGATCTCATACCCATGTATTTGTTTGTCTACGTTCAACGCTTTGTTTTCGGCTTGTGTGTATTTGTTGCACTGATTGGCGCTGCGCAGGCTGAATGGGCCGAGTTGATGAAGGACGATGACATCACCTATGTGTGGGACAAAGACTCCGTGCGTGCTGTTCATGTCAGCCGAATCGCTTGGACCATGACCAATTTGACAGCCAAAGGTGTCAAAGCGCCCAATGGCGAGGAATACCTGTCTTCGATGGCGCGCTGGCGCATCAATTGCAAAACCGATTCGTTCATCAAGCTGTCTGAAAGCTTTTACGCCAAGGCAGATGGCAAAGGCCGTGAAGTGGCGTTTTACGAAGCAGCAGACTGGCGACCGCGCGATGCCGCGATTCGCCCGGGCTCGTACCTTTCTCTTCTGAAAAAACAGATTTGCACTAGCGCTCCAGCCTGACATCCACCGCTAAAGTGGCTCGTCTGTGCGGCACATATCCGGCAGACATGAAAGGATGATCTTGCGTGTACTCGGCGGGCCAGCGCCTGGTTTGCTGGCTTGGACGGCCGGTACTTTTTTGCAACTGTTCCAGCCTGGGTTGTGGCCGCTGTTTTGTTACACCGCGACAGGTCTGGGTAGCGTGGTGATTTGGCTGGTGTGCCGGTGGCTCAAACGCCACAGGCGTTTTCATCCGCAAACATGCGTTGGTGTGCAAGTGCTGTGCTGGCTGTGCTTGGCGTTTGCTGTCACGGGTTGGCGGGCGGCGCACTACCAGATGCAATCTTTGCCCCCCGAACTTGAAGCTTTGGATCTGTCCGTCATCGGCCTGGTGTCGGACATGCCTCAGGTCAGAGCGGACGGAGTTCGCTTCAGGTTCAAGGTTGAACAAGCTTTGCGACACGACAACGGCAGTGCAGTGGCATTGCCCGAGACATTGCATTTGGGTTGGCACAGCCGCAGTTTTGAAGGCGATACCAAGGCGCTGCCTGTGTTGCGTGCGGGCGAACGCTGGCGCTTACTGGTGCGCCTAAAACGCCCGCAAGGGTTCGTCAATCCCGGCGGATTCGATGCTGAACTGTGGATGTGGTCCCAAGGCATACAAGCCAGAGGCTACGTGCGTGAGTCAAATGCACCAGAACGTTTGGGCCACACTTGGCGCTATCCGGTAGAGCAATGGCGGCAGTCCAACCGAGAAGCCATTTACCGCACTGTGGCCGAGCACCGTTGGGCAGGCCAAATAGCGGCATTGCTGCTTGGCGATCAGTCCAGTATCCAGGCCCAAGACTGGGACATATTTCGTCTCACGGGCATTGCCCATTTGATGAGTATTTCCGGTTTGCACATCACGGTGTGGGCTTGGTTTGCCAGCCGCTTGGTCAGTGTTGTGTGGCGATACAGTGATTTGCTGGGCCGTTCTTGGTGTTTGCGCTATCCGGCGGTTCAGGCAGGCTTGTGGGGGGGCTTGCTTTTTGCGCTGGCTTATGCCGTATTTAGCGGCTGGGGTGTACCTGCACAACGCACCGTGTGCATGTTGGCCGTGGCCAGCATGTTGCAATCGCGTGCTTGTCGTTGGCCGGTGTGGGAGCGCTGGTATGCGGCAGCTGTCGCGGTGTGTGCATGGGACCCCTGGGCGCTGTTACAGCCGGGTTTCTGGTTGAGTTTTGTGGCGGTAGGTGTGCTGTTTTTGATGCCGCAGCAGACCCGCTACAAAGATGCGTCCACAGCGCTTGCGCCTTCTTGGTGGCAGCGGGTCCTCAAGCCATTGCAGCAACTGTGGCGTGAGCAATGGTGGTTGACGCTGGCACTGGCACCGTTGACATGGTGGTTGTTTCAACAGGTCAGCGTGGTTGGACTGGGGGTGAATTTAGGGGCCATTCCCTGGGTGACGCTGGTGGTCACGCCGTTGGCATTTGCTGGCGTATTGTGGTCACCGCTGTGGCAAGTTGGCAGCTTGGCATTGCAAGCATTGATGGCTGTGCTCGAGCCGTTATCATCTTTGTCATGGGCGGTATGGCGCAGTGCTGCGCCTCCTGTGTGGTTAGGTGTTCTGGGTTTGCTGGGCGGCGTGTTGTGGATCCGCCGTCCGCAACCGCTGTGGCGTTTTGTCGCCATGCTGTGTTGGCTGGCCATGGTCATGTGGCCAGCACCGCGACCTCCCCACGGTGTGGTGCAAATATTGTTGGCTGACGTTGGGCAAGGCAATGCAGTGTGGGTACGAACCGCGAAACACAGCTTGATGTTCGACGCCGGTCCACGTTTCGGAATCGACAACGATGCGGGGCAACGCGTGCTGTTGCCTGTCTTGCAGCAAGTCAACGAGCGCTTGGACGTTTTGGTGTTGAGCCACCAAGACAGCGACCACACGGGCGGTGCTTTGAGCTTGAAGGCGCAATATCCTCAAGCCACGGTGTGGTCATCCATCACCCAAGCGCATTGGTTGTCGCAGCAACTTGTGATGCAGCCATGCGTTGCGGGTCAAGGGTGGTTATGGGATGGGGTGATATTTGAATTCATTCACCCACTTGCCAGCGACAGCGACCGACCTTTTCGGCCCAATGCCCGCAGCTGTGTGTTGCGCATACAAGCCCAAGGGCAAACCGTGCTGTTGACGGCTGACATTGAAGCTTTGCAAGAGCAGGCGTTGGTGCAGCGCATGGGGGATGCACTCAAGGCTGATGTGTTGCTGGTACCGCACCATGGCAGCAAAACCTCTTCAACCGAAGGGTTCATTGACGCTGTGCGTCCGCGTTGGGCGTTGTTTCAACACGGTTACCTCAACCGATATGGTCATCCTGCACCCACGGTGGTGCAACGCTATGCTGAGCGCGGTATACGCATGTTGCACTCACCCACTTGCGGCGCCATGCATTGGCGCAGTGATCAACCACAACAGGTGCTGTGTCAAAGGGATTTGGATAAGCGTTATTGGCGCTTCTGACCCTGTCGATCAGAAATGTCAGCCTTTTCTGCCAGAGGCCATCAAATTGTCGAAAGGCATTTCACAAAACTGCGACCACAGCACAAACTCATCCCTGAATTTAGACCAAGGACCGTGTATTTTTTTGAATGCCGGACTGGTATCTATCAACTCTGTCATGAATTGTTGGTTGGCTTTGTAGCAAGCTTGCAAGATATCGGGAGAAAACCGTTTGAGTTGTGCCCCGTTGCTGATCAACCGCCGCAGTGCAGCAGGGTTGGAGGCATCGTATTTGGCGGTAGACCACTGGTTGGCTTCGGCAGCGGCAATCTTCAAGACAGCTTTGTACTCAGCGGGCAAGGCGCCAAACGCTTTTTGGTTGATGAACAAAGACAAGGTCGCAGAACCTTCCCACCAACCCGGGTAGTAATAGTATTTGGCGACTTTGTTCAAGCTCAGATGTTCGTCATCTGCCGGCCCCACAAACTCGGCAGCATCGATCACGCCTTTTTCCAGCGCTGCATACAGGTCACCGGGCGGCAACTGCTGAGGCACCACACCCAGTTTGGACAGAACTTTCCCAGCCAAACCACCCACGCGCATTTTCAAACCGTTGAAGTCGGCCACCGTCTTGATTTCTTTGCGGTACCAACCAGCCATTTGTGCCCCGGTGTTGCCCACGGGCATGGCCATCACGTTGTAACTGGCATAAAACTCATTGAGCAATTCGATACCCCCGCCCACATACATCCAAGCGTTTTGAGCACGGGTACCCATGCCAAAGGGCAGGGCGGTACCAAATCCAAATGCCGGGTCTTTGCCGATGTAAAAATAGCTGGCACTGTGCCCCGCTTCAATGGTGCCATTTTGAACACCGTCCAGTACTTGTAATGCAGGTAGCAACTCACCAGCGGCATGCAGGCTGATTTTGAAACGCCCGCCAGTCAATTCGCCCACGCGTTTGCACATCATGTCGACAGCGCCATAAATCGTGTCCAAAGATTTGGGATAGCTGGAGGCCAGGCGCCAGCGTATCTCTGGGCGGGAGGATTGCGCAATGGCTGGAGCCGCGAGGGTAGTGGACACCGCTGCACCCAAGGCGCTGCGGGTGAGAAATTTTCTGCGTTGCAT
>SXGQ01511563.1_pt1 | contig 24143 bp, 21 predicted proteins | sample 3178371 | NCBI WGS metagenome assembly SXGQ01 (sample SAMN11356859, study PRJNA531348) | freshwater metagenome | isolation source: freshwater sample F1-20 | place: China: Fuxian Lake, Yuxi | collected 2017-12-25 | reverse complement strand
TTCAATTCGATGGTTCATCATTGAACCGCCGATGTGATCGGGGTGATAGTGGGTCGCCAACGCTCCGGTGATTTTCATACCGTCGTTGGCCGCAACAGCTATCAGATCATCGACGGCGTATGCAGGATCAATCACCATGCACTCGTTCGTTGAACGGTCACCGATGAGATACACGAAGTTGACCATTTGTTGCGCAAGCGGGTCTCCAACAGCAAAGTCGCGACCAGAAAGCAATTGTTTAAAATACACCTGATTATCCGAATTGTCAGTCACGTTTCTAGGCTAGACGCTGGGCCAATTCTCCCGCTTCATGGAGGCGGTGTTGTAGGAGACGGGACCCCGTCTCCTAACATGACACGTATGGCCGAGCCGAAGCATCACAATCAGGGTGTTCTTGATTCGCTCGTCGAAGGACAAAAGATCCCATTCGGAGGAAATCGTTGGTCTGCAGTTTCAGCACAACTCGCCCAAGAATTCCATGCTGGTGACAGCCTGGTTGTCGTTCAAGACAGTGGCGACCTTTTGCACATTCCAGCATCAGTGGCGGAGATTGCCAATGCCGCAGTGACAAATGCTCAATTGGCATTTGCCCAACTAGCGGCAATCGAAGCCAATCAAATCAGTAAGTTTTTTGATTCCTTCGCCTTCAATTTGGAGAACGAGGAGATCTTTCAACAGATCAAGATTGCTAATGACATCGACGTAGAAAGCGCCATTCAGCGAGGCCGGTCAACAACGCGATTGCACATCAACGAAAAGATGCGCCTTGATATGGTCGCGGCCCTCCACATGTGGCGCGACCTGCCCGACACTTCATCCGCAGGGGCCGAGACGGTCACGCACGATTCTTGGACGGTAGAGGTTCACAAAGCACCGCTAGGGGTTGTCGGATTTGTGTTTGAAGGTCGACCGAACGTATTCGCTGATGCCACTGGAGTTCTCCGTTCCGGCAACACGGTTGTTTTCCGAATTGGAAGTGATGCGCTCAACACTGCTCGGGCAATTATGGTGTTTGCACTTGTTCCGGCACTTCACGAGAACGATTTGCCGCTTGGGTGCGTACAACTTGTTGATTCACCCGAGCGTTCGGCTGGATACGCCTTGTTCTCCCATGCCGCCCTATCTCTTGCTGTCGCTCGAGGTAGCGGTGAGGCGGTGGCGCAGCTCGGGGCAGTAGCGCGTCAATCCGGCATTCCCGTCAGCCTTCATGGCACTGGAGGAGCGTGGAGCCTCGTGGGTCAAACTGCCGACGCTCAGGATCTTGCTCACGTGATCAGCCATTCACTAGACCGCAAGGTCTGCAACACATTGAACGTTTGTTGTGTGCCGCTTGATCGCCATGATTTGCTCTTATCAGTTTTGAATGGGGCAGTCTTAGCAGCCAAAGCCCGTCAGGCGAAGCTGATCGTTCACGCAGCCGGACCTTTCTCATCTCAGGTTCTCCGAGAAATGTATTCCTCGACCTTCCTCTTTGATCTCGTTGAACACGAGGACGATGATGTGTTAGCCACCGAATGGGAGTGGGACAATCATCCAGAGTTCACGTTGCGACTTGTTTCAGACCTTGATGAAGCAATTGAACTTTTCAACACTTACAGCCCACATTTCGTTCTCTCAGTGATTAGCACCAACCAAGCAGAAGTTGATCACGCGTACAAATCCACCGAATCGCCATTTTTTGGTAACGGATTTACCCGCTGGGTAGATGGCCAGTACGCACTTAAGCGACCCGAACTCGGCTTATCGAACTGGCAAAACGGGCGACTCTTTGCTCGAGGTGGAATTTTGTCAGGCGATGGAGTCTTTACAACTCGCTACGTAATGACGCAGTCCGATCCTCAGCAGCATCGCTAAGCATCAACCACCAGAGATCTTGTCAATGATTCCGTTGATGATGCTCGCTGGTCGTCCGGTTTTGTCTTCCTTCCAATCGGCCAACATTGCCAATTTTGTCAATGAGTTCACTGCTACGAAACGCAACGGTTCAATCTCCCATTTCTTTGAGAAGTGATTGACACACGAAAGTCGCGTTACTTCAGTTGACCTTTCGCAAACCAAATCAGCAAGAGTTCGCCCGGCCAAATTAGATGTAGCCACTCCGTCACCGACGTAGCCTCCTGCAGACCCAAGTCCGGATAGGGGGTCGTACGAAATATTAAAGGTCCAGTCGCGAGGCGCAGCAAGAGGGCCGCCCCAATGATGCGTGAATTCGGTCCGCACAAGAACTGGAAATAGTTCAATTAATGTGGAACGCAATCCTTGCGCAACCTTTTGATTGAAATCGTAACTCGGCAATATCTTGGAGCCGAAGTGATACGGAGCACCGCGACCTCCGAACGCCAACCGATTATCAGCGGTTCTTTGACCGTATATGACCATGTTTCGCCCATCATTGAAAGATGGGCGACTGTCTAATCCGATCTCGGACCAAATATCCGTTGATAAAGGTTCAGTAGCGACCATCATCGAATACAACGGAATCACTGATCGCTGAGCCTGCGAAAAACTCGAGGAGAAGGCTTCAGTTGTTCGAAGAACAACTTTGGCTTTATACGTGTGCTGTTGAGTTTGTACTTGGCCCGGCGTATAAGAAAGAACTGGTGAGTTTTCAATAATCACTGTTCCTTGGGCACGAACAGCAGCAGCCAGTCCGACACATAATTTCTTTGGATGCAGTACTGCGCTGTGCATATCAAGAAACCCGCCGCTGGTTTTTGACATCTGCACAAGATTCAACGATTCTTCACGATCTAACAGTTGGTAGAAATCCTCGCCATACCCGGATTCACGAAGATTACGAATTCGACTCGTCGCACGTTCGACCTGGTTCACAGAGCGAAGAACTTGAATTGAGCCGCCCTGCGTGAAGTCGCAATCAATTCCCAAGGCGGTAGTTCGGTACTTGATTTCATCCAAGGTTGCGAACATGGCATTTTGCAAAGCGATAGCTTGGTCACGCCCATAGCGGTGAGCAATTGAGTCAAGGGACATCGGCATAATCGTTGAGCACCATCCGCCGTTGCGACCACTTGCGCCAAATCCAACGGTATTCTTTTCAATGATTGCGATTCTCAGCGAGGTGTCGTTGAGATGAAGGTAGAAGGCAGTCCACAATCCCGAATAGCCGGCTCCAATAATCAAAACATCGAACTCGTCGCAGTCTTCACTGTCAACAACATGTGAAATATCTGGAACATGTATTTCATTCCATAAGCATTTTTCAGGAATAGCTTTGATAGTCATGGCTCACACCAAGATGTGATTATCGATGAGACGAATTCCATCCAGAATGACAGCGACAACAATGACCGAACCTTCGCTCGCAGTTATTGTGTCCTGAAGGGTATTGGCGTCAACCAGCTTCACGTAATCGATTGCTGCCGTTGTTTTAGCAATCATTGACTCCACAGTCTGAATCAACTGCTGAGACTCCCGGATTCCCGAAGCGAATTGTGCCTGCGCTGCAAACAATCCCTGCGAAATTACTACAGCCTCTCGACGAGCCGATGTCGAAAGACGCACATTGCGACTAGACATCGCCAAGCCATCTTCTTCACGTATGGTTGGCGCCATGATGAGTCGAATCGGCATGTCTAGATCTGCAACTAATCGTTGAATGACAGCGAACTGCTGGAAGTCTTTTTGCCCAAATACAGCGATATCCGGTCGGCCTGCTGAGAAAAGTTTGGTTACAACTGTTGCTACTCCAGAAAAATGCCCTGGTCGCGAAGCGCCTTCTAAGAGTTCGGTAATTCCTTCAATGTGAACGCTAGTCGAGAAACCTGATCCATACATTGTGTCCAAAGTTGGGGCATACAGATAATGCACCCCATGTTCTTCGAGCAGTTGTATATCGCGATCCATTTGAAGTGGATACTTTTCAAAATCAATTGAATTGTTGAACTGCAAAGGGTTGACAAAAATTGTTGCGACAACAACATCTGAGTGCTGATGCGCAATCTTGAATAGGGATGCGTGACCTTGATGCAGTGCTCCCATCGTGGGAACCATGGCCACTGATTGACCATTTACACGACAGGTGTCAACGGATTGACTCAATTCTTGGGGCGTTCGAAGAATGTGCACAATCTTCAGTGGAAGGAGTGAGCGTCATCGGGGAACGTACCGCCCAGCACATCAGAAATAAATGCTTGCGTCGCTTCGATGGTAGACGTCCGCAAGTCGGCATAATGCTTCGCAAAGCGATACTTCGAGTCGCATAGACCAAGAACGTCATGAAGAACCAAAACCTGTCCATCGCAGTGAATCCCGGCTCCGATACCAATAGTTGGGATACTCACTTTTTGGGTGATCTCTTGGGCGAGTTCCATGGGAACTCCTTCGATGACAATCGCACTAGCGCCTGACTGTTCAACCGCGTGAGCGTCTTCGAGGATTCGTTCACGTCCACCAGCTTCGAAGCCTTCAGTACGACCCTGCACTCTGAAGCCACCCATGCGATGAACGCTCTGAGGTGTCAACCCGATATGTCCGATAACAGGGATATCGACTCGAGTAATTGCGGCGATAGTGTCGGCCATGTGCACGCCACCTTCAAGCTTGATGCATTGAGCGCCGTTCTTCATCAACACGATGGACGACTCGACACCTTGTTCGGGGCTGATCTGATACGAACCAAAAGGTAGGTCACCGATGACAAGTGCCTTGGTATTTGCTCGTGCAACACAGCGCACGTGGTAGGCCATTTCTTCAAGATCAACCGGGATCGTGTTGCTCGTTCCTTGAACAACCATGCCAACTGAATCGCCGACCAGAATCATGTCAATTCCTGCCTCATCGACGAGGCGAGCAAAGGTAACGTCGTATGCCGTGATCATCGTCATGCGACGACCTTCGGCCTTCCACGCCGCAAGATCGGGGACCTGAACTTTCTTACGATCGTTGGGCAGCGATGGCATCACAGAACCTCTTAGGGTCGATACGGGGGAACAGGTACTAAAACAGCAGAGCGAAACCTAGCGAGGCGGGTTCCCACTTTGGTGTTTCGGGGTCTGATTTTTTGTGATTTAGGGCATGCCCATCAATGGCCCGCAAATGCCGAGGGGCACAGATCGCGATAGCTCACCAATCCGGCGGCTGACTTCGCCTGCAAAATGGCTTCGGTGCAGGCTTGAGCGAACACATCGGCCCCAGCAGCCAACACTGTGTTCAGCAAGGCGGGGCGTCCGACCGGATCGCTAAATACTGGCTCATTGTCGGACAGCACCAAATCGCCTGGGCCGACCGACAGCCCAAAAATCGTGTCACCGTCATTCATGAGATGCGCAGGGCGCACGGCACGAGCGAGACCGTCGTGTGCCACTGCGGCAAACTTTGTGCACTCCGACTTAGACAAACGCAGATTGGTCGCAACCGCACCAATCGTGGTGTTCAGAGAGCTTGCTGTTGGCGAATTCTCAAGAGTTGCAATCGGCGCAGAGAGTGTTGATAAATAGTCACGTAGCGCCCGTCGGTCACTGGCGATTGGACGACGCAGGGGTGTTGCAGACTCGTGCCATGGAAGACATGTATCTGGGTTAATCACTGAACCAATCGAGTTGACGACAGCGAGCGCTGAAACGATGTGCCCACTGGCGATACGTGCACTAGCCATACCAAGGCCACCCTTGAGTCCTCCAGATCGAGCACCCAGTCCGGCTCCAACACAACCCACGTCAGAAGAAACCGATTTCGCCAACTTCGCCGCGCGATAACCGAAAGACGAATCGGGCCGATTGACGAATTTTCCTCCGCGACCTAGATCAAAGATGACAGCTCCTGGAACGATCGGAACAACCCATGATGGATCTTGACCAACTGGAAATCCACTGCCTGATTCTTCAAGGTATTCCATGACACCCTGAGCACTAGCCAACCCGTAGGCACTTCCTCCACTCAAAACAATTGCGTGCACCTTCTGAATCAAATTTTCTGGACGGAGAAGATCTGTTTCTCGGGTGCCGGGTCCGCCACCACGCACATCAACACCAGCGATCGCTCCATGGGGCGAGAGTAGAACGGTTGTCCCAGTCAGCCATCCACGAGAATTTCTGGCGAAGTGTCCCACCTTCACCGAGCCAACGTCAGTCAATGAGCCCCTCAGGGCAGTCACACTCAGATCTGATTGATTGAAACGAACCATCAGACCATGCTGACAGATCGCGCAGTGCCGATAACTACTTACCGATAATCTCACAGCGTGAAGGATGAACCGGCTTACGCACCTTTGGTCATGTCAAAGAGTCGTGCCTTTCGCAATCGCTTCTTTGCTCGATTTGTTCACTACCTATGGGAAATGGCGATTGAAGCCGGAGCTATCGGAGCATCTACTCGCCGCGGTCAAAAGTTTGGTTCTTTTGGACAACAAAGTGTGATCTGTTTTCCGCCGAACACAATTTTCAATGAGAACTTCATCCATATTGGTCGCAACACCATGATTGGTCCCCAGTGCACATTGTCAGCAGGGATGGTTCCTGGACAGCAATGTATCTCCGACCGCATCGTCACCATTGGTGATCGTTGTTTAATCGGCAAGGGGAGTGGAATCGTTGGCCATTTCTCCATTGAAATTGGCGATGACGTGTGGACTGGTCACAATGTTTACATCACCGACCAAAACCACGGATACAAGGACGTCACTCTTCCCATCTCCGTTCAAACGATGCCCGAAAAACCTGTACGAATCGGTAACGGCTCGTGGCTTGGATACGGAAGTGTGATCTTGCCAGGATCGGATATCGGAGAACACGTTGTCATCGGTGCAAACAGCGTCGTCACCGGAGTGATCCCGTCTTTCAGCGTCGCCGTTGGCTCACCGGCGAAAGTTATTAAACGATTTATAGACGGAGCCTGGATAGACGTCGAGAACTAAACAGCTAGATCCATCGGGGATGAACACGACTTCATGCGATTATTCGTTGTGAAATCGTTGATCGAATCAGATTCTGGTGAACCTTCAAGCATTGACTCAGCAAATGGCGCATTGACTCCTGTCCGCAATTTCGCTGTGTATTTGACTCTCGCGTCAATCCAACTTAGGTAAATACTTCGCCACTTTTCCATCAATCTCGCATCATTAACGCCAGTCGGAACTTCAGCGGTCACGTCATCAAGCATTTTCTGGATGATGACGGTCGCTTTATCAATAATGTCGGCGCGTTCAGCCAGCGCATCACCCTCAACCGAATTGATGCGACGCAGGTCAACCAACTTGTCTCTTTCGAGATTTGCGTTGCGACAAATTTCTTCTGCTCGAACTGTCCAAGCTTTGTCTTCAAGAACGTTGACACCTTCTTTAGATGCAAAGAGAAACGCGTACACCCAGAAGATGGCAATAATCAAACAAATAGAACCGAGGAAAACCTGCAACATACGACGGGCCACCGACGTCTTTTCGTTTGAAGTATTCATGATTTCTTCACTGGACGGTACGACGTCGCGAGATGAACGACAGCTCCGCCAACACCAAGGGCAATTGTTACCACCAAAGCACTCCAACCCGACAATGACAAATCAATCACATTGTCAAGGGACCATTCACCTGGCCCCATTGTTCCAACCGCAAGCGCCCCGAGTGCGATCGTTGCGCAGTATTCCCAACCTTGATTTGGCAGGAAAACGAAAAAACCAACTTTGAGGTGAGACGTGTAAATGGCAACGACCATCACTCCGATGACACCAGCTGCGGCGAGGGGAGTCAACAAACCGACCGCCAACATGACACCTGCTCCGATTTCTGTCGCAGCGGCGGCACGAGCCTGCCACTTCGGCCATTTCATACCCATACTTCCGAACCACGATGCGGTACCGGAGAGCCCACCTTTACCAAATACCTTGTTATAACCGTGATAGGCCAAAAAGAGGCCCAATACTAAACGAAGAATTAATAAACCGAGATTTAATTGGTCCATTCCGAACTGATCATGATCGAGGCTGAGCATCTGATCAGATTACTGCTAGGAATATTGTGTGCACGGTCTTTCAACATCTTCTGGACGGTTTCGTCGTGCCACTACCCTGATTCGCTCTTTGGTCGCGTATCACCCCGGACTTTTTGCGATCTCGATGGCGGGAGCTGCTGTCTTTGCGGTCTGTACGGTCGGCTCATCGTGGTTGTTGCGTTGGATCATCGACGAAGTCATCATTCCACGCTTTGATAATGACTCCTTTTCTGTCTCCCAAACTTTGATCGCAGTTGGCCTGCTGATGGGCCTATCTGTTATTCGTGCATGTGGAGTCATCATTCGTCGCTCGTTTGCTGGTCGAGCCCAATGGAGAACAGCACAGAGTTTGACTGATGAAGTCGTTGAGGTGATCGTGCAACAACCTCCGCAGTGGCATCGTCAGCAATCAACTGGCGACCTTCTCACTCGCGCCGGAGTGGACGTAGAGGCAAGTGTTGCAGTCATGGCCCCGTTGCCCTATGCAAGCAGCGTCATTTTGATGATGGCCATAGCTGCCGTTGGTCTCATTTCATCTGACACTGCTCTTGGACTAGCAGCCACCGCAGTATTTCCGATATTGATCGGCTTGAACGTTTTATATCAACGGCGAGTTGATAAGTGGTTTGATATCGCTCAAGGTGAACTAGGTGTTTTGTCAGCGGCGGTTCATGAAAGCTTTGAAGGCGTTACGGTGGTCAAAGCTTTTGGAGCCGAAAATCGCGAAACCGAGCGTCTCGCAATCATTGCTTCTCGCGTTCAAAGCGCTCGAATAGCGGCGATCCGCCTACGTTCTCTGTTTGAAGCTGCTCTCGACTTCGTTCCCAACATGACCAATATTTTTTTGGTTGTGGGTGGGGCTTTTCGAGTGCGAAGTGGGGATCTGTCAGTCGGTGAATTGGCGAGCTTCATTTACATGTTTACCCTTTTGGTGTTTCCACTGCGACTCATCGGCTATGCCCTTTCAGAGATGCCCCGGTCTCAGGCAGGATTTGATCGAATTCAAAACCTTCGATTGAGTCCTGTCACGAGTGATCCACGAGCTCTGTTCATCCATAACAACGACAAGCTCGCGCTACATTCAGCTTCAATCGGTTACGACGCGAACAACATTCTCTTTGAAAACGTTTCCGCTTCATTTGCTCCACAATCATTCACCGCAATCGTGGGCTACACCGGTTGCGGGAAGTCAACTTTTGTCCAATCTCTTGCAGGCATCACATCAATTTTGTCTGGTTCAATTTCTGGTCCTAGTCGTCTCACCAGTTTTGTCTTTCAAGAACCTTTCCTTTTTGGAACATCTGTACGAGACAACGTCTGTATGGGACGCGAATTTTCAGACGGCGATCTCCGTTGGGCTCTAGAAATTGCTGAGGCGGATTTTGTTCATGAATTCCCTCAAGGTGTTGACACCATTATTGGTGAGCGAGGAGTTGGCTTGTCAGGCGGACAACGGCAACGAATCGCTCTCGCTCGGGCGGTTATCCAAAGACCAAAAATTCTCATTCTCGATGACACAACTAGTGCACTTGATCCAAATACGGAAGCCAAAGTTTTACGGAGCATTAAGTTGAGGTTGCCTGACTCAACCGTGATCGCCGTCGCTTCACGACCCTCTCTGATCGCAATGGCCGATCAGATCATGTTCTTTGATCAAGGTGTGATCTACGGACCTGCGACACATATCGAGTTACTGGTGCAAAACGTGGCGTATCGAGGTTTGATGCAGGCATACGAGTCGCCCGCCGATCCTGAGGAGAAGCTATGACGAATCCTCAGGTCGCCGGTGCCATTGAAACACTCAATCAAGGGGTGCGAGCAGTTCCAAGTTTACGACAAGGTATCGGATTCACTCTTCTGTTGGCGATGCTCGGTGCAAGTGGTCGTGTTGTCGTGCCTGTTGTGATCCAACAAGCAATTGATCACGGTTTGCACCGCTCGATACAAGGCTCGGCACAATCGGTTGATGTTTCACTCGTGATTAAATTGTGCCTGGGTGCCGCGGTCTATCTCATCATTGCCAGCGTGGCTCAACGGACAGCTGTGTCACGATTAGGACAAAGAAGTGAATCCGCCCTCTATGACCTTCGTGTTCAGTTATTTCAACATATTCACCAGTTGAGCCTTGAAGACCATAACGATGAACAACGAGGTTCACTTGTATCGCGAGTAACTTCAGATGTAGAAACACTTTCCCAGTTTTTCTCGTGGGGCGGACTGGCATATCTACTCAACGGGGCATTGATGATCATCGTTGCCGGTGTGATGCTCGTGTATGACTGGCCGTTAGCTTTGCTCGTCATCTTCATCTCTGCGCCACTTGTTTATGTTCTTCGACGAGTGCAATCACGGCTCATCGCCGCTTATGACGCCTCACGTTTAGCTAATTCACATCTGCTCGGATCCACAGCCGAATTGGTCACTGGCGCCGAAACTCTGCACGCCTACTCGGCTGGACATATCTTTGGTCTACGAGTGAAGAAGTCTTCGAAAGCTCGCGGCGACGCCCAGACCAAGGCAACTTTGATCGGAGCGCTTCTCTTTCCGTCTGGGGAAATCTTTGGAGCTATCGCAGTCTCGACAGTCGTCTTCGTGGGACTGTGGCGCGGTTCGGACTCAGGGTTGACCGCAGGTGCGCTCGTTGGATTCATCTTTTTGACGTATCGGTTTTTGGAACCAATTGCCGAACTCACCGAAGTTCTGGACCAAACGCAAACCGCTGTTTCCGGGATGCGGCGTATTTTGGGCATTTTGGCGATTCCAGTCGGTCCACCCGCTGCGATCTTTCCGATTGCTGTGAACACTCAGCATCTTGACATCAAGATTGATCACCTGACTTTTTCTTATCGCCCCCGTGACGGCGAAACAGATCTTGAGAATATCCCAGTACTGAGAAATATCTCGTGCGTTATTCCGTTCGGAACTCAAGTCGCTGTTGTCGGAGAAACTGGCTCGGGAAAAACAACTCTCGGACGACTCTTAGCGAGATTCTCCGATCCAACAAGCGGTGCCATATCAATTGGCGGTGTCTCACTCAGCCGAATCGATAATGAATCTCTGCGCAAAATCGTGGTTGTCGTACCACAAGAACCCTTTTTGTTCTCTGACACCATCGCAGCAAACTTGAGATTTGTGATGCCCAATGCGTCCGACCAGCATCTCATTGATGCCTTTACGAACATTGATCTCCAAGATTGGTTTGAATCTCTGCCTGCCGGACTCGAAACATTGGTGGGTCAACGCGGGTCACAACTATCGGCGGGCGAACGTCAATTAGTCGCGTTGGTTCGCGCATCCTTGGTTAATCCGTCTATCTTGATTTTGGATGAAGCGACTTCCTCGGTTGACGCTTCAACTGAAGTCCGACTCACTCGGGCGCTTGACAAGCTCTCAACCGGACGAACAACGATCTCAATTGCTCATCGTTTGTCGACGGCAGCTCGTGCCGATCGAGTGTTGGTTCTTGATACAGGCGTGCTCGTTCAAGATGGGGCACATAACCAATTGGTAGATACACCTGGGGTGTACTCAGAGATGTATAAATCTTGGGAGTCGTCTCACAACACCACCGATTGAGACGCGAGAAAGTGTCACAATAGGTTGCATGGAAATAGTTCTTGTTCGTCATGGGCAGCCGGAATGGATTCGCGACGATCTCAACGTCGACAACCCACCTTTGACCGCCTTGGGATTCGAGCAGGCGCAGTGCGTTGCTCAAGCCCTCGCTGGTGAGCGCTTTGATGAGATATGGGTATCGCCGCTCGTTCGTGCTCAACAAACAGCAAAACCTCTTCTGGCTCAACGCAACTTTGCTGTCGGACCGGAAGTCACTCAAGATTGGCTCGAAGAGATTCGTAACCCATTGTGGCACGGCACTCCGCGTCAGAAGGCCGACGATGCTTATCGAGAAGAACGCAGTCGAGTCGCTGAGAAGCGTTGGGATGGGCTGACCGATGGAGAACCGGTTCGAGATTTCGTGCAGCGCATTCACCGGGGCGCAGATTCTTTTCTTAAGAACCGCGGAATTACTGCGAGTCCGCAAGAACTACCTGTTTGGCATATTGATAACCCTGATCGGAAGATCTTGTGTGTCGCTCACGCTGGCACCAACAGCGTCTTTATTGGTCATATCTTGGGATTGGCTCCGACACCTTGGGAGTGGGAGCGATTCGTCATCGCCCACGCGTCCATCAGTCGTCTCGAGTCTTTCCAAATCGGTGACGGACATTTTTTCGGCTTAACCAAACTGAGCGATGTTGAACACATGGCCGCTGATCAAAGGACCTTTTAATGGAACAACGTGATCTTGATCCGAATCTTCTCAAGATGTATTCGTTTTTGGTTTTCTCAAAGCTGGAGGGCGCGGTGACCTCAGGAATGATCCATCTCGGAGATCGCCTTGGTCTATACCATAGTCTTGCGACGTTTGCGCATGCCGTGACAGCAGATGAGTTGGCCGCGTCACTTCAACTTCATCCACGTTGGGTACAGGAGTGGATTCACAATCAAGCCGCGGCTCGGTTGATTGAGGTTGAGATTGATGATCACGGGATCGAGCGCTATTCAATGACACCTGAGGCGGTCATTGTCTTATCTGATGAACTACATCCAGCTTTTGGGATGGGAATGTTTCATCGTCTGCCTCAAACTATGGCGAGCCTCAAGGCATTGCCCGAAAGTTTCAAGACCGGAATCGGGCTTGATTACGACAGCCATGGTCCAGAGGGAGCCGTTGGTATCGAGCGAAGTTTCGAACCGTGGAGCCGTTCTTACCTTCTTCCCGTCGTTCTTCCAGCACTAGATGGTGCAGTGCATCGTTTAGAAGCGGGCGCGAAAGTTGCCGACATCGGTTGCGGAGCAGGTGGCGCTGCTATTCGTATGGCCCAAGCCTTTCCAAATGCAACAGTGACTGGTTATGACATTTCACGTTATGCACTCGACCGAGCTCTTGAAAAGAAGTCAATAGATGCCACCGCCAACGTTCACTTTGTTGACCCGCGGGTGACGCCGCTTCCGCTTGATGAATCTCTCGACATCGTCACCGCCTTTGACTGCATTCATGACATGACCCATCCGCAAGAAGTGATGGAAGCGATTCGACGATCACTCAAGCCAGATGGAATCTGGCTTTTGGTTGATATCAAAGCGCTGGACACCTTTGGCGAAAACATGGCCAAGAATCCGATGGCCTCATTGATGTACGGCATCAGCGTGATGAGTTGCATGTCGTCAGCAATGTCAGTTGTCGGCGGGGCTGGGCTCGGAACCTTGGGACTTCCAGAATCTAAAGCGCGAAGTATGGCCGCCACTGCTGGTTTCACGCGTTTTCGCAAACTTGAGATTGAGCATTCGCTCAATGCGTTTTACGAGGTTCGACCGTAATAAACCATAAGAGGATTACTTTCCTGAGGGGGAATCATGAGTAGCGAGATCACGATTGAAGAAGTGAAGTCGGCCAGCGCGGCTCTCAGCATGTGGGCACACATCGCAACTGTCGGAGCCGATCAAGAACCCGATGTCGTTCCGGTACATCCATGTTGGGATGGCGAGACACTCTGGATCATGGTTGGGTTGACATCAACCAAGACTCGTAATGTTGCGGAGAACCCTCGGGTCGCTCTTCATTGGCAGGTCACCGAAAATGGTGATGGGGTAGAGGTGTGGGGAACTGCGCGCGTACATAGTGACATTGAAACAAAACGTCGTTTGTGGAATGGCGTTTTTGACTACGACCTCAATGGCTTCGCTCCTGGGGGACCCGATAACAGCCCCGATACCGCCTTTATGGAAGTGACTGTAGAACGAGCACTGGTGATGAAGATGTACGGCATGGGTGGCATGCAGCGCTACTCGCGAACATAGAAAGAGCGACCATGACTCGATTGAGCAATCTCTCCCGAAGCCTGAACGGCAAAGTTGCCATAGTGACTGGCGCGGCTAGCGGAATGGGCCGAGCGACTGCTTTTCTCCTTGCCGATGAGGGAGCAAGCGTCGCTGTCGTCGATCTCGATCTGGCCAAGGTTGATGCGGTGGTTAGTGCGATACAGAAAAAATACGGTTCAGATCGGGCGATCGGCTTTGCGATTGATGTGCGTCATACTGAGCAACTTCAAACTGTCGTTGACAAAACCATCTCTGCTTTCGGTTGTCTTGACATCGTGATTAATAACGCTGGTATTTCTCTGTCATCTCCTTCGAATTCTTCAAATGACGATTTCCTGAGTGCTTGGGATACGACTCTGGCAATCAACTTGTCGGCCTATGTTCACCTAGTTCGCGCTGCTCTTCCACATTTGAAGCAATCGTCGTCAGGTCGAATCGTCAATGTTGCGTCGACTGAATCAATCGTTGCGACTCCGACCTTGTCTGCATATTCAGCATCAAAGTCCGGTGTCACCGGCCTCACCCGAAGTTTGGCGGTTGAACTGGGCAAAGACGGAATCACTGTCAACTGCGTCTGTCCTGGGCCGATCAATACCGGTATGACAGAAGCGATTCCGTCGGATATGAAAAGCAAGTATGCCCAGCGTCATGTGGCCTTACGTCGTTACGGAGAACCAGAAGAAGTCGCACACATGACGGTCAGTCTGTGTATGCCAGCGATGAGTTTCGTTACTGGCGCATCAATCGTCGTCGATGGCGGCATGACGATTCGTCACACCTGAGCGACGAAGCTGAAGTACTCCTATACCGCTGGGTCGATGATTCCAGTAAGTCCAGTTGGCTCATGTGGACCAAGGATCAATTGTTCAAGAATGCCAATTCCTTGGTGCGTCACTCCTTGAGCATCGGTCATCGTGGCGCGACAGAGCGCCTGAATATGAATATTTTGAGGATCACATGGGTTTTGTACTGGCAGAGACCAACGTTCGGAACCAACTGCGAGTTCGCCCTTCCAATGTCCATGACCCCACTCGGGGTTTCCGTATCCAATTCCGAGCATGTGGAACTCATACAACGGTTCTAAGACAATCGAATGAACACCTAAAGCATCGTCAATCAGATCAATGGAAAATTCTTGCGCCCAACGAGTGCCAGAGCGCCATTTGGTCGAATACTCAACCTGCGTCATCTCGTGAGCCGCTTGGTCCCCGTCGGGAATGATGAATCCAGTTTCATGCCAACGTTTGCCCGAAGCGTATTCGTTCACATCAAAATGAGTAGCGAAATCTTCAAAATTGATCGGAGCCCACAACCAATAGAACTGTCGTTCACCGACTGGAGCGCCTAGTTCAGCTGCTGGTCCAACTGGTCGAACTCCCCACGAACGATCGCGCGATCCGTACGTGGTCGTTGCATCCACTTCGTGACGCACCCCGTCAACTTCAACCCATCCGCTCCAGTGTCCAAACTGCGTCAGTCGGGTGTAGTCAAAAAGAGTTCGCTGCCCGGCCTTTACTAGGAAATGTGGCTCTTGAACTGGTCCGCTTCGAGCAACAAAAGTCAATTCAGCCTTCACCCCATGCTCAGCGCTATCAACGATGATCTGATGTCGTTTCATTGGTTCCAGGACGTTGACCTGAATAGGTCCGACATGGTTCGTTTTCGCTCGATCGGGATGAGCACGACACGAGGCATGAATTGATATTTGTTCTTGGCCGTTCACGATGACTGAAAAAGAAGCATCGGCCACATGGCGATTCGGATACAAACCCATTGCCACACCGAAGTACAACGAAGCGTCCGAGCGGTAGCCATTAAAGAAGTAGCGGTCATAGTGGTTGGGATCACTGGATCCAGTTTCGTTGACTGGAGCACTTCCTGCGTGAATGGGGTAGTCGTCGAAAGATGTAAGCATGATGTGACCGTAGTCCTAACAGGTGGCACTGGTGTACCCATACGCCTACTGTAGGTCTATGAGTTCGTCGGACGGATCCCGTAAAGCGCGACAGATCAGTCCCGCTGGGTACATCTGGGTGAGTCGTTTTGCACTGATTTTGTTATGTGTGATTGTCGTGAGTGGGGCCGCAGTTCGACTTTCTGGATCGGGTTTGGGTTGTTCGGATTGGCCGCGTTGTAACTCAGAAAAATTCATCGATGTCTCTACAACCCATGGAGCCATTGAACAGATCAATCGACTTTTCACGGGTCTTGTTACCGCAATCGTCATTGCAGCAGTTCTGGCAGCACGTTTTCGGGTTCCCTATCGAAAAGATTTGGTCATGTTGTCGTGGGGTCTTGTTGCCGGAGTCATTGGACAGATCGTGCTCGGGGGAATTGTTGTTCTCACCGATCTACATCCGCTCGCCAATCAAGGCCATTTTGTTCTGTCGATGATTCTCGTCGCTAATGCTTTGATATTGCATCAACGCGCAAAAAACGATCATAAACCTGCTCACTCATCAACTCTGTCTGGTCTTCAGAAACTGGTTCGCTTGACAGTTGTTATGGGAAGCGTGGCTCTTATTACCGGAACGGTTGTCACTGGTTCTGGCCCTCATGCCGGAGACGAGAAGGCCCGTCGTTTTGATTTAGCAATCACTACCGTCGCACGCATTCACGGTATTTCAGTGCTGGTAGCAATTGCTCTCTTGATACTTGTCGCTTGGAAGATGAGGCAACAACGAGCCCAACATCTGTTTGGTCCGCTCGAAATGGTCTTAGTCATCGCCATCCTGCAGGCGACTGTTGGTTACGTGCAGTACTTCAACGACATCCCAGCGTTACTTGTCGGCATTCACGTATTTGGGGCGACGATGTTTTTCTTGTCGCTCGTCAACCTTTGGATGGCTTCAAATCAGATTGCTGATGCCAATCCTGAAATGACCGATCTCAATTCTGCGATTGTTTCATAGATGATTTCTTGAACCGGTTTGATTGTCTCAATGCGTCCCATGACCTGTCCAGTGAGGGCGATTGCGGCCTCCATATCTCCGCCAAAATAGAGATCGAGAGCACGCGACATTTCAGTGAGCGGCACATGATCTTGCTTTTCTAACTCAGTCGTCCGTTCAGTCCGAAGCGCACGCAAACCTGGACGAGAAAGACGGTTCAAGAAGACAGTTCCCGTTTCTGCGCCATTAACGATGGAGTTCTTCCAGTTGTCATGAACGGGAGATTCAGCGGCAGAAACCATTCGAGTTCCCATCTGCACACCTTCAGCACCAAGTGCAAAGGCTGCAGCCATCGATACTCCATCGCAGATTCCGCCTGCAGCAATAATCGGCAGCGACACCTTTGATGCGATCAACGGCAACAACACCATCGTTGAGACGTCTTGCGGGTTCTTAAAGCCGCCTCCTTCTCCGCCTTCGACGACGAGGCCATCAACACCGGCATCCATCGCCTTGAGCGCTGCCGCAAGAGTGGGCACCACATGGAACACAGTGAGTCCCGCTGCTTTGAGTTGACTGGTGTATTGCTGCGGATTTCCAGCCGATGTCGTGACGAATTTGACGCCCTGCTCAACAACAAAGTCAACGATTGATGGATCGCGTACGAAGAGTTGAGCGATATTGACACCGAACGGCTTGTCGGTTAATTCGCGCATGCGCAAAATTTCTTGGCGAACATTGTCAAGTTCACCGGACGACGTTTCAATGATGCCGAGTGCTCCCGAATTGCTCACTGCCGAAGCAAGTTGTGAACGAGCAATCCAACCCATCGGGGCTTGAACAATCGGGTAGTCAATACCGAGCATCTCGGTGACGCGATTCTTAATTGGCAGCGGAGCTGCGATCGATTGGTTCATACTTTGACGGTAGTAGGTCGCTGGACCGAGATCGCAATGATCGGAAGTCCGACCAGAACCAAAAGCATTCCAAACCACGCTGGTCCAGACACTTTTTCGTGGAGCACAAAATAGGCAAGAGTAGTTGCGACCACTGGTTCGAGAAGGGTGAGCATGACCACTGTGGTCGGAACAAGATTTTTGAGACCTTTGCCAAAGGCGATGTAGGCGAGACTCAACGTCACAATCCCCAAATAAACGATGATGACGAGCCCCCGTTGGGTTGCGATCCACGAGACTGGTCGAAACAAAAGGAAAGGACTCGTCAATATTCCAGCTTCCAAAAAGAGCACACCCATGACTGCTGTCGAATCAAGCTTTTGATCTATCAAAACCGAGGCGCATTCGGTATATACGGCGTACGACAAGCCAGCGATTAATGCTGAAATAACCCCAACAAGCTCAACTTGTGAGCCCGCATCTTGTTCGGAAGACAAGAACCCCAACCCGACCGACAGGATCACGGCAGCCAGGTACCACAGGCGGTGTGGCGGCGGTCGGTGCCGTACTGCACCGATGACTCGGGCAAAAAGGGGACTACTTGCAATCGTGATCACAGTTGCAATAGCGACTCCGGCGTGCCGCGTTGAATAGAAGAAGCACAGTTGATATGCACCGACCCCGATGGCTCCGAGCCCAGCAACCCAAAAATGGCTGAGCACTGGTCGAAAGTGCCGATGGCTGACGATGGCGAGCCCGGCGCCACCTACCAAAAGTCGAACAACCCCCGCCGACACCGGGTCGACGCCAAGTGGACCGTTGGCTAAAACTGTCCCCGTCGTTCCGAAGAGCGCGGCGGCACCGAGGATCCACAAAATCGGCCTCAGAGGCGACGTGTCTGTGAGTGCGCAAGTTCCATCAGCCATAGGACCTGCACTACGCTAGGGCAAGTTCATGGCGGAGCGAGACGGTTCTGGTTCAGGGTTTCTGGGGAGAGTTGAATTTCAAGTGAAATCACCGATGCAATCTTCCCCGATCGTTCGTCTGATCATTCTCGCAACAGCAATCTTTTCAGTTCTCGGATTCGCTCTCAGCCCGGCTCAGGCCGAAGACAGTGAATACGCGCTTCGGATTCAAGTCAAGGATCAAGGACGCACTCCAGGCGGCAAAACTGACAATCAGCCCGTACCTGGCGTCGAAATCACAGTCACAGATTCGGCAGGATTAGTCGTTGACACTGGCGCCACCGACACCGAAGGTGTTCTGATTATCTCAGTACCTGCTCGCGCCGATTACACGGTGACTTTGAACGAAGAAACTTTGCCTTCAGGGAAAGCACTCGATTCAAAAACTCCAGCAGTCCAAAAAGTTCTCACTGATTCATTTGTGACCAAGACCAAGGTCGTTACCTATTTCACTGGTGAGTCACAGAATGTTTCTCAATCTGGCTTCGAACGGATAGCTCAGAGATTTTCCGATGGAATCCGATTAGGGCTGATTTTGGCGATGTGTTCCGTTGGACTCTCCCTCATCTTTGGAACAACTGGCCTCACTAACTTCGCTCACGGCGAAATGGTGACATTCGGCGGAATCATGGCCTTTGTATTCAACGTGACAGGCTTAACTTTTCTCGGATTCCTCAGTTTCATCCCGGGCATTCACGATGACGGAACCTTCCATATATTCTGGGCAGCCCCATTGGGCATCGTTCTGGGTGGCGGTTTCGGTTGGGCGCTCAATAAAGGCATCTTTGGTCCATTGCGTCGACGTGGAGTTGGCCTAGTGACCCAAATGGTTTTGACCGTGGGTTTGTCGATCGCGCTACGAAACTTCTTTCTTTCAAGGTTCGAAGGTCGCACGCGTCCGTTCGCTGATTTCTCGTTACAAAATGCCTGGAACCTTGGACCAATCAATATCACCCCGCGAGATTTCATCGTCTCAGTCCTGTGCTTAATCATCTTGATTGTGACCGCACTTGGCCTGCGATTCACTCGTCTTGGAAAAGCCACCCGGGCAGTGTCGGATAACCCCGACCTGGCTTCGGCAACAGGTATTGATTCTGAGAAAGTCATCCGGCTGGTTTGGATATTGGGTGGTTGTTTAGCCGCTGCTGGCGGAATCTTCAGAGGTCTTGATGAGCAAGTGAGTTTCGACATGGGCGGTCGATTGCTGTTCTTGTTGTTTGCAGGAATCACGCTGGGTGGTCTCGGAAGCGCCTTTGGTGCTTTGGTCGGTGGATTCGTGATCGGAATTTTGGTTGAAGTGTCGAGTTTGGTTGTCCCAACTGAGCTCAAGACAGCTCCGGCACTCGTCATTCTTATTTTGGTACTACTACTGCGACCTCAAGGAATTCTGGGCCGAGCACAGAGGGTTGGATAGGTATGGATTGGAACCTCATCTTCGAAAATAGCCTCAAGGGTTTCATCGGTATTAACGCCGTGTACTTTGCAATTGCGGCCTTGGGTCTGAATGTGCAATTTGGCTATACCGGTCTTCTGAATTTCGGTCAGGCCGGATTTATGGCATGTGGTGCGTACGGACTTGGCATGACTGCGCACTATTTCGATATTTCATTTTGGTGGGGCATCCCTATCGGAATTCTTTTCTCAATCGTCCTCGGTCTTTTAATGGGAATACCGACCTTGCGACTACGCGCCGACTATCTCGCAATCGTCACCATCGCCACTGCCGAAATCATTCGTTTGGTTGTACGTTCTGTGAAGTTCAAAACGTATTTTGGTGGTAGCGATGGAATCAACGGATTTTCCGACAGTTTTCGTACTCTCGGTAATGACTTCGGAATTCAAGAGTCAGACGAGTACGGCTTTTGGCCCTTCAAGTTCACTGGCCGCGAGCTGTGGGTCTTAATCGTTGGATGGTTGCTGGTCGCAGTATTCGGGTTCGTCGTTTACAAGTTGATGAAGTCTCCTTGGGGTCGTGTCTTGAAGGCAATCCGAGAAGACGAAGACGCGGTGAAATCGCTCGGCAAAAACGTGTATTCGTACAAGATGCAATCACTCATTCTTGGTGGTGTGATCGGAACGGTATCCGGAATGATTTTTGCGCTCGACCGAGGAAGCGTTCAGCCAGACAACTACAGCCGAGACCTCACGTTCTACATTTTGACGGCTTTAGTTCTCGGCGGTGTCGCCAAGGTCTCGGGTTCAATTTTTGGTTCCATGATGTTTTGGGGGCTCTTCACCTTCATGGACAACTTCTTGCGCCAGGTTGCTCAAGATCCCGTCAGTATTGGCAACTTCACCATTATGAAATCAACTCAAGTCGGGCAGCTGAACTTTATTTTGATTGGTATCACCCTGATTCTTTTGATGGTGTTTAGACCACAAGGTGTATTCGGTAATCGCAAGGAGATGGCCTTCGATGGACACTGAACGCACATATGGCGAAATCGCTACGCAAGCACGAGAAGCTCTTCAAAGTGTTGACCGAGTACCAGGATCCCGTAAACCTGACCCGATTCTGACCGCTGACAATATTCGCCGAGAATTCGGTGGGATTGTTGCAGTCGATGTCGATCACTTTGAAGTGCAAAAAGGTTCAATCACTGCCTTGATCGGTCCGAATGGCGCGGGCAAAACAACTTTCTTCAATTTGCTGACTGGTTTTGATCAGCCGAATTCCGGTCAGTGGAATTTCAATGGCAAGGCGATGAATGGAGTTGCATCTCATCGGACAGCTGCTCTTGGCATGGTCCGCACATTTCAGCTCACCAAGAGTTTGACAAAATTGTCGGTCATCGAAAACATGCGTCTTGGAGCCACCGATCAAAAAGGTGAAAAGTGGTGGAACGGATTGTTCGCTGCAGTATGGAAGGGGCAAGAAGCAGAAATCACTCAACGTGCTGACGAACTTCTGACTCGTTTCAAGATGGACCACATGCGTGACGAATACGCCGGTTCACTGTCGGGTGGCCAACGAAAACTACTCGAGATGGCTCGTGCGCTGATGACCAACCCAACTCTCGTGATGCTTGACGAACCGATGGCCGGAGTGAACCCAGCATTGAAGCAATCGTTGAACCAACACATTCGCGGTCTGCGCGATGACGGGATGACAGTGCTGTTTGTCGAGCACGACATGGATATGGTTCACGATATTTCTGACTGGGTGATTGTTATGGCTGAAGGTCGCATCATTGCTGAAGGAACCCCCGATGACATTTCGTCGAACCCTGCGGTGATTGATGCTTACTTAGGAAGCCGTCAAGGCCAGTCGTTATTGGAAGGTGAATGATGGAGAATTCAATTGTCCTTCATGCTCAAGATTTGGTCGCAGGGTATATACCCGAAGTCAATATTCTGAATGGCTGCGACCTCGAGGTTCGTGCCGGCGAGTTTGTCGGCATTATCGGACCCAACGGGGCAGGGAAGTCGACTCTTCTGAAAGCCATCCTCGGTATGTGCAAGGTTCGTTCAGGCTCAATCTCACTCAACGGTCAAGACATCACCGGACGTAAAGCTCACGAATTGGTGCCACTAGGAGTTGGGTACGTTCCACAGACCAAAAACGTGTTTCCCAGCCTGACCGTCAAAGAGAACCTCGAAATGGGATGTTTTTTGAAGCCATCGGTTTTCAAAGATCGTTTTGCGTACGTCGCCGAGATGTTTCCTAAGCTGGGCGATCGTGCAACGCAACGAGCTGGTGCATTATCAGGTGGCGAACGTCAAATGGTCGCCATGGGACGAGCCTTAATGCTTGAGCCCAAGGTTTTGCTACTGGACGAACCATCGGCAGGTCTTTCGCCAGCCTTACAGGACGAAGTTTTCGTTCAATGCCGCACCATCAATGCTGCAGGCGTCGCGATTTTGATGGTTGAACAAAACGCCCGTCGTTGTCTGCAGGTTGTGAATAGGGGATACGTACTCGATCAAGGTCGCAACGCGTACACCGGCACCGGTCGCGAATTACTCGGCGACCCCAATGTGATCGAGCTGTATCTCGGAACGTTGGCAAAAGCCACTGGTGGCTGACCGTATTCACTAGCCACTGGCGGCTGAGCAAAACTTAAGTAACGAAAAGGCCCCCGGTTTCCCAGGGGCCTTTTCTGTTCCGAAGAACTCATTACTGATCGAATTGATCACTTACCAGAGTCGAAGTTTTCTCCGAGTGCGTTACCCATGTTGCCATCGGTTCCGTACCACTTCTTGACCTTCGGGCCGATTCCGCTTTCAACGGCGGTACGCAAGATGCGGCTACCTTCGTCGAACGAAACCAACACGACGGCGTCGGGGTCGGCAGCGACAATTTCGCCAACTTCAGCGTCGAATGATGCTGCGGTCGGGTCGTAAGCCTTGACACCCTTCACTTCTACACCAGCAGCCTCGAGAACGGCCTTCACAACAGCGGCGATGCCGTTGCCGTAAGCGTCATCAAGATTCATGATGTAGACCGAAGCGGCTCCGTCTTCAACGATCTGGTTAGCAACAACTGCTCCCTGAAGTCCGTCGGCCGGAGCGTTACGGAAGTACAGGTTGTCGTCAGCGTAATTACTGAGTGCGGGGCTGGTGTTTGCGGGGCTGAACATGGTGATTCCAGCGGCAGTGATCTTGTCGATCACGGTCAAGGTCACACCAGATGAAGCAGCTCCAACGATGGCGTCAACGCCTTCGCTGATCAAACGGTCAGCAGTGGTTGAAGCAATGTCAGTTGAAGTATCGCCCGAGTCACCCTGGGTGTACAGAACTTCTTTGCCCAACACGCCACCGGCAGTGTTGATTTCATTAATTGCGAAAACGAGACCGGCGTACTCGGGGTCACCGAGGAATGCGAGGCTTCCGGTTTCGGGAAGAAGCGAACCAATGTGCAACTGACCATCACCGGCGCGAGTTGAAGTCGTGGTACCCAACTCAACGATTGCTGATTCGGGAGCCGAAGCAGCGATCAGGTTTTCATTTGATGCTTCTGTGATGCGGTTGTCGGCACCGAATTCAAGCATGGCGTAGCTGCCTTCGAGGGGCTCACCGTTACCATTGAATTCATGAGGACCTGACAAACCGTCGTAGTCGGGGTCGCCACCGTCAGCGATGATCGCCATGCAATCAGCAAAGGTGGTGCACTTGGTGCCGCCCTTGGTGATGCCGACAATTTCGTTGGCGTGAGCTGCACCGTCGGTGCCAGCAATTTCAACGGCCAAAGCAATAACAATGGCGGCGTCGTAAGCCTCAGCGGCGTAGTTGAAGTCTGCCAATGCTTCGTTACCGAGTGATACCCAGTAATCCGAAACTTCTGCAAGCCATTCGTCGCTGATTTCGGCACCCTTAGGTGTCGTACCCTTCATTCCTTCAAGCTCGCCACCTGCTGCCGGAGCATCAGTTGATGGAGCTTCACTTGTCACTGGAGCCTCGGTGGTGTCTGCCTCACCGTCGTCGCCGCCGCAGGCTGAAGCGCCCACGATTGCAAGACCGACGAGAAGAGCACCAACGCGGCGTGCGCGGGACTTCTGCATATTTTCTCCCCCTATGGAGATATGGGGCGGGTGCCCCTTTGGTTTGGAAGATGTCAGGTTACCGCAT
>SXGQ01824762.1_pt1 | contig 24156 bp, 18 predicted proteins | sample 3178371 | NCBI WGS metagenome assembly SXGQ01 (sample SAMN11356859, study PRJNA531348) | freshwater metagenome | isolation source: freshwater sample F1-20 | place: China: Fuxian Lake, Yuxi | collected 2017-12-25 | reverse complement strand
GAAAAAGGATTTATTAAGGCTGAGATCGTTTCCTTCGATGATTTGATGGCATACGGCTCAATGGCCGATGCAAAATCTGCTGGCAAAGTGCGTATGGAAGGTAAGGATTACGTCATGCATGATGGTGACGTCGTCGAATTCCGTTTCAACGTGTAATTGCAAGATTGCTGCGCTGATTTTGAAGGCAATTGTGATCAATAGGCACTGATAGACTGACGCCCTGCACTTCGCACGTAAGTGCCCTTATTTATGGAGTTTGTCCTCAATGTCGAAAAAACAAGAGCACCTTAAAGGCCTGCCAGAGAAGCGTCGCGAAGACCTTCGTAACGTTGCGATCATTGCTCACGTAGACCACGGCAAGACCACTCTTGTTGATGCGATGTTGTGGCAGTCAGGTGCTTTTGCTGCCTATAAGAAGCAAGACGATAGCCAAGATCGCATGATGGATTCAATGGATCTAGAGCGCGAAAAGGGAATTACGATTCTTGCTAAGAACACTGCTGTTAAGCGCGGTGACACGATCGTTAACATTATTGATACACCAGGCCACGCAGATTTTGGTGGCGAAGTTGAACGTGGACTTGAAATGGTGGATGGCGTTATTTTGCTAGTGGATGCATCAGAAGGTCCACTTCCACAAACCCGTTTCGTTTTGCGCAAAGCGCTAGAGAAGAACTTGCCAGTTATCTTGTTAATCAACAAGGTTGATCGTCCTGATTCACGTATTGCTGAAGTTGTTGATGAAGCATATGAATTGTTCTTAGATCTAGATGCAACAGAATCACAGATTGAATTCCCAGTTGTCTATGCATCAGCTAAAGCTGGTCGTGCATCACTTAAGCGTCCAGCAGATGGTGGAATGCCAGAGGAGGAAAACCTGGATGTTTTATTCGACACCATCTTCTCTGCAATTCCAGCACCTGTTTATCACGAAGGTGCCCCACTTCAGGCACATGTAACAAACCTTGACTCCTCACCATTTCTTGGACGTTTGGCGTTATGCCGCGTGCGCGAAGGTGTTATTAAAAAGGGTCAAACAGTTACTTGGATTAAGACTGATGGAACTACCGAGCGCGTGAAGGTTTCAGAGCTTTTGATTACTGAAGCACTCGATCGTGTTCCAGCGCTAGAGGCTCACCCAGGTGACATCATCGCTGTGGCAGGTATTGAAACAATTACTTTGGGTGAAACCCTTGCAGATCTAGAAAATCCACATGCATTGCCGTTAATCATCGTTGATGAACCATCAATTTCTATGACTATTGGTATCAATACTTCTCCTCTTGCAGGCAAGAGTGGAAAACTGCTGACAGCACGCCAAGTTAAGGGCCGCCTGGATGCAGAGCTAGTGGGTAATGTTTCATTGCGCGTGTTAAACACAGAGCGTCCAGATACATGGGAAGTTCAAGGCCGCGGAGAACTCCAGCTTGCTGTTCTTGTTGAAATCATGAAGCGCGAAGGTTTTGAACTCACTGTTGGTAAGCCACAGGTAGTTATCAAGAAGATTGATGGAAAGATCCACGAACCGATGGAGCGCTTAACTATTGATGCACCTGAAGAGTACTTAGGTGTTCTTACACAGTTGATGGCACTTCGTAAGGGCCGTATGGAACAAATGGTTAACCATGGAACCGGTTGGATCCGCCTTGACTACAAGGTTCCTTCTCGTGGACTTATTGGATTTAGAACTGAGTTCTTAACTGAAACTCGTGGAACTGGATTACTCCATCACGTATTTGATGGTTACGAGCCTTGGTATGGCGATATCCGCACACGTGGAACAGGTTCACTTGTTTCAGACCGTATGGGAACAGTTACTTCTTACGCACTCTATGGAACACAAGATCGCGGAACAATATTTGTTGAGCCAGGCGATGAAGTCTATGAAGGTATGGTTATTGGCGAGAACTCTCGTTCAGATGACATGGATGTGAACTGTGTTCGTGAGAAAAAATTGACAAACATGCGTGCATCAGGCACAGATGAATCAGAGCGATTGATTCCGCCTAAGAAGCTCAACATGGAAGGTGCTCTTGAGTTCTGCCGTGAAGATGAGTGCGTTGAAGTTACGCCAGCTGTAGTTCGCATCCGCAAGGTTGTTCTAGATGGTGCCGAGCGTGCCCGTACTACTGCGCGTCAGAAGAAGGCGAACCTGAACGCTTAAGCCCAGTTTCGTCAGCCCTCTAGGGTTGAATTCTCACTATGAGTAAAGCGCCTTTTTCCTTCCTTGCACCTAGCGCTCCTCGAACCATACCTACGCTTTCACCTGATCAAAAAAGCGCAGTTACACATCGCGGATCCCCATTAGTAATTCACGGTGGACCTGGCACTGGCAAAACAACGGTTTTAATTGAAGCTGCGCTATCGCGTATTGCACAAGGCCAAAATCCAGATTCAATTCTGCTTCTTACCTTTGGTCGTGAGCGCGCCTCTGAATTACGTGATGCCATCGCACTTCGCACGACTAAAACTATGTTTGAGCCTTTAGCTAAAACATTTCACTCACTAGCTTTTTCAATAATCAAGATGAAAGCAAAGGATGATCCTGAACCCATTCTGCTCAGTGGTCCAGAGCAAGAGAGTTATATCAAAGAGCTTTTGCAAGGAGATATTGCAGATGGCTATAAAGAATGGCCAGAAGATTTACATGCTGCGCTCACCACTAATGGTTTTGCCCGTGAGCTTCGCGATTTAATCTTGCGTGGATCAGAGCGAGGTATTTCTCCTGATGGCTTAGAAAAGCTTGGAGTAAGTGAAGGCGAGAAGTATTGGGCAGCTGCAGCAAAGTTTTGGAAACGTTATTTAAATTCAATGGTGATGCGAGAAATCAGTGCAACCGATGCAAAGCTGCGCATTGACCCATCAGAATTAGTCTCACGAGCTGCCATTCATCTTCACAATAACCCAGATGTTCTCTTTGCTCTGCGAGCACGCTTTACGACAATCATGGTTGATGAGTTTCAGGAATCAGATCCAGCTCAGCGCGCACTGCTGGCCATGCTCACCGGTGAGGATGTCATCATCGCTGCTGATGCAGACTCTGCAGTTGGTCGCTTTCGCGGAGCAGATCCTGATGGCTTATCTGCTGCCCTTGATCCTTATCGAGTGAAAGAGATTGTTTTAAACACAGGCTTTAGAAACTCAGCAAGTATCTTTGATGTGGGATTGAGCTTTGCATTGAGTATGAAGGGTTCTCAGACCACGCGCAAACGCAGCTGTGGCAGTGAAAATAAGGGCCAAATGCAGGTCCACCGCTTTAGATCAGGGGCAGAAGAGGCAGCCTTTATCGCCCACCAGTTCCGTAGTGCGCATCTGCGTGAGGGTATTTCTTATAACAACATGGCAGTTATTTTGCGCAGCCCTGGAATACAAGCATCATCGCTGCGACGAGCTTTTTCACAAGTTGGCATTCCCGTTGCATCTGAACTACAAGCGCTAGCTGGCAATCCCGCAATTGCACCTTTCTTGCTTTTAGCCCGCGTTGCATTAAAACAACAACTGCTTAACTTTGATACTGCTGAGCGTCTGCTGATGAGTGAATTTGGCGGGGCAGATTCAATTTCATTGCGTCGAATTCGAAGAGCGTTCATTGCTGCACGCCCAGATGGTGATGATCGCACGGGAACACAGCTGCTCATTGCCGCCCTTGATTCCGGTGAGTTGTTTATTGAAGGCGCAGCTGAGATTGTGCGCGTGCATGGGCTACTTGAGAAAGCTCGAGCAGTTGCTAGAAATAAGAAAGCAACGGCCGATGAATTGCTGTGGGCAATTTGGGATAACGCAGTTACAAGTGATGGAGCGAAATTAGCTAGCACGTGGCGCAATCAAGCGTTGCGTCCTGGGGTTCGTGGGGCTGCAGCAGATCGTGACCTTGATGCAATGATGCAGTTGTTTGAAAGCGCGGCTAGATATTCAGAGCGCTTCCCACTCTCTGGTCCAGGGGCCTTCATTGCTGAGATTGCAACGGAAGATATCGCTGGCGATGTAATTACGGCTAAAGGTGTGCGAGCTGATTTCGTAGAAATCCTTACCGTGCACAGTGCTAAGGGACGTGAGTGGGATTTAGTTGCAATTGCAGGATTACAAGAAGGTGTGTGGCCAAACCTTAAGCAACGCTCCTCATTACTTGGCGCAGAGCGTTTAGTTGAGCGCAAGCGCAACCCTGATATTGCCCGCGATCAGCTAGATGTCATTGCAGCCAGCGGTCTATTACAAGATGAAGAGCGCTTGTTTCATGTGGCGCTAACCCGCGCCAAACAATCATTATTTGTCACTGCCGTACAGACAGAAGATGAAGAGCCTTCAGCGTTCTTTGAATCTGTTGAAGTTCTAGTAAAAAAGATTGATAAAGATTTAGAGCCAGTTTTAACCAAAGTACCAAGGCCAATTACGCCACCTGCCCTGGTAGCAGAACTTCGCAGCCAACTAGATGGCGAAAATGGGAAAGAAGCGGCTTCCCTGTTAAAGGTTATGGCAGCTGAAGGAATCTATTTGGCAGATCCTGCCAACTGGATTGGATCGCTGCCACTGAGTACAGATACTCCAGTCATTGACCCTGATTTGGAAGTTGTCGTCTCTCCAAGTGGGGCTGAATCATTTGTTGAGTGTGGGGTCAAATGGTTCCTGCAAAATAATGGTGGAACCGATGGTGATAGCACTGCACAAGTTTTGGGTTCTGCCATTCACGCATTTGCTGCCAAGATGGTTCAAGAGCCAGGAACATCTAAGCAAGATTTGATTGCAAATCTAGAGAGTTCATGGAAGCTCATAGATCCAGAGTCTGGCTGGGTCAGTGCTTCACATCTTGAAAGAGCTGTGACAATGCTTGAAAAGTTTGTCACCTACCACAATGAATCTAAACGTAAAGTTGTGGATGCTGAAATTAGATTTGATGTCAAGTTAGGTCGTGCTCGAATTCGAGGAAGTGTGGATCGATTAGAAGTTGAAGCCGATGGGTCTCTTTTTATTATTGATTTCAAAACTAGTGGAACGGCTATTTCACTTAAGGATGCAAAAGAGAATCTGCAGTTAGCAAGTTACCAAGTGGGAATTGCCGAAGGTGGCTTTGCTCAAGGCAATGTCAGTGCTGGTGCAGAACTGGTGTATCTGGGCACAAGCACCGCAGGTGCAACTCTTAGAGCGCAACATGTTATTGATGTTGAGGCGACAAAAGAGAAATTAAATGAGATTGCCGATGGCATGGGGGCTGCAACTTTCTTTGCCACAGTAAATAAGCGCTGTAAAGGCTGCCCAGTGCGCACATCTTGCCCTGTCCAAAGTGATGGACGGACGGTGATTGAGCAGTGACATTTACAAACATGGAGCGAGTAGCTAAATATTCACCGGAAGATATAGTTGCAAGACTTAATCTAAAGCCTGTAACACCATATCAATCTGAAATTATTAGTAGTCCACTAGAGCCTTCAGTTGTAATTGCTGGTGCGGGTTCAGGTAAGACTGAAACGATGTCTAATCGTGTGTTGTATTTAGTAGCTAATGGCTTTGTCACACCTGATCAAATCCTGGGTCTTACTTTCACGCGCAAAGCTGCAGGAGAACTTTCTGTTCGTATTCGAAAACGCTTGCGTCAATTAGCTGCCGATAATGACTTCAAACACATTACTTCTACATCTGTGACTACCTATCACTCCTATGCAGGCAAGCTCCTGAGTGAACATGCAATTCGCTATGGCATTGATGCAGATGTAGAGCCATTGGGAGAGGCTGCGATTTGGCAGATTGCATCTGATGTTGTGCGCAACTGGTCAGATGATTCATATCGCAATCAAAGTGCAGTCAGTACTGTCATCAAAGATTTGTTGGGACTATCTAAATTAATGCTGGAACATCAAGTGAAGGCTGAAGATATTGAACGCATTGGTTATGAAGTTTTAGCTTCTTTGCAAAATCTTACTGGAAGCAGTAACGCTGAAGTACGAGATGTTGCTAAAGCGATGCGTCAGAGAAACTCACTTCTTCCTATGGTTGAAACCTTTATGCAAAGACGCAAAGCCGCGGGAGAGTTCTCCTTTGATGATCAGATGTCACTAGCTGCAGATATCGCTCAGAACTTTGAGGATGTTGGTGTGTTAGAGCGCGGTAAGTACAAAGTAGTTCTGCTCGATGAGTATCAAGACACCTCGCAATCACAGGTGCGCATGCTTTCTTCCCTCTATGGGGGTGGTCATCCTGTAATGGCTGTGGGAGACCCATCGCAAGCCATTTATACCTGGCGCGGAGCCTCCGCCGGCACCATGGCATCTTTTGCTACCTATTTTCCTAAGAATTCTGATCAAGTGGGCAAAGCCCAGTTCTCCCTTCCAACAACCTTTCGCAATGATGAAATGATTTTGTCGGTTGCCAACCGCATTAGTGGTGAAATTAAGTTAGCGGGCGGGCAACAAGTAGTTGAACTAGAAGCCAGACCACAAGCTGGCAAAGGTGAAGTTGCCTACGGAATCTTTGAAACTATTGATGCTGAAGCGCAGGCAATCACTGAATATGTTCAAAAAAACTGGTCTCCTTCAACTGGCAAGACATGCGCCGTGCTTGTGCGAAAGCGCAGTCAGATTACAGCAATAGAAGCAGCGTTGCATGAAGCTGGAATTGCAGTGGAAGTCATTGGAATCGGTGGGTTGATTCACGTTCCAGAAGTAGCCGATGTTGTGACTATGTTGAAGATAATTACTGATCCAGATGCAGGCTCTGCACTGATGCGTCATTTAACTGGCCCACGAATTAATCTAGGACCGCGCGACATTGCAGCGTTAGGAACCTTTTCTAGAGAACGTGCTAAAGCGATGCATGCTGATTCAAAAACATTTATTAAAAAGATTGCCGCCGGAAATCCAGAACAGTTAGAAGCCGATGATCAATTTACAGGATCAATCATCGATGCTCTAGATGAAATACAAGATGCAAAGAAATATGGCTTTAGCGATATTGGATATCAACGTCTTGTTCGATTTGCCAGTGACTTGCGTCGATTACGTGCGCGCTCAGGTGGGCAGATAACTGATCTGATTAGTGAGATTGAAAACTACTTAACCCTAGAAAGTGAAACAACTCTGCGTGATGGCAATCAATCTGGTCGCAGACACCTAGATCGCTTCCTTGATGAAGCAGCAAAGTTTGAGCGCACAGGTGGAACAGTCTCAGCCTTTCTCGTTTGGCTAGATATTGCAGCCGATGCTGAAGGTGGGCTAAAGGCAGGGGCCCCAGAAATTCGAAGTGATGTCGTGCAGATATTGACGATTCATATGGCTAAAGGTGCTGAGTGGGATGTCGTGGTTGTGCCTGGATTAGCTGAGGGTACTTTTCCTGGTGGAAATACTGGCGATTCAGATAATTGGCTTAAGAATGAAAAGCATGTGCCATTTGAGCTGCGCGGAGATGCACATGAGCTTCCACGATTTTCTCTAGATGGCATAACTAAGAACAGTGATGCGGCAAAGGCAATCAAAGCTTTTGGTAAGGAGTGCACCAATAACATCAAAATGCGTGAAGAGATGCGCCTTGCTTACGTTGCTATCACGCGTGCCAAATCACATCTGCTCTGCACAACATCGTGGTGGCGAGATGGCACACAAGCTGTTGCACCAAGTGAGATCTTCACAATGATTGCAGCAGCAGCAAGTGGATTAGGTGGCTTATTAGTAAGTGATGTTGCAGCACCTGAAGATGGCGCAGAAAATCCAACGATTGAAAATCCAATCTCTGCAAAGTGGCCCCGTGATCCATTAGGCAATCGCCGTCAAGCATTTGATGCTGCCATTGAATTAGTGAGATCTGCACCCATCCATTTTCTTCAAGAATCTAAATCAGCAGAGATTAATTCTTGGATTGGTGATGCTCAGGCATTAATTAATGAGCAACGAAAAGTGAAAGATCAAACTATTCGCGTTGCACTACCTCCACGTCTTTCAACTTCCACACTCGTTGCCTTGCATAAGAATCCACAAGAACTTGCGCTCAATATTCGCCGACCAATGCCGCGTGGACAAGATCAATATTCACGTCGTGGTACAGCTTTCCACTTATGGGTTGAACGCCAATTCACTGATGCAGCAACATTATTTGGTGATGAGTACTTGGATTATTTAGATCCACTGGAAGAAGATTCAAAGTTAGAAGATTTGAAAAAAGCATGGCTGGGCAGTGAATATGCCAATCGCACACCAGTCCGAGTTGAAGTGCCATTTGAAACAACTATTGCCGGTATTTTGGTGCGTGGTCGCATCGATGCCATCTATGCAACAGCAGATGGTTTTGAAGTGGTGGATTGGAAAACTGGATCAACGAAGTTGGATGCATCAGCTGCCGTGCAGTTGGCGATGTATCGTTTGGCTTGGGCCAAGCTTTCAGGTACAGACATCTCAAAGATCAGTGCAGCTTTTCACTATGTTCCTACTTCTGTCACTGATCGCCCGGCAGACTTACTCGATGAAAGCGCCCTGATTGCATTAATTACTAATGCAAGTAAAGAATCGGCTTAATCAACTTCAATCTGCAGCGGTAAGTGATCACTCATTCCTGAGTGAGGGTATTGAATGTGGCGCACATCTTTTGAAGTTAACTTTTGCGAAAGAAAATAATCAATCTGCACTTTTGGATACCAACTTGGAAATGTGCGCATGGCTGCCAAAGATCTCCACTTAAATCCGCGGGCAAATATGGCAAAAGGAATATTGAGATCTCCCATGATTAGGATCTTAGATTTATCTGTTACGCCTAAAGTGTTTGCCCAACGCTTAATCTTTATCAACTGGGCTAGGGAAAATCCCGGCACAAATGAAAGATGAGTATTGATAATGAGCCAACCATTATCTAATTTGGCAGCAAGTGCGCTTCGTGGATGATCTTTGACATAGACACGTTTTAACTTTCCATCAACTGGAAATGCCATTAAAACTCCAATTGGTGAACCTTTAAGTTCTAAGCGGTGCCAGGAATCAACTGGAATCTTTGAAGCCATACCAATTCCATATGATCCTGGTGCTACATCACTTTTATTTGTAATGAGTTTGTCATCATTATTGTTTGGATTTCGCCAATCCTCATCGGGTGATCCCATCAGCGATGGCGCAAAGGCCCAATCTTTAGCACCCACCATTGCTGCAACAATGCCTGTTTGATTGTGATTTCCTGATCGCTCAAGGAAGTAATCGACTTCTTGCAGGCCTATGACATCAGTGGCTAGCTGGCTAAGGGCGCCAGAGAGCAGAGCCTGCGGATCGGCTTCTACATCGGGGGGAATGGGCAGCCCGTGCAGCAGATTCCACGATGTTATGCGCATGGGGCGATGCTAGTAGCGTTCACCCCTATGAGCGCGCGCAATCAATCCTTATCCCCGATTAATCGCGCTAGCCACCTGCGCACAGATGCCAAGGCTTTAGAAGATCTTTGGAAAAAGGCAATGATCGTCCAGATTATCGATGGGCGAATTAGTGCAGCTGATGATGCACTTGTTTTTTGCGATGCAGCCACAGTGTCTGCACAGATGGATACATTCATAGAAGGTGATCGTTTGTTCTTAGGCCTTGGCCGTGATGACAACACACCATATTTCGCATGGCGAACATCGTGGATGAATGAGCCTTTAAGTGAGGCAGAAAAGTATGAAGGCTTTGCAACTCTTCGCGAGCTGGGAAGCGGACTAGATGAAGTTGAAATTTCATTAGCAATGCATGCAGTTGGTCTTGCTAACTGGCATGCAACACATCCATGTTGTGCACGGTGTGGTGCTGCCACAGTGAGTGATTTAGGTGGATCAGTACGCGTATGTGTTGAAGATTCCACACAACATCACCCTCGCACAGACCCAGCAGTAATTGTTTTAGTGAAAGATTCAACTGACCGAATCCTGTTAGGTCATCAACCCGTGTGGCCACAAAAGCGGTTCTCAACTTTTGCAGGCTTTGTTGAACCGGGTGAATCTTTTGAAGAGTGTGTATCACGTGAAGTTTTTGAAGAAGCTGGTGTGTATTGCAATGATATTAATTACTTGCGCTCACAAGCCTGGCCTTTTCCAGCATCCATCATGATTGCTTTTGAAGCAATTACAGATCACCCCGAAAATGCGCGGCCAGATGGTGAAGAGATTACTGAGATTCGTTGGTTTACAAGAGATGAAATGAAGAGGGCTGTGGCAAGTAACGATATTTTGTTGCCACCATCAATCTCTGTTGCTCGCAAAATGATCACAGCTTGGTATGTTGGAAAAGAAGATTATGTTGTTAGCGATCTAATCGGCGGGGAATCTTGGCGTTGATGTCAGATCTTCGCGCAGAAGAGATTTTAGAATCTCTCGATAACGAACAAAGAGCTGTTGCGCTTGCTACACGAGGTCCTGTGTGTGTTATTGCCGGTGCTGGAACTGGAAAAACTCGAGCAATCACTCACCGAATTGCATATGCCGCAACGATTAATGTGATGGATCCACACAAAGTGTTAGCTCTCACCTTTACTGCCCGTGCTGCAGGAGAGATGCGCATGCGCCTTCGCTCGCTCGGCGTGCCATCGGTTGCTGCGCGCACTATTCACGCAGCTGCCCTTAAGCAGCTCACCTTTTTTTGGCCACAAGTATTTGGTGGTCGCACGCCAGATCTGATTACTTCTAAGACTGCCTTCATCACTGAGGCAATTAAGCGCGCTGAATTAACGGGGGAGTTATCGATTACTTCGCGTGATTTGATGCGAGATATCGCCTCTGAGATTGAGTGGTCAAAGGTCAGTGAAGTTGCACCAGTTGATTACTTATCTGAGCTGGGAAAGCGCACCGTAAAGCCTCGAATTAATCCAGAACAAATGGCCAAGGTCTATACGGCCTATGAATCAGTTAAACATCAAGAGCGTGCGATGGATTTTGAAGATGTTTTGCTACTGACAACGGCCATGATTGAGCAAGAACGCGAAGTTCGTGAGCGCGTGCAGGATCAATACCGCTTCTTTACTGTGGATGAATATCAGGATATTTCCCCACTACAACAGCGATTGATCAATGCTTGGTTAGGATCGCGCCAAGAGATTTGCGTTGTGGGCGATCCCGCACAAACTATCTACTCATTTGCCGGGGCAACTCCTATTTTTCTCAATTCATTTACGCAGCGTTTTCCCGAGGCTGAAGTTATTCGACTAACAACTGGTTATCGATCAACTCCTGAGATTACCTTTATGGCTAACTCTATATTGCGCAAAGCTCAGATGGGTCAGGAGTTAGTTGCCCTCAATGATCATGGCGATAAACCAACAGTGGATGCATATAACGATGAGTCATCAGAGATTACAGGAATCGTTAGCTCTATCACTCAGTTAATTTCTCAGGGAACAGCACCTCAGGAAATCGCTGTCCTGGCTCGTACCAACAGTCAACTCAACGCAGTTGAACGTGCAATGAATGCAGCAAAAGTTCCTTATCAAGTGCGCAATAGCGAAAGATTCTTTGATCGCTCAGATGTGCGCGAATTCTTAAAGCTTGTTCGTAACGCCTCAGTTATTCCTACCGAAGGAGTTTCTTGGCTGGATGAGTTGCGCACTCTGGCACAACCGTTTCTAACCGGAGCTCATATTGATGGCATTGCAGCGCTATTGCACTTAGCTCGCGAACTTGATGCAGATAGTGGTTTCACACCAAAGAATCTACGCACATATCTACGTGAGTTAGAAGATCGTGTGCAACAAAACAACCCACCAACAATGCCTGTTACAACCCTTGCCACTTTGCATGCGGCTAAGGGTCTTGAATGGGAGCGCGTGTTTTTGATGGGCGTAAGTGAAGGCCTGCTTCCACTTGAAAACAACTCAACTACAGGTGATCAAGCATCTATTGATGAAGAGCTCCGTTTGTTTTATGTTGGAATCACGCGGGCGAAAGTAGATCTGCACATGAGCTATTCCAAGAAGGCCTCACGGTTCTTGGCAGAAGCTGGGCTTATCACCCCTTAATTACCGGTGGGTATGCGGGATTTAATTAACTTGCACAAGGTTGGCCCCATGCTTTACCCTTGTCTTTCATCGTTTTCATGGCGGAAACGAAGTGAATAGAGGGGAAGCGAAGATGCCTAAAAGCTCATTCGTTCCAGCAAACGCATTGCGTTCTGCTGTCATTCCTTCTGCTCATACAACCAATAAGCCTGCTGCTTGGCATACAACAAAGCCTGCGTTTTACGCAGCGTTTTATGCCGGATACGAGGCCACTGGTGGTTCTACTCGATAACATCGAATAAGAACTAGAAGCCAAAGGCCTCGAATCCACAAGGATTCGGGCCTTTTTTATTTCCCCAACAAAAGAAACCACAGCAAGACCTAACAGAAAGAAGAGGTGAGAACTATGAGCGTTCTCTTCAGTGAACTACTAGTACCAGGCTGGGCAGATGAAAAGATTGGTTTGGATGCAGTAACGGGCACCTATTCCGATGGTTCATCATTTAATTTGCCATGCCATACAGCAGATCCAGAACTCTTCTTCTCTGAAGCAGATCTTGCTATCGCAGAAGCCAAGTCCCTCTGTGGTGGATGTCCTGTGCGGGCACAATGTCTTGAAGGTGCGATATCACGCGCAGAGCCTGCGGGTGTGTGGGGCGGAGAACTATTTGAAGATGGTCGAGTGATTGCAAAGAAGCGCAAAGCTGGACGACCATCGCTGAGCGAAGTGGCTGCACGTGAGGAGGACGCAGCTTAACTTGCGAACAGATTCAAATTTGTTAGTGATGGCCACAAGGCAAAGAGAATTGAGATCGGCAGGATAAGAAAGACAACTGGAATCATCATGGAGATTTCAGCCTTTCCTGCCGCACTCAAAACTCGATTTCGCTGATTGCCTCTAGCCTCAACTGCATGACGTGAAAGAACTTCAATAAGTGGAGCTCCGCGCAAGGTTGCAGTAATAACGGCATCAACAAAGCGTCGAATCATTACAGACTTCACTCTGCGTCCCATTGAATCAAGTGCCACATGAAGTGGCTGGCCTGCACGAATTTCATCAATTACAACTACAAATTCTTTAGATAATTCTCCTTGCGCTGAATCAGCAATTCGTAGCATCGCCTGCATGGGAGTTTCACCAGCTGCTATTGCAAGTGTCATCATTTCGATAATTGCAGGAAATTCTGCCTCGATTGCCACGCGGTGTTTCTTTATTTGTGAAGTTAGTTCGCAATCAATGATTACAAGAACAATGACACCGAAAATAGCGGAAAATACAAAGGCAGATAATAGTGATTTGCCTGCCATAAGGAATAGAACCAACGCTAAAGCAGCTCCTGAGCAGCAATATCCAAACTGGCGAATCCGGAAGTTTTGATAGTCGCGCTCACTTCGTCGACCTAACTCTTCTAATCGAGCATGAATGTTGGTTCGATCCCTACTACTGATAGCTGCTTTGCGACTCCTCGATTCCAATTCCAAAAGTGGATCAATATCGTTAAAGGCAATTAGTAGGGCTCCAGGGATGGCAAAGAGCATGGATACGAGAAGTATCTGAATCATCTAGTTACTCGCTTACTTATTGAATTCCGCAAAGTTGCATGATGCATGAAAACTCTTGGAGTTTGTGGAAGTCGCCCAAGGCGGTTCATCCATAGATATGCAATTGCAGTCATTACTAATCCTGCTACTAAAATCATTCCACCCGTTGGCGTTGAAAAAGCAAGCGCAGTGCTGGGTTGTGTTGAGAGCATAAGCAATAAAATCCAAGGTGCTATTGCTGATATATGCGCAGAGTTTTTAATCCATCCATGTTTGATTTCGATTTCACGGCGTAATGCTAAATCTTGACGAAGAAAGTCCCCCAAGGTTCTAAGAATGGACATGAGTTCGCTTCCACCAAGTGCTTTAGAAATAAGCAAAGCCTCAAATATCTGATCGCTGCCATGGTGGTGAAAAAGTGATTTCAACTCTTGTAGCGCTAGCTCCAAATCAGCATGGCGAAAGAGGGAGTCACTAAACTCGTCAAAGGCTGGGCGTAGAATTTCAGGTCCTCGAGTAGCTAAACCAACGAGGGATTCTGAGAGTGATAAACCTGATTGAATCCCTGACATAAGGTGATCTATTACCTCAGGCCAGGCAGCAATGAGATGTGATTCGCTGTGAGCACTCTTATTCTTTAAAGTTACAAATACCGCTCCAGCTGCGAGAGCTCCAAAAGCTATCGCAATCGTAAAAGAAGATGTAATAAGAAGGATTAGCCCAGTAGTCACGCAAGCTGAGATAAAAACACGAATACTGTTTTTCATGGCCGGCACCAAGTCGTTAAGGGGAGTCCGATAGCTGTGAATTTTTCAGGATGAGGCAAACTACCAATTCCTCTTTCATACTCAGTTCCATTCCACTGCCACAGAGTCTCTATTTCCGCACGATCATTTTCATATCGGCCTGTGAGTGAGGCAACTTCCTTAACTCTTCTAATTCCCTGTGAATCTAGAGAGACATGAACGATGAGATCAATTGCTGATGCAACGGTTGGAGCAATAAATTTGTGTGAGATGTTTTCACCAGCCAGTAATGGAAGTGTCTGGAGTTTGATAACAGCATCCCGAGGTGAATTTGCATGCAATGTGCCCATGCCAGGCAGACCTGAATTAAGCGCTATGAGTAGGTCTAAAGCTTCAGCCTCTCGGACTTCTCCGACAATTATGCGTGATGGCCTCATTCGAAGTGACTCTTTGATTAGGCGGCGTAGAGGAATTTCCCCTTCGCCTTGCAGGTTTGCACTTCGTGTTTGCATTTGCACAACATCGGGTAGTTGAGGAGAGAGTTCAAAAACTTCTTCAATTGTTACTAATCGCTCATTCCGTGGAATTGCCCCAGCCAATGCATTAAGCAAGGTTGTTTTACCAGCTTGGGTGCCGCCACTCACAAGAATGTTAAGTCCCGCACGAACTGAATTAATAAGCGCAGTGCCAATTAAAGGACTCATTACTCCTAGAGTTATAAGGTCTACAACACTCATATTTCTCATAAGGTGTTTGCGAATATTTACAGCCCAATGCTGTGCAGTGATTTCTGGGATTGCGACGTGCAAACGACTGCCATCTGGCAGGCGAGCATCAACAAAAGGATGCGAGAGATCAAGACGACGACCGCCCCACATCAGTGCTCGCTCAACGATGTTTCGCACTTCATCAGCAGTTAAAAGCAAGTTTGTGAGTTCACTTTTTCCAGCACGCGCAATAAATATGCGTTCAGGTGAGTTAATCCAAACTTCTTCAATTGTTGGGTCACTCATATAGGGAGCTATCGCTCCAAAAGTAATATTTAGGTCTAGGTCCATGTGTGCGAATGTATGAGGGCCACTGACATTCTTGTTCAGGTGCGTATTAGCGAGTGGATAAACTCATAGCATCTAGCCGGTTGAGTATGGCGAGAGCTTTTTCTCCCAAAGCAAATTCAACTGTTGCACATGAAATCTCTAAGGTGTTTTCCACAGTCAATTTATGTGAGTGTAAAAGTCTGCTAATCAGTACTTCCACATTGCGTGCCCTAGCGCGCACCAAGATTACGCATTCATTAACTCCCACTCTGGCAACGCAGTCCTGCTTTCGTGTTAGATCTTTTAGGGCCTCTGAAAAGTACAAGATATCGGCTGCGCCTATTTTTGGTTCTACAGACCCACTCTGGTTATTAGATCGATTAAAAATTACTCGAATCAAGGAAAACATTTCTCCCGTGCGATCGCTAAGGGCAATCTCTTGTTTGAGTTGTTGGTAGAAGTACGCGGGAGCAGCAAGATGCGTTTGAGAATCATGTATCCCATCGTGTGAGAAAAGAGTGTTTTCGTGGCCACGATAAGTTAATCTCTCTTCCATGAAACAAGATCCTGCCAAAGCTGCCAAGGCTCGCGCACTAGTGGCAGCCCTATTGATTTTTGAATCAGCTATGATTGCATTACTAGGTGTGTGGCTCATTATTTTGACTATAAATGCAGATAGTGTTGAAATCCGCCCACTTCTGGGAGAGCTAATTTTTATTGCTCTTGGATCTGGAGGATTATTTGCAGCAGCAGCTGGTTATCGCAGGGGAAAATACTTTGGTCGTGCCCCAGCTTTTCTGGCAAATTTGATTGCAATTGGTGTTTCTAAATATCAATTTGACGCAGGCCTCTACATAGTCGCAGTTCCTCTCTTTATTCTGGCCGTTATAACGGTGGTTTCTGTCTTACGGGCTATTCCCGATAGACTCCCGACTTCTTAAGGACACTCACCTAAGGCGGGAGGGCATATGAGCGAGAACGATAAAGTCGCGATGCTCGGCCTGACTTATGACGATGTCCTTCTCCTGCCAGATGCATCAGAAGTTGTGCCATCTGAAGTTGACACATCCACACGTTTAACTAGAAATATCACTATCGCTGTTCCATTAGTTTCTTCAGCGATGGATACGGTTACCGAATCTGCGATGGCAATTGCGATGGCAAAAGCTGGCGGGATTGGAATCATTCACCGTAATCTTCCAATTGATGAGCAAGTAACGCATGTGAAGTTAGTAAAAAACGTTGGTCTTGCCGGAGCAGCAGTTGGTGTTGGCGACGATGGATTTGCTCGCGCTAAGGCACTCATTGAGGCAGGTGTTCATGTTGTGGTTGTTGATACTGCACACGGTCACCACCGCGCTGTATTAGATGCGATTTCACGCATTAAGAAGTTTTCACCATCAACTGAAATTATCGGTGGAAATGTTGCAACTCGGGCAGGTGCACAGGCCCTGATTAATGCAGGAGTAGATGCAGTAAAGGTTGGCGTAGGCCCAGGTTCCATTTGCACTACACGCGTAGTTGCCGGAGTTGGAGTTCCGCAAATAACAGCAATTATGGAAGCGTCAAAAGCATGTAATAAAGCTGGAATTCCTCTAATCGCTGATGGAGGGCTTCAATATTCAGGTGACATTGTTAAAGCTTTAGTAGCTGGCGCAAATGCAGTAATGCTCGGATCATTACTTGCTGGATGCGAAGAAGCTCCAGGTGAACTTGTTGAGATTAATGGCGTTAAATACAAGACATATCGCGGCATGGGATCTTTAGGTGCGATGCAATCACGTGGTGAAAAGAAGTCATATTCTAAAGATCGCTATATGCAAGATGATGTTCTATCTGAAGACAAGCTCGTTCCAGAAGGAATTGAGGGCAAAGTTGTTTTCCGTGGAACAGTTGCTGAAGTAGTTCACCAACTTGTTGGGGGACTTCGCTCAGGGATGGGTTACGCAGGAGCCCCAGATATTGAAACTTTGCGTCGCGATGGACACTTGATTCAAATTACTGCTGCTGGACTGCAGGAAAGTCATCCTCACGATGTTGCACACATTGCTGATGCACCAAATTATCAAGGGAAAGGCCGCTAGTGAAAGAGATTGAGTTAGCTCCAGGTAAGCGTGCAAGAAGTGCGTATTCATTTGATGACATAGCAATTGTGCCAAGCCGCCGTACGCGTGATCCTGAAAATGTTTCAACTAACTGGCAAATTGATGCTTATAAATTTGCTTTGCCCATGATGGCTGCACCCATGGACTCCGTAGTTTCTCCAGAGACTGCAATTGAAATTGGACGACTTGGTGGACTCGGTGTTCTAAACCTTGAAGGCCTATGGACTCGCTATGAAGATCCACGTATTCCGCTGGGTGAAATCGCTTCAATGCCAGATAAAAATGCAACTAAGCGCATGCAAGAGATTTATAACGAGCCAATTAAGCCAGCGTTAATTAAGGCTCGCATCGCGCAAATCCGTGATGCTGGTGTGAGTGTTGCAGCATCACTTTCTCCGGCTCGCACTGCTGAACTTCACAAGGCAGTAATCGATGCCGGTGTAGATATTTTTGTGATTCGCGGAACGACTGTGAGCGCAGAACATGTGGCTGCAGAAGAAGAAGCGCTTAATTTGAAGAAGTTTATTTATGAGCTAGATGTGCCAGTAATTGTCGGTGGCGTTGCAACTGCAACAGCGGCACTTCACTTAATGCGTGCTGGTGCTGCTGGAGTCTTAGTTGGTTTTGGCGGTGGGGCAGCACACACAACGCGTAAAGTTTTGGGAATTGAAGTTCCAATGGCATCGGCAGTTGCTGAAGTTGCATCTGCCCGTCGTGAATATCTCGATGAATCAGGTGGACGTTATGTTCATGTGATTGCAGATGGGGCAGTTGGTCGCAGTGGTGATATTGCTAAGGCGATTGCATGCGGCGCCGATGCTGTGATGATGGGTTCACCTCTGGCTAAAGCAAGCCAAGCACCAGGACTTGGGTGGCACTGGGGATCAGAAGCACATCACCAAGTTCTCCCACGTGGTGAGCGGGTAAACGTTGGCACTGTTGGAACTCTTGAAGAAATTTTGCTTGGACCATCACACACATCTGATGGATCAATGAATTTGTTTGGTGCTCTTCGCCGTGCAATGGCTACATGTGGTTATTCAGATGTGAAGGAGTTTCAGCGCGTAGAGGTACTTATTCACCGTGCCTAATGATCGCGGCGTACTTGTAGTCGATTTCGGGGCGCAGTATGCCCAGTTGATTGCCCGTCGTGTTCGGGAAGCTTATGTTTATAGTGAAATTGTTCCTTCCACTATTACCGCAGCACAAGTGCGTGAGAAGAATCCTTCGGCCATTATTTTATCTGGCGGACCTTCAAGTGTTTACGCCGAAAATGCTCCGCAATTTGATGCTGCAATTCTTAGCTTAGGAATTCCAACTTTCGGAATTTGTTATGGCTTTCAACTAATGGCTGCTGCCCTTGGTGGAGTGGTTAGTCAGACTGGTAAATCAGAGTTCGGTCGTACGGATGTTAGTGCGAAAACTGAATCAAAGATTTTTAGCGGTCTTCCAGCCCAGCAAAAAGTATGGATGTCACATGGTGATGCGGTAACAACTGCCCCTGCTGGATTTAGCATCTGTGCTGTAACAGCTGACACACCAATCGCAGCCTTTGAAGATGCAACAGGGCAAATGGCGGGAGTTCAATTTCACCCAGAAGTTTTACATACCGAGCATGGCCAAGCAATCCTTCGCAATTGGTTAATCAACACCGCAAAGTGCGATGCAACGTGGACTACTGGAAACATTGCACAGACTGAAGTAGCTAAAGCCAAACAAGTAATTGGTGAGAAAAGAGTCATCTGCGGTTTATCTGGTGGAGTAGATTCAGCAGTTGCCGCAGCCATTATCCAAAAAGCAGTCGGCAAGCAGTTAACATGTGTTTTTGTTGATCACGGGCTCTTGCGCAAAGGTGAGGCTGAACAAGTAGAGCAGGATTTTGTTGCCTCAACTGGAGTTCAGTTAGTTGTTATCGATGCAAAGAAACAGTTTTTAGACGCACTCAAGGGTGTGACTGATCCGGAAGAGAAGCGAAAGATTATTGGCCGTGAGTTTATTCGATCATTTGAGGCTGCAGCTCGCGATATTGCGACGGGTGGGGATGTTGAATTCTTAGTGCAGGGCACCTTGTATCCAGATGTAGTTGAGTCCGGTGGCGGCAGCGGAACTGCCAACATCAAATCCCACCATAATGTCGGTGGATTACCAGATGACTTGAAATTCACTTTAGTTGAACCACTTAGAACTCTATTTAAAGATGAAGTTCGACAGGTAGGGCTGGAGTTAGGGCTACCCGAAGAGATTGTTTGGCGACAACCATTCCCAGGTCCTGGTCTTGGAATTCGCATAGTGGGTGAAGTAACGCAACAGCGTCTTGATTTATTGCGCGAAGCCGATGCAATTGCCCGCTTTGAGTTAAAAGCCGCTGGTCTTGATCGCGATATTTGGCAATGCCCAGTGGTGCTCTTGGCAGATGTTCGAAGTGTTGGAGTGCAGGGAGATGGTCGAACATACGGTCATCCTATAGTTTTGCGCCCGGTATCTAGCGAAGATGCAATGACTGCTGATTGGTCTCGTCTACCATATGAAATTCTTGAGAAGATTTCGACTCGTATAACTAATGAAGTGCGTGAAGTAAATAGAGTCGTGTTAGATGTGACTAGCAAACCGCCAGGAACGATTGAATGGGAATAGATGTGAAGAAGTTATCATTGGTATTAGCAGTGGTTTTAGTTTCAGCATTCTCAATTGCACCAATACAAGCTGCAGAAAAGCCAACAACAGTTCCTGGATGCAAGACACCAACAGCTAAGGCACATGCCCCTGCAACTGTTAAAGAGCCCATGTCAGTTGCAAAAATGCTTCCTAAGACAATGACTATTGATACTAACTGCGGAGCAATAGTTATCTCACTGCTCACAAAAAAAGCTCCCTTAACGATTACTAAATTGTCAGCACTTGCCAGAGCTAAGTACTTCGATTTATCGTTTTGTCACAGACTCACAACTGAAGGTCTATTTGTATTGCAGTGTGGAGATCCCACTGCTTCAGGTTCTGGAACCCCAACAGGCTGGAAAGGATACAAAGATGAAAATCTGCCAGCCAACAAAGCAAATAACTATCCAGTAGGCACGGTAGCCATGGCTAACTCTGGTCCAGGCACAAATGGTTCACAGTTTTTCATTATTTATGCAGACACCACCCTTGGCCCTAATTACACAATCTGGGGCAAAGTAACAAAGGGCTTGGATTTAGTGAAGAAAATTGGCGCTGTCGGTGCCTACAAACTTAATGCCAGTGACAATAAGCCTTATTACGCCAACGATGGTTTCCCAATTCAAACTGTGGAAATAAGAAAAGTTAGCGTTAAATAATTAATTCGTATTAACTATTTTAAAAGCTTCAGCGATACGACCTTCAGGCAACCCACCAAGTCCAGCATTTCGCTGACCCCATTCGCGCACCATATTCTCTAATTCCGGATTATGAGCAGTTTGAGATGCGTGTGCTTGTAACGCCTTTATCTTCAAATCAAAAGTATCAGTGATGTCTACAAAGTGATCTGGGGTTGAAAATGCACTTATCCATACTTCTTTCACTCGCCATGGCTGTAAACCTTCTTGTTCAAGTAAATCTGTAAATGCAAACGGATTCCGAGCATCTGGATACACCGCTTGAATCGCTGCTTCACCTGCAGCTAAATGGTCCGGGTGACTTGCACCAATGCGATCCCAATTTCTTTCAGGACTTTGACAGACCATGCGATCTGGTTGAGATTTGCGGATCTGTCTAACTAAATCTTTTCGAAGACCAATAGTTGCTTCAAGGTGACCATCGATGTAATTAAGAAAAGTTATATCGGTAACACCGATTACTGCACCTGCTGCACGTTGTTCTCGTTGTCTAATCGCAGGCATCTCTTCTTTTGTAAAACCAGACTCTTCACCACCTTGATCACCATTAGTGCAAAAGACATAGGCAACTTCAATGCCACTCTTGACCCACTGGGCAATGGTTCCTGATGCTCCAAAATCTGAATCATCCGGGTGGGCACTAACGACCAAGACTCGCTTGATCTCACTATCGGCCGTGGGTTCCATGACACTTAGCCTAATAGACTCATCACTATGACGAGTACTGATCCGCTTCTAGATGGGCTCAACCCTCAACAAGCAGAAGCAGTTACTCATGCAGGTTGTCCATTACTTGTCGTGGCCGGTGCTGGTTCAGGTAAAACTCGTGTTTTAACGCGTCGAATTGCATATTTAATGTCACGGCGAAACGTCGCTCCATATCAAATTCTTGCCATTACTTTCACCAATAAAGCTGCCGGAGAAATGAAAGAGCGTGTGGCTGAATTAGTTGGACCAATTGCAAAATCAATGTGGGTTTCCACCTTCCATTCAGCCTGTGTTCGCATCTTGCGGCAAGAAGCTATGCGCCTGGGCTATAGCAATTCATTCTCAATTTATGACTCAGCAGATTCACTTCGCCTCATCACAATTGTTGCTAAAGAGCTCAACTTAGATGCCAAGCGTTATCCAGCCCGTCAGTTTCAAGCAATGATATCTAATGCCAAAAATGAACTCCTTGGGCCGCAAGATTATATAAATGCCGCCAGCAACCAATTTGAACAAGTAGTTGCTGATGTTTATACGATCTATCAACAACGTTTACAGCGTGCCAACGCTATGGATTTCGATGATTTGATTCTAAAGACTGTTGAAGTACTACAGCGTTATCCAGAAGCCAGAGCCCGTTTTAGATCACGCTTTCGCCATGTGTTGGTAGATGAATATCAGGATACAAATCATGCCCAATACATATTGGTTAAAGAACTAGTTGGCACAGAAGCCGAAGGTATTCCTTTAGCCGAGTTATGTGTAGTGGGAGATGCCGACCAAAGTATTTATGGCTTTCGTGGTGCAACCATTCGCAATATCCTACAGTTTGAACTTGATTACCCAAACGCCAGCACTGTTTTGCTTGAGCAGAATTATCGCTCAACTCAAAACATTCTAAATGCAGCTAACGCAGTCATTACTCGTAATGAAAGCCGCAAAGAAAAGAACTTGTGGTCAGATGCAGGTTCGGGTGCTCCACTTGTCGGCTATGTGGCCGAGAGTGAACATGATGAAGCAACTTTTATTGCAGATGAAATTCGTCAACTGCAGAAGGAATCAAAATCACAACCCGGAGATACTGCAATCTTCTATAGAACCAATGCCCAGTCACGTGTTTTTGAAGAAGTATTCATGCGAAATGCCCTGCCATATAAGGTCGTAGGCGGTTTGCGCTTCTATGAGCGCCGAGAAGTCAAAGACTTACTAGCCTATCTGCGCGTTTTAGCCAACCTTGAAGATGAGATTTCTCTGCGCCGCATTATCAATGTTCCAAAGCGTGGAATTGGTGATACATCTTTAGATTATGTGGATGAATTTGCAAATGCGAACTCCATTTCATTTTGGCAAGGTTTGCTTCGTTGCTCTGAAGCTCCAGGATTGCCTTCACGCGCTGCCCAAGCGATTAATGATTTCACCTCCATGATCAGCGCTTTAAATGTTTTAGTGGAGGCTAAAACCAGACCATCAGTCATTGTTGAAGCTGCTCTTGAACAATCTGGGTTGCTAAAAGAATTAGCCGATAGCGTTGATCCGCAAGATGAAGTACGAGTTGAAAACTTAAAAGAATTAGTCGCGGTTTCAATGGAGTATGAAGAGCGACCAATTGAAGAATTAGGCGAAGACGAAGAAATCTCGTTAGCTGGTTTTCTAGAAAAGGTTTCTTTAGTTGCTGATGCCGATGAGATTCCAGAAGGTGAAGACCATGGTGGTGTTGTGACAATGATGACTTTGCATACGGCAAAGGGACTTGAATTCCCAACTGTTTTTCTAACTGGAATGGAAGATGGAATCTTTCCTCATTCACGTACTCTTGGTGAAAAGGATGAGATTGAAGAAGAGCGCCGACTTGCTTACGTTGGCCTAACTCGTGCACGCCAACGTCTGTATATTTCACGTGCTGAATATCGCTCAACTTGGGGTGCACCGAATTACAATCCACCATCACGTTTTCTCGATGAGATTCCTGAAGATGTTATTGAGTGGCGCAATCAGGGTGGTGCATCTTTAACTCCATCGCTAGTGCGTAAATCACGAGTAGCAACTGCTCCACCACCACGAGCAACGGGTAAGAAGATTTCAGTAATGGAGCTGCAAATTGGAGATCGTGTGTCACATGACACATTTGGCTTAGGCACTGTTGTTGCAGTTGCAGGCGAGGCAGAAAAGGCTGAAGCCACAATTAACTTTGGTCAGTATGGCGAGAAGCGATTACTACTGCGCTATGCACCCGTTGAGAAGCTCTAGGATTAGGGCCTAATTAAGATGTGGAGCACCAGTGGATCTCTTTGAATATCAAGCCCGCGATCTCTTTGAAAAACATGGCGTACCTTTCTTAGCAGCTGCAATTGCAACTACTGCAGATGAAGCAGAAGCTGCCGCTACAAAGATCGGTGGCAAAGTAGTCGTCAAGGCCCAAGTAAAAGTTGGTGGCCGAGGAAAAGCAGGTGGAGTAAAGCTTGCAGAAAATTCAGCAGATGCTCGTGAAAAAGCTGGTGTAATTCTTGGAATGGATATCAAAGGTCACATCGTTCATACAGTAATGATTGCTGCAGCTGCGCCTATTGAATCCGAATACTACTTAGCTATTTTGCTTGATCGTTCTAACCGCACATTTCTAGTAATGGCATCCGTATCGGGTGGAATGGATATCGAAGAAGTAGCTCACACTGCTCCAGAAAAGCTAGCAAAGATTCCTGTATCTGCCGTTGATGGAATAAGTTCAACAAAGGCTAAAGAGATT